>Ga0181410_1000010_pt1 | contig 79150 bp, 116 predicted proteins | sample 33SPOviralmetaG_FD_130112 | JGI IMG/M metagenome (GOLD analysis project Ga0181410, IMG submission 130112) | Marine viral communities from the oligotrophic San Pedro Time Series (SPOT) site, San Pedro Channel, CA, USA - 33 SPOT_SRF_2012-06-20 | ecosystem: Environmental > Aquatic > Marine >...
ACTAACCGAAACCCACTTTCCAGTTGTTGCACTTCGTATAAATGCATGACTATAGTTTACACCATTCTCAAATGTTGATGGGTCAGCAAGTGCTGTCCAATATTGATATGTGTATGCTCCACTTATTGAATCAAACGCACTTGGGTAATTGGAATTAGTAGGTGCTATTCGATAATATCTTTTAGGACCATGACCTCCGTTTGTTCGAACATCTATTGCATCGTATACTTCTCCGCCAAAAGTTGTTGAAAATTGATTTTCATTTAATGCTCCAATGACTCGTGGACTTAAGTAATCACCAGGAATATATCGACCATCATGCAAAGGACAATCAGAATTTGTAACATATATATTTCTGAATGTTGGAGATTGGTCAACAAAGTCTTCCATAAAATGACCAGCAGTTTCTCTACCAGCATTACTAGTTCCAGTGACAGCATTTAAATATTGGTGAGGTCCATAATTTAGAGGTCCATCTGCGGTTTGAGAAACAGATTGATATGGTGATTGATATCCACTATAGTTATCTCTACTTAACCCCATGTGACGAGAAAGACTAATATTTTCATCAGGTGTAGCATCTGACATCTTAGCGCCTAATAAAGAATAGGGTCTATTGGTTCCGCCCGGTAAAAAGTTAGCTGAACCAACCGTACTTAGTTCTGTAATACTTCTTCTCTCTTTAAATTCTAATGGAGGTAAATTTTCTAGTTGTAAATTATTAAAAAGATTATAACCTACCGGGTGAATTAAATTTTCAAATGAATTTTTATATTCACTAAATGGAATTTGAACACTAACTTCATAAGTATACTTACTATAATAGTTTCCATCCTGTAAAACAATATTGTCAGAAAGTAATCCTTTGTTATCTGTAGTTTGTGATGGATCATCAATAAGAGTAGAAAAATTCAAACTCAAATCCATAGCAACCCCAGCACCTGTTGTAGTTGGATTTGAAATGCGTCCATCCTTTTTTCTTAATTGGTAAACTATAGGCTCATTGTTTCGTGAAAAGCGAGTCTGATTAGGACCTGACCCATTCCCTCTTTGAATAATATCAAACTTTAAAGCTCTTCCGTCTATATCAGTTGATATTATTTTGGCTTGAAACGAGGTAAGTGCCGCATCTTTTAAATATAATATGTCTCCTCTTTCATATCCACTACCACCATCAAGTATATTAATAGATTGTAAACTTTCAACTGAGGTACCATATATCTCATTGTTGTTGATAATATTATAGCCAGGCGTGAATAGTCCTGTAGTAGAACCCGAATCAAAATGAATAACATATAACAATTCGTCATATTGCTCAATAGAAATTCTTTGAACATAGCCTGAAGCTAAGACGATCCCAAATTCATTTTGAAGTGTTATATCTTTACCTTCTAGTTCAAAAATATTTTTACCTTCTATTGGCCTCACTCTTACTAACTTATTAGCTCCAATATTATTTGAAGACGTTTCTAAAACTTTAGACCATGGCTCAAACACTATAGCCATTTTGTCATAAAACAATTGAAAGAAAATTACAACTGATTGGTTTGTTCCTTTTAAATTATAATAGTCGACCAACCTTTTTAATAAAAAAGTTTTCTGTACAACCGATGAGTCGGGTATATCTTTAGCAATAGTTTCTGCAAGTTTTTCAAGAAAGGCATCATTTGCAACCTGGTCAATATCTCTACTTTGTGTTATCTCCTCAATAAAGGTTGTGGGATTAACATCTTGAGAATAATATACTTTAAGAAAGTCAATAAGATTCTGAGCCACATCGCGCAATTGCTCAGGCACCAATTCATCAACTCTTATTTTTTCAAGGCCTTTCATAATTTATTTCCTAATATGATGGTGGATATCCGCCGTTACTTGCTGGTGGTGTATATGTACTACCTCCGTTGCCTGTATTAGTTGTTCCAGTATTATTTGTAGTCGTCGTCGTCGTAGTTGAAGCTGCCACTGGAGCAGATGGTACATCGATTGTCGAGGTGGCTATAATAGTAGATGTTTGTTGTACAGAGGCTGATGTTGCCGGAATATAGTGAACATACCCCTGTGCCGAATATTCCATATGCAATGCCTGTGTACCCGCATAGTAAGCAACTCCAGTATTTGGGTCATACATTGTATGAGGAACAAATATACCTGAAGCAGTAGGATTATATGCATCTGCTAACATTGGAGCATCAGGTGCTACTATATAAGAATCTGCGACTATACCATTATTTTTTGTAGAAAGATTATTATCTGCAAGTACTATAGACTTAGTTAAGTCAATAGTCAATAGTTTATTTTCAATTCCTGGTATATCATAAGAAAGTGGTATGATTGTTATATCAATAAAGGTTTCAGCATCTGATGGTTGAGACTCTAAAGTTATTTTTCCTGTTTGTGGATAAAGATAACCTACATTTGTTTTTTCAGTTACTTTTATATTATTATCATTTAAATAATATCTTTCAATTGTTCGTTTATTATTATCTCCACTAATTGGTTTGTCTTCAAGATAATATGTTTTTGAATTAAAAGTCCACCCAGTTGATGATATAAATGACCCGGCCTGACTAACATCTCCTAAAAACTGAAATCCAAAATCAACAGAAAGCGGAGATGTCGAACCGGGTATTAGTGATTGTCTTTTATACGCATAGACTTGAGCTATAGTACCTGATATAGATTCGTTAGTGTTATCAATACTAGTTAGTAATTTTGAATATCTAAAATTATTACCATACCTTTGTAAGAAAGTGGTATTAAACGTATTAATAGATTCTCTAATTTCACCCTCTAGCTGAGCTTTAGTTAACGAAGTATTATTAGAATTGTATTTAGTGGATACATTCACGTAAATAAAGGTATAGTCTGCATCAACAACTTCAGGTATGACCGTAACAATTTTTTTCGATTCAAGATAGTTTAAAATTATTTTCTTTTGTCCATCAGTGAGATATAAACCTGATTGCGGTTTTACAGATATGAATACTTTACCATATTGGGGTGGTGTTAATGTTTGACCCCCATAGACTGCAATATCTTGGACATCACTTATAGCCTCTCTTACTGATACCTCATAGTCTGAAAGAGTAACTGCTCTATTCTGAGATATAAAAGATCGTGGTGCATTGAATTGTATAGACTCTATCGATTCCTTTGAAGCTCCACCCGATGCGTTTGATGTTGTAACAATTGCTCCGCTATCTGCAAGAGACGTGTTTGCTGGAAATGAACTCGGCCCTTCAAAAGTAATTGCGCCGTTTGGTTCTCTTTCGTTTGATATTAAATAAGTACACTCAATAACAGAATTAGCAATAGGCTGTTTTCCTAGACTATTGTTTCCAAATTGAATCTGATATAAACCATCATAGTTTTCATTCAAATAGTAGATGGTACTATTACTATCAACAATAGACTCTTTTTTAAATTCAGTATATGTCGTACTACTAATAGCACTTGAAGAATCTTTGACTATAACCTTTAAAGTATTTGTGTCAATATTATTGTCAGGTAATGAAAACTTTTCGTTATTTGAATTATTAAAGAAAAACTTTGATGTTTTTGATTGACCTTCATACAAATCTATTTCATCAAATTCAAAATTACCTGTAGTAGAATTATATCGATTAGAAACAACTTCAGCTAATGTTTGAAAAGAATAGTTTACACCATTCACTGAAGTTGTAAAAAGGGTTCCGCTTGCAAGAGTCGCAGCTGAATTTGTACCAGCATCTCTTTTTAATTTAAGAGATATCTTAGCTTGAGATGAAGATGCGCTCTTTGGAGTATAACCAATTAACTTAGCGTGAGAAACCACGTTAGCTCTTACCTGAGCGGTATCGAGAAAGGATTCGTTTACAGCCATGTGGGCTGTGATCGCATTATAGTGAGTATTATATGCAAGGACATCAAGAAGATGATTTAGACCAGAGCCTTCGAAGTCATAATCTTTAAATGACGAGTCAGAGTTCTTGAGATAACTCTTAAGGTTATCTTTAATCTTCTTAAAATCTAATTCGGTTGTATTGAGTTGAGTAGCCATGTTATCTTAGTCTTCTTAAAAAGAATGAAGTCTCCACTTGTATATTTAATGATACGATATTATATTGTAGTTCAACCACATATGCGTTTTCATCTGACTTATCATATACTCGAACTAGAACACCATTTATTCTTGGCTCCTGCTCAGAAAGTACATTTTCAATATCTCTTTCAATTGCATTTGCCGTAAATGGACTTACTAGTTCAAATAAATAAGAAGTAACATTACTTCCTATATTATTATTAAATGGTCTTTCTCCATAATTGGTTAGTATTAAATTTTTTACTGCCTGCTTTACAGCCGCCAAATCTTCAATAGGACGAATATCACCAGTGCCGGGATGTTTTTGAAAAGACATTGGAAGGTCTCTATAAACTCTCGGCATCGATACACGTATCGAGCTTGAACTATCTGAAATTGCAGTTGCCATATACTCTATTTATACTAATTTAAGTCAATCCTTGCCGCGTCAATGTCGATATTGCCAGTAACTTTTCTTGTCTCACTACCAGTAATAACTTCATTTTTATTTCCGTTCACGTATATCTCCCAGTTACCATCTATCTTGGTTCGACATCCACCTTCGATCGTAAGATTACATCCACCTGTAATATAAACGTTATCACCCTTCGCGATTACTTTATACCTCGCGCCTGTAATTACCTGAGACTCACTTCCGTCTTTATCAATCTCAGTGAAAGTTTTGTTAGGACCTACATGAGAATAACGAGCGGTTGGTGACGACGAATCATATTCTATTACATTTGAATTATTCAGAAACGCATGAACATGGTTAGAAGGATAGACAGGTTTAATTACATCAGAGACGCTAGGAAAATTCCATGCGGGTCCATTATTTGCGGTTGCTATTCCTTTATATTTCTCCTTTGCATCTTTCTTTGTAATATACGAATATGAATTAATAAAATCTGTTCGCGCTTCCCTCGGCACATCAGGCTCGCTTAATTTTTCTTTAAGGGGAAACACGCTATCGGGGTCAGAGAATCCTATGTTCGGATTTTCCTGTTTGGCGATATGTTGCGACGGAAGACTTCCCATAATAACAGGGTCCTGAGCCGAAGTACCATCTCGAAAGAATCCGACTACCCATGAACCCTGCGCGAGGCCAGTCGAAGAGTTACCCACACCGGACGTCGACGCGCTAGTGACTGGTGTCATTACAGAACCCCAGGGTAAACTCTCTGTGGGAATCGTAATCTTATTTGCATCGTGGTATCCGAAACAGCGAACTCTTACTCGCCCCATTTCTTTAGGATCGTTTATATCTTCTATAACTCCAATGAACCATACAAAGGAATGGCTTTCTGCGTAATCTTCTCTATTCATTATATCTCTACTCCCATAGAATCACGTTTCACTCTAGCATTAATAAAGTATTGACCATCTTCGAATGTATGTTGCGCAGATGTAACTATATACTTTCCACTTAATAACTGATCTTCACCTGGATGGTCTTCTTCTGTAGAACCCGATGAATCCTGCGGGTCAATAGCCTTAGGAAATTTTAAATTGATTATCTTACCTGGATGAAATTCATAATCACCATATATCTTAATATCGTGAGTCATCGTCTCAAGACTTTCATTAAAGGAACGAATCTTTTGTTCGTATCTTACACGAGAATCATTTGTATTCTTTTGATCACCATACGCAAGAGAATTAATTGATACCTTATTTGAGTGAGCGTCATAGTATTCACCAAGCCCTTTGTCCGAAATTTTGAATGCACTACTAAACGGGGGATTACCAGTCAGAGTGTTTTGCTCAATATTATAGCCATAGTGTTTCGTACCATATGTCTTCGTAGCGATATCAACATAATTCATCTTAGAAGCAAACGCACCAGATTGAGATTGAAAGACTCTACCAAACCGTAGATTAGATGTAACGCTCAATAGACGAGTAGCTCTCTCCTTATAATCCTCTAGAGATTGGGGGTTCTGTGTAAACGCGCGAGTGTCACGGTAAACGCCATGAACCTTTTCCTTTAATAGTTCGCTATATGATACCAAGTGAATCACGCCATCAATCGTTTGATATAAGAAGATCGGCGACTCAGGATTATCACAGGAACGACTACGGAACCATTCACAAGCTTCTAGGGGCTTCATTCGCGGAAGCACTCCTTTAGCCGCCGTAATGACCGTACCCAATTGCCGTATATTATAGTGCCCTAAATCCTCCTGTAGTATCTTAATGATTTCCTTATCGGTCTGTCCGTTGAATGACCGCGATATCTTCTTTATAGATGAGAGGAATGCATGCTCACTAATCGCGCTCAGAGTATATGCTTGTACATTCGCATTACCGCCGCTAGCCTTACCATATAAAGGATACTCTGTTACTATAAACTTTAACTCAATACGCTTCTCTACCTCGCTGTCGTGTTCAATACGTTCTAATATAAGATGTATTCTCTCATGGCCACAGATAGGAAACTCCTCCATAAAGTTCGCTGAATCTTTTATTGATATCTGAGCGACGATGGTTGGCGTATATAAAGATTCTATAAGATTTATCTTGACAACGAGCGGTGTTATGTCTATATCAGCGCCACCGTCATAGCGAGTCATACTACATTTCTTAATGGTATAACCGCTAGGAGCCAGCGCCACACCGTCTGCTCTCATATTCTTAGCTGTTGACATATTCCTTATAGACCTCTGCGAATTCTCCTATATAGTTTGGCTTCACGACTCGTATAGCTGTGAGCTTCTGATTCTCGTCCTCTAACCATTCGCTATATGTATAAGGAGTACCACCGTCATCAAGTACATGGTCATAATAAGATATCCGTTCACCATTCTTTGTATAGTAATAAGGAGCCTGCCACGCAGCAGCCCAACCGTCGACAGCCATTACTGTTTGAACGCGATCTTTATTTAATGTTATAGAATTGGTTGTTTCAGCCTCATCATAGTCTGTTCTGAACCCTTCACCAATAGGAGCGAACTGTATTGGAATAGCAATGGCCGACTTCGTGCCGCTTTCGCCATAGGATACTAGTGCTGATGGATATCCTGAATACACTTCTGATTTTAGATCGCTAAACGGTTTGCCGCTGCTAAGGTAATTCCTGAATGCTATCGCAGTGCTGGTATTCGTATCCGCTTTAAGCCATAATTGTCTTCGCTCTAAGTCTAACTTGTATCCGGTTCCTATCGAGATATGGGTCCTGTTAGTGTCTGAGATCGTATCGTTTACGCCGTAGTTGTTCGTATTCCTAACTCCGAAACTAAGCGATGAAATCGGGTTTGCATACTGTTCTAGTACCTGTACCTCTTGTGGACCTAGTTCTAGCACCATATACGGGTTGTAGTCCTCTTTGATCTTCCTTTGTAGCTGCTGATAGCTCAACGGCCAACGCATGTAACCATCCTTTAGACGATCGTTAGCTACAAATAGTGTCCAATAGTAGCGACTGTTCTTATACAGTTTGTCTGCGATCTGGTCTGGTCTCTCTCCATCCTGTATGTAATAGTACTGATATGCAGATGCTGGATTAATGAGCTTTTCGTTCACATCGACGTTACGAAAGATATCTTTTATCTCTATAAGATTACCATCTCGCTTGAGATCGTATGTGGTTTTTGGAAATTGTTTAAAGAAACTCATAGCGTGTTAGCCTCCATTCGTCGTATCGTTAGGTTGAGCATCGGGTGTCGGTTCTGTTGTAGATGTATCAGCTTTATCTTTATCATCGAGTTGTGGTGCATCGGGATCGGTAACATTAGAAAGAGTTGGCTGACCGGTTGAAGGGTCGATTCCACGTAGTTTGAGCTTGTTAAGTTCCATCTCTTTAATATCTTTTCGTGTGAGAGCTCGAGTCTCTTGGAATTCCAATGAGATATCTACTTCGGTGGGAGCTCCATCATTGTAAAATGTGACACTCGACGGATTAATGTTTGTTCCTACAGACTTAAGATAGCAAGAGAATATGCGCGGAATATGTACAGACTCGCTAAAATTTCCGTTTTGGTCTGGGTTAAAGAATCTTACTATCCATGTGGGTGGGAATGCTAACATGAAATTGGTTGCTTCATTGACGACTTCTGCATATGTGAAGTGACGGAATCGTTCGTGAATCTGTCGAATGAGCTCTGTTTCGTCTGCACTCTTCGCAATCATCTTAAAAGAGAACGAGAATGTACGTATCGGGTGAGAATCAAAGATAACATTAGTGTTAGGATTCTTGACCTGTCTCGTCGCAAGAGATATCTGGTCCTTATAAGGATTCGCAGACTTAACGATTGCTCCGATGTCGGCTGCTTTAAGACTTGTTATTTTGTCTTTGACTCTTCCTGCAATACCGCCAAAACCTTCTCCAGCATTCATTCCTTCTTGAATAGAAGATGCGATACTGCCTCCAATTGCTCCAAGATTCACAGAATTGTATTCCGCAGAATCCGAGAATGTAACGCCTGATGGTATCGGAAACCATGTATGGAGTTGAACGGGTTTGTTATCGATCTTAGCAAAACATGTGAAACAAACAGAAGGTCTTGGTTGACCCGCCATCTCAATAGGAAAGATTAGGTCTGTTGTATTCTTCTCGGCATCAGTCTTTGCTCCACTTCCACCAATATTCGTGAACTTAGATGTTATCTCCTCAAGCTGACCTGTTACTTGACTGAGAGCAGATGTACCTGCATTTTTGAGTGAACTGCCGATTTTTCCTAGCATAATGTTTTCCTATAAATAGTAATATAGTTATTTATAAGAAAAAGTAAGGATTTGTTATGGCATATAGTGGTAGGTATACAGTAAAAAATAAGAAGAAATACGAGGGCGATCACTCAAAAGTGATCTTTCGATCTCTGTGGGAACGTCAAGTCTTCAAGTGGATAGACGAGAATAAAGATATCAAGTCATGGTCAAGCGAAGAGGTGATCATTCCTTATCGTTGTGCGACCGACAATCGAGTACATCGTTACTTTATGGATGTGAAGATGACCACCTCGGATAATCAGGTTCATCTGATTGAGATTAAGCCAAAGAATCAAACGAAGAAGCCGAGCAAGACTCGACGTAAGACTAAAAAGTTTCTGAAAGAAGCTATGACCTATATCAAGAATGAATCTAAGTGGAAAGCTGCTAACGAATATGCAAAGGATAGGGGCTGGCAATTTCACATCTGGACCGAGGATACTCTCAAGAAATTAGGCATCAAATTGTTGACTCCATTGAATAAATAGGGATATATGGCAATCAAAAAACCAGACCCTAAGTTAGTAAAAGTAATTGATCAGCTCCAAAAGCTAGGATATGCCAAGGTTATACCGCTCAAGAAGAATGTTGCTGCGATATATGTACCTAAGAGTGACAGAGCAATCTCATTAAAAGAGATAGCAAAGAAGCTTAGAGGTAAGTACGATACGAGTGGTAAAGCTCAACGTGAGTCTGGTTCATCAATTGGTGGAGTATATCTACGAAATGGTATGATTATCGGAGCTAAACCTGATGCATCGAAGTCTCTTAATACAGACCAACAAGAGACTTTACAGGGCATATACATAGCTGCAAAGATGATGAAACCATCAACAAAATATAGTATGGCTGACCTTCGAGTAGCATCAAATAAGATGGTTCAATCAAAATACTCGATTGACGATTTGTATGAGATAGCCGGAAAGGGTTGGTTAGAATCATCTCGTCTAGCTGCAGAAGCAACATATGACTTTCTTGGACGTCAGAGTTATATAGTATGTCAACGTTCTAACTCTAAATTTGTAGATAATATTAGTATAACCGCGAATAAACTTATCCGTGAGTCTGGTAAGAATATGGGTATAGATAAGTGGAATCCTGCTGATGTATGGTTAGTCAAAAAGAAATTTCTTACTCATAACTTTAAACAATATACATCGATTATTGACCTCAATGAGTTTATCTATGAGTCCTATAAGTCAAAGGATATCGTTGGAGTATCACTGAAAGCAACAAAGAAGAAGGCGTCTGTTAAGATATTCAATGATGGAATTACCCAAGAGTTTAAATACGAAGGCTACAGGGCTGGTGCTTCTTTTGTTAAATCAATGAGTAATACTATAATGTTCACTGGAGGTAAGATATCATTTCGTCTATTCGGTAGACTGTCTGATGTAATTGGTGAGATTGAAGGTAAACATGCTGCTGGTGGTAAAATTGGTGGTGGTCCATTATTTCGAATTATACGAGAGTTTGATAAGAAGTTTCAAGTTCCTGCATGGAAAGACATATTCAAGATGTATGAGACTAAGCCTGAGTTCGTAGTAAGTCATCTATACAAAGATATGCAGAAGTTAGCTCCTTCTCAGGCAGCTGAGATAACTGAAGACCAATTCGCTCAAGCAATAGAAGAAAAAGGTAATAGCGAAACGTATGTTATATCCAAGTGGCATGCAGATGAGGTTGTTCACTCTTTTGAGCGAATGAAGAAGTCTGTTCGCAATGATTGTATTGCAGCAATTTTGGGGTATGCATCGTCTTCAACTGAGATAAGTTCTATCTTTATAAAGGTTAGCTAAACCTTATAAATAGATATATGGCAAAGGTGACGTATAAAGATAAGGTACAGGCTCAGGCATTTAAGGCTGGAGTTCAGCTTAATAGTAAAGACTCATTAGATTGGTTTCGTAAACAATTACGTGGAATGAAAAGAGTCAATCGTTCTGGCCTTCTTAAAGATGACGATGTTCAATTGGCCAAAAGAATCTTACCGGGTCGAATGTATATGTATTTCTATGATCCAAAACATAAGAAAACTCTTCCTTACTATGATAGATTCCCACTGATTGTGGCTGTCAAACCGGCTAAGGGTGGATTCTTTGGACTGAACATGCATTACCTTCCGCCAATCCTTCGAGCTAAATTGTTTGATGGTCTACTTGATTATAAGGTTGGAGACTCTGATTTTAGTACTAAAATGCGAATTACTCTTGGGAGACTCCAAGGGGCAAGTAAATTAAGATTTTATAAGCCATGCTATAAACAATATTTAAATGGTAATGTAGCATCAAGAATAGTTCAAATCCCATCATCTGACTGGGACTTCACATTGTTTTTACCAAGTGAACAATTCAAGAAGGCTGGAACAAGTAAAGTCTGGGCTGACTCAAGGAAATCAATATGAGTATAATCAATAAAGCATTAAACGCAATCACTCCCACAGGAATTGATTCTATCAAAGGAGTCTTTAGCAAACGTGGTGGAGTAGCTCGAGCTAATCGATTTGCGATCTTTATGACACCGCCCAATCAGTCAATAGTCAATTTAGATTTACAGGGAGCAGTGTCATCCGCTTTGAGTGGTGGATTCAATCCAGCATCATTATTGAATGATCCAAGAGATTTGGCCCTTCTATGTGAAAGCTGCTCTTTACCAGGTCTCGAGCTCACAACTCTAGATTACCAAACTATATCGTTTCCTATTAAATTACCTAATGGGTATAATGCTCCAGATGTTGAGTTTAGTTTCCTTTTGACGAATGACTTTTATGTTCGAAAGATGTTTGATACATGGTTAAATTTGATTATGCCAAGAGAAAACTATCTATTGTCTTATCGTGAAGAGTATGCTACTGACATTGTAATTCAACAGCTAAACGAACAAAATGTTCCGGTTTATGGTATGAGATTGCAGAATGCCTTTCCAATTTCACAGAGCTCAATCGATTTGAATCAAACATCTGCTGATACTTTACAAAAATTTAACGTTACTTTTACGTATGAAAATATGGTACCTGAAGGCGCGATAGCCTCTGTCGTCTCTGGTATTGGAACTACAATCGGAGGCTTTACAAGAATAATATAGGATGCAATAGATTATGGCACTACCAAAACTAGAAGTACCAAAGTACACAATGACGCTACCATCTTCAGGTGAAGTGATAGAGTATCGTCCATTCCTCGTGAAAGAGGAAAAAAATCTTATGATTGCTCAGGAAACTGGAGAAGGCAATACTGTCTTCAATGCGCTCAAAGATATCGTAAAGGCATGTACATTTAATAAGTTAGACGTAAATAAAGTCGCTACTTATGATATGGAATATGCCTTTATTAAAATTAGATCAAAGGCAGTTGGTGAGACTGCTGACATTCAAATAACATGCGAAGAGAGTGGTAAGAAAGTACCAGTGTCAGTCAATCTTGAAGATGTTTATGTTCAGAAGGCTGATGACTTTGAAAGCGAAAAGGTTATTAAGATAACTAATGATGTCGGCATGACTCTTCAACCAATTAGAGTCGACCAACTTAATAAGATTGATAGCTCAAGTGATTTAACTACAACTATCAAGTCTCTCATTAAGAATATCTATGATGCTGATAATGTCTATCCAGTAGAAGATTCAACTGATGTGGAATTAGACGAGTTCATTGAGTCTTTACCTCATAAGGTATTACAAGAAGTGAATGAATATCTTCTTGGTCAACCAAAATTGGCTTTAGATGTAGAATTTACGGGTCCAACTGGACATAAGAATAAACAAACAATAACAGGATTTCAAGATTTTTTCGGATAAGCCTTTCACATGATAGTTTAGAGAATCATTATCAATCAAACTTTAACATGATGCAACATCATAAATATAGTTTGAGCGAACTAGATGAAATGTTACCGTGGGAAAGGCAAATATATATAGCACTACTACAAGAACATGTTGAGAAAGAAAACGAAAGAATAAGAAAGCAAAACTAAAGCCATGGCTGAAGATAACGAGAAAAAAAATTTAGAGGAGACTAAACTAACCAATGAAAAGTTAGGTCAGTTAAAGTCTTCCATAGATGAATCTGCAGAAGATGCAGAGTTTGCTCGTCAAGAAGCTGCTGCTAATGCTGCCGATGAGATTGGTGGCTCAGAAGAATCTCAGCAAGAAGATAAGGCATCCACTAAAGCGAATATCGACGCTGAATCAAAACAGACCAAAGTTCTAGAAGAAATCGAAAAGAATGGCAGAAAGGCGTCTAAAGATTCTCAAGGGGCTGGTAAATTATTTGGAGGAGCTCTTGGTGCAGCCGGAAAAGGTCTTGGCGGTGCTATCAGTGGAGTCGGATTAGGAATCGGAGCTGCTGGAGCTGGTATTGGAGTTGCTTTATTAGGAGCTGCTACTTTTGCTGAAAAGATTGCTAACCTTGATGGTAAGAAGATCAAAGACAACATTGTTGAGATTATGTCTATACCAGACTCTGTTGGTGGTGGTCTTGAAATGTTAAAAGATGGTGGTGCTCTTACTCTCGCCTTAACTGGATTAGGAATTGGATTAGCCGCATTTGCCATAGGTAGTGGGGCTGCAGCTGGTGTGGCAATGTTTACCGATGGAAGTAACTTTGCTGCAACCATCAAAGGACAAGTGGTTGAACTCTTATCTATTAAAGATGAGCTTGGTGGTAATACAAAGATGCTAGCAGATGGCGGAGCATTTTATCTCGCAATGATGGGTATTGGATTAGGTTTAGCCGTATTTGGAGCAGGTTCAGCAATTGCTGGAATGTCTGATGGCCTTAAAACTTTTACAGGAACTGGAAACTTTGCTGAGAATATAAAAGAACAGGTAGTAACTTTATTGTCAATATCCGATGAACTTGGAGGAGCTGGTAATTTAATTGGTCAAGGGGCCGCATTCCTCTTAGCAATGACTGGTATCGGATTAGGTTTAGCAGTATTTGGAGCTGGGTCCGCTATTGGAGGATTAGGAACAGCCCTTGCTGATTTTTCAACTGGTGGATTTGCTCAAGGGATTAAAGATAGTGTAGTAACTTTATTGTCTATATCTGATGAGTTAGGTGGTGCAGGTAATTTAATCGGAGATGGCGCTGAATTCCTCTTGGCTATGACCGGAATCGGACTAGGACTGGCAGTCTTTGGTATTGGAGCTAATATAGCAGGATTAACAACTGCTCTTGCAGATTTCACGACTGGTGGATTTGCTCAGTCGATTGTTGATAATGTAACCACATTATTGGGAATAAGTGAATCATTAGGAGGAGCAAAAGCCTTTATTGGAGACTCTGCTACATTCCTTTTAGCTATGACAGGAATCGGAGCCGGTCTTCTTGCATTCGGGGCTGGAAGTGGAATAGGAGCTTTTATTGATGGAGTTGGAAAACTTTTTGGTGGTGAATCACCAATGGAAAAGATACTTCGATTGGCTGATAATGTAGAAAGTATTAAAGAAATTAAACCAGCTCTAACAGATGCTGGAGCAGGTCTTGAAAAATTTGCAAATGCAACAGAAAAGCTGGGATCAAAAACTTCCAAAGCTGGGATCAAAAACTTCCTTGGAATGTTGGCAGACCTAGACAATAAAGGACGAATAAAGAATTTAGAAAAGTTTGTTGACGCAATATCATTAGTACCAGAAGGTTTCACAATGTCCTTTGGTGGAAGAAGTGGTAGAGTCAATATACAAAACATGGGATCAAGGCAAGGAGCCAGTATGGCAGCCACCCAAGATGACAGTTTAAATAGGCAAGCTAACAATGCATCACAACCGGTGATAGTTCAAAATGCTGGTGGTAATCAAAATCAATCTATGGCGGTTACCACTGTAAATAATACTATCACGCCTGATAGGGACTTGACCATGTCAATGTACGGCATGGGTCCAAGACAACTTATATAAAAAAGGGAGTGGCCAATGACGACCACTCCCTTACCCTATTCAAATGAGTTAATTTAGTCTTGCTGAGCAAGTTTAGCAAAGTAACTCAATGCATCATCATCTTCTGTATTACCAGTCTGCGCGGGCTGTGCGACTGGGGTTGGTTCTACTGGTGCGGGAGCATCAACTACCGGCTCGGAAGTTTCGTTCAATTCCGTAGCCACTTCAGTAGATACACCGGGTACTCCATCTTCACCAAGAACCTCATAGAGCTTGCGCTGAAGTTCCGCATAGCTCTTGAAATTAGCCGGGTCAACAAAATCTGTCAAAGACTTTAGCTGGCCATAGACTTCTTCAAGTTTAGAATCATCTCCACCAAGTAGCGGTGTAGAAGCGTCAAACTCAGACTTATCGTAATTACGATATCCTTCGACCTGACGAATCTTCAACTTGAAGTCTGCTCCACCCCAAAAGTCAAATGGATTGACTGGAGTTTCATCGGCAAATTGTGGTTGCATTACATCCATAACCTTGTCAAAGATTTTCTTACCAAACTTGTATAAGAATACCTTGCCTTCATTAGCAGGATTACCTTGGTCAGTAATCACCATAATGTTAGACACATAATGTAAACGACGTTTACGTTGACGGGCTATGTCCTTATCTTCATCACGTCCTGTGTTCCAAAGATAAGAGTTCATATCACTAACAGGGTCTTTCTGACCAATTGATGTTAGTGAGTTTTCGATATACCAACGACCTGTTGGGCCTTTAAACCCGTGGTCCCAGTACTTAGCCCAAGGTAAATCTTCTCCTTGTGGCGATGGTAGAAAGCGAATAACAGCGTATCCGTTTCCAGCCTTATCTACCGTGGGTTTCCATTCCCCATCGTTACCATAAGACTTGTCTTTAGTTGAATCAGCTGCGCTGATTAGTTTGTTCATTGCATCTTCTCTAGATGCCTTTAGTGCTTGGAATGACATATTTATTTTTCTCCGTATTGCAGTGTATGTTATTGTTTATTTTGTATATGTTATATATTATCACAACTAAGTATCGGTGTCAATACTTTTATTGCATTTTCTGCCATTTTTGTTGTCGGTTGAATACCGAGGAACTCCAATAGCAATCTGTATTTATATACTTGAGACGATAATGTTTCATATAGTCCAAGTGGGTCTTGAGAAGAGTGAAGCTGCATCCATCGCTTCTTCAGCATCATCTCAAATAAACACAATGTTTCTATTTTAATTATATCAGAGTGATATAAATCGTATAAGAAAGTACTTCTGGTTTTGAACAGGTCTGTAAAATCCCAACTCTTGTCTTCAGCCTGATCAAGAATCACTTTACAGTCTTCTGAAAACAAATAGCTAAATGAGTCAAGTCTTCCTTGCCACTCTTTATAAACAGAGTCTTTCATTTCAGTTGGCCACGTATTCTCCTTTAAAAAGTTAGAAGTATAAAAACCAATTAAGTCATTAAGATTTGGATATGTTCGTGCTATCTTCTCAAAGAAGTAACGCTCCTTTTTCATTTCAAAAGAGCTAGGGTTTACCCTTGTCTTAAAGTGATATTTGACTGCATTAAAGTCTGTATTGAAATGCAGCCTTATCGCATTATATAGTTTGTATGCTTCGAATCCGTTCACTTTTTCTTTGCCACTTCTTCAAATGTTTTGCAACGATAATCTTCTATAATACCATAATCATCTTTGCTTACTGAATAGTTATAACTAATTTTCTTTTTGTTATACTTTTTACCACCCATTTTAGATTCTATTTTCCTAACAGCTTTAGGTGGAATGAAAAAGTAATCTACTTTATTAGGTGAATATTCATTTGAAACCACACACCTTAGTGCGCCTTCTTTAGATTCAGTTCCAGTGATTGTACCTCTAACTGTAACTGATACACTTACCGATGAAGTTTTACAATCAGACTTATCGCATTCATAATCATAGGGCAAGTTTTCTGGCCCCACCCATTTAAGATCGCCGACTTTAGCAATAGCCTTTTCAACCAATCGCTCAATGTTCAAATCTTCTGGGTCAACATTTTCATATCCTGGCAGAGTGTCTTTAATAACTTTTTCGTATAATATTTGATTCTTACTCATAATTAAAATAGGGTTGATGTATTTGATTTTACTATGTTGCGTTTAGTTGCTTCGACTTCTAATTTATTTTTTAGTGGTCCTTTCTTAATAAGTTTGGCCACATCTTCTGGCTCGAGCTCTCTTTGTTCACATACTTCAATAATTGCTTCTGTATATGTCATGTTATCGCTTCTTACTAGGAACTCTACTTTTTCGATAAGCTCTGGTAATGTAAGCTTAGTTTTAATTGTTGGTTTTTGTTTAGCCATTAGTTATCTCTTTCTCGCGTGAGCATGTGTTGAAACAAAGTCATACACATTGTGATATTGTTCGATCTCCCATTCACTTGGAATATTCGTAACATTGTTATGCCATTTTAGTTGTCTATGCTCACATACATCATTGTGGTGCAAGAGCATAAAGTTGCCATATAAATCCCATTCACTAAACGAAGACTTTGTATTGGTATCGATTGAATTAAGTAAAGCGTCAAGAAAAGTAGAATCATGTTTAGACTCGATGCTACTTATAAGCTCTTCCATATATGTTTTGTTAAACATCATGTGATGTGATATCATAGAGAAACCACAACTTCTAGAATCATATAGCTTATTGTATGTTTCTAAGTATGGTCGATGGTATTCTTTTACCTTTAAGTATTGAAACTTATTAGTATTAAATTCTACTGGTCGAGTAAAGATAGTATCTGCATCTAAACATAAATATGATTCACTCAACTCTTCAATTACTCTGTGTGAGAATAACTTAATTGTTTGCTGAAATAGCCAACCAAATCGTCCTGGCCGATTAGAGTTTTTAAGTTTCTCTTTAATCTTCTCAATGTCTGAGTATTCATTGTAATCATAATCTAAAACAAATGTAACATTGGGGTTACCATAGCCAGCCACTAAAGCTGGAGTCACTACAAATATTTCATTATAATTTAAATTTTTCTGTACACCCTCAATAACTAGATTTAAAGTATCAAAGTCTTTAGGGTGACAGGGTATAATAACATCAAATTTATTTTGCATAGATCAATAGTGTATGTTCATTGATTCGACCATTAGGAATCATAACTTTTGTTTTAGTTGATTCTTTAATGGAGTCGATACCTTTGATCACATCTTTCTTTTTTAGTTGTTTAAATAGATCGTCTTTAATATTCTGACGAACTGTAAAAGTATAACTCTTATCTGCGTCAAAGTCTTTTATACTTGCGCCTTTTACGGATAATCCATTTCGAGTAAGAGCCTGATACTTAGATACCTTTTTAGTCTTTACATTATACGTATAAAGACTCATGGCTCCACATATTCGAACTGGTGGTACAGACTTTGCGTCATCGTTATCAACTAGATACTTTAAGTCTTTAACTTGTTGAATAGCTGGCTTGACTTTCTTGACTCGAACAACTGCTTTCTTATGAGCCTTTTCATATTTAGCTACATCATCCTTCATCTTCTCAAAAGTTCGAATCCATTTGTTCAGTTGTACTTTAGTCAAAAATGAATATGACTCTACACACTGTTCGCATTCACCAGTCTTTGCGTCATACATATCTACCAATAGATTATCTAACCAGTCAGTTACAAATTTACATCCTTTAGACGGGATATTCGCGCCACTCAAAAGAGACGTAACAAGAACAGGTTTTACATTAGCATAATCATCTACCCACTCATCAAGAGCCCAGTCAATATGACAGATTACTTCTGAATAAACCTTTTCTTCGAGTCGTTTCATTGGCGGAATTATAACCTTCTTTGGTTTAGTGGATTCCACCTCTGTCGTTTTCTTATCAAGCTTGTGCATGTCAACATATCGTACCATTGTCGATATTTTACTATCAACAAACTCGGTCATTGTTTGACCTTTTGTTGTGACAACATCAGGCATCCCCATAATTAGCATTCGAGCGACTTTACCTTCTGTAACCAATGGAACATCTTTTGAAACATGTCGTACTTTTTTAATATCTTCAGCTTTCCATTTATCATTATAAGTGGCCATGTACTCCATAATTATCTTATGTAAGTCATCACGATCAAGATAATATGTATAAAAGTTCATTGCTCGAAGCATCTTATCATTTATTTCTTCAGTAGTCGCATTTTCTAAATTAGACCACTCTGGCTCTGGTCCTGTATGTTGATCGTCATACGCATTAACCATTCCGTTTTTGTTGAATTTTCTTCCTTTACTCATAATATAATATATCCTATCCTATTTTGTTAAAAATGTCAATCATAAATTTTACCATCTATGTTATCAAATTGATGTTCATCTGCCTCTTTGTATAATTCATTGACTTCATCTAATGTAACTGATGCACCTGAACCAACTTCTTGTCGAGTGACAAAGTACCCAAACCTTTCGTGAAATTGTATCATGCGAAGTATCAATTCTTTACTTGGCCTATATGGAGTTATATCGAGCAGATGTTGGTTTCCGTCTGGTGACGTAACTTCCGTAAAAGCTTTTACGTTATCTTCTTCAAAGTCATGCTCAATACTAACATGATATAATCCTACATCGTATTTTTCGTCTACCATTTGTCTGTCCAATCATCTTCGTCTGCTAAATCTTTAAACCACTCACCAAATATTGGTATTACAATCATTATTAAGCCAGCTACAATCAACCCTATAGTCATTAAATTATTCATCTGGCAATAGCTTTCTAATTTGTGAAGGTGAAAAACCTTCTGATTCTAAAAGCTTACAAACATCATACTTATCAACATAACCATAAACATCGTCAGTTGGATTTGGTCCGAGCTCGGGTATCTTACCCCAATCATCACCTTCCGTAAAGTAAGCTACTTCATAAGAAAAGTATGGCCCTTGGTTATGTTTAGGGCGACAATAGTGAAATTCACTCGCCTGTACTGAGAGGAATCCACCACGCTTTGGCAATGGAATAGCCGGATTGGCGTCTTTCATTTCTGGTATTTTTAATTTACTCATAAAGTTTTAAATATTTCGTGGGCTTCTTCTTCACTATGTGCGGTCTTTCCATTTTCAAAAACATACTCAACACTATAATGGTTCGAATCACCTGAACGCATCGCTTCAGCATTAGGAAATATCCAAGCATGTTTGTAACGCTTTAGTCCTTGACGTAAGTCTTCAGTTCCGCTATGTCGCTCTCTTACGATGGTGCCATCTTCACAAATGGCTAAATATGTTCTGTCTTGCCAAGGTTCCCAAAGGGTGTTTTCATGCCATTCTGAATAATCTTCGATGCTAATAATACTCTCCTCTGAATACTCACTTGAGTACGCAATGGTATTGTTAATCACCCCGCTCGAAACAGAATCAGCAGACCCATAAACGACGTAGGTTTCTCCACCCTTGTTCTTCCAATACTGAGGACATTCCCCAGTTCCGTCCCAATCGTGGGAGCCATAGTTTTCGCGATATTGTGTTTGTACTATTTTTTTTGCCATAATCTAACCTTTTTTATTATTATTATTAACCTTAATTCTCTTATATTATAGTATATTGATACCCTTTTGTCAAGAACAAAAATGCATTTATTTGAAAAATATATGTTTGCCGATCTTCACGGTTTGTGTCATACTAGGAGCCCAATAAGGCTCGTCGATGTAATCAGCATAATAGTGATCAGCGCCATTAGTATAATTAGTCTTTGTTCCAATGACATTGTAAGCAATCTGCCAACGTGGATGTTTCTTTGCTTTAGCGATATTGGCTAGAACATCTGCCTCGTTCCAACAAGAGAATTGCCACTTCTGTAAACAGACTTGAGCCGGAGTCTTATTTCTCTTTTTTGCCCTAGTCATAATGACTTCATAGACTGCCTCAAGAGCTCCTTCGTGGTATTCACCGCCAGCTTCAAGAATAATAGTCGTAGCCACAATATCATTTGCGTGGACATAAACAGTCTCACCTTTTGCGTGATGACTCCAAACGAGGAGTAGTGATAATAAAACTAATGTTTTAAAAACGAAATCTAATATAACCTTTATCATATGTATATTATAGTATATTGATAGCTCTTTGTCAATAAAAAAAATGCTAAAAAATGCTTTTTTTTTAAATTATTTTCAGTTTAACATATGCCCCAAAATGCTCTATAAACACTTCAATTGCATCATCTATCCCACTATCTGCAAGAGATGTAATGCGTTCCTTGAGGCTTTTCGATGCATTGGCTTCGTAGCTTAACCATCCAGTATAAATGTTTGTTAGGTTAAGCAGAATGTTCAATGTATCGATTTTGTTTGATTTGTCAATTTTAACTGTACAAGTTTCAATCATTTAAAAATGTTCCCATCAATTCTAGCTCTTCGTTGATGTCGTCATAAGTAGGAGCAATAGCCTCAAAGTTGACAATCTCATCATCACTGATTCCGTCTTCTGATGCCATTAGCTCATTGTTTATTTTTTTAGTTTCTTTTGCGTCTTTTAATTTTGGTTTTGCCATAATATTATTCTCCTATAAATTTTTACCCGATTGCTTGGTTTGAGTTATAACTATCAATCTTATAGTAATATCCGTCAGCGTGTGACGCATCATCTAGTGAAATACAAACACAATATGGCCACCTGCCAGATTTAGTAAGATACTTATATCGATTCGGATTGTTCTTTCCAAGTCGACCTTGTAACTTTAGTCGTATCCCAGTTCCACGAATAGCTTTACGAATCGCAGCAACTGCTTCCATATCTTTGACGCTATCCATATTGAACGTTCCAGCGTAACCTGGTACTCTACCATTTTTTATCTTCATAATTTATAATCCTAGACCATTAAAGGTCATTCCGTTAAATACTTCATTGTGCTCGTTCAAATCTTCAGCGATGGTGTCGAGCATACCTTTCGCGTCTTTTGTCATTTTGACATTGTTGTTTTGGCTCATCTTTAGAGCATTTTCTTCTGAAATGTCAACCTCATATTTGCTTTTTGTATTCCAAAGAACAAATTGGCCAACAGCATAATCTAATACATAATCTACATCCATAATTTTAATATTTAACTCCTGTCCAAGAAACTGAATTGTTTCGTAAACTCTCGACAGTGTCGTCAATAACATTTCCTCGAGCGAAGTTTCGAGCCGGAGCTTTCCAACCCGCGGCCTTCAAGAGGTCGCCGTATTTAAATTTCTTATCGTTCTTAATATTAACGATGAATCCCCAAACTGAACCACCAGTGGTAATCTTGATATATTTGTTGCCTTCTTTGGAATCAAGAGTGGTGGCGAATTTGTGATACATATTTTCAGCAATCACATCTGACTCGCTCTCTTGGCATTCCCATGCGGTCTTTTCCTCTGGTATTTTAGACCAGACTTTGTAGTTTTCCGATATTAAACATTTCATCAAATCAAGAGCGTCATACATTGAACGACCTGGTTTAACTAAATGGTGGTCAGAACTCATATCTGATCCGAGAATTTTTACTGTTTTGTTACTCATAATTTAACCTTTTTAACCTTTTTTAATCTTAATACTGTATAATAGTACTCGAGTATTTCCCTAATGTCAATAGAAAAAATGCTATCAAATGCATTTTTTTACCTTTCGAGAATGACAAAATTACCAAAAAGGGTGTCAAATGTCTGAACGAGATGTTCATAACCGTGTGACATCATGTCTCTTTCTACGGCCGCCCATCGGTCTCTATCATACCCCAATACATCTTTTGCCAATCTTTTGGCGGTTCCTATTAAATAGAAGGCATTACCTTCTGGTCCTGTCAAATCAATGACTATCTCTTTTTTAGCAGTTTTAGCTCTTATCATATTAATATAGTACGATAGATATATGGCGAAGTCAAGAGAAAAAATGCCTAAAATGCACCTTTTTTTCGGCTATCTAGAATGTATAAATAGATGAAAGGATTAATAAATTATGCCAATAAAAACTGTACAGAGCTCAGGTTTGACTGCCCAGTCTATTATACAAAACTCAACACATGGAGTGAATAGCACCTATACTAGTGGTATAGACTTAGAGTCAACATCTGCGTTAACTCATCAACAATTAGATGAAAATTTTAAATCAATTTGGCCTGTTGGTTCAGTTTATATAAATGTATCTAGTAATGTTAATCCACGAGATTTAATTGGATATGGCTATTGGATGAGTCTTGGTAGACAGACTATTTTAGTCGGAAAAAATGCCAATCTTGCCAATGATGCTGTAAACTATGAGGTTGACTCAACCGCCGGACTTATTGTTGGAGAAATACTTGAAGCTGCAGCACAACCTACAGGTTCAGGCTCTAGAAATAAAGTTCACGAAATTCTTTCTTCAACCGAATTAACTTTAGAAGGTCCAGTTTATGCTGGAGATAGTTATCCTAATAATGAACCATTGACCGGCCAACAATCAGGAGTAACAGTAACTGTGACTGGTAGTAGCGGAAGTGTCCAAACTACACGACAAGGACTATCTTCGACTTTATCAGCAATAAGCGTTGTTCAAGATATTAACGCTCGAAAATGCGAATTGTTAATAACAACAGATGGATTTCACAATTTTGCAAAAGGTCAAAGAGTTACGTTAAATGGTATCGCTGGAAATTCAGGCCAGGTAGAACCTAATAGCGAACGCGAAATCATTAGCATTGATAGCAATCTGAAATTTAGAGTTGATTACAGGTCACCTACTGCAGGTAATCCTAATGCTTTTGTATTAGGAAAAGACGAAGCTTTATCTGTTCTTTCTGGTGCATCAGCTACTTTATTCGGAACTAGATACAATGAATCGGTAAGGGCCGGAGCTGAACAAATCCCTTTTGCTGGAACCGGGGGTACTATTGGCCAAAAAATGGATGTCGGTGAATTTCCTGCCCACAACCATTCAATTAATTGGGGATTTGTAAACACTATTAATTTTAGTGAAGCAGCGCGCCGAGGGGCATCTGCAGCTGGCAGCATTGGTAGTGGTAATGGTGTATTCAGAGACGGACAATGGGGATTTGTTGATACAACCCGAAGAGGTAAATATGGCGGTACTGGGTTGCAAAATGATGTAAAACTAACTGGAGCTTTTGGTGACCAGTTTGTTGTTAATGGTGTTACACACCAGTTTAAATCTGGTAGAGAGGCTCATAGTAATGTAATGCCATTTATAGCTGCTTATTTTTGGGTGAGAATACCTGACCCGGTATTTGATGAAACCAACCCAGAGGACGTTGATGGAGGATAATTATGTCATATACATCTAGGATAACAAAAAATACTGCACTAACTCAGGCTGAACTTGATAATAACTTTTTATGTCATTATCCTGTTGGTTCACTTTATTTAAATGCTTTAAATGATAATAGCCCTGGCGACATTATTGGATATGGACGATGGTCACTATTTGCACAAGGATATACTTTACTTTCATCTAACTCACCAAGAGAAAGACATGAAGAGCCGGATGGGTGGAATAATACACCAAGGGAATACGCAGAAAGTTTACCAAGAACTTCATTGTCATCATCTTTAAAAGGTTCAATAGAAAATGGAGAGAATCAAACTGATGGATATTATTCACCAGGATTTCAGGGTGGGGCTACGATTGTAAAAGTAAATGATTATCCGAAACATAATCATATTCTTCAAGATACCCAGCAAGGTTCTACGTTTGTGGATGGTCAGTATAGAGGAAGAACTGATTATAATGGATTTTATGCAGGCAACCATTTCAGAGGGGTGGGTAACAATCCTATGACAACTGCAAGAATAGGAGGGGGTTCTATATCCTTTGCAAATAATGTAGAGACCTCTTTAGGACATAATAATATTCAAAAATACATAACTATTAATATTTGGAAAAGAGACATATAATATGGCAATAAAATTATTTGATAGCCCAGGGTATAAAGTTTTTCCTGACGCAGAAAGTCTTAATGAACTATATAGTGGCTTAAAGTCAAAAGGATTTGACTTTACCGCAACCAGCAACCTTAATAAGGAAGAAAGAGAAGAACAAGAGGGTGGGGCTTCAATTCACCGCCCTTTGACTTACGCAGATTTTGATACAAATTTTGTAGATGCTTATCCCATTGGCTCAGTCTATATGAATGCAACTGACCCTAGAAATCCTCAATACCTTTTAGGGTTTGGAACATGGGAAAGATTACCAGCAGGATATAATCTGCTAAACGTTGCAAGTTCTACTTTAGACACGATTAATCTTCATCGCAAAATTACAAAAGCAAGGGTCACTCAGGTAAATGGGGTCGGAGTGGTTGAGTTAACCATGAAACCTCTATTAACTGAATTGGTTAGATCAAACTTACGGGTTTTAGATTTTAATCCTAATAATTTTAGGTACGACGAATTTTTTAAAGGAATGAAAATAAAAATCTCTGGTTTGAATCACCTTACTGGCGGTACTGGTCCTTTACCAAATGGTATATACACTATATCTTCTATTGCATCTACAGAATTTTCGCAGATATCTTCAGGCGATGTTAACTATGATATTGAAGAAGCCACTAATGATCAGAATATGATAAGATTTGATTTTGATACTGATTTTGAAGGAAGCTTTGGCGTTCTTGGACCATCAGACGGGCAAGAAGACAACGCATATTATAGTTTTTTAAATGATGCTATTCATGCCCCGAATGAAACTCATGCTATGGGCAATTCAGATAGCTTTGGTAATTCTGATTTATTTGATGTAGATTTAGATATTCAACATTTTCCTCCACACACCCACAACCCGCCGCAAAGAAGTGGGGCTAATATTCAAACTATAAAAGGATTTTCGGGCTCAACTGGCAAGTATCATAAATATGATGATGGTGGAACATATGATGATGCAGACTATGATTGGTATGTTGCAGCATTTGGTAATTTGAAAATTCCATCAAGTACCAGTAATGCAAACACAAGATATGGTGGAACAACAATTAGTTCATCTGGTACTAAAACCACGATTCAACATGAGAATAGACAGCCCTTCGTAGCTGTTCATATGTGGAAAAGAACAGCATGATATGGATGGTACATTTGTTATTTTAAATAATGGAGTTCTTGAAACATATAATAAATTTGAAGACATTCCGCAATCATTTGATAATGTAATTAAGTTCTATCCAAAGGCTCTAACACCACCACATACAGAGGAAGAGCATGAAGAAATGGAGACTTATGGTTCTAAGTTAGATGAATTGATGAAAAGGTGTAAAAATGGCAATTAGTTTATCAAGCAACACATTACAGAATGTAATCAGAAATGCTACTTTTAGTGAAACTATAAACATTCTGACTGATGGCGAAGCAATACATTCTGTTACTGTATTTCCAGTTCCTGTAAATATTACAGAAATAGTAACAGAAGATGAGAATATAGTTACTACTGAAAATTTAAATAATATTGTGACAGAGAGTAGCTTTACCACTTTAACCACGGGGGTTACTATTTCTTTGCCTAATTCAACCATTGTAACTGGCACAATTTATAATACTGACTTTGTTGTAAATGAAAAAATAGTTGGTGAAACATCTGGTGATGAAGCAACTATAATAACAACACAAGATACAGTTGCTGAACACCCTGGTGATTCTGCGACTATTACTACAGATATAACTGGCATTGCTTTTCAACTTGGAGAAAATATCACCGGGCAAACATCAGGTGCGGTTGCTCCTATTTCTTCTTTCATTCAAGCAATAAGATTTTCTGGTAGTTATGAAAATGCTTATGATAAGGATATAATCCAATCGATACCCGTAGGGCAAAGTGATAAAACTATAAAACCTACGATATCAAAAACCTTTGAGTTAGTACCTACAGGTCATACGATATTTAGCGCAATACAAGATGACCGACCATTAAGAACTGCCGCGTATCAAGTAAATATTGAATATGGTCCGTATAAAAGTACTTTTAGTACGATTATAACACAGGCAGTTGATACAGATGTTGACATATTTCAAACTAAACTAAAAGAATTATATCCATAAATAGAATTATGAGTACTCTAAAAATATCAGAAATGTTACCAGCCCAATCAGTGGCTGGTTCAGAACAAGTTCCAGTGATAAAAGATGGTAGTAATGTTTCAGTAACAATAGATGAAATTCGTGGGGTAGGCGGAGGAGTTAATTCAACAATTCAAACTGCTTTGGATTTAAAAGCTAATCTGGCTGGACCAACTTTTACAGGTAATCCTCAATCAAACGCTGCGCCAGGAAGCGGAGACCATTTAACAAATAAAACTTATGTCGATTCTCTTGTCGATTCTCTTGCTACTAGTCCAGTCAATTTAACTTTACTTAATAGCGCAGTAGAATACGGGTCAGGCTATGAAGTTCCATCGTATTATAGAACAAGAGACAATATAGTTCATCTTCGAGGTCTAATGAAAAGTAGTGCGACAAATCCTATTGCTACCCTACCGGCTGGCTTTAGACCAGCAAATCGATTACTATTCACTACCGTGCAAGCAATGAATTCAATTAGTTATGGGGTAGGAAGAGTAGACATATTAGCAAATGGCGATATAGAACTCAGAGCCCAAACTAATGATTATAATTCTCTCGACGGAATTTCTTTTTTAGCAGACGGAACCTAATATATGCCAGCAGTAACAAGAATAGGAGACGGAGATTTAGTTCATTGCTCGGGTATGACTCGAGCACAAGGAAGTGGTAATGTGTTTGCAAATGGAAGACCGATATCAAGGCAAAGTGATGTTAATACCACTCACCTTCTTCCCGGTGCTCCTTGTCCACCTCATGCTGCTCCAATAACATCTGGTTCTTCTACCGTATTTGTCAATGGATTAGGGTGTGGAAGAATCGGAGATGGTATTACAGGTTGCACTAAAGTATCAGGCGGGTCTAAAAACGTTTTTGCTGGTGGTTAAATGTATAAATAGGAATAGAAAGACTTAATTATGTTTGGACTAGTTACAATGTTATTATCAACCCTTGGCGCCACCGGCATGGGTTCTCTATTAAAAATTCTCGGTGGATTAGTACAAAGTATAAGTGATGGAAATGAAGCAAAACAAAAACGTGAAATGGCAAGAGACCTTGCAATGTCTAACTCAGACATTAAATTCCAACAAGCTGTATTTGGTAATAACGCTGATCCAGAGTCTAACCTATTTACTCGTGCTACTCGTCGTCTTATCGCTCTTATTGGGATGTGCAACTTCGCAACCATATCAATTCTCTGCACCCTCTACCCTGGAGTTGAACTCATTACCTTCACACCACCAGAAAATAAAGAAGCCATCTCAGTCTTATGGGGACTCGTTAAATTCCCAAGTGGAGCAGACGTTACAACTGCAATCACGACGGGACACATTTCTTTGGTCTCAATCGCCACTTTGGGAGCTATCATCGGGTTCTATTTCACACCAGGCGGCAAAAGGTAAATAATTATGGCTGACGGCGCAATACAATTTTACGGAGATATCGATTTTAGGACAGGTGCTGCGTCATCTGTAACCGATATTGATCGTTTTGATAATAGAAGTGATATAGGTGGAGCAAAAACCATATTAGTTACAAATGGTGATAATTATTTAAAAAGAATTGTTTGTGTTGACACAGAAACAATAGAAGTAGCTTTTTCTAAAATAACTGGTTTTACAAATGATAGAAATAAAACATTTACACATGTTACTGCATCAAAACCTCCAATAGGCCAAAGTGATTCACTAACTGTTGCAGGATTTACAGGAAGTTTTACATTTTTAAATGGTGTCTATGAAGGTAATGTTGTTGATGGCTATACTCAAACATCACCACAAAAACGTGGGCATATTGAGACAATTGAGACAGATGACGCTGGTGCTATAGGCATTACTGATTATCAGTGGGGAATAATCGATGGCGACACAACAACCACTCCTACATCTTCTACAAATATTATAAGTAGAGTTGAAGCTGAAGGTAAAGCCGCGAGATTTCCTCCGTATGCTTCTGAATTTACAATGAGTTCCAATAGTGGGATTGGAACTCCAACAGTGACTGCAACCACTCCACATCCTACAGGGCAAGTAAAATGGGAAATGTGGCTTCCACGATTTCAATCAATAGTATTACAAAAAGATTCTACTGATAAAATATATATTCAAAGGGCGGTATTGGATGCAAGTAATGGTTCTATTACCCATACCACTGCCGCAAATACAGTGGTGACTCCAATTACTCGAATGTATAAAGATACTCATATAGTTAGACCATTGCCTGGACATTCTACAACAGCCGCAGGTAAAGTGAATAGAACAGATTTAAATAAAGCTACATGCTTTTTAGCTTCAACAACCAGTCCAGCGGATACGTCTAAAGGAAGATGTATAGTAATTGCTGACTCTGCAGGAAATACAATTTCGAAGACTATGATACCTGGGTATAGTTATATGAAGATATTTAAAAACCCAACTGATACAGTCTATTGCGAAGAAAGTTTAGCTACAGCTAATACCGGAAGTGGTCTATTACCTCTTGTAAACATGAGATTTTCACCAATAGGGATAACAAACTAATGCAATTAAAACTATTAAAATTTGATAGACCAGCGGGTGTAGGTAATGCAGCTCAGCACGGTGGTATAACTTGGGCTCTCGATCGACTCCCAAATGCTGCAACAGACCTTGGTGGAGCAAGATTATTCTTAGCAGTCAATAGAGGATTTTCAGCACCAACTGCTACTTTCAATGTATTGGACAATCGGTATATATTAATTTACGATTCTCTTGGAACCACCTTAAAGCAAGTTCATACATTACCACCTAGGAATTCAATAGCTATGATGAAGGCGCCAACTGATAGAATAGCAATTTGTAATGTGCCCATATGTGATAGTAACGACAGACCCTTTTCAGATAATCCATCCATAGGTGGAGAACATTCAGAAGTGGCAATGACATCTGTGACTCCACTTGGATTTAGCGACCATCCGATTATATATCAAAACCCTGGTGATTGGAAATTTTCCTTTAGGAATGGAATTAACCCATCTACTAACTCAGACCAACATGATGGCGCATGTGATACTATATCTGGTAGTTCTTTGGGAGGTGCTACACTAGTTCATGCAGCCAATATAGCAAATCATAAAGCATGTATTCAAATTCAAGATGCCAATGGTGTGATAGTTGGAAATATACAACTTCCAAGAGGAGCCCATATTAAATTAAGAAAAAGACCAACTGATGTAGTTTATGCATCAGAAAAAATTGATGGTACAGGCGGATGGCATCAATGTAAAGTAATATTTAATAAAATAGGATATACAAACTAATGCAAGTAAGACCAATAGATAAAGCATACGGAGGAGAGGCTACTAGCGGGACTAGTACTATAGCCACATTAACTGGAGGCACTGATTGTGGAAAGCATTCATTAATATTAGCTACTAACGGGGCAGATATTTCACAGCACGTATTCATTTATGAAAATGAAGGCGATGGAGTTCCTATTAAAACTGGGACAAATGCTGGCACAAATCCTAAGTGTAAACATGTCTGTATTCCTAGATATGGCATGATGATAATTGAAAAAAAGCCAACTGAAAGATTAGCAGTTTTTCAGTTTGGTGGACCCGAGGAATATACTAAAGCAGGTGGTGGTGGCGGTAAATTATGTAATGTAATGTTTACACCTGTCGTACACATATAATTTATAAATAGATACATGACTGGAGATATATTAAATTTTATTAATCAGGTTGGAGTTCCTATTACAGTAGCTTTAGCTGCAGGAGGTTTTTTATTCATTATCTTAAAATTCCTTTTAGCTCAAGTAACATCATCAATAGAGGGGTTATCTAACTCACTATTATCTTTAGAAAACAAATGCGATACTATGAACAATGACATAGTTAAAATCGATTGTTTATTTTCTTCTTTTTTTAATGTAGAGCCAAATCTAGATCGAGTCGCAGCAAGCGAAGGTAAAGAAGATTGTAGAGACGATTAATATGAGCGGAAGAGATTTTACATTTTGGGCAGACACAATAGGGACTTACGGGTTTCCCGTTATTGCTTTACTCTTATGCGGTTATTTTATCTGGTACATATGGAAATGGGTAACTAAAGAAGTAAAGCCCGCTCTTAGCCAGGCTGGAGGTTCTTTAGGAAAACTAAAGAAACAAATACAAGCACTAGATAACGACATGATTCGTTTAAACATGAAGCTAAAGATTTTAATACAGGAAAGACAGATCATTGATAAACATAAGAGTCTTTCACCACCTGACATTAAAGAAGATTTGTAACACGTTCATCTCGTAGAGACGGAAGTAGTTGAATGGTTCAACGAAGGAACGCACTAACATAGGAGATATTGCTATGGAAGTGACTCTAAACTATAGAGGTGCTACATATGTCAAATTTGTTAAACTTGACTAGTAGACATAAAAAACCCCCACTCTTTCGAATGGGGGTTTATAGTTTCTAAATTAAATTAGAATTCAAGACTCAAACCAAAATCGGTTGTAGCCTCGAAGCTATCGCTATACAAATCATTTTGTAAGTAATTAACCTGTGCGAATAACTTAATGTCACCTGAAGTTTCAATCCTAGCAAATCCTAGAGTATAATCATAATCTGTAGCATACTCAAATGATTTTCCATAAGTGCCTCCAACGACAATACCAAATGACTCATTCGAAAATAGATCATATTCGGTTGTAATGTCAGCAGTGTATTGTTGGTCTTCATCTATTGCCAAATCAAGAATTGTATCAATTCCGAATAAGGATAGTCCATAAGTAGCTCCGACTTCAATGACATCGTCATCTCCGGCAGAACTCAATAGACCATATACTCCAACATCACCAATAGGTGTGGAGAGACCAGTTTCAATAGTTGTATAGAGTTGAGAATCATCGGCGTCAACGTATTCTACGCTTGCACCAAAGATACCGACCTCACCAGAAAGAATAGCATAGCTACCTTCTCCAGTATAAAGTCCGCCATCAATTCTATTTTCGTATTGTCCTAGCTCGAGAGTAGCAGCATCACATTTTGCAGGGCAAAAGATGAAATAGGCTGCGACTGCTGCGAGACCAATAAGGACCCACTTATTTGTTAATAGTTTCTTCATATTTACTTTTTCTTTGTTGTTGTTTTTCGAGTACTCGGCTTTCGCTTTGTCTTCGGCTTACTTTTAGCTTTGAGTTCTTTTAACTCAGCTTCTGCCTTGTCAGCCAATTCTTTGGCTTCATTAACTAAGGCATTTAGTTTCTTGATATTATTGCGAGCTACTAGTGCACCTACAACAGCACCCACAATAAATGTTACAATAATTGTAATCATAATATACTTTCTTTGTTATTCTGAATAGATTCCTTGCAAATGAGATTCAAATGCTTCTATCTTATCCATGCGTTTTGGCCAAAATATGTACTCCTTTTCAGGGTTGGCCTTTAGGTTATTAAGCAAGGGTTGAACCGCGTTATATAACTTATCAACCTTTCCTTGTAGTTTTGCAGTGGAAGAATCCGCTGCAGACATTTTACTATCAGCTTCTGCTTTTAGCTTTTCTGCTTCTTGATATGCAGAGAGTTCTGTTTCATCAACTGCTGTAAATCCAAAATCAAATAAATCTTCTGTTCCTGCCATAATAGTTCCTTTTACCGTTATTTATATATTTTAAAATTTCAGCTTAAAGAAAGACGATACATCTGTGCTATAACAATGATTGTGAAATTGTTTAAAGTGATTGCCAAATACTTCTGTCAAATTGTTTTTTAGTTTATCGTGTTCTTCTTCTGATACGTCCTTTAGCTTATGGGCATGAAACTCAACAGCAATTACATTAATATAATCTTTAGGAGAATCTTTTAAAATTGGTGGAAGAATATCATATTCTGCTCCCTCGCAATCCATATGTACATAAACAAAATCATCTTTAAATTGTTTAATCCACTCGGGAAAATCAAAACAAGAAACAGTTTCCGTTTCACCGGTCACTTGAGTTTCTTTATCAGCCCGAAGCGAACCGCTCTGTGAGCCATAATGCGTATTATGTTTTCCTTTATAAAATGTAATAGTACCATCTTTAGTGTGGGCAGCCTTTTCAATTATTTCATACTTAGAAAGTTTCTTGACATTTTCTTTGATCGTACCAACCAATTCAGAATTTGGCTCAATTATATAATGTTCAAAACCGGGGTTAATTTTATCAAACTGAATAGACTCTTTAGCGGTATGAGCTCCGATTAAAATAAATATTTTTCTTTTCACTAGTCTGTAAATTCCTGTGAGTGCGGATTGTGTCTTGGATAAGGCCTATGAGGATTTGCTGACATTTCTTTTTCTCGAAATTCGTCAACTGTCATGGCTCTTTTCTTTTTTATTGTAATGGTTTTTGCCTTTTGTCTAGATAGAACTATAACATTAGCCAGAACATTTGACAAAACTGCAACGTAAATTCCTGCACTAATATCATATAGAGCTGCCACAAATGACAATATCGCAAGGGTTAATATAATATGATGTTTTTTCATTCTTCGTCTTCTGTAAAAATTTCTTCATTGACTTGTAAGCCACTAAGGTTTTCATATAAGGTTCTTTCGAAAATTAAGTCACCCCAATCATCTTCACCCATTTCTAAAATCCAATCAGGTGTTCCGACAAATGTATCACCTTCTTCATCTATATAATGAAGCATTGATTCGTTTGAGTCTTCTTCAATACAGACAGTTAAAGGTTTACCATCAACTTCTAACTTATATCGAGTTGTAGTTTTAAAGTAAACCTCGTGAGGGTTTTCTATTAATTTAATTGTTGCCATAATTATACTTGTTTTAAAATGCTTCGATTTGCTTTTCTGTGAAAATATTTTTTATTGTCAGTATAAGAGTTAGCAGACATCAATTCTATGTATCCACCTGTCTTATGTTCGTAGATCATTCGACCCTTTACTCTTTGTACATTTATTAGTTTTGCACAACTAAGACAGTGGGGTAATCCCATCTCGACTCTGCCTTGCTCTATATATCCGCCACATCCTTTACAATTTTTCATATACTATATATTACACCATTTGTTTGACAATGTCAATAGTATTTTTTCTTTCTCTTATAGCTCTCGTTAAGATTTTCTTTCCAACTTCTCCAGTCCAATGGATTATTCTGGTATCACGTCCAGCCATTCTTTGCCATTTTGTATGTTTAAAGAATGACATTCTTAACCAATTGTATTTTTCAGGTATAAAGTCTGTCATAACACTAGGGTCATCTTTAACTAAATCGTATAATAGTTCTTGGTCACCCCTATCATATTTACCTTCTGGCTTAATACATTTTTTCTCCCAGTTCTGTAGAACTTTAGGGTCGCCTTTTACTCCTACAACACCAGTCTGCCATTTACATCCCCAAGAATGGTACCTATCAATACCACAAGAAAGTTTATCTTCTTCAATAAAATTAAATAAATTTGAAATGTCACCATTAATTTCACAATCAATATCAATCCAAACTTTTAATATTCCATTTGCTTCACGAAGAGCTGTTGGTTTATAAAACCACCCATCACATTTTGTTACGGGTACTTGAAGAGTGATTCCTTTTTTATGACACCAATCTTTAGCGACATTGCTTAAACCAAAATCAAACACAATAAGAGGAATATTCTTTACGTTGTTTGCATTAAATTTTTTCAACCACCAAGGGAGTAACCACTCAATATTTTGTGACACTCCTGTAATAAATAATTTTTCATTCATGTTTTTATATTCCTGTTATTTTATAATATTGTTTTTATATAATTTTCTAAATTTTGTTTTGGTGTCCAGCCCAATTTGTCAAATGCATTTTTATCAGTGCAAAGAGTAAATGGATATTCACCGGGTCTTGCTGGTATATGTTCACTTGGATAGTCACCCCACATTTTAGTTAACTCATTAATAGAATAATTAAGACCACGTCCTAATTCGAAAAATTCGGCTCTAAAATCTTTTCCAATACAGAGATAAAGTGCATCTACAATATCATCAATATGTGTAAAGTCTCTTCGTTGTTCACCATCACCTGTAATTTGTAATGGTAAACCATTTTCATATTGATTAATAAAGATGCCTATTACAGTTGCATAAGTTCCTGTTTTTAATTGGTGAGGGCCATATACGTTATAGAACCGGCAAATAGTAGTATTCAAATCATATACCGAACTATACACTTTGCATAATTCTTCTCCACCAAACTTTGACCACGCATAAGGGCTACCATATAATCCGTGATGCATTGAGCTTGAACCGGAATAGATTACTTGAATATTGTTTTCTCTAGCATATTCTAGAATATTTAAAGTTCCTATAAAATTATTATCAATTGTCTTTTTTGGATTTTTAAGAGAGGGCTGTATTCTAGCAAGGGCTGCTAAATGATATACCACATTAAAATTTTGATATGGCCCATCAGTTAATTTTCTTTTAATAATATCGCTATCTGATATATCTCCATAAAGATATACACACCCATCAACATGATTACTTTCATATCCAGTTGAATAATTATCGATTGAAACCACTTCGTGGTTTTCTTTCAAAAGTTTTTTAATTAAATTTGTGCCAACAAATCCAGCTCCACCTGTTACCAATATTTTCATACTATATCTATACCTTTTTTGTAATTGTGTTTTGCAATACATCCAATATCGTGTTGTATCGTAGATACTTTATCATCTGCCATTACTGGCCATGGATAATATTCACTAATAAATGGAAAGTCATGTTTATTTAAAAATAAATCTGTAGGACCAGGCTTTTGCGCAGCATGATGTAATAGCTTTCTTGCGCCTCTAGGTGAAACTACATACGCATGAGCTCCTGGCATATATCCGCCTACCTTTGAAAACATTTTATATACACCCGGTTTCTTAGCTTTTCGATATTGACCATAAGAAGGTCTACCAAAAGAGATAAGACCATCAAATCCAATATTAAGTGGAATCTTATCTGTAAAAATTGCATCATGCTCTAATATCAGAAGTTGTTTATTTTCTTTAAATGCCTTTATCCATAAAGAGCGATGAGATAAGAAACCACACATACATGGCTCTAGTCGTGAAAACCTTGCATCTATTTTAAACTCACTAACAGGTAAACCCTCTTCTTTAAAAATTTTATGAGGGTCGTCATCAGGGCAATAAGCGGGATGTTTTTCAATAGTGTATCCAAACTTTTTACCCGATTCAATGCATCGGTTAGCGGCTTCCACCGAATGTTTATTAGATTCAATACAAATTACATAACTTTGCATCATGTCCATTCCTTATTTATAATGTTGTTGTACTTCTTACGTTTTGTAATCCAGTGGCATATGGGTATAATACTTTAATAAAATCAAAATGTTGATTACACATTAACGCATCATTTGGCCAGCCTCCAGTTTCTTTTAACTTTTTTAACAATTCTTTTGCGGCAAATGGCTTAATAATATAAGCTGAGTTTCCGGCTAAACCCTGGGGTCTACTAATGTCTGCAACATAAGGAGCGTCATGTACGCCTTGTCCTTTGTTTGCAATTGTTTCGTGAAATTTTCGTGAATTAAAAGTTGCTCCTCTTGGATCATTTAATCCTAAAACTCCACCTTCCCATTCAAAGTCAGGGTCAAAGGGTCTAATCAGTTTAGCATCGTGTTCAAATATTACAATAGGCTCATCTAATTTAATACATCTCAACCATAGCCTAGCGTGTGATATTAAACATGCAAATACTTTTTTTACATCATTTGTTCTATATCCTTGAAGAACCATACCAGATTTATCAATTTTTATTTCTTCATTTATTGGGTAGTTCCACTTTAGACCAGGAAACGGAGTTAAGTCATTTTCTAAAGTTTCAGGCGATGTTTGTTGTACTAACTCTATTGTCCAAGAAGTCTTAAAGTGTGACATCGTATTAGCAAATCCATTCATTGCTTTTACAGATACTTGATTGTCTTTATCACCTATTATGTATGCTTTCATGTTCTATGGCTCGTCTGTAAGTTTTTATTCAATGAAAAATAATCTGGCACTGTATATTTAATATCAACAATAGATGTATTAATTAAATAATCGTTCTGTTCCCACCCGTGTTCTACCATTGATTTCAATAGTTTGATTGCTCCATGTGGATTGATTACATAAGATGCACAACCTGGAATCATATAAGAGTCTTTAAAAACATTATTTCGATTATACTTTAGATTACTTTTAGAGTCTTCAAGGTTTAATGAACCATTAAATTTATAAGCAGACTCTGGGGCTCGTGTTGAATTAAATATTGAACGACTCATTGCATTTTTCATGTTTAAACATAAGACTTCTTTATACTCAGGGTTATCCCACTTTTTAATTGCTAATGCGTCGTGTTCTAAAATAAGAAGTGGCTCACCTGTATCTATTACATGTTTCCAACAACGATAGTGGCTAGCAAAACATGCTTGTTTATTTGCGAATCGATCTCTAGGTAAAGCTTTTACTCTAGCATCTTTCATAATATCAAAAGAAAAATCACACTTTAGGTTGTTTGGCTCACTTGCCTTTAGAGTTGTAACATCATATTCATACTTAACACAAGAATCAATACACTCTTTGGCTTGAGCTATTGAATCTTTATGATGTTCTAGATATATAACTACTGCTTTCATGTGTGTTTAAACTTCTTCCAAGTTTTTCCATTAATAATTTGTAACATTTCTTCTTTATTGTTTCCTTGATTCGGTAATTTTGTATTTAAGAAAAAGTGAAGAAAGTGAGCTTTCTTGAATGACTTATCATCAATTGCTTTAAACATTCCATTCCATCTCCAGTTCATCTTATGTAAAGCCATGTTTTCTTTTCTTACCCAATAGTTTAATAAGGTTTGGTCTGTTGACCATTTCCACCATCCTTTACCATCAACAAAGTCTTTAAATTTTGGTTGCATAATAAATTCTCTTGGACTCATTCCTTTAAGATATTTTATAATACTTCTATTCATTACCATAAGACCCATGTTAAAAAACTCAAGCCCTAATCGATTAGGCCTATGATTGGTGTCTAAGTTATGATATTGAGATTGCGAATAATGTGCAATCTTTTCTCCATACTCTTTAGTAACTGGCATTTCTCTTTCTATAACCCCTCCAAAGTCAGCATGAATATCAAAAGAATCAAAAATGTTGGGAGCATTATCCCGTATGTAAATATCAGAATCAACAATAGCGATTTGATCGTATCTGTCGAAGAATGTAAAGGCATGTTCTTTTTCATAAATTGGAAGATATCCTAAAGCAATTGCGTTTTTGCTTCTATTTGTTGTTTTAGGGTCTGGCAATATTTTAAGTTGAGGTTCTCTTTGTATGTGATGGTCTATCCCATGCTTTTCACAATATTTTGCCACTGAGTCTTGACACAAATCATATAGTGGATAATTTTTACCACCAACGCTTACTTGAAAAATCAATTGCCTCATACGTATAATATTCCTTGCCACTTCTCTCTGTGGACTTGCTGATGCGAACGTGCATTTTTAAATCCTAGCATCATAGCACATTCAATATGAGTATATCCTAAAGACTCACAAACTTTTACCCGATTCGAACCACCCCATATAACATACTGTCTACGATTTAATTCTTGCCAATTATTTCCTCTTTCTTTAAAAGGAAGCTCAAGAATTCTATCTTTCCATATTGCTTTTTGTATCATTAGTTCTCTATAAGTAGACGTAACTACAAGCAAGGGGTTAATTAATCCATTTTCTTCAATATCCTTATAAAGTTTATCGTAGAATTGGACTCCGTTGTGGACTTTGGCAATTGGTACTGAAGCCCATAGGTCTTTTATCGGAAGAGCTTCTAACCTATATTTGTTTTTACCATGAGCCCAGTGGCCTTTATCATGCCAGTCTCTAGAAATTGCTATTTTTGTTTTAGCCATTATTTGTACCTATAATATATTACGACCATAAACACTGCGCTAAACAATGAAACGCAATAGTTTAATAGCCAAAAGAAATCGAAACCTACTCGCAAGATTGTATATCCAATTGCAGATAGGTATCCGACTATAGAAAGTGTGAATAGATGTAGACTTACATCTTCAACAGATTTTGTTTTCCAACTTTTAATTATCTGTGGCCAATAGCACGAGATAAAAGCTGCATTATAAATTATACCCAAAAGGAACTCAGTTGTTTTCATAATAATATGTTACTTCTTCAATTAACTTATCTACCCAATCATTTGTTTTTTCAATAAAGATTAAAGGTTCGTTTTCTCCTTCAACCGTCATTAAGATTACTATTTTATTTATCTTTTCACCAGTACGCTCTGCATACATACAAGCATATGCTGCAGCCTGCATAAAGTAATTAGAAATATATTCTCTTTTTTTAACTCTGCTTGATGTTTTAAAATCTATAATTGCGAGCTCACCGTCATGTTCTGCAATACAATCAACTCTTCCAGCAAGTCTTAATTGTTTAGAATATAAAGGAACTTCTTGAGCTCTTACATTATCAATGTGGCCATCAATACTTTTCTTTAGAGCATTCCACATTTGAACTATATGAGGCATTACGTCTTCAGTAACAACTTCATTATTGTTTATATGATCTTCAGCCATATAATGAACCTTAGTTCCTCTACCTGCAGCCTGTCTTGAAATGCGATTAGCTTCTTCTTCACCAACTCTCTGTCTCCAGGCAAGGATTGATTCTTTTCCTCTATATCCTAAGACTGTAGTTACAGATGGAAACTCATCACCCTCTGGCGTTTTATATAACCGGCCACTTTTTGTAGTAGTTGCTTCTAATTCGTAATTTATTTTATTTTCAAGATGTGTAAACATTATATCTGTATCCATTCTTTTGGCATTAAGCCGGTTAAATCCATTTGTCGTTTTCTTGGTCCATGCCAATTATTGTTTAAGTTAGGGTATATGATTGGTTCAGTTCTTTCCTTTTGTAAATAAGCTCCCCACCAACTATAAGAACTATTTGCAAGTATTCCTCCATTACACAGAGTCATTGTAGCCAAATCTTCTATTCCATTATTATCCCAATCACAGAATTCACAATCCTTAAAATAAGAAAGAGTTTTACAATATTCAATATCATCTGATATTACTAAAAATTTTTGACTAAAGTTGAAATTGCTCATTGCAATTTTATAATAATCATTCATAGACAAATCTATGTATCCATTATTATTGACATAATCACCTCTACGAACATGTATAAATGTATATTGAGAAAAGTCTTTAATTTTTACTTTACTTAATATTTCTGGTCTAAAGGTAAAATCCTTTTTAATTTCATCTTTAATATGTTTAAACCATAATTCAGATTGAAAATAGTTTCCAGTATAATCAGCATTATCACGAGTTTGTTTTAAAAGTGATTTGGCAGTAGATTCACATATTTTATTACCTGACTCAGGAAAACAAAGTGTCGTTAACTTTTCTTTTATGGGATGGGTTTTTAAATTAAATGCTAATAGTAAATCATAAGGGCCGGTGTCTTTACCATACTTTGGGTCTACATAATCATCTATCATATCTTTTGTAGGTATAGCCCAGTCATAACCATTATAAGCGGCTATTCCTTTTAATCCAGCATACTCAAACATTTGGTTTGCCAATCGTCCCCAACGTTTAGCAACTCCTAATTCACGATAAGATATCATAATATATTACTTTTTTCGCTTTCTATGGTCATTTCTGACTTTTTCCACTTTTATTTGTTTAGCAGTTCTTCGGTTCATATTTTCGCCAAGTTTACTTGCTGGATTGGCTTCTGCGATTCTGCTTAAATGGTCATTCCAACCAGAACCTGCACGCTTAATTGTGTTTATTGTATCGTGAGATATTCCTGGTGCACCAATTAGATAGACCCAATCTTTACCATGTTTCTTTAGTTCTTTCTCTTTATCGTTATAAGAGCAAAAGACTTCTTTCACTTCACCCGTTTTTTCATTCTGTATTTCGTATGTTGGCATAATTAAAATCTATCACTATCATTGTATGCCAGCCAGAGTAATATTAAAAAACAAACTGATATAAAAAGCCACTCTACAGGAGTAAAGGGTTCTAATAATGTAAAGGCATAATCTAATTCATTCATCTTTTTATTTATATTATACTAAACATAGTACAATGTAAAGAGAAAAAGACTAAAAAACCCATTTATATCCAAAGAATATTTTATTCTTAAAGACATCAGCATCTTTATTTAATAGATGCAATCCTTGATAACCCACTTCAGCGTAATGGAATTGATTGTATTTCCAAGCAAGAGTAATACTTGAAACAAATACTTCTTCTTCACGTTCTAATCCTAAACCTTGATAACGATTACCAATATCTTTATAATTAGTAATAAGGTGAGCACCCATAGCACTAACTTCGAGTTTTGGTGTAATTGGGTATTTAACGATAAGAGCTGTTTTAAGATTCTCTTTCATATTCCAATATGCTACAGATGAATCCATTACTTCGTATACGCTATTTAATCCAATGATTGTACCTCTTTCAGTAAAGTATGTTATGTTGGCGCCATATGTGGGTGTTGTATACTTAGTATAGTCTCCAGCCTGGTCTTTTATTAATGCATTAATTCCACCATAGTTTATTTTAATGATGGTTGACGGATTCATTACATAAGAGAATTGCGCATAATATGTATCAGTATCAATTGCTCCACGAGTTCCGTTATATTCTAAAAATGATTTCTTACCTACTAACTCTAATATGAAACGTTTACCAAGGATTTGCTCTGCAATAAACGAATATGTATTTTTAGTAAAGTCTCCATTAGTTAATTCGGTCCCGCTTCCAACAGGTAGGTTATCAGACCACCTCTTTACATAGCTTTCATAACCGCCTTTAAGTTTTAAGAGATATCGAGGTTGCCATGCTAGTTCATACGAACTCTTATTCATAAAGTATGTTACATCAATATTGTCATCAATGTCACTTGGCTCTCTTTCTGAATGAGTAAAGTTGTTTGCCGAATCGAGTACAAGCTTTGGTGTTATTTCCCATTTACTTTTTAACGCAGCATTGCCAAAGATAAGAGTTTTACCATCGACTGCTCTATATCGTATTTCTGGCTGAGCCTTTAGATTAATTAAATCTTTAAAGAACTTACCTTCTATTCCTAATGATTGACTATAATAAAGAGTGTTGGTTTGGTTAGGAGTACCAGCTGCGCGCATAAACACATTGTCATCATAGAATATTCTAGTGAACGATGTAAACTTAATGCCTCCTAGTCCGTAGGCGATAGATGATATCACTAACAATAATGTACATAACAAAAATTTCATAATTTAAACCGTTCTACTCTTTATTGCTACATATAAAAATGCACCAAACGCTAGCATTAGCGCATAGGTTGATGGTTCAGGCACTGTACTAAAATATAGATCGCTTGGTCCATTGATCTCAATATCCATTGAGCCAAGTGCATCAGCTTGAAAAGAAGTAAATACCACTAGATATTCTTTTTCTTCTAAGTCGAATAGACCGTCGAATGCGCCTTCGCCTGTACCAGTTCCTTGTCCGCTATTAAGACTTTGGCCTCCACCAAATCCAAATGTTGATGATGAGTTAAAGATGTCTGGTATATTAATTATAACATTGCTTACATCAAAATCGTCAGTATCATACAACAATACTTGTGTATCGATTGTCGAACCAGCTGATCCTTGTAATGAACTTGAGTAATTAGAGAAACGAAAATCATCGCCTGCACTATCAGGTGTCATGTATATGTACTCGTAATATGTACGGACTGTACTACTTTCTGCTCCATTTTGTGGCGGCTCATTCTCTGACACTTCCGCTCCACTAAAACCTTCAACATATTGGTCAGATTCTAGAACGACGTCTAGGTCATAGTAAGAATAGTTGGGGGTTGTACCACTGAGTGGTCCTAGTATGCTAATACTGGCAAATGCCGGAGTAGCGAGTAATAAAGATAGTCCTAACCACTTATACATAATATTACTCTCCTACTACTGCAGCAGCTTCGCCGCCAATGACACCTAGTAAGTTTAGTACGACTAATATGACCACAAGGCCAACCACTGTTTTCTTTTTATTGGCTTTTACCCAATCGATTGCTGTTGTTATATATTCCATGTTTATTTTTTCCCTATTAGTTTACCCATAAATCCAAAGATTTGGCCAAAGATTCCCAATCCTTTACCAAGCCAAGAGTCTTTAGGTATGAGTAGTGTTAACATTGATAAGATACCAATCGTTGCGATCGCTATCTCAATTAAATTTCCTTTACATTGTTGAATTATATATTGTATCATAGTATTTCCTCAAATTGGTGTTGCATCTTTATCTCCCATGTCATACCCTGGAGCACTTGGGCCAAATATATCAGCGAAGTTCATATCACTTGCAGGACCCGCGGGTGAGACTATAATTGTACCAGGTGTTCCTTCGATAGGTGTAAGTACCATCTCAATAACTTCCTCTTGAACTATTTCTTCAACTACATCGTCTATTTGAACAACATCTTCTACATTTACGGCTATTTCGATATCATCGATTACTACGTCAGCATTTACTAAAACATCAGCAATATTTATTTCCGCTACTTCTACTTCTACTTCAGGTGCTACTTCTATTTCTGTTTCTGCTACCATTGTATGAGGTTTAATGTCGTCTATTTCATCAATAGATATATCATCTACTTCGACCTCAGCGTCAGTAGAAATGGGTGGGGCCTCCGAATCTGAATCGACTTCCGCAATCTCAATTGCAGGTTCTTCATCAGCAGATATTTCACTTTCTTCGACCACCTCCTCTTCGCTTGAATTAATTCCAAATAATGCAAGGAGACCACCACCACCAGATTTCTTTACGCCGCCATTCGAGTTTTCATTTGAATCGTCTGTCGTCGTTTCAGCCACTTCTTCAGTCTGTGGCTCATCAACTGTCGTTTCATCTTCTTGCTCTTCTGGTATTTGGTCATCTTGTGTGGGTTCTCCTGGTTCTTCTGGCTCTTCGGATTCTTCATCATCGCCTCCGCCGAATAGGGCGCTAAACAATCCACCAGATTTCTTTTTGGGTTTTTCTTCAACCTGTTCCTCGGCTTCGGGCTCAGGTTCGTTAGATTCTTCTTCAGCTTTTGGCTCTTCAGCTTCAGCTTCTGGCTCGGGTTCTGATTCTTCTTCGGCCTCTTCAGCCTCTTCTTCATCGTCGCCACTTAAAAGTTTCGAGAAGAAACCTTTTTTCTTTTTCTTAGGTTCTTCTTTTTCTGCCTCTTCTACTTCCTCATTCGAATCTTCATTCTTTGTATCAGACTTATCAGAGGCCTCAACGGGTTCTTCAGAAACTTCTTCCGTTGGAGTTTCTTCTCCGTCCGGTTCTGTTCCCTTAGGTAATGTTGAAGGTTCATTTGTTACCTTTGGTTCTGGTTGAGTGGTGGGCTCAGGTGGATCAAGATCAATCTCAATATCACCCATACCAAGTATGGTAGTAAATCCTGCTAGAGGATCGTCCCAGTTAATATTCGGATGTTCGAACTTAACTTCTTCCCACTTTTCTTCTGCTACTTGTTGTACCACCCTAGTTTCTTCTACGACAGTGTCGATTTGAAAATAAGCAGCTGAACTGAGTGCAATAACGCCAGCTGGTCCAATAGCAGCGACTTGAGTGCCAAGCTGCTCTAGGAATCCAGGTGGTTTTGTTAATTCAGAGGTAGTATCGGCTGCGTTAGCTGAGTCTATATTGACATCTTCATCCTCTTCGTCACCAAATTCAAACTCAGGTTGTGTCTCTTTAAGAACAACCGCAGCTGCATCTTTGAGCAGCTTTTCTTCTTGGTTGACATGTTTCGGATGAGCTAATCTCCGAATGACGTTTTGCGCCTCTTCTAAAGTTAGCTCTTTGTCTTCAGTTTCTTTTTTCTTACGAGCCATAATACTAATCCCCTAAAGTATTATTTAGAGAATGGGGCTCTTTGAAAACACTAAAACCAGGCTGGCGTGGGTCTTTTTTTCCAGGTCATAGAGAATCTTTCCTGTTTTGTCCTATAAAAAGCTCTATATGACTCAACAGGATCATCAAACATACACTCTGGATTTGACCCCATAGCTAACCTAAATGGGGTTAGACCATCATTTGAAATATTAGCAGGTCCCCAAAAAAGGTCTTTGCGTAGAAGTGAATCTGTTTTATGCACCTTACCATATCGATAAGTATATTCATCACAAAGAGCATTGAATAGTTTCCAATGCCAACGATAGTTTTCTATACTTTCCATAGTCCATATCGTACAAGGATGTTTCATGTGGACAGCTTTATAGAAGGTGTCTTCTCTTTCATCAGGCAACTCCCAATATCGTGACATTGTCTTACCAGATACTGAAGGTCTTCTTGATTCTTTACCATCAAGAATTCGATGAGCGGTCGATAGCATTTGAGCCGACTCCACAATCATCTTTACTACATGTTTGTCGCAATGTTCTATCGCAGCAACTTTTGGAGCAATATTTAGAACAAATATATTCATTAGACGTATTGCGCCCACATATTTAAGATATACTTATCACCTGACAAGGGTGGATTTCCTCTGTGATAATGAGTATATGTTGTTGGAAATATAACGACTCTACCTTTCTTAGGCGCCACTCTTTTAGATTGAACTAGAAATTCAGTTTCTCCACCTTCTTCAACATCATTCAAATATACCTGAATAACAAAAAGTCTGACCATATTTTTTATAGCAGAGGCTTCTGTATGCCAATGGTGATATCCTTCACTAGGTTCCGTTTTTTGAATTTTTGCTTGACAAATTGACCACTCATAATCCTTTAAAGCTTTCATTTTATCTGCATATAAAGGATAAACATTTTTCATTATTGATTCTTGAATATTCTTTAATGTAGATTGACAAGACACCTCAGAAGATTCAGGTGGCCAAACCGTTATTCTATTATCGTCAGATGCTGATTGAGTCCAACCCATACCAGCATCTATCGATTTTTTATAAAAGTCAACATAATAATCACATATGTCATCTGGTATAAAGCCATCGAAAACTCCAATACCTGAGTTATCAATATTGTATATAATACTATTACTCATTTACTGGAAATAACTTTGGAAATGAATCTTGAACTAAGTTGATTGTTATCTTTGAATATAAATCTTGAAGTTTACTGTCTTTTGCCGCAACAATAATCGCAGCGTCTTGCTTTGTAATACTTTCTAACATTTGAATAAACATTACTTCTTTCTTTACTTTATCATATCCACTATCAGGTACAAGATAACCTAGCATTTTTAAAGCTTTATCTATTGACTGAAGTTGCATTCCGGTTGGAGCATCATCTTCTTTATATGGTGGTTTACCTTCTGGTAAATCTAATTTGATGTTATCATCAAAATTTAATTGTAATACAGTTCGTACTGAGAATGTATTGCCGTGTTTTTCAAGATACTCTTGTCGATCTTTTTTATAACGAATTTTTTCACATTGTTCGAAAACTTCGTGTGGTAATTTTTGGTTTATCATAGGAACTCCTGGGCTGATTCAATTAAGTTGCTCATTCTGTTTTTAACTAAAAAGTTTAGCACCTTTGAACTTTGTAGCTTACTCATATTGTAATTATTATATTTATCTAAAATATCTTCACGTACATTTTTTGGCATTTCACTAAGGTCAATTACCGTTTTGTTTCTTTGGTAATTTCTGTACTCAACCTCTTTCATTACAGATTGAAGGTCGTCAAGGTTTTGCAACCAGAGATTGATTTTCTTCTGTGTAAGTGGACTTTGTCGTTTACCATCAGAAGTAAAGGTATCATCATCACTGAGAACATTAGGTACACCATCCGAACTATCACCTTTGAAGATATGCTCAAATAAATATTGATAAGGGTTTTCATGTTTAATGTATTTTTTAGTAATAGGTGACCATTGCTCAACATTGTTATATTTGTGAAGTTGAATAAAGTCTTTGTCTGACGAAATAATCATTACCGGCTCATGCTTTCCAAACTCTTGAGTTTCTTCAACTAAAGCTCCAATAATATCGTCTGCTTCTGCTTTGTCAATAGTAAGAACATAATAAGGAAAGTTTTCTTTTAGTTCTTCTTTTACCTTATGAAATGTATTAAATACTGAATCCCAATCAACATCGCTTTTTTCTCGGCCTTTCTTTCGATTTGCCTTGTATTGAGGATATGCGTCTTTTCTCCAAGAACTAGAATCACAAGCGATTACCATCTTACCATATTTATGGCGATGTTTTACATTATGCATTCTAATTGAATTAAGAATAAAATGTCGTAACATACCTTCTTCAGAAGATGATCCACGAGCGAAAAATGCTGCCATTGCTATTGCGCTATAATCTAAAATAATCATAGTATATATCTTATCATAATATTACCAAATGTCAATCTATTTTTTTCATTATCTGCGCTCTATATCATCCTCTACACATTCACTACCATATTGTACTTCGCATACTACACATGGCTTATTAGTAATATTAGCTGCTAAATGCCAATTTTCAACTGGTATGTTAATAAAATCATTTTTATGATACAGATTACCGTTAATAGATAATTCACCTTCTAGTATAAACCAATGTTCACTCCTTTTAAAATGTCGCTGGTCGCTTAAAGATTTACCAGGTTCAATATATAAAGTTTTAATTTTATAATCTCTGCCTTCTGATAAAACATTATAATTACCCCATCTCGTTTCTGTTATTTTTCCCATCTTTGCAATATCCAACTACTACTATTTTTTTCGTAAATGGCATTTAACTACATACTTCATATAGTTTTTTGAAGGCAAGTCTTCAAATGGAGAAGACTCAAAGGCGATAACTTTTCCTAATTTAGTTTTATAAATTTTATTATCTAATCTTAAATCGCCTTTATCAGTATCGTTTAAATAAAAGAAAACACTAAACACTCGACTCTTATCTGAATTAGTGACAATGTGTTGACCAACATCTGGGTCAAATCTATATGCTCTAGGTATTTCTAGTGTTGTACTTTGCTGTTCTTTTCCAAACTTTTCGCAATATTTCTTATAAGCCAAATTTGTTCCTTTAGCAAACATTAACATATTGGATTTCCATTCAGAGCCTTTAAGTTTTGATCGCTTTGACATATTTTGCATTTCGCAAGATATTAGTTGTAAGTTTTTAGATTCAAAAAACTCTCGCTCGTTTTTCATTTCTTCTGACTCATCAAATATTTCACACATTTGTTTACATACCTTTTCAGGCACATAGTTATCAATTTCTAATACATTCATTTTATTAAGTGGCCTAAATGTCTTCGGTGAATTTTTCCACCAACAAATGCGTTATAGTATTCGTTTGGTTTCAATAAGACATCTTTTTCAATCTGTTCTTTCATTTCATAGTAAGACATTTCACCAGCTGACTTACATAATCTAAGTATTTTTCTTTTGAACCTCCACTCACCTGTATTTTCAACGAGCTGTTTGACCAATTCAGATGAACCATAGTAAGATTTCCAGTCTGACTCTTTGAGTGAACGTCTTTTATTTTTCTTTCCTTTTAATGGTGGACGAGTTACTTTAGACCAAAATTTCTTTTTACCAACGTATTTCATTTTGGTCTCTGTATCATATACCTCATAAACAAACCCTACATATTCTTCAATCATATCAGAAGTAAAGGTTTTATTATTATAAGTCCATTCACTCATTTTTTACTTCTGTTTCTTTTTATAGCAGAGTCTTTTTTAGGAGTTACCATTACGCCAACAGTTTCGTTAAATACTAACTTTCCGCTTGATCGACCCATTAGTTTTCGCTTAGTCGGATTATCGGCTCTAATGTCTGCACCCTCTTTAATTCTTTTACTCATAATTTTATTTATTGTTTTTTTCTCATTACCAAAGTTGGCGGAAGAAGTTTATAATTATCTTCTAATACAAACTCTTCACCATACTTTTGCCCTAACCATGACGAGTCATCGTTTATGTAAATACTATTAGGACCTTTAGATACCCAGCTATGTTGAGGTTTATTAAAGTAATCATAATCGTGAAGAATGAAAAGATCACACCTATCTTTTAAAAAATCTATTGATTCTATTCTAGCCTCCCACGGAGCTTGATCGACGAATATTAGATCATACTTGTCTTTGTTGATATAGTTTTTTAAATCTTCCCAGGTATTAATTGAATTAATATTATAATTTGCTAAATCCCCATATTCGTTATGCATATTAGTAAACCATTCAGCGTCTGTTTCAAAACCAGTAACTATAGAGTTCGGGTTTTTTTTACAATACTCATACATTAGCGGACAACTTCCATGCCCAATCCCTAGTTCTAGAATTAAAGACCCGTCTTTAAGATTATCTAACTCACGTTTCAAATACTTTTGGTGTGTATAATATTTGATCATATATTTATTTATTGTTTTTAAACAATGGCCCGAAATGTTGATTAAAGTCGTTTAGTATTCCTTCGTATGGTTTATCTTGTTTAAAAATTTTTTCAATTTCTGCGTGTTCGTAATCATCTGTTGGCCAGATGTGATAGTAGTCTTTAGAAAAGAAGATTAGCGTTTTTGGTTTTTCACCTGGTGGCGCTGACATTCTTCTAATGCTTACACTCATTAGGCCGTGTAATATCCAAACTTCTGCGGAATGGTGCCAGTTTCTTTTAAATTTACTATATCTTTTAAATAAAAAGCAATCCAACGAATGTTTCTTGGATTAGCATGTATATTTAATCTTTCACATATATCAATTATAGAAGGTGGTACTTCTGTTTCTTCAGGTATTTTTACTGCGCCTGGAACCAATACTGCAACTCCAGTACTATCAAAATCCATTATAATATTTACCATTCCTTCTGGCCAGTAGAAATTCTTTAATGGAGTTGAGTTCCACCACACTTTATTGTTATAATCTTCTAAAGATACTGCTTTGTACACTTTATACTCTAAAACGATATCATCTTCTTTAGCCCCAATGTTGCATTTAATTCCAACGCCTAAAATTTGATTAGGTGTACCAAATAGCATACCCCATTCTTCTGGCACATCGGCTTTCATACATAAGTCAAAAACAATATCTGGTCTTTCATATGTATTTAGTGGACAATAAAATCTTAACTCATTATCGTCTCTACTTATAATAACATCACTAGGTGAAGTAAATCCTTCTACTAATGGTAAATATGTTTTTAAAAAATCGTCAAACCATATTTTTGATGTGTTAGTTTCTTCGAGCCATTGGTAAAAGTCATCAATAGCCTCATTAACTTTATCGTGTTTATATATTAAGTTGTCTCTAACTGGCATTGCTTTTCTATTAGCAACAACAATTGCCTTTTCAATTTTCAAATGTTTCGTCATAATCTGCCTCTCTTTCATCTCCTCTAATTTCTACACCGCATAAAGGGCAATAAGTAGGTACTAAATAAGTATCTCCATATTCATCCTGTTCCCATTGCACTAAAAAATTAGCGTTACATTGTTTACAATAAATTAATTCTTCGTCCATATTAGCCTTCACATGATGCGCAGTTTAAAAGATTACGAGACAATTCTTGACTAGGATTTGTGCCTCTATGATAGTATAATGTTTTTACTCCCTGTTCCCATGCAAAGATTAATAATTGGTTTACATCTTTTAATGGTGTCTTTGGGTGAACCATTAAATTAAGTGATTGTGATTGATCAATAAATTTTTGTCGAATACCCGCCTGTATAATAACTTCTTTCTGACTTATTTCACCAAAGGTTTTAAACACATCTTTTTCGTGATCAGATAAGAACATAAGGTGTTGTACTGAACCGCCTGTAACAAGAATAGATTTCCATACATCAGCTGTATTATGACCATAACTCTTAAGTACTTCTATTAAGTGTGGATTCTTATATGTGAATTTGCCTTTTGCTAAGTCTTTCACAAAATAGTTACTGTTCAATGGTTCAATACTTGGAGACACTTGGCCAAGAATAAATGAACTTGATGTTGTAGGAGCAATTGCCATGGTAGTAACATTTCGTCTTCCATATCCTTTTAATAGAGGTGGCTCTCCCAATTCTTTAGCAAGTTGTTCTGTTCCTGCATTTGCCTTTTTCTCAATAAAGCTATATATTTCAGATGTTAACATCTTAGCCTCTAAACTTTCAAATGCAATCGATTTAGATTGTAGATAAGAATGCCAACCCAATACTCCAATTCCTAATGCTCTTTGATTTTTTGCAAATTCTACAGCACGATATAAGTAAGCAACCTTTTCAGCCTTTTCAATAAACTCAGACATTACCGCATCAAGAAAAGCAACTAAAGTTTCAACCGCGTCGGTCTCTTTCCATTCTTCATAGTGAAGCAGATTCATAGATGATAAGTCACACACAAATGATTCTGTTGGACTGGTTGACAAACAAATTTCAGAACAAAGATTAGATGCATGAATTTTCATTCGGTTATCTTTGTAAACCTGCGGTTTATTCTTATTTACTGTATCGCTCCACAAGATATAAGGATAGCCAGACTCAAATCGTTTTTGAATTACCTTTGCCCAGACTTTTCTTTTATCCTTATCGCCATCAACCATATCTTTCATCCACTTATCGGTAATAGTGACACCAAATGACATATTCTGAATTGGGTGGCCATCATTTCGAATTGAAAGAAATTCTAATACATCGCCATGTTCGATTGGAAGATATCCAGCAAAAGAACCTCGTCGTACATTTGATTGAGAAACAACATTGGTGACAGTTTCAAATAGCTCCATAAAATGAACTGGACCAGATGACTTACCACCTGTACTAATTCCTGTTCCTCTAGAACGAAGATCACCAAAATACGCAGAAGTTCCTCCACCCATCTTTGACATCATTCCCACTTCAGCCACACCAGTAAGAATTGAATCCATAGTGTCACCTATATAAGACCCAAAACATGAGATGGGTAAACCTCTTTTTAATCCGAAGTTGGCCCAAATAGGAGATGCTAAAGAGAACCACCCATTAGCCATGTATTCTTCAAACTTATCAGCAAAACCACTAATACCCAATCGGCGTTGAGCTGCTAAAGCTATTTGTCTAATTCTTTCTTCAGGCGTTTGTTCACCTTCAATATAACCACGCTTTAAGAATGTGCGTGAATCATTATTCAACCAATAATATTTTTCCATAATATATCTATACCTTTAAAATAAGTCGTCTGCGTCGTAGCTTTTGTCTTTCTTTGAATACTCTGTTGGTCTTTTAAAGAAGAAGTCTGTTGCTGTATTGCCAAGTACATCTTCATCAAACCATTTTGTTTTTTCTAATAAGATTTCATCAATCTCGTATTGCTTTTCGAATCCAATGGCTTCAAGAGATTCGTTAAGTCTGTTTTTAATAAAGTTGTGCATGATTGGCGTCGACAGATATTCTGATTGATATCCATTTACTGACCACTCGATAATCTTAGCTTCAGCCGTAAACGCTGCAGAACAACTTGAAGCTATTCTTTCTTTAAGTTCTTCGTCAAACAACTCTGGATGTTCTTCTCTAATCGTATTTACTAACTTGATTCCAACCTGAGCATGAAGCATTTCTTCACGAGAAGTATACGCGACTTGTTGAGCTGTATCTTTTAGTACATTTTTAAATCTATTGAAATAATTAATAGTATAGAACTGACTGAACAACGAAACATTTTCTACATATAAAGTAAATAAAATAAGAGAGTATAAAAATTGTTTCTTTGAATCAGTGTAATATCTATGGTTGTACTTACGCAAATATTTGACTCGGTTCTTAATAATATCAAGCTCCATATTCTTTTCGAATATGTCTTCCATTTCTAAAATTTCAAGTAGCCTCTCATAAGCATTGTTATGAATTACTTCAACATTGGCCATAACATAACCTAAATCAGTAATTGACGGATGTGGAAGATTCTGGCCAACGTTAGCCCAAAATGTTTTAACTGCTACTTCGATTTGTCCAATAGCAGAAAGACACCGAACGACCATTTCACGTTCTGCGTCAGTTAACTCTACTTTAAAATCTTGAACGTCAGACGTAAAAGAAAATTCTTTATCTGTCCAAAATCCATTATGCATTGCCTCGGTGAATTGTTCGGTCCACGGGTATAGGTCGGGTTTTCTTGAAATTTGTTCTTCAAATATTGATGCCATTACACTACTCTTCTTTCTAATTAATTTGCTTAAGATTTAATATTATACTAAACCGAGCTCAATGTAAAGATTAATTACAATCTATTACTTGATCTCGGACGGATTGCTCGCATGGCACCAGTTTCGCTATCCCTCAAAACAACAGTAGCTCCGCGGTTTCGAGTGGCATAATCGTAAATTGCTTTTTGAGTCGAGTCTTCTAAGTTTAAAAACTTAGACCACCTTTCAAATTTATTTCTACCCGTCTGAAATCTCCGAAATACATCACTTGAAACATCAAACTTTTTACCTTTCTTATTGAAAAGTGGTTTGTCATATCCTACGTCAATAGAAGTAGATGATGTTCCAGCACCGAACGCAGAAGATAATTCTTCGTAAATCTCTTTAAATGATTTTAGATTCTGCATAGGTCCTCTTGTATAATATATATATTTCGATTAGTTTTCAGATGATGAGCTTTAAATACGGGAATACCAAAGATACTTCCAACTGATTCATGCTCCGTAATAGAAACCGTACTACCTTCATTTGCGAGGACATCCCCTGTAGTCGGCAATGCAATGTCACGGGTCAATGCATAATTTCCTGTTTGTATTTTTTTTCCGCTTTCGCATAAATACCACTGATTGGTACTTTCTTCTAATTCTTCTTGAGTAATGTCAACGCCTGTTACTTCTTGTAATGCTTTAGCTATTTGCTTATCAGACAACTTTACATGGTCTTTGATAAGAAATAACGCAGCTCCATAACGAGCGATAGTTGATTTACCGAGTGGCACCTTACCTAGTAATCTTCGAATATTGAATACGAGTTTGTGAAAAGTGTTGTAGTTGGATTTTTCCTCTGAGGTTTCAGGCTTCTTTAATTTTTTCCCGTCTTTGTCTATTATGCCTGACTTAAATGCTCCAGTTTTCTCATAGGGCATAGTGAGCAATCTTAAAAATCTTAAGCTATAAAAAAAATCTGGCCCTTTTAAAAATCCCATTATAAATCCTGTAGTCTTTTTGTTATTTTAATATCAATTCCTATGTCTTGATATTTATTCTCTGGTATGTAGTTTAAATAAATTAAAAATGTTTTTATTTGAGGCCAAAGAGCTGGTTCTATTCGATAAAACATCATCCTAGTTGCAGCACTATTTTCAAATACATTATATAAACAAATCACATGATTCAAAATTAATCTTTCTTGAAGAATACCTGAATCACGATATTTCCTCAAAAGTCTTATAATATATTTAAATCTTGCTATATCTTCGTAAAAGTCTTCAGCTTCTATACAACTCGGGTTATCATAATGTCGGGCTGCATAGAGTTCAAAGTTATCACGGTTAAGCTCATCAAATAGTTTCATTAAAATTATTTATACCTGTCATCAGGTCTATTTCTTTAAATTGACGTCAACTTTACCAGTAATAAATTTATCGTTTATCTTAAATTCTTTAGCCGCCTTTTTGATAGCCTCAACTGTATTTCGAGCATTAACTACAACCTTTTGATTCTTCTTAAGGTTATTGACTGGTTTAGTAACTACTACTTCCCATTTCTTAAAAGCTTCATCTAAAGACTCTAGCATAAAGTCATCTGATTTACCAAATTTCTTATCAACCACCTTTTTGATTTTATCAGCTTGACCTCTGTCAGAAAATACAGATACTCCAAAGTTCTTAGAATCCATTGGAGCCATTTCTACTTCAGTTTTATTCCTGTATTGTTTTTTAATAAAGTTTCGAACTTGCATGGCTTTGATCTTATCTTTATAGATTAGATAAAGAGCGTCATTCTTTTCTTCGAGCTCAACCGATTCATTTTTTGAATCATCTCTCGCGGATCTTTCAGATTCACGAGCTCTGCGTTCTTTTTCTTTATCAGCTTTCTGGTCGTCCTTTGCTTTGCGGACTCGATCTTTAGCTTTAGCCAATCTTTCTCTATCAGCTTTTTTCTTATCAAGTTTATCTGCCTTCTTCTCAGCTGCATCTGCTCGACCAGATGTAGATAATCTATCGGCTGCCTTTTTAATACCTTTACCGGCTAGCTTTCCTGCAACTTTAGCCACGGTTCCAATACCTTGACCTACTTTAGTAGCAATGGTCTTTAGAACTTCGTCTAATTGCTCATCACTAAGGTCATCGATGTTACCCTCTTCAAGTATATACTCAGAGGCTTCGTCGAGAAAATCGTAATTAACAGCTTCCGCTACTTTTTTTTTATCAAAAGAACGGTCGTCTTCTTTCTTGGCCTTTCCTGTAGCTTTAGAAATTGCTTTGCGTCTTTTGTGAAGATACTCGTCAGAATCATCAGTATCACCGTCATTATCGATATCTTTATCTTTACGGTCTTTAAATGACTTTGTTACAGCTTTTCTATTTACTGGATCAAGCCCTTCTTTCATACCCGCAACAAGAGATGAAATAGCCTTATGAACTTCCTTTGTATCAGGTAATCCTAGTGCCTTTGTAATCTTCTTAGGGTCTTTAACGCCTTTACTAACTAATGCATGAAGGTCTTTCATCTTACCTTCGCTCATTCCTTTGATTTTGTACTCAACGCCTTTTGCATTCTTCGGGTCTTGCTCTGGGTCATCTTTTTTTGTAATTGGATGATCCTTTACCATCTTCTCAGTTGACTTCTCTCCTGGTCTGACTTCGGCTTCTTTTGCCATTACCTTCTTAGCTGCCTCGGCGATGTCTAATATTTCTTTATCTAATTTGTTGAACATAATTTTTTACTCCTTAAAACATGCTGAGGTTTCCGCCCCACATTATCATTGCTACACTACCCGTGATTAATGCGGTTAGTGCAATCCAAAATATCTTATTAATTACTTTAAGTTCTCTTTGACAAAGAGCAGCGATGTCTTCTACTTTTCGCAATCTATCTTCAATATCTGATATTTTGCGATGAAGGTCGACTGTTAATGATTCAAGCCCTGATATTTTTTCTTCAGCTCTAGCAATTGATACTATTGCTTCAGACATTTTATCAATTTTGTCTTCAATTCGGTCTAATCTATCTGCGTTTGTCATAGTTCCCATAAGTAATATTCTATCTATTTATACGATCAACCAAATTCATGTCCGGCAACTCTTTTGAGTTGCTTTTTGAATTCAGCAAAATCTGGTTTTGATTTATAAAGTTTAATTGAAATGTTTGGTCGATCTTTTCCTTTAATGCGCCACTTATATCCCTTTTCTTTATGTTCAGGTGATGTGGTAGCAACGACTCTTCTTTTAAATTGTGCTTCGAATGATTCAGGTGGTCCTTTACCTTCTGAGACTGTGAATCCTAACTTGGGTACATTGTTATACCTTTCAAGTTCTTGTCCACCTGGTGTTTGAATTGATACTCCTCCTTTAATCTTTACAATTTTAAGAGAGCTCGCCTTAGCACCATATTCTTTCTTCAACTCCTTTTTGAGTTGGTTCATATTCATATACTTAACCGCTTCTTCAAGATCATCATTTTCAACAAACACTACTTTTTTCTTACCTGATTTATTATCAGTATATGTTAAGTGATTTCTCTTTTTAACATCCATTGAAGTATCCCATTCACCATCTTTAAGTTTTTTGATAACTTTATTATACTTCATTCGTGCTTCAGTAACTGATTCAGGTACGCAATTGGGAACCATCTTATCTCCCTTTTTCTTCATACCCACCTTTTTAAATCCGTCCCAACAACCATCAGCTTCTGAGATTGCCTTCATACCATTTAGCTTACGAAGAATGTTTAATTGTTTGATAAGACCTTTTTGTTTTGGAGAACCCGGTATAGCTTTCATTGCCTGACCTGTCAACTTATGCATAGCAGCTTTATCTTTATCGCCTCTATCATGTTCGTTAAATTGACTAAATGTTTTCATATTATCCTCGTGCTTTAGCGGCCAAATCTTTGTCTGCTCCACCCCAAGTTCCTTTACCTTTTGTAGCAAAAGAATTAACTCGAGCGTGACCCCATTGGTCTGGTGTTGTTCCTGGTCTATGTCCCGTCTTCCATGCAGCTTTACCACGATTAAATACTTGTTTTAATATACCAAAAGGAATGCCTGTTTTCTCAGCTTTCTTTTTTAAAGATACGTCTGCATCCTCTGAAATAAATTGTTCGAAGTTAATATTCATATCTCTATTTATATTATTCTAGTGTCCAGGTATTGGCGTTTGGTACATAACCTCTAATTTTGTTTAATATAGTATCACCCATATCTGATAAAGATGAGGCCGGTTTTCCTGAGCGTTTAACATAAAAATAATCAGCGTCTTTAACAAAGGCTCCACCCTTTTTACTTGTTTTAATATTACTATCAACATTAATCTTATTGAACGCAAATACTATATCGCCATCCATATACTTCTTGAGGCCTTTACCCATTTTTACGATATCTAACATTGTTTGCGATGCGCCTCTATGAGTATTGACAAGAATTTCAACAGGAACTACTCGTCCTCGCTTAGGATCAAGGTTTTGAACTTTAGCCACTTCGATATCATTAACCACCCATACGATATGTGTATTCTTTTTATCATAGCCAGCATTCTGAACCATTCGGGTTATACTATCAAGTTTAAATAAATCTTTTAAAGTTACATCAAATATAACATTTGGTTTATCTTTTGGGTCTTTAAATATTACGTCTGAGAAAAATGCTGCTACTCTTTTATTAGGAAGATTCAATTCTCCAGCTACGATTTCGTGAACCTTTGAGACATCTTTTCCTTTGGTTAAATCCATCTTACTCAAATCAATTCCTAACTCTTTCTGAACTTTAGTTTTTAACTTAGGAGCTCTTAGAGCAAGAGATTTTAAATCATCAACATCAAACTGTTTACCTTCAAGGCCAACTAGATTTTTAAGAATAAAACCTTTTCCAGAGCCGGCTCCTCCAGCAAGTATTACTACATGGCCTGATTTAGGATATGCCTTCTTAGCAAAAGTAATTAGCTTTTCGTCTATTTGGCCAGGTGTCACGTCAGTCGCGTGTTTCTTTCTTTCGTCAGTCCCTAATTCTTGAGATTCACCAAACATCTGTTTAAATTTCTTTGTATGTTTAGACGGTTTTGTGTCAGCTCCTTTATCGCCTGGCGCGGGTTTATACGCTGACTTATCGTCATCATCTTTCTTAGCGCCTTTCTTAAAGTGAGCGTCTCTTTTATCTTTAGTGGACTTTGACATCTCATCACCATCAGCATCTTTTGCAAAATACTTTGCCGGCTGAGTACCTTTTTTGTCTTTTACATCTTTATCTTGTTTAACCTCTAATAGGTCTTTAATCCAATATTTGTTACTAAGACAATCTTCAACATATGTTGACTTTCTTTCATTTATATTAAATCGTGTTCCAGTTCGAAGACATACAACCTCATCACCTATATTAAATATTTCTTTAGCTATATACCTTTCTCGTAATGCGGAATGTTCTCCAAGGTCAATGTGCTTTCTAAAATTAACCATTTCTTTTAGTCCCATTCTTTTACGAATAAGATTAAAGACTCCTACTTTGTCTCCAAATGATTTTGGTAATCCATTACTAAATGATTCAAGGTCTCCACCTTTCGCTGCAGCTCGCATTTTTGAAGCAGACATACCAGATACATCATCAGCATCTGGGTCTCTATCACCAGCAGAAACAGTATTAATACTACTAAATTCATAGAATCCATGTCGAGCCTTTTTCCCGTTATATTGTCCCATTAATCTTTTGAATTCTGGTACTCTATCAGAGCCAACAACCATAGTTACTTCTCTAAACCCCTGATCATATAAATCTACGAGAATATTGAAAACGTTAATTACTTTTTTGTTAAAGATAATGTTTCGTCCATACTTAGGAAACATTTTTCTCATTAACTGAACTTTTTCTTTATACTTAAGCGGGTTTCTTTCTGGGTCACTGGATTGTGATACATAAATTCTATAGTTATTTCCCTTTGATACAGATATAACTTTTTTAATAAGTTTCTCGTGGCCAACCGTAGGCGGGTTAAATCTTCCAAAGGTGAAGACGACTGATTCATCTTTAGCTTCAGTATAAGTTTTAAAGGATTTAATGTCTGGTCTATTCATTAGTTGTCTACCTTTGCTCCTGCTCTCCATTGATAGCAAGACCAATACTTAGCTTTCCATTTTGGTCCAGGGTTATCACATCCGTGTCTTGCTCTAAAATTACTTCTACGCTCAGGGTCATCTCTTTTGATGCTCATCTTGGGGTCGCCGAATCTAACAACTACTACATTGCCTTCACTATTTTTTACGTATACTTTAAATTTCTTATTTTTGTTTTCTGAAGTTCGAATAGGATTATTTAGCTCAACCTTTTTACCTTGATATGTAGCCTCTTCGATTGTATGATCATATAGCATGTCACAACAAAAATCGTGAAAATTAAATGAGTCTTTTCTTAGTTTGCTATCTCCACCTGTTTTCTTTCTCATATTTGCCAATCTTTGTTTTTCAGAAGCGCGAATTTTTGGAAGAAGTCTTTTTGCAATCTTTATAATAGCGCCTTTTTTCTTTTGAAGTTTAAGTTCGAGTCTTTCTCTATCTGCAAAAGATAGTTTACTCATATCTTTACCTTTAATAAATTTTTTGGCTAGTTTATTTCGAGCTGCTTTTCTTGCTCTTTTTAGAAGCTTCTCAGGACTAGCTCTTTTCTTCATAGAGATTCTTCGTTTGATCGCAATGCGCTTAGCCATACGCCGCATTCTTTGTCCAACCTTAATTCGCTGTTGACGATTCAACACCTCATCTAATTGTTCTTCTGTCATCTCTTTAAACGATATCATTTTTCCCAGCCTTTGATTACATCACTTGAAAAGTTATTCATTGAAAATTCTAATCTGTCTACTAATTTAACTGCTCCACCTTTACTTTTATCAATAGCGACAAAACCTTCTGACCCAGTTACCTTAAATCCATTTTTGGTTCGGACAAAAGTGTCAATTTGTTTTACTCTATCTAGTTTATTTATAATAATTAACTTAGCTGAAACAATTGCATTCATTAAGTCAAACATTAGAATTAGATTCTTTTTATTAGATGGTGAGAAGAATTTTAATAGTTCTTTTTTCTTAGCATCAATATTAGCTTTTCCTTTAGCGCTTGAACGTTTATCTTTTTCTTTAGCAAACTTATCATCAAAATACTTTAACATATTTGAAACATGTTTAGCAGGATTTGTGATTCTTTCACCCTTTCGAACAAGAGTATTATTAAATGTTTCGATTCTACCAGCCAATTCTGTATTCTTTTCTAGCTCTCTTAATGTAGTTCCTTGAATCTTTTGAAATATTTTTCCTGCTCTTGACAATGCCTCGGTTACTTCTTTCGTATCTTTATCGGAGAATGTTGCAGTACCAGACATATCTCGATACTCTGCATCTTGATACCATACAGATTTCTTTTGCTTTAGGCTACTTAGATTGACTCCAAAGCTAGCTTTCATAGATTCAAAGTCTTTGCCGGAATACGTAGTATGCCAGACTACTCCAAGGTTAGCTTTTGATATAGTCTTACCCAATTCAGATTTAACTGGAACCGCATAAACAATAGTGTTGGGCTGAAATGTAAAGTATGATTCTCCATCAATCGATTCTTTAGAAACATCACCTTTAGTAAACATTATATCACCTTGAATTACCCCTTTGATTCCAAGGTCTTTTAATTCATTGAATGCAATTGATAGTTTATCTGCAAGATCGCCAGAAGTATCAGCCCTAACATCAGACTCTGATTTATAAACTTTAGGGTTCTTATTAAAAATTCCTTTCTTAGCAACAAAGAATTTTCCATCACTTGGATCAATCCCAGCAAAAACTGCAGGAGCACCATCCCATTTAACAGTGACATTTGTAGATGTTTTAGAACTTCCAGCTAACATATCTCTTAAAGAGCGAAGAGCAAAGATTGCCTCTCGAGCTCCTTTTACACCAGCATATATTACACGATCCTCAATGTGAGTCATGTGTACGTTTTTACCAGACTTAGTAGCCTCTAAAATGTCTACATATTGTTCAAATGAATTCACGGTTTTAATACTACCTTTGCTTGTTTGAGATTACCTTGTGGACCGGCTGAGTTTTTCAGATACTTTAATAGTGCCTGAACAGCTTTTTTAAATAAACCTTTAAAGGTAAATTCTCCATCGTCCAAATACATTGATCCACGATTCTTAACGGGGACTTTAAAATCAAATTTCCAATTGCCTGTACCCTTTGGCCGCTGACCACCATGTTTAGCTGACCATTTTAAATAATCAACATCAAATGGTATAGAACCAAAAAGTTCTTTTAGCTCCCTGTCTTCGCTCATTGCGTGTTCTTTAAAACTTTTCATATCTTCCTTTTTATTAAGTTGACCAAACTTTATAATCTTGCCATCTTTAATTAAATATTTTGAAAATTTTATGTCAGAGTTTTTCTTAGCAACCTGGTCTAATATTCTAACATTTTCTTTGTGGTCATCATAAATTCTTATTTCATCAATACCTTTACCTTTATTATATCTCTTTATATACTTTTCAATAATGTACATCTTTCTTTGTGGTATTGGTCCATACTTAAGGTTTCCTGCCAGCTCAAAACGAACTCTTTTATCGTTTACTTTAATCCCCTGTTTACGAAATGCATCTTTGAACTCTGAATTGTCGTCCATATTAGAACGTGCTGTTAGAAAGACAATCATATCACCAGCAGCAAATTGTTTCTTGAGTTCTTTTAGAGTTCCTTTGATAACCTTCGATGATGCTTTAAAAAATTTAGCATCTTGAAATTCAGAAAAATCGTACTCTTCGCCATCTCCCAATACATGACTATTGAATTCGTCATTAGGAAGTTTTTCAATGACTTTACCTGTACTGGTATCACGCACAATCACATGCGCAAAGGAATGAAACACAGTTTCATCTATATCAAAAAATGATAGTTTTATTCCCATATATTCAGAGTTCCCATTAAAATCGTTATCTCTATTTATATAGTTTTTGTTTTCAGATGTTCTAACCACTCATTATATAATGTTTTTTCTATTCTTGAAGCCTCTTTCTCCCAAGGTAAATCTGTATATGAGACTCTCTTTATATTGATAAACTGACTTTTCCAACGAGTTTTCGTCGGACTTCCATCGTCATGGTCATAGATATCTTGCATCTCGCCTCGAGCCCATTGTTTCACATGAACCATCTCGTGAGCTAGAGTTTGAATCATCCAGTCATCATCATGTGAATCAAGATTGACCGTGAACTCTCGTGAACAACGATTTGTGTCTTCCCAAATACAATCACCACTACTGGCAGTTTTACTCTCATAATGAGGACTTAGATGAATATCAATCTGCAAAGTCTTCATTCGAGGCATTAGTATATCTTTGAAGAAATATGCAGCTTCAGCGACAAGTTGTCGCTTTCTTTCGGTCGACCCACTAATTTCTAAAACCATTAAGATACTTCTGTCTGTTTTACTACTTCGAAATGTTCATCTTCATCCATTAGCCATCGTGACCAATTGACTTTCATCGAACTGATAATTTTCCCGTTGGGAACTGAATTTTCAGATGGCTTTTCTACATGAAATGTATCACCGTGATTATGGATTCTTTGTTGACCCAGTTTTGTTTTAGCTTTTAGCTGTATTATTTTTACCATATACTAATATATTACACGATAAATGGTACAATGTAAAGATAAAAATAAGCCAAAATGCATAAAAAACCGAGACAATATGTCTCGGCTCTAGTTTACACCGTAAAGCCCGAGAAATCTTTACTTTGAGATGATTGATTAGACGTCGGTTCGTTTGTCAGTGTCTGAGCGGAATCGTCGACGTCATATAATCTCATTTTTGGACGATCAATTCCGAGAACGAATCTTTTGTTTTGGGTCAAATCATTATATCGATTTTTCAGTTGTTTAACCATTATCTGATTCATACCTTCAAGTTGCTCTGTTGATATTAGAGCTAACATAAGGTCAGCTGTGGCTGGCAATCCAAACGATTCTGCAGTGTCTGTCAATTCCACGTCAGTATTTGCGAATCCAGTTCGAGTAACCTGAGTTGCCGACCACACTGGTACCTTAAATTCTCCGGCCAATCCTCTAAGTTCTTCTGCTATAGCTTTAATTAAAGAATACGTATTCACTGAGCCACCCAGTCCTTTGATTCTAGATGATGCACAAATATTAATATAATCAATAAAAATCATATCCGGCTCAAAGCTCTTTTTTAATTTAAGTTCATTTAATAAAGACCTAAAGTGACCAACGTGAGCTGTAGATGTTGGGTATTCTTTAATAATTAGCTTTCCATTTGTTTTGGCTTTAATCTTGCCAACCTTTGTATCAAATAGTTGCTTTGGTAAACTTTCAATCTGATCAATAGGGACATCCATAAGATTAGCATCGATTCTTTCAGCAATTCTTTCTTCTGCCATTTCTAAAGTAATGTACAAAACATTTCTTCCTTGAGATAATGCAGCAGATGCCAAATGACACATTGCTAATGATTTACCAACTCCAGTTCCAGCGAGGATAATATTAAGAGTTTTGTTAGTAACTCCACCTTTAGTAATCGTATTCATTAACTCAAGGTCAAACGGAATGCGTTCTTCCTTTTCGTGGTAAAAGTCAAATCTACCTTCTGCGTTTTCGATATAGTCGTGACCTACATTTTTATCAAATGAGATCGATAGAGCTTTAGTTAATATTTCTGGTATTGCTCCTTCTCCGAGGTGTTTATCTTTTCCATCTATAATACCAATCGATTGCATAATTGCTAAATACACGGCTCTGTCTTTACACCACTTTTCAGTAGTCTGTAACAACCATGTCATATCAACCTCGACTGGATTGTCGAGTTCTTGAATCAATTTAACTACATCATTTGTTTCTGGTCTATTTGCGTATTGAGAAGATTGAAGCTCAATATCTAAAACCGAAGATGTCGGAAGTTTATTGAATTTTCCAATAAATTGTAAGAATAAGTCATATACTGGTTTATGCTCTTTTTCGAAGTATTCTTGTTTTAAGTGAGGTAATGCTTTTCGGCAATAATCCTCATTTTGTACCAATGTCTTTAGTATTATCGTCTGTATGTTTTCCTGCATCTTTTGCTTTTGCGCTTTCTTGAATTAAATCTGCTAATATATCTCCAATATAATGTTGGAACTCTGTAGACTCTTCTAAAATTTCTTCTAAGGTGTCTGGCTTTTCTTCCAACTTCCAATTAAAATTTATAGGTAAAGAACCATCTTCAGTTGGCTCTTTGATTTGTACTTTGCCATAAGTAAAGATTACATCTGTGTATTTTCCTTTAAGAAGTTTAACTGAATAAAATTGAGAATCTTCTTTAAATACTAGTTTGTAATCTTCATCTTCTTTATTCAGAATCGTTGTCATTACTTAATATCGAACCAGTTGCGATCTTATATCTTTTAATTAACCAATCACTAAAATCGGTCTTTTCAATAATGTCTGCAAAAAATGCGTCATCACATTGCTTTTGTCGTACATTGCCACTTAGCTCTTCGCCTGTTGTAGGATTGTTAGCTACATACCAACCGACTTTAGGCTTTAATACATATCCGCCTTCAAGAGCCGCATCAAGCAGACCAGAAGATTTGTTGATACCACCTTCCCAAGTTACATTGATAGGAATCTTTGATTTCTCTTTTACAAAGCGAGACTTTTCTACATTAATAACAAAATCATATCCTGTTACTTCAGTACCGGTCTTTTCTTGTCTACGACCAATAATCCAAATATTATCTGCCGAGTAATAGATTCCCGTACCGCCGGAAACAATCTGTTTAGGGAACAGGCCAATCTCTTGGTAAGTATGATTTACAGCCAATAATGGAATATCTCTTAATGTTAACATTGGAGTTATCATACGAAATAATCCTTTAAGAGCTTTAGCTCTAGACATATCTGCTACACTCTTTGCGTTCAGCGCGTCATCAAGTTCTTTCTTAGATGCAATATTGCCAACTGAATCGATAATAACTACCACCTTATCTTTTCTTTCAATTTGTTCTAGCTGATTGACAATATCAAACTTCAGTTCTTCAATGTTAGTAACTGGAGTGTGTAGAACTCTGGACGTGTCAATATCAAAGCTTTCGAAATAAGATTGCGGTGAACCAAACTCTGAATCATAGAACAATAAGACAGAATCTTTATGCTTCTTTAAATATGCTGATGCCATCAACAATGCAAAGGATGTTTTGAAATGTTTACTTGGACCGGCCAAGACTGTAAGACCTGATGATAATCCACCATCAAGTGAACCAGATAGCGCGACATTAATCATGCCAACTGGTGTGGAAACAAACTCTTTTTCATCAAAGAGCTTTGATTCGGATAGAATCGATACGCCTTTTACCTTTGACGTTTTTTGTAATTTTTCTAATAGGCTCATAGTTACTCTTTCTCTTTTTTTATACTACTCATTATATAATATACTGACGTGGATGTCAATTAATAAAACTGTCTAAACTTGCAGTAGCTTCAGCAAATTCACGACTTCTGTTTAAATTGTTTTGTCGAACAAACTCAGAATGAATAACATCAAGTTTACCATCAAGATAATCTTTAACACTCTGTGCCATATCTGTAGCAGTTGTTACGGGAACATTCTGACAAATCATATTTAAATTTTTCAATCCGCCCTGTAACTCAAAGTCACTTGGCATCTTCATAATAGATAGGGCTTCACGTATTGTAATATACCTATCTTCGTCGGGGTGTGCTAATTGTTTAGCAAAGTGACCAACGAATGCTGATGTGTGGCCTTTACCTAGTTCAACGCATCGCCTCATTATATTACCACCACCTTTTAATTTGTGATACATTCTCATTGCAGAAGCTGCTGGTTTTTCTAATCCCTTTTCAGCAAACCATTCTGATGCTTGTTTAAATCCATTTACACCACGATTGTCTTCTACCCAATTAATAGGATTTGTTGACTTCTTAAGTTTCTTATAAAATTCTTGGTGAGTAATTCCACCTTCCATTTCTTCAAGTACATATCGATACCAAGGGTCTTCACTTGGCTTTGTTTTATTGACGACTTCATTCATAGGGTCATCATCTGAAACAAATGCGTTGCGTATACATTCTTCAATAGGTTCTTTTTCTCTACTAAAGTAAGGAAGCTGCGGACAATGTTTATCATTCCAAAAGAAGTAAAACGATCGATTACGTACTTGACCTAGTCCGTGAAGAGTTGATTTTGTCTTATAAACAGTAAATGTATATCCAAACTTTTCTCCAATACGACGTAGCTTTTCTACTACGGGTTTACCCATATTTCCATAAAGACCAGGAGCATTCTCACCCCATAGTACCTTCGGACGTAGTTCTTTAAGAACGTGTGTGGATGATTCTAACATCCAGTCATTTGCCGCATTATCTGCAGAGGCTGAAGTATTCAACATTGAAAGACCAGCACAAGGGCAAACTGAATTGACAACATCAACGTGTTTAACGTATTGCATGTTTTGATTATCTTCGTCTAGTAGATAATATGGAACGGTGTTATCATAATAATTTAATAGTTGAGAATCATTCGCTTTAAATCCACTATAGGATAAAATGTATTCTGGCTTTTTACCAAATGCATTTTGCATTGCGATTGTTTCACCACCAATAAGTGGTATGATTGAGGCATATGTATAATCTTTAGGCATTGGTCACTCTTTCTCTTAATTCACTTGTGGAAAAGGAATGTCTGCGTTTATTATAATGAATATTACAAAGTCCTTTTCCAGTGTGCTCTTTGTCTTTATATTCTTCACCAACAATTCTAATGTCGGGGTTTATTGTTAAAATCATATCGATCAAATCTTGTTCACTTTCAAATGGTATTACTTCGTCAACATATTGACAAGAAGAAACTTGAATGTATCGTTCGAACACCGATTGAACTGGTCTATTTTTTGAATCTGGTCTATCTTTTGTCGGGTCTACTAACAATCCAACTACAAGATAATCACAAAGTGACTTAGCTTCTTTTAGCATAACTATATGACCCGAATGAAATAAATCAAAGGTAGATGCAGTTAGTCCTACTTTTCGTTTTTCACTTTCTCGCATAATTCCTTTATTAAATTTAAAATTTTCAATTGCCAATCTTTATTGGCATAGGGGTACATTCTGCAAAGATTTGCGATTGCGTGTACCTGTATTGTCTTTATATTTATGCCTTGATAAAGATGATTTTTTACAAGGTTTCTTTCAATAACTCGAGGGTTTATAATTTCTCTTTTAAGAGCGTATGACGCATAGTACTTTGAAAAGTCAATAACCCAAGAAGAATATAAACCAGGTTCTTGAATAGGGTCAATAAAGTAAACTTCATCGCCATAGCTATCACTCATAATATTTTCAAATGAGGCATCGCCATGACCAAATGTATATGGAGTATTTGGATATTCTTTTCTCATACGCTTATCAAGAAAATCATCTAACTCTTTGTTATCTATTCTGCCTTTACATCTTTCCATATAGTCTCTATAAAGAGCAACTTGCATTTTTGGTTCTTGATAACCTTCAAGCGGTACTCGACCATCAAACTTCATAATTTTTTGTAAGATAGCATCAATACTACCATAATAGTCTGAACCATACGGGTGAAGTCTTTCCATTCTAATTGTATTACCAATTACGGAACGAATCTTTGGTACTTTAAATCCTCGGTCTTCTGCTGCTTCATACCATTCAATTACTTTACCTGGATATTCGTTGTGAACTTTTACCACATCGCCTGATGCATTATCAATATAAACTCTGTCACCACTCCAGCCCTCAAGCTCTTCTTGTCCAAAAGACTTTACAAAATCATCTGGTGTTATACCTTTGTCATCAATGTAATAGAGTCCTAGCTTTTTCTGAAAACACAATGAAGTATATTTTACTAAATTGTTATCTAACCAGTCTTCAATTTGTGGTCGGTATGTTTTTTCTGCCTCTTCTCGATTTTTGCATGAGAGTGTACCTCGTGCAGTTACTATATGAATATCCCACCCTTTATTATAAAGGTTGTTTAGTTTATCAATCAAAGGTCGATTGGGTAATGCATTATACCAATCACGCTTTTTAGTAAACGCAATCGTATCATCAAAATCTACCACTAATGTTTCTTCCCATTTAGCCATATTGTTTCATTATCTCTCTAAGTGTTGTCATTGCTATTCCATTTAATCTTGTACCATCATAATACGACAATTTTAACATATTGTCAAGAAGATTCTTTTTATGCATATATTCTGTATGGTCATTTTCTAATAGTTCAATTTTATCGTGGAGGTCTTTTGAGTCTTTAATTCTAAAAAAGTCGTCAACATTTAAGTGGTCTTCTGAATCATAGTCTGGGTGAAGAAACGGAATAATTCCATAATGTGCCATTTCCCAAAACTTAGCGGTTGCCCAACCTTTTTTGATTGGAATACAAAAAGTATATTTAACTCTTTCCAACATTGATTGAAGCTCATTAAATTTTTTAGGTCCTTTAAAGCGAGGGTCTTCATTTATTCTTTTTGCTTTAAAGTTCCACTTACCATAAATGTCTACATCTTGAACGTGGTCAAGAACATAGTGTTTTAAATCTTTATATCGTGATGGGTTACCTTCATTACAAACAACCATCATTTTAATATCTTTTTCAACTCGATCAAGAAAACGCATTATTCCTTGAGATTCTTGTTTACCGATGAGAAAGGTTGTTTCTACTTCAGAGTATATTGCTTCAATTTTAGTTACGACTTTTGTTGTATCTTTATAAGACTTTTGGTGTTTAAATTCTATAGTTTCATCATATTGACTTAATACAACCTTTGGCGGGTTAAATAAGTCATACATTGAGCCTGGCCATAATCTTGGGTCATTTAAAATAAATGCGTGTGGTATATTTGTTTTGTTTAAAAATTCCATGTATGGACCAGTGTATGTGTTATGACAACATAGTGGTTTTGCTAATACACCTTCTGACTTATACGTCTTTCCGACAACATTGTGTTGGCCCGCAAATCCTACCATAAACAATCCGCAATCTATTTTAGGAAGGTTAGGCAAAATCTTCTCATTCATAAAAGTAATACGATGAGAACAGTTTTCTTTATATTTTGGATTGGCCGCATTCCATTGCGAGAAACCATCCATCAAATCATATACATTACCGTGTTTATTAATTTTAGCTCTGTGAGAAGGGTGAAGCCTGCAATAGTCAGATGCACCAACTATATAGAAGTTTTGTTTAGGGTTCTTATGAAACAAATTTTCATAAAACACTGGAGCGTCAATGTCTCCGCCATGAGCACCCCATTTCGTTGAGTCAAATAAAATTGACTTGCCTATTTTTCCTATTGCTATATTCATTGTAATAAACTTGCCACGTACGCCAACACAAATAGTAAACTAATAAGTATTGCGTATAAAAGCATTGATTGCCAAAAGTCTACATTTTTCCAAAAAGTCATTGATCCGTACGAGGCGGATTGTGTAATACTGCTTTTTATTCGTTTGTTTTGTTTATCAACCATCTGTCCTGGTTTACGTTCTCTAGTTTTCCAATTTGCCATATTCTCTTACTCTTATGCCATCTTTATTTATGTAGTCTTTTACTGGCACTCTTAGTTTTTTCTTACCACTTTTGACATCAGCTTCGAACTGAGCAGTTTTTTCTTCAAATATTTCTTTAATGCGTTCTTTAATGCTCATGTACTTCTGACCCGTGGTTTTTATCTCTTAAGTTATAATGGTCTTCGGCCATGTATTGATTTTGCTGATAACTATTACCAGAATAGTTTTCTTCATAATTTAATCCTGGCCATGACATCAAATATTCTGTTACGTCTATGTTTGTCATTTCCATAAACTTTTTAGCATGGTTACAACCGGCTTTCCATGTACCACCTTCAAGTTCAATGTTAGGCATTACAACTCTGGATACTCCAGTTTGAACCAGTCCTTTCCAGCAATCTTCACATGTAGGTAATCCCCAAATATAAATGGTAGAACCTTTTAACTTAACTCCATGTTCAACAGCATTATAGATCATATTCATTTCGCCATGAACCATAAGCTTGAGTTTTCGCTCTCTGTCATTCAACCTATTTTCGGTATCATTAATACCTTTAGGAAATCCATTATAGCCAGTGGCAATAATTTTTTTATCCATAACAGCAATAGACCCAACCTGTGTCGAGGGGTCTTTAGACCAAGAAGCAACTTCTCTAGCCATTCTTATAAATCTAATATCCCACTTATCCATCAAAATTAAACTCTGGTTGTTCTTCTAATTCTTTTCTTCGAGCTTCTTGTACTTCTTTTTGAATACTCTCGATTTGCTTTGTTATCTCTGCAGCAAAGCTATCTTCCCATTCTCTAATCAGATCAAAGTGTCTTTCATAAACATGAAGTGAACCAACATTCCAATAGATAGAACCAACCTCAATCGAAAGGTCATTTGCTAGCTTTTTACTAACATACTCCTGCCATGCATAATCATTGTTGAATCCAAAGATAACATCATTAGACCTCATATAAACTGATGTTACTAATTTATTATCTCTAATAAAATATTGAACATTGTTTGTACAAATAAAATCGCTCATACCAGAAACAAATGCATCTGTGTGCATGCTTGGTCGAGTGTAAATCATATTAGCTCTACGAGACTCAGGGTTACTTTTGAGTTCTTTAAGAACATTATCATATTGAGAATAGTTGTTTTCACCAAATACAAGGTAGCCATAATTAGAATTAATTTGGCCATTGTCACTTGATACTGATTCCCATATAGGAGGTGTTTTACCTGGTATGTCTTTTACATATAAAGATTGACTTTCATACCATTCGAGTTCTCGAGCAACATATTCATCATTTCGTTTACCGAAAATAGTTGGCTCTGTTACTTCAAAACCTGCGTTAATTACCTCAAGAGTTTTTACACCAGTTTTGTCCGTAACAAACTCTTCGTTATTGAGTCTGTATACAAACTCATCTCTCATATCGTCATTATTCTGATACATTTTTTATTTCTCTGTTTAAAAAATCTTTTGAACCATCTTGTCCATCAATGCCATTACGACAATAAGCTGCAATAAAAGAACTATAATTAATTAGGTCTTTTGCCGAGTCTTCAATAGACTCAAAATTTTGTTTATAATTAGGGTCTGACTCCATAGCTTCAATAACTGAATACATGCGGAGGACTTTTGCGTAGACAATATCTAATATTGTAAGAACTCCACGAGGATAATAATCCGCCTGTTTGATTCTTGATTTATCATTTTGATAATCGTTTGATTTTTTAATTTGTAGTTCGGCACATTCTTTTAGTACCTTTAATGATTCTTTATCCATAATATATACTATACACTATCTTTCTCTGTTTGTAAATAATAAAATTCTAATATAAAAAATAAACAACATAATGCATGAGCCATGTGATGTAGACCTGTTTCGGGGTCGTGAGTTTCACCTCTGAGCCATGCCCACATATGTCTACTTGCTGCAGCAAAGTATCTATTATTTATGTCATCTAGTTTCTTCCAATTATGGCGGTCATATTTCTTAGCACCAATTGTAAGAACCTTAGCTACATCATCTAAAGCATTAGGTGGAATCAAAGAATAGTCTGGTTTATCGTCATCAAATTTGATGCCACCGTTTTTAGATTTCTTTTTAGCTACCTTAGCCTGTTCTTTCCATTCTTTTTCTAACGGTTTCATAATATATACTATACTCTATTTAATTCAAAATGTCAATCTTTTTTTGACCATTCTTTCTCAGCCAAATTGTTTTTACCACTAAAGGGTTATTCTTACATGATGGTAACATTCGCTTAAATGTCTCCCAGTCTGGTTTTGGCCAGGTAAGTTGTTCCCATGCTTTCATTCTTTCTTCTGCTTTCATAATATTTCTAAGCGATAAGTACTTGTGGAACCGAGCGAAGAGAAACGTCGGCTTTAAAAGAGAAATAAGTATCGGTGGCATAACCATTTGCTTCACGATGTTGATTATCTAAAACATAATCCATGGCCGAATCACGATCAATTTCTGTATGCTCTCCATTACGAGTATTGGTGAGGTCAAATGTGTTTCCGTATCCTTTGTAGTCGATGATGTATTTTACTGAATTTCTCATATTTTTTTATTATTATTGTTAACCTTAATTCTGTTATATTATAGTATATAATAACACCAATGTAAAGGAAAAAAATGCCACATTGTGCATTTATATGTAAAAAATATGTAAAGAAATGGTACTCCGAGCAGGACTTGAACCTGCGACCAATGGTTTAGAAAACCATTGCTCTATCCAGCTGAGCTATCGGAGCATAAAATTTGGATTCCTGCTTCTCTATATGCTTTATCAGAATCGGGTCTTTTAGACCTATATCCTAATCTAGTAAGTTCTGCATCTTCTTTACGAGTAACCCAAACAATATGAATTTCTTTTTTTAAAATTTCTTGAGTGTCCCAAGGTGTGGCGCATAGCTTTTGCCAAATTTCTTCAACAGGATTTTTGTGTTCCATCAACAATTCTTTTCTACCTTTATCATATTTGTTTTGGTTATACCAATTCATATCTAAAGGCCAATTATTGTTTAGTGCTACCTGATGAGCTTTTTTAGACCAACATTTATTTAAAACGAGCTGACGCATTAACATTTTAATACCATATTTGATTGCAGCCTTTTCTTTCTTATCTTCACACGCTAGGTATGATGTGATGCCACTTTCTATTACATTACTAATATGATTCATAATTTAAAAATATTATTGTCATCACTAATTTCGTCAATAGTATTTTTTACATTTTCGTGAAATGCTTTCCAGCCAAAACCTACTCTGTGTGACAAAACAAACCACAACCATCCACGATGTATATAAGCATACCCTCTTTCTTCGCGATCATCTTCGAACTCAAACTCCACTCTATACCATGGACGCCATTCAAACTCAGTTATATCTAAACAATATTTTCCTATATTCATAATTTATATGTTCTTCATTGCATACTCTATTGCACGACTTGCTTCAAGTTCTAGTGGCCGATTTTTATACCAGCCACCAGTTTCTGAATCTATCTCTTTGCAAAGAGACGTTACTTCTTTAGGCGTAATCGGATAATTTCTTTTTAGAGCCTTAGCTGAAATTGAAACCATTATCTGATACATCTTGTGATACCAACCAGTTTCTGTAATAACCTGATATTCAGTAACCAATTGTTTATTGACAAAAGGACAATCCTTATAACCACTCCACTTAATATCGTAATTACATAGTTTATCTTTTTTAAAGTCTTCTAGCATGCTTTCTACGGTTGCACCCCACTTACTTTCTTTATATGCCTGAAAGAAAGAATGTTTAGTCATAAGAATTTCAGCATCAATTTCCACACCTTTATTACTTCTAAAGAAAGTATAAGAATTAGGATAATTAGCGGGCACATAATACATACGAGATAAATCTTTTGTTTGTGGATCATTTATCTCACCAAATTCCTTATTAATGGCAAACCATAGGTGTTTAATTTTTTCATTTGGAATAAACTTTGTAAGGGGTAAGACGATTCTGCATTTAGGTTTTTCTTTTGTAGAACTGGCCGATGAATACGAAAAATACCGATAGGATTTAAATCTTTCAAATACATCATCAATGTTTCCGTTGTAGTCGTCGATGTCGAGAGCAACCCAGCTTCCCCACCCCAATACATTAGAGTTTTTTCTGGTGTCTGAAGTGTTATATGTTGCGGGTGAAATAAGCTCTGCGGTTTCTTCATTTGGTCTTTCCCCTTTCTGAGGTTTTCTTTTTACTTGAGTCTGCAGTGCACGCATAGTAGACTCAAATTCATCAAATGATTTGAGTGTCATTTGACGATGAGTCTTATTATCAAAAATTGATTTAAATATTGTTAAATTATATTCCACTTAACTTTCCGTGATTGTCTTTGTGACTTGGTGGTTTCCAACCTTCTGGTTTGATTAGGTCTGGCAATCCATATGGATTTGGTCGCTCTGGTTTGATACCAACTTCTTTATTAACGTTAGCTCGCAATACTTCGTCCCATGCGGCATTCGCATCGATGCCAAATAAATCTAAAGTACCAATTGCAAACACGCAAATATCGATTAATGCATCAACTGTTTCTTCTGCGTCGATTGGCAAATTGGCGGCGGTTGCTGACTTGAGCTCATCCACTTCTTCTTGTACACACGCTACTCTAAATCGTAAGAAGGATTTAAGGGCGGCTTTATCCATTTTTTTAATTGCTTCATGCACTTCAAACTTTTCATGCATGCGTTTCATATCTTCTGACCAATTACTCATTGTTTATAATATATCCTATTTTGTGGTTTATGTCAATTTAAAATTGAAAGAACTCTTGAAGGTTTGCCACTGGTTCTGATGTCCAGCCGATAGAGTCAAGTATAATCTCTAGAGGTTCAAGAAAGGCCTTTTCAAATTGTTTGTCGTAATCAATATATTTATGCAACTCAAATTCCTTTGGTAATACACTAGCAAACGAAATAATGTTTTCCTGTATTGGGTTTGGTTTCATCAAATATATGAACTTGATTTTATTTCCGTTTTCTACCTTTTCATATTCATCTTCAAGGCCAAGAACTTTTAGTCGGTGATTATATAAAAGAGAACCACGAACATGTATCGGAGTACCTTTAGCATATATTGAAGACTTAGAATGAAACTTGTCAATTCCATTACAACTTCTAGGAAAAGCAATGTCTTCTGGCTTGAGGTTTTTAAATGCTATCTTGAAATCACGGATAGCTTTTTGAGTTGCGTCTTCACCACCTTCGAGCATAATCTTGAACATACCTTTCATTGCATCTCGGCAACTCATAGGAGTAGAAGACTTGACTGCCTCAATACCCATCATCTTAATCTTAGGTTTAGCAAATCGGACACCTTCCGAATCAAGTACATTTAATATGTATCTTTTCTTAGCAGTCCAAATAGCTCTGTCAGCAATCACTTCTCGTTTCATAACCATTCTTGGCTTGAACGCATTAGTTGTGATTTCATATTGTTTAAATGCTTTTTCTAATTCAGGCTCAATAATTCTTGTAGCAAACTTGTCAAGTAGATCGAGCGGGTCTTCATTTGGTTGAGCATTTACCACGTCATCAACATTCACATAAAGTGAATCTGTATCAATAGCAATAACTCGGTCAGCATTGTCTTTGAAAATTCTTTGAAGCAAATCGTTAACAGCTTTTTCTGAAGTCCGAATAACCGATTGACCTGTAAGAGTTACACCTTCAGCCATCTGTGGTTCATAATACTTGAACCATTTGTTGGCCATAGCTCCGTAAAGAGAGTTGAGCAAAATCTTAACCGCATGCTGAGTTGTCTCAAGTCGAGTAATTTCAATATCAATTGCTTTAGAACCTTTGATTTCTCGTTCTCGTTTTTTTGTAAGCATCTTGTCTTTTACTTCAACTCGATGGGCATATAGCTTTTCAATAATCTCGGGTATGATTCCTTGCTTTCCATTTGTAAACATTGCGCCATTACCACACATTGAGTAATGTTCTTCTGGTTTAGGGGCAGAGCCATCAAGTATAGTATCAGGGTTTACTCCAAACTTTTGTTCTTCTGCTCGCATTGTTTCAGGCGAGATATTGTTTTGTACAATAATGTTTGGATAAAGAGAGTTTAAGTCAAAAGACATTACCCAGTCATGCATACCTTCTTGAACTTCTTTAACATATCCGCCAGCAATCTTTTCACCACCAGCAATAATCTGATAATCACTCTGTCTGATTTGTTCTATGTTTGGTACTTGTTTCTTTCGGCAAAGATTACGATAAATGATTGCATCCCATATTGCAGTTGTTCCTAGGGTATCGCCATAATTAACACCACCCATATAAGCAACAGTAGCAACTAGAGTAATCAGACCGATCTTTTCTTCAAGTCTTTCAATTAGCTCAACGTCTTTAATATTGTAATCGATGAACTTCTGATAGTTTTCATTATGTAAATTCTTAAGGTTTCCGTATTCACCATAATCAATCTTTTGTTCTCCAAGTACAACATGAGAAATGTGGTTAAGTGAATATGATTCTTGGTTACCATATGTATAAGCAAACTTTTTGAATAGTTCCATATAGTCCAAATCTGCAACTCCTTGAATGCGATATGAGACATTCATTCGACCTTGAATAAAAATCTCTTGTCGTTCAACCAACTTCCAGGGTGAGAATTGTTTGACTATCTGACTATCAAGCAGGTGAGCAGTTCTTGCAACTAAATATGGAATATCGAAAAATCTTGAGTTCCAACCTGTAACAATGTCGGGGTGATTTTGTGACCAATGTGTTAGAAACTCGTGAAGTAATTCTTGTTCATTCTTGCACTTGTAATATTTTATATCTAAGTCAAGTTCTGATTTGTCTGGGTCATAGTCTCCCATACCCCAAACACGATAGAAAGTTTCACGAGAACTCTTTAAGGCAATTGACAGAATAGGAACAACTGGATTATCAGGGTTTGGAAAACCATATCCGTATTCAGTTTCAATATCAAAAGACCAAACATCAATTAGTCCACGATTAAAATTAATTTCATTAGGAAACACATGCTGAATAAAAGCAGGAATATGTTTTTTGTTTCCATATATTTTAGCAACACTACCATGTGTTTTGACAAAATCTTTATATTCAGCCATCGAACTTAGCTGAAGTGGTTCAACGTTTTGTCCGTCGATAGAATGCCATTCAGTTGATGGCTTTTTAGATTCTAAATAAAGAGTTGGTTTATACGGAACTCGTTTTTGAACCCGTTTGCATTCGTCGTCATATCCACGATATAACAACTTGTTTCCGTATCTTTCAACTGATGTATAAAATCCATTGCTCATAATATAATATAGTACACCAACTAGGTGTAAATGTCAAGATAAAAATGGTTAGTTTAATCTCATAACCAGGAGTGTTTCTTAATCTTTTATAGTAATACTATATCAGATATTACTCAGTTAGTAAAGACTTTTTTTTAGTTTTCTTACTATTAATTTCGATAGTGCGTGGTTTCTTTTCTTCTGGCACTACTCTATCAATAGTAACTTTAAGTAAACCATTTTCGAACTTTGCACCTTGTACTACAAGATATTCACCAAGGGTAAAAGACTTTTTAAACTTTCGAGTCGCAATACCTTTTGCGCGGTATTCTCTTTCGTCTTCTCCCATATCACCAATAATAGTGAGTTGGTCATCTTCTACTTTAACGTCAATCTTATCTTCAGTATAACCCGCTAATGCAAGTTCAATGATATAAGACTCTTCTCCGTCTTCGTTTTTATCGTAAACAACATTATGTGGTGGATAAGTATCCTGTGAATGTTGTAGTTGACGTTCGACTCTATCGAACATCGGTTGAAATCCCAAGATTCTTGGGTCGTTAGTTAAGGCATCGAATTGCGCCAAGATATGATTAATTGTCATATTATTTTTCTCCTCTTTAAGCGAGTTATTGTTGTATTGATGACCTCACCATGAGCGCCATCAGTATTATTTATAAGACAAAGCACCTCACTTTCCGAAAAAAATGAGGTGCAGTTTATTTTCTATTTAATTAAGTAGCTATCGTCTACTAGCTTTCCACTTCTTAGCATGGTTTTTCTTCCAAGATTTCTTAGCAGATTCCATACCAATATCACGTCCAGCTTTTTCTGATTCAAGCCACTTGTGCTTTAGTACTTCGATACGCTCTAGAGCAATATCAGCAAGTTTTTTGGCTCGAGCATAAGGGTCATTTGACAATAAAAGCATTGCAAACAATCCACTAACCGCAAGCCAAATCGCAGTGTATGCTATAATTTCCATAATATTTTAATTTGAATGAACAATCGTTACAACTTGTAACAAGGTTATTTATATTCTAACCATTGCTCACAAACTCATTAAGTTGGCGAGCTTTAGAAATTATATCGTCTTCACTAGGAAATGACAATGGTTCATAAGGAGCTGGAAGCTCTGATTCAGTTTCCATTGCACGCTGTGTTTTTGCATTATAGTGTTCTTGTAATGCATAGTTTGTTGAATTCCATTTTTCGACTAATAAGTCTTTTGACATGTTTAAAATGTCAAGGCGGATTTCATACGGGTTTTTTGTTTCTGGCATTGTGTGTGTCTTTCTATGTTTGTGTTTGTGTTATTGTGAATTATTTAATTAAATCTAACAGGCTCTTCCCATCTGCAATGGGTCTACCTCATCTATTTCAAGAGGGGGTTGAGCTTTCTCCGCAGGAGTCCGAAGACTTTATTCCTTTGGCATAGTATTCAATTAAATGTGCAGGAAATTGTTTATGTTCTATTTATAATTTTTTTCTTTTTTTATATCAAATATTAGATTTTCAAGCCCTCTCCAACAATCTGAACCTTCACTTCTGTTTGGTAATCTATAAAAAGGGTTTCTCTGTTCACGTGTGTTTGCGCTATAACACTTATGTAAGAAAAAATCAATGTCTTTTCCTAAGTATAAATTTAAACTTGTTAATCTGTCTGTAGCAAAATGGTGTAACAAATCTTTATGCTCTAAAATAAAAAAGTACTTTTTAGGAATAACAACAAAAGCATCACCAATAAAAAGAGTTTGGGGTTCATTGCCTAGATAATGTTTTTTGTTGTTCGGGCCCTCATGAGATTGGATTGGATGAGGATACATAATTTTATCTTTAAGCTTAAACTCTTCTATAAATTTATCTTTTAATAATCCGTCAATTCGACAAATAAACAGAAAATCATAATCTTCAATTTGAGTGTTTTGATTTATTATATCTATTGTATAATTTGCAATTATTCGTGTACCTTGTTTTGGGTATTCACTAAATAATTCTTGATGTTTTTTGTCATCTATAAAGTTCGAACATATAAGGTGGTTTTGATATAACGATATTAACTCTTTTTCATATAAAGTTTTATAAGAGTTTATTAGAACATCAATCTTATAACCTTTTAAAGATTCTAAAAGCTTTATGTGAGATTGGCTTATTTCTTTTTGGACATTTAAGCTATTTTCTTTATTCCTAAAAGCTTGGCCATAAAAAACAAATAAACCTTTTCTCATGTTCTATTGGTAACCACAATTAAGTGATATCCAAAGTCAGTTTTAATTGGCCCTTGAACTTCATTTATAGGAGCTGACCAAATAACTTTATCAAATTCTGGTACCATCTGGCCAGGTCCAAACGTGCCTAAATCTCCGCCTCTAGTACCACTTGCGCATTGTGAATATTCTGGTGCCAATACTTGAAGAGGTGTTCCGGTCTTAATCTTTTCGATTAATTGATTACACATTTCTTCAGTCGACACTAAG
>Ga0181410_1000011_pt1 | contig 77825 bp, 104 predicted proteins | sample 33SPOviralmetaG_FD_130112 | JGI IMG/M metagenome (GOLD analysis project Ga0181410, IMG submission 130112) | Marine viral communities from the oligotrophic San Pedro Time Series (SPOT) site, San Pedro Channel, CA, USA - 33 SPOT_SRF_2012-06-20 | ecosystem: Environmental > Aquatic > Marine >...
AAAGTTACATACACCGTGACTAAGAAAAGCGAGCTTGGGCAACGCATAGCGGCCTCACAAGTTGGTGTCGTAGCACATACTACATATGAAACTTTTGGGAGTAAAGATAGCACACCTATTAAAGATGTAAGTATTTTTAATAATAGAGATGTTGTTGTGCTAGGACAAACATATGTAACACATCAACCCAAGGTTGATACAAAACAAACAGATGCTATACGTAAAAAAGCAAATGCAAGTGCAAAAGTAATTGATCAGTTTCTTGCACCACAAAAAGGTCTAAGTGATATGAAGAATATCATTTATACATATGTCAATCATATGACACGCACACAACAGCTAAAAAATATAGAATCAGGATTCTTTGAATGGCTAAGTACTAGTAAGGTAAGTGCAAACAAGCAAGCAAAAATTAAAGGTATGCATGATGCTTCACCAAAAGCATTAGCAAGTATATTTGGACTTATCAAAACAATAATGACTGTAAAGGACAATATCATAGATCAATTAGATTCCGCAGATGCAGACGTTAAGGCAACTACAGCAGGCGAAAAAGGCGGCGAAGGTTATGTCGCACAAAAATCAAAAGTAAAACTTGTACCTCGTACAAGATGGCAACCAAACTAAGGAGTTAGAAATGAAAGTACATGAAATTACAGAAGGTTACTACGATGCATCACCTTTTGCCCAAAAGATGGCAAGGTTTGGTCGTACACTTCAACAACTAGGACAAGGCACAGGAGAGCCGGGAAGCCTAGCTAAAATGTCAGACGAAGAACTAGGCATGATGAATAAAATGGGATCACTTGGGTCAGCACTAACTACTGTTGGTAACACCTTTGGAATCAAAGATCCATCAGAAGGCAGCGGCGATCCAAAGCAAAAGCTTGCTAAATTTTTTAAAGATTTAGAATCTGCTTGTGGTTGTGACAAGCCAACTATTATGAAACTGCTTAAAAAAGCAGAAGAAAATGCTAGTATGAAAACTGATGTTGGTGTTAAAGACCCTGAGCCACAAGATGAGCCAGATGACGAACCAGAAGATAAAGCACCAAGTGATGACGAAATTGATCGCGACGCAAAAGACTTTGCAAGAGGCTAATATTTAATGACTGATCGGTACACAGCAACTGAATGGGCAGCAATAGAAGGAGGCCATACTATGGATACTTCTAAAGAAGAAGCATTCTCATTCATTAAGGACTTGCACGAAGCACGTATGACAAAAGATAATGGAAGTTCAAAAAAGCTAACATTCTCAGATTGTTGTGAGAGATTGTACCTAACACTATTAATATTAGAAACTATGCGTAAGTATCCCGATTTTAAAAACATAGTGCAAAAATACGCTAAAAAGACTGTGGGCTTTGAAACTTATAGATATTATAGAATCATGGGTACAGATCTTTATAACTTTATATATTTTATAGTAGGAGGTGATTCTGCACAAAATAAGTTAAAAGATCCTAAGTCAGCTAAAGAAATGAAAAGAAACTCACGTATTCCTGTACTTGATATTAATAGATATATTCGAGCATTAGCTAACGGTAGTGAAGTTAATCCTAGTTCTTTGTTTATTAAACTCGAATCTGCTTTGAGAATTACTAACTCCGATTACAAAGCAGTTCGTAGAAGTATACTGAACTGGGATAAACAAACTAGATCAGATAAGCGTTTAGTTGCTACACGGTTAATATTTGCGACAAGGGCAAAGCTTAGAAGCTCAGACTTAATTGATGACTTTGAAAAGTGGGCTGCAATTAAAAACATGGAGAAAGCTAGTGTCACTGATCCAGAGCCTACAGTATCAAAACCAGACCTAGCTGGCTCACAACAAAATCTAGCATTGTATAGATATCTAGTTGGATCTAAGAATCTAGCACTAACTAAACGTTTCCTACAGCAAGCGAGCAATGGACAAGCGGCTAGTAGTGGTATGGTGCAAGCATATATGCCTGCAATAGAAATGCTTGATGATATAGTGCAAGCAGGACCGGCATACGTAAATAACCTACGTGCATTACATAAACGAGCCAAAAAGAGCTAAAACACCCCATATTTTCCCTAATAGATGATAAATAAAAGTATACAAAGAAGAAGAGGTCTTCTTTAGTCATTAGAGAATATAGGAGAATATAAAATGGCAGCAGTAACAAGAGTAAACGGATTAGGTCATGCACACGCAACGATCTATTCAACAGCAAACTTAGGTTTCGCAGTTGTAGCATGTGGTGCTTCAGTAGCAGCTAAAGGTGGAATTGGTTCCACTATTGAAGCTATTGCACAGCAACTACAGCCAATTGCAATCAACAGTGAAGGCACAGCTGGTTTGATTAACATCGTATATGATGCTTCACAAACTAACGCAGCTGGTCTACAAGTTGGCTTACAAGCACTAGGTACAGTTGATTCAATCGACCTATCATCCGCAACAGTAACTGAAGGCGGACAGTTTATCGTAAGTGCATAATTTACGTAACTAAAAATAAAATCTACCTTAGGATTTTGAGAGCTCACATTTATGTGGGCTCTTTTTTTATGTCTGTAAATACTGTATGGACAAGTTTAGACTTACTACACTAGTAGACATTACTGAAACAGGAGCAAGGCGTGGAGAAGATCCTCTTGCATACAGACAACAGCAAAACTTTCTCACAGTGCTACAGACGATAGGTTTGAGAACAAATATTGAATATACTAGTGGTCCAACATGTATTACAGCAGTTCCTAAGGAAAAAAGTTTAGGAAGTGACTACAAAGGACAACAAACTATATGGCAGTTTGAGTTTACATCTCCAGCACCAGATTCATTAACGCTAGACATGTTAAACAATGATTTTAATTTAATTCCTATAATTACTGAGTTAGCTGAAACAGTAAAATTTAAAAATTCAGTTTTTATCACACAAAAACCTAAAATAAGCAATACCAATTTTGAATTATTAGATAAATAATATTGTAGCACAAAAACTACCAGGCATCTAAAGACACAATTAAGGCCCAACTAAGAGTTTACTTAATCAAGCTTACTGAGCGTAAGCACTACGGAGTTTAAAGATGGCTGGTGCCACAGAATTAGAAAAAGAAAACCTTGAAGCACACGTTGATCTATGTCAACAACGCTACGAAGCTTTAGAGGGCAGACTAACCAAAATCGAATCAAAAGTAGACAGCATACATAAAGATGTTGTTGAAGGCCAAAAAAGTATGACTAAAGTCATTATTGGCGCTGCAGGCACAATTACAGCCGGCCTGCTATCTACCATCATAGTTCTAGTAATGAACCTATAAATTACGCTAAATAACTATATGTTATTACGCGAGCTATACATACCACCTAAAGACGCAGTTGAAATAGAAAATCCTAAAACAGGGTTCTCTTACAAAGTTGACAAGAAAAAAGCTGTGGCTTTAGTTAAAAAAGGTTGGAAGATAGTTCAAGTTCATCATGAGGAAGATGACTTAGACGAAGGTCCTACTTGGGCTAGATCTGGTAAGAAAGTTGTACGTAAGTATAGATGTTCAGCTGGTCCACGCAAAAATAGAATTGTGTCTAAGTTACAACAATGCTTTGCTGCACCAAATGTAAAAAAGCGTATTGCATTAAAAAGGGTTAAAGCTAGATTAGGTTCTAGAATTGCTAGGAAAGCAAAAAGGACAAAACGTATTAATCCTGCATCAATTAGAGTACAGCGTCTGAATAAAGCAACAAGTAGAAGGCGATAATATGTTTGTACGTGAGATAATAGAAGGTGCAACACCTATATTTGGTAAGACAGGTAACAAAGTCGTACGCAAGTATAGATGTACTAGTGGCTCACGTAAGGGACGTATTGTTGCTAAACCAGGAACATGTACAGCACCTAAAAATGTAAAAGCAATGACTACAATGAAAAAGACTAGGCGTAGCAAAGGTGCAACAGTTAGTATAAAATCTAATAGAACAAAACGTACTAGCCCAGCTAGTCAAAAGCTTAAAAGGTTAAATGTTGGTTCACGTAGAACACTTCGACCTAGAAAGAGAAGGGGAAGCAAACGATGAAGATAATGGAACTTGTAGGCACTCCTGCAGATCAGCAAGGTAGAGCTGACGCTCTACCCGGTGTTAGTAATATGGATCAAGCAAAACAGCAAATGGGTACAGAAGAAAATCCAGCAGTTGCAGCGAAGCAAAAGCAAGAACAAAAGAAAGTAATACAAGATCAAATTCGTGCTACCCGCGAACAGCTTAAACAACTACAGACACAACTAGCGGCAATAAAATGAAGTTAAACGAACTCATTAAAAGCTTCGAAGTATTCTTGACCAATGAAGAAGAAGAATTATTAGAAACTTTGGGCAATCAAACAAAGCCGCTGTCATCATTCACAGAACATGATCAAGTCATAATTAACAACTTAATACGTAAAAGTGTGGTAAGTAAAATAATGCTCGACAAACGCTCTGTAATGGTGACAAAAAATGATTTCTGACAATCTGATATATGACCTTGAAGATATTGTTGATAAAGGACTAGAAGATACTACAATACCAATTGCCAAAGGTAATAGTGTTCGTATTAAACAATATGTAGTAAGGAAGAGTAAAGTAGGCTATCTTGTTTATGACAGTTCTTGTAATAAACAGCTACATAAAACACAATTTAAGTCAATAGCTATTGCAATAGCTAAGAATCTTGCTGAAAATAAGAGTCATATGTTCGATAAGATAATAGATATAGAAAATAATTTAGCAAAACACTATAATGATGCAGTATTTTATAAGCATATGATAAGAAAAAGTAAATGTGACCAAGCAAGACAGACTAGAGAAACAAGATTAGAAATTTCTCTAGTAGAAGCACAAAAAGTACGAGACAGTTTAGACAGATTAATTTTGTCTAAAGTATAAATACATATATAAAAAAGTTCAAGGAACGTTGCAATGAATATTAGAGAATTTACAAGACCAGCCAGTGCTAAAAAGTTAAATGAAAGTTTAGCTAAAAAGTTTGGTTCTAAAATTGATATTGATCAGTTTACTACTGAGCAGTTACAAGATGCTAGAAACAAGCTTAGAACCTCATTAAGTCAAGTGGAAACAAATGAAGCATTTGATTCTGTACAAGACAAAACATATCAGAAGAGTAAGTTATTCCTTGACGTACTTAACACAGCAATCGAAGAACGCAACGACACGATTGTAGATGCTATTGACGAAGCAGTACAGCAAGTTAATGAAGGCGAAGAAGATAAAGCAGAACTAGTAATGGCAGCTAAAGATATGGTTGACAGACTAACTGGATGGATGGAAGATACAGCAGAAATGCAAACCGAATCTATGTTAGAGCTAGCAGATGCAATCCGTGATGAAATGGGTAGTGAAGCAAGTGAAGCATTTACTAGTCTTGTAAAGCCAGCACTTGAATCAATGTATGGTGTAATGGAAACAACACGTGGTACACTAACACAGGGTGTAGGACAGCTTACTGGTGAAGCTGAGCCTATGGATACTATGGGTGCAGATGATATGGACCCGGATGCAGATCCAGACATGGAACCAGTTGACGACGAAATGGACGATGCATTAGATACTGTTGGTACCGATGATGACGACTTTGGTGCATCTGATGCAGAAGCAGGTGGCGAAGACCTAGGCGGCAGAGAAAAGCGTGAGTCTGTAGAGCGTCCAAAAAAAAAGCTAAAATAGAAGAAAATGTAGACAGTACGTCTATATTCCAAATCCTAGATCATTTAAAACAATCTGATAGAACTGTAATTAGCATAAAGAAACTTGACAAGTTTATGCAGAATACAGGACGTAATCAGTTTTCATATGATGTATTCAAAGCTGCATATGACAGCGATCCCAAAATCCAAAAAATTGTTAAAAACTTTGACAAAGACAAAATAGAACTTAAAACTTCTGAAGTTGACGATGTTGAAGACTTGCCAGGAAATCCAGGACGTCCCGGAGATGAAGTTTCCAAAATGGCGAAAAATGCAACTGACGTTGGTAAAGATCTCTAAATAATACTTGACAAATTGATACTTTGATGCTATAATATAAGTTATACATGGGAAAAGTAATGGATAATAAAGAGCAATATGACAGAATTGTTACTAATATAAAACAAACCCTAGAAAATTACGTTGCACCAGCAGTAGCTGGACATGGCGGTGTAGTAAACTTTGTAGACTTTCAAGAAGGAACATTAACACTTGAAATGAGCGGAGCATGTTCTGGATGTGCAATGTCCGCAATGACCCTCCAACAAGGCATAGAAGGTATTATGATATCTATGGTTCCAGAAGTTAAAACTATTGTAGGAGTTGACGATCCGAATTCAAGTGTTGATCCATTTATGCGTCATAACTATGACTATAACCCAGATGATTACTGGGACGATGACGTAATAGCCAAAGATTAAAAAGAGAACTTATGAGCCTTATCACTGAGAAGTACAAGTACGAACGATTACAAAGAGTTGAAGTAGACGGAAAGCGTAGGTATGCAGCTCCAGGTCACCCTCCAGTAGCAAGTGTAACAACTATCCTTAGCGGCACCAAAGATATGTCGCACCTTATTGCATGGAAAAAGCGAGTAGGTGAAAAGAAAGCACAAGAGATTGTAACTGAAGCGTCTGGCGTAGGTACTAGAATGCACAAGTATCTAGAGGACTACATAGAGTTTGGCGAATGGCCGACAGCAGGTAGCAATCCATATGCACAGCAAGCACATATGATGGCAACAAAAGTGCGTGATAATGCAATGGTTGATGTAGATGAAATATGGGGCAGTGAAGTCCCTCTATATGTTCCTGGCATTTATGCTGGTACAACTGACTTAGTAGGTCAGTACAAAGGTAATCCTTGCATAATGGACTTTAAACAAACCAACAAGCCTAAAAAACTAGAATGGGTTGAAGATTATTTCTTACAACTTACAGCATATGCAATAGGTCATAATGAAGTGCATGGTACTGATATACGTCAAGGACATATTTTTATGTGTAGTCGTGCTGGTGAGTATCAGCAGTTTGACTTATGGCCGGATGAGTTTGATGACTGGTCTCAAGAATGGTGGAAACGGTGTGAGCAGTATTACGAGAAGCATGGATGATTAGATTATTAAGTATAATTCTTTGCTTACTTTCCACCCAAGTTTATGCAACTACTAATGAAACTTCTTTATGGGTAAAAAATATTGGACAAAATGCAGTATCAATTGATAAAGAAGCTCCATTGCAAGAAATTTTTGTTAACAATTTAGATATTAAAAGAATATCATTGTTTGTTTTAGGACCATACAGGAGAAGCTTAGATAGCAATAATTCTGAACAATACTTACAGTCTATAGAAAAATTTATTTCAGTAGTTTATGCAAAAAGACTTTTGTCATATCCTTCCGGTGAAATACAAATTATAAAAAATGAGGATAAAGGAAAGAGAGGAACTATAGTTTATTCCTTAGTACAATTTGAAGATAGGCCTAAACCTATATCAGTAGATTGGTGGGTAATAAAAAATAAATCTAATGTGAATAAAGTTTTCGATATAAGAGTATCTGGTATTTGGATGGCACAAGAACAAAGATCAACATTTACAAGTTTTTTAAGTAAAAACAACGGCGATATAAATCAACTTATACAACGATTAAATTCAAGTAAATAATAGAAAATACAGCAGATTTACGGTGGTATCATGTGCTGACATAAGCAAGTAAGGAGTCTGCTATGTTTTTTGATATCTGTAACACCCTTTTCCTCTACGGAATTTTATCAACTTGGTGCGGTACTGAAATACCAACACATCCAGAACAAGGCACTGTCCTTAGTACATCGTGTTCTGGCACTATTCTAATAGAAAAAATTGCTGACGGTAACGGCGGCGCCATAGAAAGTTTAACTGGTAACTCAGAACAGTGTGGTTATACACCTCCTGTTACAGCAGTGGGTACATTAATACGCGAAGGTTGTTCACAAGGCTATCCTGGTGTAAAATGGTTTCTGTATGCTGATGGTGAAGGCGGAACCTATTCTGAAAAGGATAATCAGTCAGTTGAGTGTGGTTGGGAACCACCCACTCTTGTACTAGAGCTCGAAAAAGCAGAAGGTGATAGATTTAAACCAGCTGTTATAAATGTTATCTACACAGACTTCTTAGGACGAGAAGAGAATTGGGGGATAGTTCATGCTTCAACGACACTAGGACACATAGAACGTCGAGGTAACGATATACTTGTTTATGGTACAGGTGAAACAGGAGAAGGTATTGTTACACTCGGACGTCAAGAGATACAATTTACAATTGTTGAAGAACCTAGATGTGGTAAAGCCAGCACTGGCTATGCACCAGATTGTCAAGGCTATGCCTACAGTGGACCCACACAAGGATATATCTACTACGGAGATGATGACGATCAAATTGTGGAATGGGAACTTGCATACTTTATTTACGATCGCGAAGAATCTTTAGATGAGAATTATCATAATTCTCATATCACGGAACTGTTCGAAAAAGGATCTAAGGAATGGAACAAAGTTCAAAAAACTGTAGATATCTATAACAACGCTTATGAGAGATCAGGTATACACATTCGTTATGTACTCAAGGAAGGTAACATAGGTCGTATGCATTATCACGGTAACGCAGGTTTAAAATCTGTTATCCAAAATAATACTAACGCAGACGTTGGATTAGGAACAGGATCTACGTGTCCTAACACATGCGGGTGTGCATATGTTAACACATATTTTCAAGAAAACTCTAACAGAACTCCTGTAAGTAGATCTGTTTGCGGTGCTTATACTGATCTACATGAAATAGGACACTCAGTAGGATTAGCACATGGTCCTGAGAATAGAGCTTATGCTCAAAGCGGATACATTTGGAGTGCGTTTGGTCATGGATGGGAATCACTGTGCGGTAGAACTTTTCCAGACATTATGTCATATGATTCAGGTGAAAGAGGCCATCATAATTCTAGACTTACTTGTGGTGAGATGTACGGTGATCTTATACGGGGAAATAATCCTAAATCGTGGGCGCCTTGGGACGATCCAGCAGGATATCGTGACTATGCAGATGCCGCATATCATTTAAATCGTATAAGGTATGACGTTAGCTTAATTAATTGTGAGGATAGTATATGTGCTGATGCCCCAAGATCTAGGCTAGCAGAGCAGGATTTTTATATAGAAGGCATAGGCGAGCCTCTAGAACTTATAGAAGATTATATCTATGACTTTGAAGACGGTGAACAACAGCAACAGAACGAATTAGAACGATTAAAAGGTTTTGATCGTTTGAGACAACAAAGACAACTTCCTTAATTGAATAAATACATATAATTATAATGTAGGAGACACACGTGGCTGTAGTATCAATTTCAAGAATACAAATTCGTAGAGGACGCAAAAACCAAGGTTCTGGACTACCTCAATTGGCAAGTGGAGAACTAGGTTGGGCGACTGATGCACAAGAATTATGGATAGGTAATGGCGCTGTAGCAGAAGGCTCTCCATTTGTGGGTAACACAAGAATATTAAGTGAGCATGATGATTTATTTGCATATGCTAAAACTTATTCGTACAAAAGTGTAAGCAGTAACTACCAAACAGGAGCATCAGTTAACACTCCTGTACAAAGAACATTACAAGCAATATTAGATGACAGAGTAAGCATTAAGAGTTTTGGTGCTAACGGTGATGGTACAGACCAAACAGCAGCAATTCAACGAGCAGTCGACCAACTCTATTTGAATGCAGCTAGTAAACTTACTGCTCCTAGCAGAGTTGTATTATATTTCGAAGCTGGTGATTACACAATATCGTCAACAATTAAACTACCTCCTTACTGTACTATAAAAGGAGCAGGTATAGATAAAACTATTTTTAACTGTACAAGCACAACACAACCAGCATTTGATACAGTTAATGATATTAGTACACCTGGAAGTTATGCAGGAGACGCGACTAGTACTACGCTTAACCAACCAAGAAATATTTTGATAAGCGATTGCACAATTCAAGTTGTTAGTTCACAAGCATTAAAACTTACTTCCTGTAAGGACAGTCATTTTGAAAATATTAAACTTAAAGGTCCTTGGGAAAATAATTCTTCAGTAGGAAGTACTAATGGCATATGGCTAGTTAGTCTAAGCACAGCAGTAAATTGTACAAACAATTATTTTAACAATGTGCATATGCAAGGATTTACAACCGGAATCAAATCAGACTTTGATATCTCAAAGAATGTATGGAACAACTGTAGACTGAATACTTGCATGTTAGGTATTGACTTTGGTGGCGGAACAATATTAGGTACTAGTGGACAATTAACAGGTCCTGTTAATAATATTATTACAAATACCCACTTTGATCAAATATCTCAGCATGCTATCGCTATCACAACAGGTAGTAATAATGTAAGTCAGCTTAATAAATTTTATGACGTAGGTAACAACATGGCCGATTCGTCCAGTGCGACACATTCAGTTATAAAATTTTTAGCATATAAAAATGAATCAGTTGATGATTGGTTCAAAAGAACAGAAGATCTAGGTTATGATCCTGCTTATCAAGTAGGGATTAAATATGTTCCTGAAATAGAAGGCAGTGCAATTGCATCATTAGGAACAACTTATAGACTAGCACTAACACAATTTTCAGAATATTCAAAACTATTTAGGCTTCCAGCAGATACAACTAGAGCTTTTGAAATTGATTACATTTATAAAAGTAGTGCAGTAAATGCTCAACGTACTGGCAAAATGGAAGTAATAGTAAATCCAACAAATAACATTGTTGATCTTGTAGACTCTTATGATTACGTAGGTGATGCAAGTTTAGCAGAAAATTTAAAATTTAAGGCTCAAACTTTTGATGAAAATTCCAACTCTTCGGTTGACACAATAGCCATTATGGTGTTAAACTCTACTAGTAGTGATAATGCAGAATTAACATACACAGTAAAGACTAAATCATAACGGTAGGAAATGTACGACAAGCAATACGAAGACAGATTAGCATCATGGGCAGAATTTAGATCCACACTAGAAACTTCACACGACCCAATCCAAGATACTATAGATTTTTTTAGTCATGCTCCGTTAGTTAATATACAGACAGATCCTTACACGCCAAGCTCGTGGCCTGATCCTTGGGAATTAATTAAGGAAAATATTTATTGTCCCTTCGTTAAGATTCTTGCAATTTGTTACACCTTGCAGTTAACTGACATTTTATCAGGGGAAAGTTTTGAGATACATATTACACACGACCAGGAAAAGTCATCAACGTATTATCTACTATATGTCGGGGATCGTGTCATAGGCTACACAGAAGGTACACATGTTCAAATTAATCAACTTCCAAACAGTATTATTTCGCATCATGAGTATCCCATGCCGGCCCTAAACTAAATATTGAAAACAACAGGAGAGAACATGAGTAATGGCATAATGATCGTCAAACGTGACGGTACAAAAGAAAATCTAAACATTGATAAAATACATTTCGTAGTAGAGGAAGCATGTAAAGACCTTGCTGGTGTTAGCTCTAGTCAAATTGAAATGAATGCCAACTTACAGTTTTATGATGGTATGACTACAGAAGAAATTCAAGAGATTTTAATACGTAGCGCCAACGATCTTATTTCATTAGAAAATCCTAATTACCAAACAGCGGCAGCAAGACTGTTGAGTTATACAGTTAACAAGCAAGTGTTTGGTGAGTTCAAACCTATTCCATTAAAAGAAATGATTAACCTAAACATTGAGCGTGGTGTTTATGATCCTGAGTTTTTAAATTATTATACAGAAGAAGAAATTGCCAAACTTGACAGTTACATTTGTCACCCTCGTGATGAACACTTTACCTATGCAGGTATGCGTCAAGTAGTTGACAAGTATCTTTGTCAAGATAGAAGCAACAATCAATTGTTTGAAACTCCGCAATTTATGTATATGATGATTGCGGCAACATTGTTTTCACAGTACCCAAAAGAAACACGTTTACAGTATGTAAGGAGATACTATAATGCGACATCGCTTTTCAAGATCAACATTCCGACGCCAGTCATGGCAGGAGTTAGAACCCCAGTTAGACAGTTTGCGAGTTGTGTTCTCGTTGACAGCAATGATACTCTTGACAGCATCTTTGCTAGTGATATGGCCATTGGTAGATACACAGCCCAACGTGCAGGTATTGGAATTAACGCTGGACGGATCCGTGGAGTCAACTCTAAAATTAGGGGAGGAGAAGTAGCACACACTGGCATCATTCCGTTCCTAAAAAAGTTCGAATCAACTGTAAGATGTTGTACACAAAATGGTGTACGTGGCGGTTCAGCTACTACACACTTTCCTTTTTGGCATCAAGAAATTGAAGACATCCTTGTACTTAAGAACAACAAAGGTACAGAAGACAACCGTGTACGCAAACTAGATTATTCAATTCAACTAAACAAAACAATGTATGAAAGGTTGTTGTCCGGCGGAGACATAACTCTTTTCTCACCACATGACGTACCAGGACTGTACGAAGCATATTTTGGTGATGCAGACGAGTTTAAAGAGATGTACGAAAAGTATGAACGTGCTACTAGTGTTAAAAAGAAAAAGATATCAGCAATGGACTTGTTTTCAGCACTAATAAAAGAACGTGCAGAAACAGGACGTATCTATATTATGAATGTTGATCACTGTAATACACACAGTTCATTTAAAGACAAAGTTTATATGAGCAACTTATGCCAAGAGATTACACTACCAACCAAGCCACTAGAACATATTGATGATCCTGAAGGCGAAATTGCTCTTTGCATATTAAGTGCTATTAACGTAGGTACTCTAAGAGAATTAAATGAACTAGAAGAACTATGTGAACTAGCTGTGAGAGCGTTAGAAGAAATCATTGACTATCAGCGTTATCCTATTGCGGCAGCTGAAAAGTCTACTAAGGCCAGGCGATCACTAGGCGTAGGTTATATTGGTCTAGCACATTACCTAGCACACAATCATGTTAAGTATGAAGATAAAGAAGCATGGCAGTTAGTGCATGATCTATCAGAAGCTTTCCAATTCTATCTGCTTAAAGCTTCAAACAAACTTGCACAAGAACGTGGTGCATGTGAGTACTATGACCGCACTAAATACAGTGAAGGCATATTACCAATTGACACATACAAAGAAGAATTAGATAATATTGTTGGTAAAAAATTAAAGTATGATTGGAATAGTTTACGTAAGAGCATTGGAGAACACGGGCTTCGACATAGCACGTTGTCCGCTCAGATGCCATCAGAAAGCAGTTCCGTTGTGTCGAACGCGACTAACGGAATCGAACCACCACGCGGATACCTGTCCGTTAAGAAGTCCAAGAAAGGGCCTCTTAAGCAGATTGTTCCGCAGTATCAAAAGCTAAAGAATCAATACACACTATTATGGGAAATGCCTAGCAATGAAGGCTACATTAATATTGTAGCAGTAATGCAAAAATTCTTTGACCAAGCTATAAGTGGTAACTGGTCATACAATCCAACACAGTTTCCTAACAACGAAGTTCCGATGAGTGTAATGATGAAAGACTTATTAACTACGTATAAAATGGGTTGGAAAACAAGCTATTATCAAAACACATATGATTATAAAACAGATCCTAGTGAAATTGACGACGAGCCAACTATTGAAGCACCACTAACTACACAAAATCCTTATGTAACTCCAGAAGAAAATGAGGAAGAATGTGAAGCTTGTGCAATTTAATACTTGACAATTTGTTAAATATAGTATAAACTAAAAGAGCATAGACAATAAGAGGAAGTAGGGCCACTATGGCAAAATCAGTATTCAATCAAGAAAAAGTAGATTTTACTAAAGAGCATATGTTCTTTGGTGCAGATCAAAACACACAGCGTTATGACGTTTTTAGACACCCTGTGTTCGATAAATTAAATCAAACAATGCTAGGGTACTTTTGGCGTCCTGAAGAAGTAAGTCTACAGAAGGATCGTGCTGACTTTCAAAACTTCCGTCCTGAACAAAAGCATATTTTTACAAGTAATTTAAAATATCAAACTTTGTTAGACAGTGTCCAAGGTCGTGGTCCATGCTTGGCATTCTTACCGCATGTTTCACTTCCTGAACTAGAAGGATGTATTGTTACTTGGGATTTCTTTGAAACAATTCATTCACGTAGCTACACACATATTATGAAGAACGTGTATCCTGACCCTGCAGAAGTATTTGATACTATACTTGATGATAAGAAAATCATTGCAAGAGCAACTAGCGTTACTAAAAACTATGACGCATTTACAGAAGCAGCAGATGCTTACACACATCATAAAAAAGGATCAATGCGAGATGTAAAGAAGAAACTGTATCTTGCAATGCATAATGTAAACATACTAGAAGGACTACGGTTTTATGTTAGTTTCGCATGTACGTTTGCATTTGGTGAGCTGAAACTAATGGAAGGTAGTGCTAAGATTATTAGTCTTATTGCTAGAGATGAAAGCCAACATTTAGCACTTAGCACACACGTATTAAAACTATGGTCGCAAGGTAAAGACGATCCTGAAATGGTAGACATTGCTAAAGAGTGCCAAGAAGAAGTACTAGACATGTGGCGTGAATGTGTTGCAGAAGAAAAGGACTGGGCAGAGTATCTATTCAAAGATGGATCTATGATTGGTTTGAATGAAACATTACTACACAAGTATGTAGAATATATTGCTAACCGCAGACTTAAAGCACTAGGCTTGCCATTAATATTTGAACAATCAACTACACAAAATCCATTACCGTGGACACAGCATTGGTTAAGTAGCTCTGGGCTACAAGTTGCACCGCAAGAAACAGAAGTTGAGTCTTATGTTATCGGCGGGATCAAGCAAGACGTTGACGAAGATGCGTTAAAAGGTTTCTCACTATGAGTTCCCCAAATGTTGTTGTATTATCAAAACCAATGTGTCCGTACTGTGATAAAGCAAAAGCTTTATTAGACAGAATGGATATAAAGTACACTACAAGAACATTAGGTGACGATTTGACTAGAGAAGAATTGCTAGAAATAGCACCATCTGCCCGAACAATGCCACAAATTATTATCAATAGTGAAGTAATTGGCGGTTATAATCAGTTAAATACATATATAGAAAACACAGGATTTAATGGAACGGGGTACACATTATAATGGCACTATTACAAACAACAGTAGAAGCAGACGATATAATTACTATTAGAACAGTTCAGGGTGTTGAAATTGTTGCTAAATTTATATCTGAATCTGCGTCTTCAATCAAAGTTAATAAACCTCTTGTTATTAACGGAACAACATCAGTAGCTGATACAGGAATTACAAAAGCCCTGTTTGGTCCACTGTCATCTACAATGGCAACATTAAGCAATGTTGAAATAAACAGTGTAAATATTCTTTGCGCCAATGCAACAGACGAAGATGTAGCGACACAGTATGCATCACAGGTGAGCTAGTATGGCCGCTAACACTACTCCATCAACTCCTAATACAGAAGAATCAGGACATCCTGGCAACACTATGCAGCACACGGCCATCGACCGAGACGATGGTGATATCAGTGATTCCGTTGAAGGTGAACACAGTCATTTACATTTTGACGATGGTTACAAATTACATTTTGGTGAAATAGCTAGCTTGTTTGAAGACATTCAAGCTGATATGAGAATTATTACTAATAGGGCTACAGATTATAAAAAAGGTAATTATACAAGAACAGCAGATACTAACGCACCTACTCCTGAAGCTAGAATATTACAAGCGGCAAAAGAACTTAATTTCGAAGAAGCTGATGTGTTAGCACATATTAATGCTGAACTTGCAAGACCAAGTAATTTTGATGATTTACATGAAAAGAATTTTGCTAGTATAAGAGCTGGCGGCAAATATACAAGTTATTCAGGAGGGCTAACGTCACGAGGTCCTGACGGGAAACCTGTTGGATATGCTAAATCAGATGAAATTAAAACGCCAGAGATTGATCCTCCACCGTATGGCGACGGCTCTCCAATATTTAAATCACCAAATGATATTTCATTAGAAGATCTAAAAGCTTCAGGCTTGTCACCAACCGGTGGCGGCAGTGGAATTGTAAAATATGCTAATCAAGGTAAGATTAGAAATAGACCTATACAAGATGCATTAATGAATATAATTAAATCAGCTGCAGGTGGTGCCGGAGTAAATGCTGCAATCTTTTCAGGTGGACAACTACGATACGTAGACGGCGGTATCAAAAACGTATCAAGAACAGGATCAAACAGGCATGACTTAGGGTATGGCGCAGATGTCTATCTTTATCATGATAAATTTAAAAAGGCACTAAATGCCCAATCAAAAGCAGATTTTCGAGTAATGATTAATTTTGTAGAATTGGCTAAAGGTGCAGGAGCAACAGCTGCAGGATTTGGTAATACCTATATGAACGACACAGGAATACATATTGATATTGCACTTACAGGACAAGCGGCAGGCGATCTTACAGGAATTAAGCCAGGCAATTGTTGGGGAGGTAGAGATCCTTCTAGAAAGTATGCTCCAACATTTGCTCTTGCTCCAGTAGCTCTTCAAGATGTTTGGAAAGCATAATGCCATCAGTTGATTTTACACATACAGATTATACAGACGAGCTTAATAGAATTATTGTAGCTCTCACAGGCATACGTGATGATGTAAGACTGCTTAGAAAAGTAATGGAAGATCCGAACCAAGGTGCAGTTACAAGTCATGTAATGAACGACATACAGAAAGCCTTACTTGCAGTGGCTATCAGTAATAATGGCGCTGCTAATGCAGAAGCAATAAGAAAGCAAATTAAAGAAGTTGGTGTTGGCGAAGTCATGAATACTAAGGTAGGCAAAGACGGTGACGGCACAACACAAGAAAATATTGACAAAATTGTTATTGGTCCACCTGTTCCTGACGATGAGGTTGTAGATCCTAGCATTAGTGACAAACGCTGGCCACCAGTTAGATCAAGAGAAAAACTAGCATTACCAAATGCCAATTCATCTTCAGATATATTCAATCCAGCAACGGGAATAATTAACCCATTAACTAAGGATGCTCAAAAAATAGCTATGCAACAATCCGGAAATAAAGGTGTTACACCTCCAGCTGCAGCCGGAAGCAAAACTATTGTAAATCAAACCGAAAGACATGCTATATTAGTTAAACTTAATATTCCTACTGATGACGAAGCATTGATGAAAAAAGTATTGATTAGAGTAAGTGGGAAGTATTATTGGGAAAAAGAAGGAGCAGATAGTGAAGACGATGGACGCTTTGGAACATTCCCAGTAATAGAAAAATATGCGATAGATAGAGCATTAGGTGATCCATTAGGATATCAATCTAAGACGGGATCCGCAGGTGAAGATGGTAAAAATTACGTGCATGATGCAGAAGCACGATCCTCTTTAGGGGCTGTAGCTGATCCAAGAGCAACTGGCCCTCAATAGTTTTAATTAGGAGTTATAATGCCAAAAGCACATAGAGTTGGAGATTTTGATACAGGCGAAAATATGTCTGTTACAGGGTCAGATGATGTCTATATCAATGGTGGTCCGATTATTGGTGGAACACTTTCGGATGCATTAGGATTTGAAGATCTTCAAGGCATTAGTGAAGACCAAGGAAGAGCAATATTATCAGATCTATCTGCCGAAATGGCCGCGGGCGGTGATATGGATATAAATGAGCCTTTAGAGCAATTTGATCCAGGTAGTGGAAAAGGATTTAATCCTGTAAACGGCTTTACCGGAATATTAGGAGCGCCTGGCTCAGCTGCGGCTGGAACTGGTCCTAGCTTTTCACAACATCCAAGAGGCAATGATTTAGATGCAACAACGCCGTTTCAAGATGATCAAAGACAATCAGATTGGATAATACCAGAACCTCAAGTCAGTACAGCAGTTACTGAAGGTGCATGGAAACAACTAGAAGGCCTTGCAAAAACATTTGGCAGACCATTACAAATAAACAGTGCATTTAGACCGTTACAATATAATCGAGAAATTGGAGGAGCCAAAAAGAGCAAGCATACAGAGGGGATTGCTTTTGATATTCGATGGCCAGTTGGAACATTTAGTGAACGCATAGAATTTATCCAAATGGCTTGTGATGCTGGATTTACAGGAATAGGTGTATATAATGGGTTTATACATTGTGATACAGGAGCCAAACGATGTTGGGGGCCAGACGGCGGAAGAAGCAGTGTTTTTAGCCAATATCAAACAGTACTACAATCAAATGGATTTAGTACTCCATAAAAGACTTGACAACTATCACATTTGGTGCTATAATAGCATTATAAACTAAAATAAAGATAGGCAAGTATGAAAAATAAGGCTCAAAAACTAATATTAACAGATGCAGACGGTGTGCTACTTAATTGGGAGTACGCATTTAGCTGTTGGATGGAACAACAAGGTTACGAAAAGCAACCTGGTGCAAATTTCCAATATGATATATCCAAAAGCTTTAATGTTGAATCCAATAATAAAGGACATAAACTTGTAAAGCAGTTTAACGAAAGTGCCGCAATGGGCTTTCTACCAGCACTAAGAGATAGTGTGCATTATGTAAAGAAACTACACGAAGAAAAAGGTTATGAGTTTCATTGTATAACATCAATGAGCACAGATACCTATGCATATAAACTTCGTAGAATGAATTTAGAAAAGCTTTTTGGAACATCAGCTTTTACAAAACTTATATGTTTAGCAACAGGCGCACCAAAAGATGAAGCCCTTGCTGAATATAAGGACTCTAACTGTTTCTGGATTGAAGATAAGTTAGAAAATGCAGAGGCAGGCCTTAAGCAGGGCTTGCGTCCAATATTGGTCGAACACGGCCACAATATGAATGAAGAACTTGCTAATGGCATACATAAAGTAGTAAATTGGAAAGAAATTTATTCTTATATTACAGGAGAAGAGAATGAGTGAATTATCACAACACGAACAAATTGTTCAAGCGTTTAATCAATACCTTGCAGAAGCTGAAACTTTTGATGAAAAAGGTGTAAAGGCTGCGGCTGCTAGAGCCAGAAAAGCCCTTGGAGATCTCGGCAAATTGTCTAAGTCAAGACGTGCTGAAATTCAAGAAAAGAAGAACAACATGTAATGAGTGGTCAGCGAAAATGGCTTAGAACATGGGCAAGAACAGTTGGAATGCCAATAGGCTTAACTGACGATGACAAACCTGAGTTTTTACCTATATCGCAGACTAGTGTTAAACGTGCATTGGCGGCCAGAACATTCTGGATCGTCTTGCACGTTGTTACATGTTGTATGATTATAGCAGGAAACACAAAGTTATTATTTTTTACTTAGGAGGCTATATGAAAAAATTTAAAGTAATTATATGTTTGGTAGTTATTGCACTTGCTGTATTTTTAGCAGTACCTGCAAAAGCAGATCATAGGTATAATAATTATTATAATAATAACAATTATAATTATGGTGGATATTATAACAATAATTATAATAGATGGCACGATCCTAGAGGATACCACAATCGTAGATACGGACATAGACCTTATTATGGTAGACACCATAGACGTAACAATGATATAGCAGGTATTATTATTGGTGGAATTATTATTAACGAAATCTTTAGAAACAGTAATCGTAGACACAATAATGTTTGTAGAGACGTAAGACGTTCTAGATACGACCATTATGGCAATCAAGTCATTTACTACGAAAGGATCTGTAACTAGTTTATAGAGCCGGCGTAGCTCAGTTGGTAGAGCAACTGATTTGTAATCAGTAGGTCCCGAGTTCGAATCTTGGCACCGGCACCATAAATATAATATAAGGAGAATATTATGAACAAACCAGTAGACCCAGTACCACCTGTTCCACCATCACCAGTAGAACCACCAGTTTCACCGCATCCAGCACCACCGAGTTCAGATTAGAAGTAAATTAAGCTAAAATTTACGCCTATTCTTGTGATAAGCGTAAATTTACACTAAATATACACATATACACAAGAGGACGCATCATATGGCGTATTCAGATAAAGTGTTGGACCATTACGAAAATCCCCGTAATGTTGGAAAGTGGGATCCTTCAGTAGATGGGATCGGAACTGGAATGGTAGGTGCTCCGGCTTGCGGAGATGTTATGCGTTTACAAATAAAAGTAAAAGATGGCATAATAGAAGATGCTAAGTTTAAAACATACGGATGCGGAAGTGCTATTGCAAGCAGTAGTTTGCTTACAGAATGGGTTAAAGGCATGTCTTTAGAAGATGCAGGATCAATAAAGAATGTTGATCTAGCTAACGAACTTGCACTTCCTCCAGTAAAAATACATTGCTCAGTACTAGCTGAGGATGCAATTAAAGCAGCAATACAAGACTACAAGGATAAAAATTAATGAAATTTTATAGTTGTTTTCCAACAAGAACTTTATTGTTTATTGTAATTAGTATAATGTTATTTGCACTCGTTGGCTGTATGGATAGTGTCGATGCTCGACCACTAACCGCAGCACAAAAGAACGAAATTCAAAATCGTATAACACCCTTTTCAATAGTAAGTGTTAAAGGTGAAGGAATTGTACAGGTTGCGTCAATTGAAGATCTTCCTGGCAAAGCAAAATATGCTGTTTGCTCTGCATGTCATGGTGCCACTGGCGGTGGCGGCATGGGTCCGGCACTTGCAGGACAGACTGTAGAGTATATCACAGGTCGTTTGCGTAGTTACAAAGCAGGAGAAACTGTAGGAGCAAAAAGTGGAATGATGTGGGGACAGGCTGCAAATTTATCTGAAACTGACATCCAAGATTTAGCAGAGTATGTAAGAATTTTGTAAAGTCCAAAATAAAGGTTGACTTTGTTTGCAAACGAAGTTATACTGTATAAACAATGAGGCTAAGAGAATAGCTTCTTGGTAAAGCGGAGTAAGGTTACTCCATTTTTATTAACTTTTGAAAGAGGTAAATTATGGCTTTTACAACCATTAAAACTAACCAGAAGACTTTCTTAGAAAACTATCTAAGAGGTACTGGTAAAACTTTGACTGCGGCAGATGCCAATGCAAGGTTTGGCATTCAAAAACTAGCAGCTCGAATGAGTGAATTGAAAGCAGCTGGCTTGAATGTAAAAACTTCAGTTGCCACATCAGGCAAAGTGAAGTATGGCATCACTGCACGTGACGTGAACGGCAGTAGAGCTAAGGTATTCGCTTCTTCTTAATTTAGAAGCGACACTATAAAAAGGCGTCTTCGGACGCCTTTTTTCTTGACAACAACAGAAGGAGATCAATATGACTAAATTCGAAATAATTGAATTTATAATTGGAGTATCTTGTTTAGGACTTCTCGTTACAATATAAACGAATTGTCATAAACTGTGCGTTGATCGCTTTGGGCTGGTTTATTGAAGAAGATCCAGAACTCTGCAGATTCCATAAGAGAGGCGAGCAATCCTCTGTGATTGAAATCGAGGTTGACATATAACAATTTCTGTGTTATAAATATATTTGTAACGTTGAAGCAATTCAAACGCTAGACAGGACCCGGGGGCGGTACCCGGCGACTCCACCATAAGCACATGAGAGTAGATACACCTGCTTTTCTGTGTATAGGACAAGACCTCGAAAGGGTGCAAGTCGTGTGTTTATGATGGGGTCGAAATAGGATCGACTGTTAGTTAATAGGAGAGTGGAGTTGCCCGGATGTAAGCTCGGTTAACGCGAACGAAACTTATAATTGCAAATGACAATTATGCGCCAGAGATGGCATTAGCGGCTTAGGCTGTTACGGGGTAGTTATACCTTGTTACCAAAAATAGCACTAAAGAGTGTGTTGCAGAGATGCCACACTCTTTTTTAATGGTAACCTTATCTATACAAAGGTTCAATAATATAGATAACTACTATGTGAGCAATAAAATTCCCCCCAACGCTCACCTATTAAAGAGTAACAAAGGAAAATCAATGCGTACAATCGTAATCGCAGCAGTAGCCGCAATGGTTGCAACTTCAGCGTCAGCTATGGACCTAGGATATGGGTTGACAATGAATACAGATGTAGTAGCAGAACACAAGTTCGATGCAGGTGCTACAACAATGATCATTAATCCAGAACTAGGATACATGACTGGTCAAGCAGAATGGACTGTTGGCACAACATTAAATATTTGGGACGATACAAATTCATTTACACTAGATGATGAATTTGATCATGCACCAACATTAGACTTTGGAGTTGTATATCCTGTAATGAGTAATTTAGAATTTGAAGCAGGCACAACTTATGATTTCGAAGCAGAAGAGCGTGGAGAGCTATCAGCTAAATTCACATTCAGCTTCTAATACATAGTGGAGTATAAATTAAGGCCGCCTTGTGTGGCCTTTTTTTATGACTAAATATTATGTTAGTATAGAAAGGAAGCAGATGGTAAAAAATCTAAAAGATTTAATCATATGCGTTTTGGTTGCAGGAGTTCTAGTTTTACTAGGTATTGTTATTATAGGAGATTACTATGTTGCTTTACAAGAAAATAGACCAGTTGACGAAAGCGTAATTACATTAATGAAAATGAGTTTAACAGGAATGATTGGTATCATAGCTGGATATATAGGGAGCAGATAATGTATGAATACAGATGTAAAGTAGTAAAGGTAATAGATGGTGACACGGTTGATGTTGATATTGATCTAGGTTTTGGTATCTGGCAAATGGACGAACGTGTTAGAATTATGGGAATTGATACCCCAGAAAGTAGAACACGTGATAAAGTTGAAAAGAAATTTGGATTAGCTGCAAAGGCCAAACTAAAAGAATTACTTAAAGGCACTCCTACTTTAAAAACACAAATTAACAAACACGGCGAAGATATGAAAGGCAAGTTTGGAAGAATACTCGGCGACTTTATTGTTGAAGATGGTTATGGTGGATACAAAAATGGATCTCTAGTAACTGAAATAATGATTGCTGAAGGACATGCAGTTCATTACACTGGCGGTTCCAAAGAAGAAATCCAAGAAATGCATTTAAAAAACCGTGAAAGACTGATATCAGAAGGCATCGTTACTATTGATTGATTTTGGTGTTGTATATTTTGTTCTATTGATAAAAAATATGGGTGAAGAAATAGCTGATAGAGTTTACTTTGCTAAGTTAGCAGATTGTACACATATGGCAACAGAACTTAATTTCAACTACCTAGGCACTCCACTCAAAGCCTATTGTATACCAGAAGTATCCAAAGAATAAGGTTGACATATACTTTAGTACATGTTATAATAAATGATATTTGTAACATGGAGAATGTATATGACTATGAGTTTGGCAAGAGGGCTAACTACTCTCAATACAAAAAAGCGTAAGCCTAAGAAATTTACTCTTAAACAACAAGAGAGAAATGAAGTTGATCGTAGGGCTTATAACAAGCGTATGAAGCGTCTTGGCTTACACCAGCAACAAATGTCCTCACAAGAATATGAACAGTATCTTCTTGGCAACTACAAGTCGAAGCCTAAGAAAAAGTTCGAATCTTATGTTGCTCCAAAAAATTCTTATTATAGGGAAACTCCAAACATTCCTAGCAATGGTGATGGCATAGGTAATTGTTATAAAAAAGAAAATAACACCTATACAGGCACTTTAATTACAGGTATTGCTACAATGCACAAGAGTAATGCAGTTCCAGTAACTAATCAAAAACAAGCAATCGACATAGCAAATATGCGTAGAAACTAAAATACGCACTTAAAAATGAGCAAAATCCCACTTAAATACAACATGAGGAATATAATGAAACATATATCTCGAGTTGCGACTATTACTATTATAGGCGTACTGTCTAATTTTGGTCTTGCGGTAGCAGGTTCAACAATTGGAATTAATGAACTATATGCGGAAGAAGATCGTCCGCAAGAATACTGCCTTGCACTAAACATGTATTTTGAATCACGTGGTAGTAGTGTAGCAGATATGGCAGGAGTAAGTGACGTGGTACTAAATAGGGTTAAGGATTCAAGATATCCAGATACTATTTGTGAAGTGATACGTCAAGGACCTGTGAGAGAAAGTTGGAAAACTAAAAAGGATCCCGACTTGCCATTATCAGAAAGGGTTTATAATCCTATTAGACACAAGTGTCAATTTAGTTGGTACTGTGATGGCAAACACGATTTACCACAGAATCAAGACCTTTGGCACTTAGTACAAAATATGGCATACTTGATGATTTGGGAAAAGAAGTATGTTGGAATTACAGAAGGATCAACACATTATCATGCCGAATACGTAAATCCTCGCTGGGCGAGTGGTTTACATTTAACGGGTAGAATCGGCAAACACATATTCTACCGTTGGGAATAGGAGAAATCACATGTTATTAGGGTTACTTGTTTTACTTACGGCTCTGACCATCTCTACTGTAGCTATCTATTATAGTGTAGTAGGATTGGTTGCAATCTTTGCCGCGGCAGCATTGCCAATTATGATTATGGGCGGAGTACTTGAAGTAGGTAAGCTAGTGACCGCGGTATGGTTACATAGGTACTGGAAAGAAACAGTATGGTGGCTAAAGTCTTACTTGTCTTTTGCTGTTATACTGTTAATGTTTATTACAAGCATGGGTATCTTTGGATTCTTATCCAAAGCACACATAGAACAAACAAGTGCAGGTGAAGAAAGTATTGCACAAGTTGAACGCATTACCACTGAAATTGCTAGACAAGAAGCAATTATTGTTAGAGCAGAAGCACAGATAACAAAAGCAGAGTCTAGTACAAACACCCAAGACAATACTATTCAAGAACAAATTGACAGAGAGCAAGCAAGAATAGATAGTGCATACTCAAGAATACAGCCTGCTATTAATGAGCAACTAGAAGTTATTTCTCTTGAAGAAACTAAAATACAAAAGAGATTAGAACCTTATCAAAATCAAGTAGATGCAATAGCCGCATCTTTAGCACAACTAGAATCTTATGTAAACGCAGGAGATAGAGATAGTATTAAGAAAGCACAGGGTCTTATTGGAGCAAGTGCTGACGGTAGCTATGGTAGAAGAACTGCGGCAAAGGTACAAGAGTTTAGAGATCAAAAGAATCAAGAACGTATTGACTTACTCAATAAAATGGATGAACTACAGTCTTTAGAATCACCTGTTGTCACTGCCGCTAGAGCAGAAATTATAAGACAGCGTGGATTAGCAGAAACAGAAATAGCAAACAGTAATGAACTAATATCAAGATTACGTGAACAAATTGGTAGGGTGGAATCTAATGCTGAAGATATTGATGCAATCGTTGATGAGCAGACTGCAAGAATAAGAAATGCAAATACAGAGTTAGATGAATTAACAGAAGAGAAGTATGCACTTGAAGCAGAGTATAGAAAGCTAGAAGCTGAAGTAGGTCCTATTAAATATATCGCTGAATTTGTATACGGAGAAGAAGCAGATCAAAACTTACTTGAAGAAGCAGTACGTTGGGTAATTCTACTAATAATATTCGTATTTGATCCGTTAGCAGTTTTACTTTTAATTGCAAGTCAATATACTTTTGAAAATCTAAGAAAACAAAAAGAAAAAAAGAAAGACGTTTTCGACTGGGATGACTATGAACATAAAAGGGCACAAGCTATAGTTAATAATCCTGGACCAGAGGGAGAAAAAGATGTCAATGACAATGAAGCACCTGATAGTGTCGATGATGAATCTACACAGCCAGCCGCCGCAGAAACAGATAATCAAAAACAAGAACAAACAGATGTCGAAGAAGACACCGGCTCTGACAGTAGACGAGCTGAGATCGATGCTGGGGGACAGCCTGGAACCACGCTTTTGGGAGACGATGTAGTTTACGAAATAGCTAAGACTACTCCTTCAATAAAAGTAGATGAAGACCAAGTAAAAGAACAAATGGAAGCAGAAGAATTAGTTCCACCAAAATTTGATCTTACTGAAGAATTAAAAGCAGAAGAATTAGTTCCAAAAGAAATTCAGCCAGCTATCAATATGCAGATTGATGAAGAATGGCAAGAAAGAGAGAAACCAGAAACTAAAAAAAAAGTAGAATCATCGGAACGTTTAAAGGATCTTGAAGAAAAAGAAAATGATGCCGATCATGTTGCCGCAAGGACACATTGGAAAGCTGAAAATCCTTCGTTAACTCTTAAACACTACAAGAACTTGTACACAAAAGGTGTAATAGATTCACTACCTTGGGAAGAAAAAGAGTTTATTGATAAGTACCAAGCAGTATCTGAACAAGGCTATACACAAAACAGTGAACAAGACGGTGACACTTTGTTTAACAAACTTAAAAAATAGGTTCTAATTGAAAAACATTAATATAATTACTCCACCTGATGTGTTATATCACGATGCAGTTGAAGTCTTATTGTTATGTACATCTGATGATGTAAAAAATAAAGTTCAAGAATCTCTTGTAGACATTGACGCTGATATTAATATATATGTTTATGAAGCAAACGAACATCTGACCGATGAAGACTTAGATTGGATGTTAACTATTTTCCAAAAAAGCCAAATCACTGTTATAGAAGTAGATAATGTACCACCAGTATTACAACCAATCCTAAGTTATATGATTGCTAAGCCAAAAACTTTCTGGTTGACAAATGGTGAGAATAGAGTGTATAATAAACTAAGTATTAATAAGATACAAAACTTTGAGTTTTTAACTAGTCTAGGAGGACAATTTGAGAAGGAACAATAACAGTGGGTATCGGCCACAGAAGCCTAAAGAGTATGGATCTGATAAGAAGCACGGCCTAACTGTTGAGGTACGTAACAACGATATTAATAAAGCATTAAGAAAATTTAAGAAAAAAGTACAGGAAGACGGCTTACTACAGGAAGTAAGAGAACGGCAGTTCTATACAAAGCCAAGCGAAAAACGCAAGAGAGCAAAGGCAGCAGGACGGGCTAGATGGCTTAAAAAACTACAGAAGTCATTAGAGCTAGACATTGGATACCAAGGCAAAAAGAGAAAGTAAATTTTTATGCGTATTGAAGAAGACGTAAAACTTGACTACAAGGACGTTCTTATTCGTCCAAAGCGTAGCACATTAGGAAGCCGTAAAGAAGTAGACTTATCAAGAGGCTTCACATTTCGAAATTATATTCAACCAGAAGATGAACAAAAAGAGTATAGGCACTATCGTGGCGTTCCTATAATGGCATCTAATATGGATGGTGTTGGAACATTTGAGATAGCAGACACTCTTGCAAGACAAGATATGTTTACCTGCTTGGTTAAAACTTATAATGTAGATGAATTAGTTGAATATTTTCAATACAAGCAAGTTGAATCATTTAGAACAAAAAATGTTGCTATGAGTATTGGCATCACTGACAATGATTTGAATAAATTTGCTGATGTTTATTCACAAGTAGGTACAAATTTAAAGTATGTGTGTATTGATGTGGCAAATGGATATTCAGAACGCTTTGGAAATTTTGTAAGAAAGTTTAGGAAAGCATATCCTAATGTAGTAATTATTGCAGGTAATGTAGTTACAGGAGAGATGACAGAGGAGTTGATCTTAAATGGAGCAGATATTGTTAAAGTTGGCATTGGGCCTGGTAGTGTTTGCACTACTCGTATACAAACTGGAGTGGGATACCCTCAGCTTTCCGCTGTCATCGAGTGTGCTGATGCGGCTCATGGACTTGGCGGTCATATCATCGCTGATGGTGGTTGTACTACTCCTGGTGACGTAGCTAAAGCATTTGCAGGAGGTGCAGATTTTGTAATGCTTGGAGGTATGCTTGCCGGTCACGATGAAGGCGGAGGCGAAGTTGTTACGAAAACATATGTAACAAATGAACTTATGCATGACGGTGTAAACTTTGTGCAAGAAGAAAAAAGTTTTGTACAGTTCTACGGAATGAGTAGCAAAAGTGCAAATGAAAAACATTTTGGAGGACTAAAAGATTATCGTTCTTCAGAAGGAAGAACAGTATTAGTGCCATACAAAGGCACTATTAGAAATACTGTACAAGATATATTGGGCGGTGTACGTTCAACTTGTACGTATGCAGGTGCAATTAGATTAAAGCACCTAAATCGTTGTACAACATTTGTTCGTTGTACACAAACCCATAATTCCGTGTTCGAGAGTGCTACAACGGGGAATTAACTGGGATAAATAAAAGTGTAAGGCAATGTATGCTTTACATTAACCGAGCGCCGTAAGGGCTCACAACATAAATCTTGCTTTTTATAAGGAGAAAACAAATGACAAGACTTACAACCCTAGACCTACCCAACTTTCACAGAGCAACTATCGGATTTGATCGAATCTTCGAACAAATGGAAAGACAGTTTGCTAACAGTCCAAACGGACAAGGGTATCCCCCATATAACATTGCACAAATCAACGAAGATGAGTTTATGATCTCTCTTGCAGTTGCTGGCTTTGGTATGGATAATCTTTCAATTGAGAAAGATGGAGACCAACTGAAAGTTGAAGGCACGGCTCCTAAGGGAGACGAAGAAGTAAACTACCTACACAAAGGTATTGGTGGACGTAACTTCCGCAGAGAGTTTACACTTGCTGATCACGTTGAGGTGGAAAATGCACAACTTGAATTAGGAATGCTTAATATTCATCTAAAACGTAATATCCCAGAAGAATTACAACCTAAGAAAATTAAAATTAACGAAGGTGTAACAATCGAAGGTAAAAAAGGCAAGTAATTGTCTAGGGGGAGTGAAACATCTCCCCCAACTTTAGGAGAAAAAAATGAGTAATACTGATATTGAACTCGATATACAACTTGATACAAAAATTAATGATTTAATTACTGAGCCAGGTTTATATAATGTTATTTTTTTAAATGATGATGCAACTCCTATGGAATGGGTAGTTGATTTATTAGTTAGAATTTTTAAGCACACTCAATCTTCCGCTGAGAACTTGACAATGGAGATACATACTAATGGTAGTGCAATTGTTGGAACATACAGTTACGAAATTGCAGAGCATAAAACTATCGAAGCTACTTCTCTTAGTAGAGAAAATGGCTTTCCATTACAAGTAAAGCTGGAAGCGGAATGAATGAGTAATTTAAAAGAGTTAACTTGGGAACACCATAAAAATGCAGAAAGACAGGAGTTTGTAAAAGAACTTATGTCAGGGAAAATTACAAAAGAACGTTACGCAACCCTTTTATTTAATTTACATCCACAATATAATATATTAGAAACTTTTGCTAGAATGTATGATCTAGTTGATGTTAGACAAGCACCTAGAATCCATGCTGACTATCATGAACTTTGGGATGAAACACAACAATTTCAGCCAGAAGTATTACCTGTTGTAAAAGAATACATGGATCACATTATGTCGATTCAACAAGATCCAGATAAACTAATGGCTCACATATATGTAAGGCACATGGGCGACCTTAGTGGCGGACAAATGATTGCTAAAAAAGTTCCTGGTTCGGGATTAATGTATCAATTCGAAGAAGATGTAAATACCTTAAAAGAAAAAATACGAGCAAGATTAGATGATAGTATGGCTGACGAAGCCAAAATAGCTTTTGACTTTGCTACAAAATTATTTAAACAGATGCAGGAGACAACAATCAATGCCTGAAGATATTTTACTCAACAAAGGGCCGACAGAACGCGGTCATAATGAATTTAAACGTACTCGTGGTAGGGTTGGAAGTACCACACTTCTTGCAAACCAAAAAACTTCCGTACGATTTGGTGGCGCACAAATCTCAATCACACATAAAATATCAGAAAATGTTGAAACACTTAAACGTGCTATTGATTGGGCTGAAGAAAACAAAGTTGATTACTTAGTAACCCCAGAAGGTGCTTTAAGCGGGTACTACACTGAATATGCTGATACTGATGAACAAGTACAAGAATTATTTGCTGCAGAAAAAGAAATAGTATCTTATGCGTCAAGTAAAAACATAGGACTGTGTCTAAGTACACTTTGGGTAGATCATGAACAATTAGGACAATGTAAAAGAGATCAAACTCGTTATTATGATAGATTTGGAAAGTTTTTAGGTGCTTATAATAAAATTATGACAATATCCTCTGACCAAGTTGTTCCAGGAACATTCCACCCAGGCGGCATGGGCGTCTGTGACACTGAAGAGTTTGATGGGCATCCTAGTGTAAAACTATTTGCTCCTAATAATCCTGATGGAAAATTTAAAGTAGGAACTCTGATCTGTAATGACATGTATGGAGAAGATGCCTATGGTACATCTATTGCTAGACGTGCATTGTTCAGTTTACAAAATAGAAGGCAACCTTCAGAATTAGTTATACATCCGACATACGGGTTTAGAGGAAAAGAAGTCGACGAGGCCCTTGATCCAGAAAGGTTACAAGCTATAAGAGATTGGCACAAAAATCATGTAGCACAACTATCGTGGTATACAATATCTACTATACTCGTAGTTGACTCTGCATCAAACTTTGGCGGCATGAAATCAAAATATGATACTGCAACCCCTAGTGGCGTATGCCAAGAGGGCAAATGGGTCATAACAGTACCTTCGCATGGAGAACATTTTTTCCATTACGATTTTAACTTACCGTTAATTGATAATGATACTGGTATCACACCAAATCTAGATTCTTTAAGTATGCTAGCAGCAAATAATCCTAAACCAGTAGAGGAATTATAATGTTTACATTTGAACCTGCACCAACTTCGGAAATATGGGACAAGCTAATACAATGTCAAGACAACATTATTCAGATGTTTGATAGATACGCAGAAGAGTTTGAAGAACCTGGATTAGATCATTTCAATCGTGCTGATGGTAGTTGGATCAACAGAGTTTGGAAAAATAAACACGTTCGAAGAGCCCATATTGATGTTGTTGATGCTAGAGCAAGTAAAGGCCTTTGGATGATGCATGTGTGTTGTTTTCCAGATATTAATAATGATGGTCCTATATACGGCTTTGATGTTATTGCAGGCAAGAATAAAATTACAGGAGCATTTCATGACTTTTCACCTAGTAGTAGTTTAGAGCATGATATGATAGATGGATACAAAGAATCAGTAGAACATTTTATTCCTAAGAAGCAACGTGAATTACCTCAATGGGCTAAGAACATTTTTACTGATAAAATGCTTGCCGCTAGTAATGTTAAAGCAGATGAAGCTGACGAAATTATTCGTATAGCATTAACAAATCTACACGAATATTTGCATCTAATTGGTAACTCTGCAGGCGCAGGCGATAGAGATCAAGTAGCTGCCGCACAGGACTATTACTGTCATAATCAGCAACAAAATCCACATACACCTAATGTAATGAAAAGCCTAGGACTAGATGAAGCTGATGTAGAGAAGTTCTGCACAGACATGTTGTTCCCCAAAATCGTATAAATACTTTATGCGTTATACAGAATTCAAACACAGCTTAAACGAAGGAGCGTTATCTCCCGGCAACTTAGCTAAAGACGGCCCAGATAGTCCTCGAATGGTTGCATTTGTAGATAAGTTAACCAACAGTAGCCCATTCGAATTGAACGCCGGAGGCACCGTAGTACTTGCTAGGCCAGACGAGAATGATGGACATAATCAAAAAGTAATTGATAAATTAAAACAGATGATGTCTCCCGGACCGCTTATGAAAGCTGACGGTGAGCTAATGGCATTTGGCGCACTTAAAAAGACTACTGAGTTCGGTGGGCAAACAGCCGCAGCTGGAGAAGTAAAAACTAATATTGCTAATCGAGGAAATGTTATGGAAGGTGTACTAGGTGCAGCTACTACAGCAAGGCTAATGAAGCGTCCTGGACAAGATATTAGTGTTGCTGATATTATAGATGTTATTAAAAAAATGCCTCCCACAAGTGGTAAAGTAACATTTCCAGCATCTAGTGAAAACAATATAACAGATAAATTCGAACTTACTGTAATGTTAGATGCCGCACATTACGAAGATTTTATTGATACAGATTTATTACAAACAGATAAAAAGATGTCAAAGTATCTTGTTCAAGTAGCAAATTATTGTAACCAAGCTGCGACTGTAGACAGATACGCAAACTTTTTTGAAAATAATTCACGACCTGATTCAGTTGCAATTGTTGCAGACGGGATATCTGATAATAAAGGTCAAAAAACTGATATCGTTATGCAGTATGATGATAATAAAGGTCAAAGACAATTAGTGCATTTTGATATAAGTTTGAAAGCAGGCACAACTCCACAGTTTGGCCAAGCAGGAGGAGGCTCAGGAATAGCTCCACCTAGCGATGAAAACTTTACAAAACTTAATACTATGTTTGATGCATTTGGTGTAGATATAGCAGATGTTCGTGAAAAATACTTAGAGCAAAAAACATTTAACGAAGCTTATGTAGTAGGATATAACCGTGCAGCTGAGATAATCAATGACTTTTTAAGCGGTGCAGACGAAGATAAAGAAACAAAGTTTATGCAAAAGTTTATTAACGGTATTAAATATCATGGCACAAGAAATGTCGATTCTGTAAAACTTTTACAATTTGAAGAAAATAAATTTTATCTATTAGATTTTAAAAAGTTAGAAAAATTGTATGATAAGAATAATATCGATCTAGCTGCTAAAGCAGATATGCAAGGCAACGGACTACCGGTACTTGCAATTTATAATAAATCATTATCAAAACAAAATGTATTCATAAGCATACGTCCTAAGCCGGATAATAATAAAACTAAAACTATAAGAAACCTTATACAAAAAGGTCCAGAGCTTAAAAGACTTACAGTAGTTCGTTCTACCAAAAAGAAGTAACCCCATTTAAACACTGTTAAAACACCGTCAAAATTTTGACGGTTTCTGACCGTCAAATTTACCTGACAAATTTTCGTTGCAATTCGTTACATTAAAGTGACAACATGATAAATACATGTGAGCAGAGCGTGAGGGCTTTGACATAGGATTGAATTACAATGCGGAAGATCAAAATAAGAGCCGTGGCTGTGGCAGTCACACTGGGTGTCCTTGCATCAACAAGTTTAGCACAGGTAGCTAATGATGCAGACGGATTATATGATAGCACTAGCTTAGTAGATACTAACAATGATACCACATCAACAAGCACAGTAACTAGCACCAACACGAATACTAATAATACGACTATTAATAGTACCAATGCTAACACGAACACCAATACGAACACCAACACAAATACAAATACTAGCACGAACACCAATACGAACACCAACACTAGCACTAACACGAATAATAATACGAATAATAGTACTATAAACAGTACAAATACAAACACAAATAATAATGTTCTCAGCGGTGGCACAAACAATACCAATGTTAATACTAATACAAATAATAGCACTATAAACAGCACAAGCACTAGTACAAACACCAATACGAATAATAACACGAACGTTAATACTAGTACTTCTAACAATACAAATACCAATAATAGTACCATAAACAGCAGTTCTAACAACACGAATAACAACACAAATACCAATAATAGCACAGTAAATCAAACAGTAAATCAAACTAGTAATAGCACAGTAGATCAAACAGTGAATAGCACTAGTAATAATACTAATACGAATAGTAATACGAATAGTAATACGAATAATAACACGAATACAAACACTAACAATACATCTGTAGATAGTACAAGTAACAATAACAACGTCAACACTAACAATAGCAATATCAAACAAGAAATTATTAGCCCTCCCCCGACTGCTATTGCTCCTACTGTTAATGCTGGCGGCATTGATACTTGTACAACTAGTGTTAGTGGCGCGGTACAAACACAAATACTAGGTATTTCAGGTGGTACACACATACGTGATCTTAATTGTGAACGTTTAAAAAATTCTAAAACCCTTTACAATATGGGTATGAAGGTTGCGGCTGTGGCACTGATGTGCCAAGATCCAGGAGTCTTTCAAGCTATGAAAATGGCAGGTACACCTTGCCCATTTAACGGTACGATCGGTCCAGAAGCACAGGAACAATGGGATGCCAATCCTGAAATGACGCCTGTGGAAAAAGAAGTGGAGACAAGACGCAATGATAAAATCGACGGCGCCATTATGGGCATTGGCGGTGTTGGTCTGCTGTTACTTCTTCTCTAGTACAGCATACGCACAAACGACCAATCCCAATAACTGTCCTAACACGTATACAGGTACAGTAAAAACCTATGGCAATTATGATTCAACCGATTATTCTACTACAGTAATATGTAATTCAATTGAATTAAAAAACATTATTGATAGTACTATTCATACGTATACTGTTCCTACCGATGCAAATGGTAATCCAATTGGCGTTTACAATCCACTTACTGATGAATTTACGTTTTCTAATAATACAGCATCAGCAGTTACAGCAACAGCAAGCTTTGCTATAAATGCCGCACTACAAGCTGCTGGTATAGGATTAGAGTTTAGAGGAATGAAGTATGAATGGGAAATATATAAACCTACTGCTAGTAGTGAACTTAAAGTTACTGTAAGAATAAAATCAAATGGCGTAGGCGGACATTCATCTGGTTTAATTTACCAATCAACACATAATTATACAGGCACAGCATTTGCAAACTGGACTGCACAAGATGATGGCGGAAATGCCAAGCCACCATTTGCATTTGTTGTAGAAGATGAATGGACAGTTGAAACTGCCGTACAGGGCGACACACAAGGCGACGGTATAAGAAAAGTAAAATATACATTTTCATATGCACCAAAAATAGGACATGAAGATGACTTTGATCCAAACTATGTATATCCAGGACAGGAACAAGAAGATACAACATCACAACAAGAAGAAGATCAGCAAACAAGTTTTGAAGAACAATGCGAAATTAATCCACAGTTTAGTCCAGGTTGTGCTGATTATCAAGATCCTAATATAGATGACGGTATTGATGATGACTTTGATCCTGTGACAGGAATACTAGATGATGACGATCTACAAGAAGAACTAGCTAACGCAGGATTAGATAATATGATCAGTGACTCTGCACTACAGACAGGAACTAACGCAGATGGTTCACTTAGCTCAGCGATTGTTGACACAGGTGCAGACATACAAGATGGCGGACATGGTGGAAGACATGATGGGCAAATAGACGGAACAATGCCAGACATGCCTGAGGATACTATTGCAGTTATAATGATAGTTGATGAAACAGGAGGTCCTTTAAATGACGAACAGCTGATGGAGTTAGACGAAATAATGATAGACACATTAAACGACTTACCAGCAGGAATTGATCCAACATCAGATTTAGTTCAAGATGCACTTCAAGATGCACTAGACGAGATAGGCGGATCAATCGAAGTTATAGAATTACCGTCAATTGAGGCAGAGCTAATAGCTATAGACGAACAGCTCCAAGAACTATCAGGACCTGATCCGATGGATACTACTTCAGGCGGACCTTTAATGCATGAAGATGGTCAAATGAAAGGTCCTGAATCAGAGCCATTACCGATTGAGGTAGAAGGTGACATTAGCAGTGAAATATCAGAAAGTGGAGAAGTTGCAATAGAGGTAGACGGCACACTTAGTAATATTCCAGATGAACCTCAAATGGAAGAACGTGAAGAAATTATAGAAATTGATCCTATAGACGCAGCAATTGACAGTCCTATAGAAGAAGCTACAGTAGTTTCAGAAACAGGAACAATATCAGAAACAGCAACAGTATCAGTTGCAAAACCAAGTTTAAGTGTTACACAAAAGAGAGCATTAAGTGTAGCATCAGCAACTACAGCTGCGGCTATAGAAGTAGCAGGACAACAAGCATTTGCAAGTACAACAAGTGGTATTGAACAATCACAAAGTGGATCAAGTTTAGATGCACAAGGCGGCAGTAGTACAGGTAGTAATGCAGACGGCACACCATCTACAGGTAGTAACAGCGGTATGAGTTTTGGTAATACAGGTAGTTCAAGTGGCATAGATACAGGCGGAGCAAATACTACATCAAATAACAATAATTCAGGCAACTTTAACATTGAACAAAATAACGATACAGGCCCGCAAACAGCATTAGGACAAAGCACATCATCTACAGGTAATGTAGAGATTGCTAGCATTATAGCAGACTCTACAATAAGTTCACTTAACCAAAGTGGCCCAACTGGCGTGTTTGAAAGTGAAGACCTTGGGCAAGTTGAAAAAGATGCTGAATTAGCACTAGGCGGAGCAGTAACATATGAGGAAACAAACGAAACAATGTTTGGTACTATTGTTATTCCACAGTTGGACTTTACAGTACGTGAAATGATAGATGCTGTAATTAGAAAAACACTAGTTGATGCAGGTATGGAGAGTGAATTTCTTTCACTTGACGAAGTATCAGAAGAGGATTTAAAAGCACAACAGGACTTAGAGGACAAACTAGTAGAAGAAGCAATAGCAGGAAGTACTAGCGAAGATGCAAATGCCGCATACTTAGGGTACAATCCTACGTTTAGAGACTATGTTGTACCACAAGTATATGGCGGAGGCGTACAAAGCTTTTATGCACCAAAAACTATATACCCAAACAATACAAATTATGATCACCCTAACCAAAGATTTTTTAATGGGGCAAGTGATGTAAAACATCGAGCATTAGTGAGAATGCAGTATGAAAATTAAAGGAGAAAAAAATGGCAGAATTTGAATTCGCAGGAGCAAAGTTCCGTGGAGGAAAACTTGTAACAGTTCTAACTGCACTATCGATGCTAGGTGGTGCAGCTTGGGGAGGTTTTGAGTTTTATAACGACTATAGAATGATGAAGGCTAAGATAGACAGATACGTAGCACCAGACCTAAGTAGTATTAATGAACGTATTAGTGTTATGGAAGAGCAAGTGGTTAATGCTGTAGACAATACACGCACAATTAAACTTGATCTAAAAAGAGATATTCAAAATATAGAAACACAAGTTGATAGAGTTGAAAAAATTGTTAAAACAACACAAGACTCTATAGACGACACACTACGTGAAGTTGAAATTGTAAGCAGAGAATCTGAAAAAGATACTAGAGACAGAATGCGTGAAACCGAAGATCGTATTGACGCATCCATGACTAAGCTTGAAAAGAAGATTAGTGAACAGATCCAAGAGGCATTAGATAATCCACTAGCACAAAAATAAATACTTGTGGTAAAATGATCTACAGATGTAAAAATGCAATTCTAGAATTGCGAGATAAAGGAAGAAGTTCTGCCTTTTATTTAAAGGGCAAACTCATGTTTGTTGGTTCTAGCACAGTAGCAATGAAATTCTTTGTTGAACATTGTGAAGAAGATCTAGATAATAAAACTTTGAGAGAGTTTAGAAATCGTTTAGAACTGCAAGGTAGTTATAAAAACAGAGCAGTAAAATAAGTTTACCAAGCGCCGTTGGCTCTACCAATTACCCAGATGATTCCAAAAAGTATACCGCCGCCAATGCCGGCCGCTGTTAACCCTACTATCCACTCTATAATTAATTGTTTACGTTCTTCAGCAGCATAAACTTCACGAGCACGTTCCTTACGCATTTGTCCTTCAATGCGTACAATTTCATCCCAAGCTGACGGACCGTAGTAAAAGCTGATGTGCGTTTTCATTTCTTCACGCATTTCTTTTGCTTTTTGCTTATGTCCCCAAATTTCTAGAGCGTTTTGTTCTATCTGACTTGCGCCAAACAGTTTCTTAAACATTGGTGGATTTTGTGCTTGCTTGTGTGAAAAGTCTAAATCACTCATTGCAGTTGACCACTGAGATAGTGTGCCTGCCATATCGTGTAGTTCTTTTCCTGTGTCTATCGCTGATTTAATACCACGGTATGCCGCGGTTGCCATTCCTATGGCAGAAATCGGATCTATCAATATGCCCTGTCTTTCTGTAACGAATAATAGTTACCCCTACTTGTATTTATTGTATTTTATTAAAATGCAATCAATAAATAGTTGACAAGAATACTAAAACGTGTTATATTGTAAACAAATGAATTTTAAATTACCTATAAGAAAGCATACTCACGTAGTTGTTATACACGGCGCCAACGCGAGCCCGAAAAGTTTCAATTATATATTAGAAAATACAAATCTAACAGATGTAACGAAAGTTAGGTATTTTAGCGGCGATGGGTTCTATAATAATTTAGAAAAAATTAAAATACAATTACAAGACATTGGCCCTTGTTTTGTAATAGCACATAGTCTAGGTGGCATTTACACTTTACATTTATTAGATCACCTCAACATAGTTGGAGTTGTTAGCATAGCCACACCTTTTGGCGGAAGCATGACTGCTGACTGGGTAAAATACTTAATTCCTAAAAGACTATATTCTGAAATAGGAGTTGCTAGTTCACCTATCACAAATGGTCATAAGATTCCAATAAACATTCCTTGGACACAGGTAGTAACAACTGAAGGGGCAATACCTGTACATTTTTCTAAGAATGATGGTGTAGTTACATATAAGAGTATGACTCATAGGAATGATATGAAGTTTAAAGAGATAGCGTACAATCACTATGAGATTATGAATGCACCCGAAGTTGTAAATACTATTAATAAGAAGTTGAAATCAAACTTCATATATTTTGGTGATACATGAATTTAAAAAAACTGTTAAAACAAGCAGAAATAGATGCTAAAAAAGATTTAAAAAATATTAATTTGTGCTTGTCAAACAGATGTAATGCAACGTGTATATGGTGCCCATCAACAAGAGGCACTAATCATAACTATGACATGCCTTGGTCTACTGCTAAAAAAATAATTGATGAATTAGCAGATCCAGCTTATCCGTTTGAAACAAAAATGATACATTTATCAGAAAATGGCGAAGCCATATATAATCCAGACTTTTTAAAAATATGTAGATATATTAAAGAAAAATTACCTAATACAGCAGTAAACTTACTAAGTAATTTTGGTATGATGACAAGTAAATTATCTAAAATACTATTAGAAGAAAACTTGCTGTCTTCATTACAAGTTAATATTGATGGGCATGATGCAGAAAGCTATACAGCAGTGAAAGGTATTCCATATCATTCTGTAATTTCAAATGTAATTCATTTTGTAAATCATATGAAAGATATAAACCCAAAATTTGATTTTTGTATAAATGTAATGCCTGCGTTTGAATATGCTGTAACAGTAGCATCAGTATTTAAAAGACCTCCTGAACAAGTAGACGGCGAAGTTCCTTACAGTGATTTTGACCTTGTAGAAAAAAGTTTACGTAATTTTTTACCAGATGAAATAAGAATAAGGCATTCTAAAGCTGGACTTTGGGCAGAACGTAGACAAGTAGCTAATGGACTAGCACCAAGACATCCTGACACTAGTAAACTTGACTGCCCTATGATAGAACGAGTAGAAGAAGAGGCGTTCATTGCACCTAATGGCGATTGGTATCCGTGTTGCTTAGATGACAATCAAGATATAGTATTAGGTAATGTTATTAAAAATACGTTGCTAGAAATTTTTAATAACGATACACGCAAAAAGTTTATCAAACTCTTAAAAACAAGACAATGGGAAGAAATTGGATATCCTTGTAATACTGTTGAGTGTTGTCAAATTATAACACTACCAAAAGAGATATATACTAGAGAGTATGGAAATTATACGGCTGGAAGTAAAATTATTCTTAATCAGCCAAGAGATAGTGTGGCGACTTAATACGCCCGCCGGGGATCACGGTTAATCCCCAATTATATATATTTCGGGTGTTTTAGGATTATTTACAGTAACTTCTATAAACTGTGATAGAAATGTAAAATGTTTAGCTAACGACTCAAATAATTTACCGTTCATGTAGTCTGCCGCTACAGAATAACTTCCAATACCAATATCTTGATAGTACTGTTTGTTAATACCATGCTTTTTGCCGTAGTCAGGAAATACGCCAGTTACAAATAAACATGTATCGCCTAGTTCTTTAGGGCTTCTATTGTTCATGTAACTTTCAGCAAATGTGCCTTTAGGTAAAAAGTCAGGTTGATCGACTTTAGATGCTAACAGCATAACAACGTAAGCTTCTATGTGGTTTGGAAGAGTGTAACCAGTATGCTCTTGGGTTTCTTTAACAACGCTATAAAAAGCGTTAGTATAATAGTCCATTATTAATAGCCTTCTTTAGTTTGTATAGTATTTATTCGGTTGCAATATTCTACAATTGTGCTATAATAAGTACTATATGAATATAGATAAACTACATAATATTTGGTCGATAGAATCCAAACACATAGTAGCTGACGAATTTACAGGCTATGAATCCGTATACAATCAATTAGATACATTTACAAAAGACGTATACGATAAAGATCCTGAAGGTACTATCGATCGTGTGTTCGATATCTATCGAACTATTGGATTAGTTCCAATAGTATATTATACTGAACAAGGCGTCAAAGATGCTATTAAAAAGTTTAAGCATCAAAGCTACAATTCAGTGTCTGATAATCGTATTGGCTTAGGAAACAATCAAGGCCAAACAATTAATAGATTTATGTTTCCTAACATGATGACAGCAGAACCAAAAGGTCGTGGGTCAAATAGCTTACGAGATAGGTTTTGGAATGATGCTAAACTTCGTCGTGCTATCCGTATATGCTTTGAGTTTCGCGATGGCAATAATCTTGTATATCCTACTGCACTACGCCGTAGTCTCGAACTTGTTACTGGTGAAAATATACAAAACTTTAAAGCTCAAAACGCACGAGCCATTGTTGAACATTTGTGTCCTGTTATGTTTGGTAATGTATATGATTACAGTATGGGGTACGGTGGTAGACTTCTTGGAATAACTTCTAGCAACATGCGATACAATTACACTGGTATTGACCCCAATACCGAAACAATTGAAGGATTAAAATACTTAAATACATTGTTGGACAATCCTGGAACACTAGTCCAAAATGTCAGTGAAGAATATCAGCCTACTGACATTGATCTAGCGTTTAGTAGTCCACCTTATTTTAATTTAGAGAAATATAGCGAAGAAGAAACACAATGTATGGTAAGGTATACAACATTAGATGAATGGTTTAGCGGATATGTATCTCCTACTATGGACCGAATACGTGAAGGACTTAACTCGGACGGAGTCTTTGCTACCAATATCGCAGACTACAAAAGTTACGGAAACAAGGAATACCAAGTTGTGGATCGCTGGATCCAAATGGCTGAGAATAAAGGTTTCGAACATACTAGCACAATTAAGATGATGCTAAACACAAGACCAGGAGTTGGCAATGATAAACTATCTGGACGAGAAAAGTTCGAAGGCGTGTATGTATTTAGGAGAAAATGATGACAATTGAATCAATTTATAAGAAAGAAGATATCTTTAAAAATGTCAATGAAGAGGAAGGTACAGTTGACATGATTATTCCAGACGATGTCAAAACTAGAATGGGATGGAAACCCGGCGATATTTTAGTGTTCAAAGTTTTGGAAAACGGAGGTTTGGAAATTACCAAAAAACCTATGTTCGAAAAAGATGTTGACGAAACAGAAAAATAATGTTATAATAAATTATAGTTATATGCACATAGGATAATATTAATGGAAGTTATTATTAAAGGTGGATCAGCAACACAAAGAAAGTATGCTGAGAGTATCACATATTTTGTGTGTAAAAAATTGATGCCACGTATGAAAAATATTGTTATTAATATTCATATCAAAAACTTTGGTAAAGATGATACCCTTGGTTATTGCTTACCCGATGACTGTGCGGACGAACAACGTCCAAGAGAATTTAATATTGAAATTAACAAATCTACGAGACTACGTAGAATGCTAGAAACTGTAGCACATGAACTAGTGCATGCAAAGCAGTTTGCTAGGGGTGAATTGTATTGGAGTTGCGTTAAAGGTCAAAACCGTTGGCAGGGTGAATGGCTCAGCAATACTAAAAAAGCAGTAAAAGACTATTGGGATAATCCTTGGGAAATTGAAGCACATGGTCGCGAGTGTGGATTATTTGTACGTTGGGCCCAACAAGAAAAGCTTTCCAGTCGAAAATGGGCAAAGGATTTGAATTAATGGGCTCTTTGCCATTAATAGAATATATTGATATTTTTCCTTTACTAGTTACCAAACAAGATATTAGTAATTACAAAGAAGAAGATGAAGTTATAAAAGAAATACTTACATCATCTAAACTAAGCACACACGATTTAATCGAAAAAGGCAGTAGAGCTTATACTAATAATTTTTTAGAAAAATATCCTGACCTTATGTCCCGTATACAAGGTGCAGTAGATAATTATGCTGATAAAGTTGGACTACAAAGACCTTTAGTAAAACAATCTTGGTATATAGTTTATAATGATGAAGGCAAAATTGATCGGCATAATCATAGTGGCAGTGTAGTAAGTGGTGCATACTATCCTTATATTGAAAAAGGATATACTGAAATTGTACTCGAAAATCCTACAATGGTACTAAGGTCTACTGATCCTATTATTTCACCTAATAACTACTCAACGCAAGCTAAAACAATAACAGTGAAAGCTGGAACACTTATATTATTTCCTAGCTATATGTATCACTGGACAACCCCAAATAAAAATGGTAAAAGATGTGTTGTAAGTTTTAATTCATTTATTGACCCCATTTTAGATTGACATCTAAACTAAAGATGTTATTATATAAGTGTAGCTAGTATTTCGATACACACTACACTAACGCAAAATTAAAGTAGCGAACCGGAGAATAAAATGAAAACCAAAGTATACAACCGTCAGGTTGAAATCAACAAGTATCTCAAAAAATTCAAAACACCTTTCGAAATGAAAGACGATGCTATTGACACCCGCACAATGGCAGAAAACTATCACAATGGTATTATACCATTAGAGGACATTGCAGGTGCAATAAGCATAGCACTAGGTCCTAACAAGAAACCAATTCCAACACCAGATCCATACGACCCTGCAATAGGCATTGTAAAGTTTGGCTATGTACAGTGGAGTAGTATGTATCTTTGGCCACGTTTCCAACGTGATGTAGCGCCTAACCATTTGTATAAGATCGAACAAGACTTCGATCACACTTGTGTAATTGTACCAACTGCTATTAAGATAGACGACAAGTATATGTTATGGGACGGACATCATACTGCACAAAGTATGAAGCGTCAAAACTATACACAATTTCCTGTTTGGTATATTGATACTGCTATGATTACAGACGAGCAAGTGCAAGAAGCAGGATTTGACGATAAAACCGAATATGCAGTTTGGCTTGCTGGACAAAATATGATACGTATTAATAGTCGTAACAAACGAAAGCTACATGCATATGACGAGTTTATGATACTACTAGAAACAAAAGATGCTGATAGTGTAAAAATGTATAACATAATGACGTCAGCAGGCTTTACTCCTAAACGTAATCCAAACTCACATAATGCATTTAGTCAGATTAAAAGTGGACAAAGCATTTATGAAATGGCAGATGACTACGGTGTAACTGGTAAGTATTTCAAACGTGCTCTACAGTTTCACAAACGTACTTGGGATCTTGCACCAGCAGAGCTTGAGGTTTGGAGACCACTAGCATTATTGTACAAAATGGCAGAAGTAGAAGGATTTGCTATAGACGAAGAGTTTGATATAGAGCTTGGCAAATTATTCAAAAAGAAATTTGGTGATCCTACATCAACACAACTTGCACTCAAGGATAATTACTACAAAGTGCTAGAGAAGAAAGGCTTTACACAACCCAGAGATCATGATCAATGGCGTGTGTATGACGCACTAATTAACTTGTATAATAAGTCAATTGGACGTATTCAATTGCCAACTGCACAGTGCCGGTGGTAATATGAAACTGCTATATATGATGCGTGATCCGTTTGGTAAAGGTGGTGTCAAGATTGGCATCACTGGATCCAAAAAAGCTAAAATAAGACTAGGAGTATATCAAAATAGTTTTCCAGGTAAGAGCCATTTAGCGACATTTAATAAACTGTGGTACGGAAAGAACACGGCTATTAGTGAACTTGAAAGAGTACTTAAAAACCAATTTGACTATGCTATTGAACTAGATGGACGTGGATTTACAGAATGGGTATATGAAGACGAAACCGTAATCCAAAGTGCTATAGAAAAGACTATTGAAGGATACGGATTTCATGTTTTTCCGGTTGACACTGACGGAGAAACAGTGTATACTATAGAAGTATTAATAGGAAAACTAGAGGGGCAAAGATGAAAGCAGGAATTGAACATGTTAAAACATCTGAAGTACTTGCCGTTGCATCAGCAGCTTATCGTATTAACAATTTTGAGTATATTAAGGATACTCGACGTTTTAGTACAGAAGAAAACAAAACACAGTTTTCAAACAAGGACATAGTAAAGATGTATTTTGGTCCATATCGTCCAGAGGATTTTGTTCTTTTTACTCCTAAAGAACAAGACTACGAAGCCGCTGAAGAAATACGTAAATGGATGAAGCGATATGTATTACTTGGATTAGGAGACCTTCCTAGTTTTAAACGTGATATGATTGAAGCTGCATCACAAGATGAAATTCCACTTAATAAGCTGGGTATCCTAGCTTTTATTCCTGAGTTTGTAAAACGTGACAAACACGAAACTGGACTAACAAAAGAAATTCGTGTTGAGTATCGTGATAGTAAATATCTTGGTAAAGAAAAAGATAATGTCGAAGGTGTAATTAAAATACTCGACGGTCGCTATAGTACACATTGGGAAAGCTACAACTATACGGCTGTCATGGATGGCAATTTAGTTAGCTTCATGAATAAGTACAAGCACGAAAACGGTACTATGAAACGTATCAAAGCTAAAGTAAAAGCACTTACAGAAAATCGACTGTTTGGTGCTGACGAAACTCGTCTTAACTATGTTAAGCTATTTAAGGTGTAAATTATGGAATTTTTTAGTGCAAATGTTTTGTGGTTGCTACTTGCTTATGTAACAGGAAGTGTGTTCACTGGTTATATATTTTATAAGTCTGGTACTAGATTTGGTATTGAAAATACTATTGATAGTTTAATTGAACAAGGATTTTTGCGTCACAAAAAGACAGATGGTGAAATAGAGATCATCAAATGGAATGATCACTCAAATCAAGAAGGTTAAATACAGTATGCAGAATAATTTAACCAAGGAGAATCTAATGTCACACAAAGAATACAAATTTGATAACAATAAAAAAACTTTAGCAGCACACTTAGAATCAGACGACTATGGTTTGATTGTATCCAAAGATGGAGAATTAAAGGGCATTTGGATACCCGACTCAGCAGAAGATAAAGATATTTTCCCGCAAGAAATTGCACAATTATGTATCGATCATTTTGGATTAGATCCTAATGCTGATGAGGAATACGCAGGAGCAACGTTACACTAATGGATGAACAACAAACAACTATACACCAATTAGCCGCCCTTGCCAAAGAAGGAGCAGTAAAAGATCCAATTGATTGGGCTGAACTATCAGTTGAAGAAGATCAAGCATTCCTTATGATGGCTTCGCAAGTATTTGAGCAAATGGAAGGCTGTCCTGAAGATCAAAGAGCAGTAGTTGCTATGGCAACTATGACTAAATTATTAGTTGAAAACTTTGTACTAAATCTTAGATTAGAAGGAAAGGTAAAATGACAACTGAAGAAAATGTTCGGAGAATTGTTGACGAGTTTCTTGAACCTGCTAAAGGTTGGAGTCTAACTTCTTCATTTGCTGATCTAGGCAGTGATTCACTTGCTATGATGGAACTAATAATGGAAGTTGAAGATTCCTTTGGTATTGAAGTATCAGATGAAATTGTTGAAACTCTACAAACCCCAAAAGATTTAATTAACTTTTTAGATAAGGAATAATTATGAATAACAAGCCCATTTATGCTCAAGAAGTAGAAGTTACTTGTACAGGCAATGACAGAGTAGTCACTGCTGAATTTGACAATTTTAGGCTTAATGAATCAATTACTACATTCATTGCTACTAATAAAATTCCTATGAAATGGAATGGTAGAGTATATGTAGGCAATGCACATGGTATGGAATTTACAACTCCAGGTCCAAAAGAACTATCAAGGAGACGTTGATGCCAATACCCGAAAAAATTTTTATTCCGGCAGGTAAAGATCCCGGACAGTTTCATTTTTATGTAAGTCTAGTTAAAAGTGCAATAAGAATTGGAGCTGGTATAGCATTGATAATGGGCAGTTTACTTTGGGCAGGCGCATTATTAATTGCGGCAGAAGTATTAGGAATAGTGGAGGAACTATGAATATAGTAAAAGACAAAGTAGCTGAACTTAAAGGTATTCCAACCCGCGATGCTCTAATGGAGAAGTTAGAAAACGAAGTGCTAGAGGTTACTTTCCTAAAAATTAATGGCGACAAACGGATTATGACTTGTACATTAAAAGATGATATTAAGCCAAAAGCAACCAAAACAGATCCAATGAGCCAAAAGGCTGTTCGAACAGTATCGGATAAGGTGTGTTCGGTATGGGATATTAATGCTAAGGGATGGCGCAGTTTCCGTTACGACAATGTCCAAGAGATAAAAACGGTTGACAATCCTATCTTATAGTGCTATAATAAGTGTGTAAGTTAAATTAATTAAGGGAGAAATGAAATGATTAGATTACTTTTTAGTATTGTACTTGCATCCGCAGTTATGAGTTTTGCATCAGGAGCAAGTGCTGCCGCATTTGTTGTACAAGGAACAGTAACTGAGGTTGTTCCAAATACAGTACAAGTCCAAATTCCTGACCATACTGAACAATGTCAAACTATTGATGTTCCAATTTATGGACAAAGATCAGGCAATGGTGATCCAGTTGTTGGAAATATTCTTGGAGCAATTGTTGGTGGCGTAGTTGGTAATCAGTTTGGCGGGGGAAATGGTAACAAAGCCGCAACAGCCGCAGGTGCTGCAATTGGTGCAATTACAGGCGGAAACATTGCAAAGAATCAAGGTTCACAACAAGGTAATGTTGTAGGTTATCGTAGAGAAACAGTTTGTAATATGGTAGAACGTTTCCGATACGAAGAAAAAATTAGAGACTACACTGTAAAATATGAATGGAATGGATATTATGGTGCAGTAGTTACTTACAATCAATTCAATGTAGGTGACACAATTAATCTTGATATGGATTTAAGAGCAAAATAAAGGAGGAGTTATTGGCGAAAAGACTATTACCGGGTAAGACCCGGAAATCAAAAGGTAAAACAGTTTCACACAGACCTCAAAGAGCAATGAATGCTTTCTGGGACGAAACTGACCATAAGTGGTATAGCAGAAAGGATGTTGCTAATGATTGAAAACTACTTAATTAAAATTGTATCTGTATTTGCATTTATGACAATTGGAACATTTGCATTTGGCGGAGACATAGAAGTTGACATGCTCAACAAACGAGATGACGGAGCAAAGATGGTCTACAGTTTAGACATTATCGATGCTAAAGCTGGTCAAAATATTACTTGGCTTCCGACATCAAAAGGACACAATGTAGAATTTATTGCAGGACCTGATTCTGCTGAACTACCAAAGAAAAGTAAACTAGGCAAGGAAGTTACACTTTCATTTGATGTACCAGGAGTATATCTTTATCAATGCACTCCGCATAAGTCAATGGGTATGATTGGTCTAGTTGTAATTGATGGCAATACTAACAACAAAGACGCTATTGCCGCCAATAAGAAAGTAAAAGGTAAGAGTAAAAAGAAACTAGAAAAATTAATCTCAGAATTAAACTAAGGATCTGTTATGCTAACTACCGCTTTAAACAACGCCATAAAGGTGATTGTTATATTACTTGGGATATTATGGACTATTGCCGCAATACCTCCAGTAATTAATACCTACTATTATTTGGACGATTTGACTTGTACAGATGATGGTTGTTCAAACTATGAAATTTGGACAGACGAAGAAGAAATACTAGATCTAGAACAAGAGATAAACGAATTAGAAAGACGTTTGGACACTTGTAATTCATTAGTCCAAGATAATGTAAAAAAATAGGTTGACAAATGCCCTTTGTGGTGCTATTATAGTAGTATAGTTAATAGAAACACAGAGGGCTTCACAATGTCAGATATATGGGTTATAAGCGATACTCATTTTAATCACGACGCAATCCTTACTTTCAAAGATTACGCAGGTAAGCCACCTAGAGGCGGATTTACTGATGTTAATCATATGAACGAAACTATGTTGGATAACTGGACTAGTGTTGTAAAGCCTAATGATACTGTTATTCACTGTGGAGATGTATTGTTTGGACACAACAAGGTTGATTGGTTATTAGCAAACTTTGCAAAGTTGCCTGGTAAGAAAAGGCTTGTCCTTGGAAACCACGACAACTTAAAGTTTCTTAGTCCATTCTTCAAAGATGTTCAGATGTGGATTGATATGAGCGACATAGGTTTGTTGTTTACTCACACCCCGCAACATGCAAGTACACTTTCTGAATCACATAGGTTTGGTAAAGGTCCTATATTGAACGTGCATGGACACATACACAGTAACCCTTCACCAGAAGGACCTTACAAGTGTGTTTGTGTTGAACAAATCAACTACACTCCACTTAACATTGAGGAGTTAGTATGAGCAAGTTCAAAGCAAGATATTTGGTACCTACCATCTTTAAGCCGAAAGGACATTGGATGGTAGGTACTGTTTGGCCTGTAAAAGGTTCTAAAGATAACGAGTATAGTGTAGAACTACACGACAAGGGATTTGATTGTGATTGTCCAGGATTTACATTTAGGGGTTCCTGCAAACACAGTCAAGCAATTTTGAACAAAGTAGAGGGAGTAATGAAATGGTAAGAACACAACCACAAGTAATCATCGAACGATTAGAAGCAGACAATTCACGTCTAGCTAAAGAAGCAGTAATACTAGAAGCAATGGAAGAAGGACTAGACGAGTTCTTTGAAGGTGTGCGTATGGCACTTGATCCGCTTATTACATTTGGTGTAAAGCAAGTACCAGAGCGGTCGGACGTTCTTACAGGACAGGGGTTAGCTTGGGAAACATTTGTTGAACTTGCAATGAATCTTGCAGGACGTAAGCTAACTGGACATGCGGCACGTGATGCAATTGAACTTGCAATGAGTGTTGCTACTACTGAACAGTGGAATATGTTTTATCGTAGAATCCTTATTAAAGATCTACGTTGTGGTTGTAGTGAAAAGACAGTAAACAAAGTAGCTAAGAAATTCCCACAATATGCTATTCCTACATTTACTTGCCAGCTTGCACATGACTCAGCTAATCATGAAAAGAAAATGGTTGGACCAAAGCAAATTGAAATTAAGCTAGATGGTGTTCGAGTTGTTACTATTATACGTGATGACAAAGTAGAAATGTTTAGTCGTAATGGCAAACAGTTTCATAACTTTGGACATATTATTGCAGAGATTGAAGCTGTCATTAAAGACAACCCTGCTCCGTATCCGCTAGTATTAGATGGCGAAGTAATGAGTGCTAACTTCCAAGACCTTATGAAGCAAGTACATCGTAAAGATGGTAAGCAGTCTACTGATGCTGTACTACACTTATTTGATATGCTTCCTCTTAGTAATTTTAGAGATGGTAGCTGGGATAAACCACAAAACTTTAGAAGTCAAGCAGTTAAAGCTTGGGTAGAGCAACATGCAAGCGTCTTAGAGCACGTACAAGCACTAGACTGGGAAGATGTAGACTTGAGTACTGCTGAAGGTGAAAAACGCTTTGTAGAGCTTAATAAAGCGGCTGTAGACGGTGGTTATGAAGGTGTAATGATAAAAGACATTGATGCACCATATGAATGCAAGCGAAGTCATGCTTGGCTCAAAGCAAAACCATTTATAGAAGTAACATTGGAGGTGATTGATGTTGAAGAAGGAACAGGACGAAACGAAGGGCGTTTGGGGGCTGTGGTATGCTCTGGGACAGATGACGGCAAAGATATACGTGTCAATGTTGGCAGTGGCTTTACGGATGATAACAGAACCAGTTTTTGGACTGATCGCGATGCTCTTGTTGGTCAGCTTGTTGAAGTTAGGGCAGATGCAGTAACGCAAAATCAAGACGGAACTTACAGTTTACGTTTTCCACGTTTTAAAACTTTTAGAGGCTTTGAGCCAGGCGAAAAATTATGAAGAAGATAGGTTTTTGGATTTATGATACGTACAATTTCTTTTTTAATCTTAAATACAATCCATTACGTCATATACCTAATGCATTTACACAGTTTATACTGATGTTTTATCTAAGCGTGATGTGGACAGTAGTGTTTACCATCTGGACCGGATATACAATTTACTTTGGTATAGGCAGTGTAGGCGGGCATTTGCTTGTAATTGGTGCGTTCTTTATTACTGCACTTACATTTGAAGATGCAGAAAAGAACGGACACTTATGGGTAAAAAGACAACCTAAATCGAAGACAACGTATTATGAAGCAGATAAAAATAAGTGTGTATGGGACTTAGAAAAAGAAGGATAATTTAATGAAAAGATTTTTGTATTTTATAAAATGGAATTTAACTGATATGCAACCGTATACAAAACGTATGTTTGCATATTTTGCACTAGGAATTATCGCAGAATTTATTATTAATGGCGGTATGATTATTGCACCTGTTTTAATCTTTCTTGATATGACTGTTGACTTAATTAGGAGACAGTACAAAGAATTTAGAAAAGAGCAAACAGATATACTAGAAGCTATTAAAACTAATAAGAAAGTATAAAAACATGAATGAACAAGATGCAATGTGGCAAACATTCGACACAATGAAGCCAGAAGAAAGTTGGGTGCCTACTGCACATGAAAAATGGCTTATTGATAAAATTGCACAAGCACTAAAGTCATGAGAGATGACTTAATGGTGCAACAACAGGTATCATCTGTATGGCAACATATGGTAGGTGTTATCTGTCTTAATCAAACAAGTAGACATCAAGTCAAACGTGTTCTTCCTGAACTGTTTGAACATTGTCCTACTCCACAACGTTTACTAAAAACAGGACCAGCATTACTAAAAGCCATACTTAAACCACTTGGCATGGTAAATGTAAGAGAGAAACGTATTAGACAGATGTCCAAAGACTTTCTTACATGGGACGGTAACGATGCTACTAACTTATATGGCATTGGAAAATACGGTAGCGACAGTTATAGACTATTTTATAAAAACGAAATCCCCGAAGATGTTGGCGACCACGAACTAAAAAGATATATAAATGAAGAACTGAAAGGAACAGCAGAGTGTTTAGAGTAACAGCGATTTTTAAAACACACAAAATATCTAAACTATTCGATAACGTATTTGACGCTATCGAGTTTAAAGAAGATGCAGAAGCATATTACCCAATTAAAGTAACATTCGAAAAAGGATACGCACCAATGAGAACATTTATTGTAAATAGCTGGAACAGTATAATGGATATGAATCATAATCCATTAAAAAACATTCCAGACTTACAAGTAAGGCACTTAATTATGCAAGTACTAGCATGGATGTGGTGCATTGTATTTGCTATGCTAGTTGGCAGTTGGACTGTATTTGGTATTAGTGCTATTGCACATGTAATGCTACTAGGTGCTGTTGCGATTACAGTTGGTACATTTGAAACAGCCAAACGTAAGCCAACAGCATTCACAGCATTTCAAAGTCGCAATGGTAGAGGCGCTGGCGGCGAACACGAATAAATCAAAAAAACTTGACTTTTTAAACAAATGACTATATAGTAGATATAACAGTCATTAAAGAGGAACGGCAAATGGTATCTATCAAAGGCGCACCGAAGAAGAAAAAAGCAAGAGCTTCTCGTATAACAAAATCTGCAAAGTCAATGGTCCCACAATGGGATGGCTGGGAAGAATGGGATGGTCAAAAATTCCATACCTTTAGACGTCATTCACATGATTGGTACTACCAAACTTTTAAAGCTACTGAACTACATGCTCATTTATTTCAGTGGATGCTAGCTCAAGATGAATATACTAAAAATGATATAACGTCACTTAAGGCATTGCCTAATTGGAAAATACAACATGGCCTGTGCATTAATGCTAAATTATTATTAGATGGTATGCCAGCATTTAATCCTAAAGAAGCTGAGTATTGGGAAAGCTTGCCCGGCACACAAGGAGTAATATCTCCGATTACAGATTATATGAAGGAAAGGATCGCTGAACTAGTTGAAGAAGGATCAAAAATTTCTGCAACTAAGAAAGTAGAAGAAAAAGCAAAATCTGATGTTTATGTTCCTAGCATACAAGAACGTATACGCGATCAAGCTTCTGAAGCATCGGAAGAAATTGATATTTGGTTAGATGAGTTTGTTACAAATAAAGACGGCTTTGATCCAAAAGGGTTTGACTTTAAGAAACACTTTCAAAAGAAAGGCGTTACACAAGCTCATGCACGTAAGATTATTAAATTTTACGAGGGCGAACTAGAAGAGTTTCGCGAACTACAAAAGATGCCAACTGCTGGTCAATTATCTAAAATGGATGAAAAAGATGCTGATTGGTGGGAACAGTTAAAAGAAGGTTACGCACATCTTAATAAAAAAGATGTACAAAAGTTTATCTCTGCACTAGAATCGCTTGTAGAAGCTTGTAACTACGTTATAGACACCAGTAAAGCTACACGTAAGCCACGTAAATCTAAACCACGTAGTGCTGATAAAGTTGTTGAAAAGTTAAAGTTTGCAAAAACAAACGACAAGTATAAACTAGCAAGTATTGTTCCTACTGAAATTGTTGGTGCTAATGAGCTTTGGGTGTTTAATACTAAAACACGTAAGATTGGCAAATACGTTGCTAGCAGTATTGATCCAAAAGGATTAGGACGAGACGGAACTGGACTTAGTGTAAAAGGCACTACTATTATTGGCTTTGATGAAAAGTTAAGTATACAGAAAACCTTACGTAAGCCAGAAGATCAGTTAAAAGAGTTTAAAGGTGCAGGTAAAGTTGCACTAAGAAAGTACTTAGATGAAATTAAAACTACTGATACAAAGCTCAATGGGCGTATTAATCTGGATACAATACTATTAAAGGTATCTGGATAAATATTAGTATGAGCACAGATATTCAAAAAGTAACAGACAGTTTGTCATCACTAGCATCTGCTATACAAGATCTAGCAAATGATTCTGAAACTGAAATCGAAATTAATGATCGTAGTTTAAGCGGTAATAAAATACATGGCGGAATGATAACCAAATTCAAAAGCCAAGGTATCCGTGATGAAAGCACACACGATACTGTTTTAGTGAATGACTTAGGGTTACACGTTGATAACATAACTGTAAATGAAATTTTAAGTCCAGTTGCTGTAAAAGGTGACTTAAATGTTGAAGGTAGTATCACTGCACAGAAACTGCATGTAAATGAACTGACTGCTGATATACGTAATGAGCGTTCTAGTCCATTAGAATTTATTCCAGAAGGAGATGCTGGAATATACGGTAAAGGACTACAGTGGCGAGATCACGGTCCAACAAAACAGTTTATTTATAGGGCAAATCCAGATCGAATATGGACTACAGAAAGTTTAGACCTAAACGATGGTTGTAGCCTATACATTGGAAATGTTCCTGTTGTAAGTCAAAACGAATTAGGTAGCACAGTTAGCAAAAGTAGTTTGTCTACAGTTGGTACACTTAATAATCTTAAAACATCTAATAATTTAACAATTGACGATTGGATCTACTATGAAGCAGACTCAAATAGACTAGGTATTGGTACAGAAGCTCCAAATGCTCAACTTAGTGTTGTAAGTTTAGAATCTGAATTTATTGTAGATTGCGAAGGCTCAACTACCAAAATTGGTAATTGGACTACTGACACATTGGATATTGTTACTGATAATACTCCAAGAATAAGCATAAATGCATACGGAGATATTGTACTAGGAAGTCACAGTGAAAATAAAACTAAAATCACAGGTAAGTTGGGTATAAATGTTAATAATCCTTCTGTTGATATAGAAACAGGAGGTCCTGTAAAATTTCAGGGTAAAAAATTCGAAACTGGGTTAGATATTCCTTCTTCAGGATCCTACAATAAGGGCGACATAGTATGGAACGATAATCCTACATCTAGCGGATACGTTGGATGGATTTGTTTAACGGCAGGCACTCCAGGAAACTGGAAGGCTTTCGGCCAAATTTCAATTTAAATCAAAGGATTAAAGATAATGGCTAATAAGCAGGTTCGCCGTCGGCAAAGCTATGTGAGGAAAAAGGTGCAACGTTGGGATATGTTTGCAAAAGCAGTTCCTGCACTAATTTTAATTCTTAATTTTGTTCTTGTAGGATTCAACTATGTTGATTTTCATAATGCATTTTGGATTACGCTGATACTAGTTAGTAGTATTAGTTGTGCTTGGTGGATATGGACTGTAATGACAGTTAACTTAGTTTACAAAACACTAAAAGATACAGAAGATAACTTACTGGAAGTAAAACAAGATATAAAAGAAGTTGTAGATGATGTTAAAGGGTTTCGTGATCATCCATAGAATAAGTATTGTTTGGTAGTAAGTCATATCCCAAATATAAAAACAAATAACTACTCTGATCGAACATGCTATGTCCGTTAGTAGTAGCTTTCAATGTACTTCTATCAAATCTTTTGTTTGGATTAACATATAAATCTAGTGTATTTTTTTGTTCGTCAGTTAACTCTATTGAAGCAACGTCTTTCCAAAATTGACTATCAGTCCGCTTAGTCATTGTGTAGTGTAACTCTATGTAACTTGCAATAGCATCAACTGCAAGGTTATTAATTTCATTGAAACGTTTTATTTTATCTTTAGGTAAAATGTAATCATGCATAAGCATATTATACACAGTAGAAATTTGATGATGCATAGTTGATATTGCTGTGCTTTCAATTGGCTCTAAAAAGAAACTACTAAGCCCAATAGAAACAACATTATTCTTCCAACTTTCTCTACGAATACCTACACCGAAGTCTAATTTGCGGAATGATAGTTCTTCTTTGTTATATCCATACATTTCGTTGAGGTGTTTCTTAAACTCCATTCTAGCATCATCTTCGCTAGTATGTCTCGAGCTATAAACATATCCTGTTCCTATTCTTGTTTGTAATGGCACGTTCCATACCCAGCCATTTTGTAATGCATGGCAGTATGTAGTATTACGCATTTGAGTTTCTTTATCACGGTATGGTAATTGTACTGCTAGAGCAGAATCAACAAATAATCTATCACTATAAGATGTATCCCATTTTGAATCTACAGCATTTGATAATAATGCTTTGAATCCGGTACAGTCTATAAATAGATCAGCAGTAATTGTTTCTCTGTTGCTAAGTGTTAAACTAGAAATGCTTTGATCTTTAACAGCAATGTCAGTAACATGTGCGTCAATTAACGATAAGTTAGATCGCTTAAGAGACTCTTCTTTTAGTAACTGTGCATACTTAGTAGCATCAATATGATAACCGACCATACCAAGGCGGCCATCTTCGTTTTGTCCTTCTGGTTGAACAAATGTTTGACTACGTATGTTTGGCAATATATAGTTGTCGTTAACGTAGTCAGGCTGTGATTCGTATATGTTTAACGGTATGTGAGAAGAACAAGTTTCAGCTGACATTATATTATCATTTGAGCCTGATACTAAGAATGGATGAATCCAAGTTTCTCCAATCCGATTAAAATCTGCAAATTCAATACTAAATTTTAATGAGCCATCAACTTTGTTTATCCATTCAGGTGTATTGAATACATCTAATTCCATTTCTTTGTGTGTAATATTAATATAAGGAATTGTGCTTTCACCAACACCAATTGTAGGAATATCGCTTGGTTCAATTATAGTTACATTAAATTCTGAATTTTTTGAAAGAAAAGCTGCCGCACTCCACCCTGATGTGCCACCACCTACTATAACAATATTAGTCATTTACAACATTTGATCTAGCTTGCATTCTCATAGCAATGATTTGATCGGGAATCTCTTTTCCAGTTTCCATCTTTCTTACAACGTACCAATCAGTTTGTGCTAGTATTTTTCTTGCTTGATGATTTTGTGCCATACGTTTTGTAAGTTCTGTATCAACAACAATGCCACTTATATGACGTTCTACTTCTGCTTCTTGTTCTTCAGTAAGTTTGTGCCGTTCTAATTGCCAAAATCTGCTACGTTCATTTTGAGTATATGTGAGAACATCATAGTCGAAACTAAAAGTAGGAATAGTATTAGATCTTAATACTTGACCATCATTTGTTCTACCAGTTGTACCAAACTCATCAATTTGAAATGCTATAATAGTCATATTATTCTCCTTTAACCAAACCAGTCCCACACATCGTAATCTGTAGTAGTAGTTACCGTATCTATCTGTTCGTTATATACCGGATCTGGAGTAACAGTGTAATAGTATCCTGTTACAGTGTATATATCAAATACCCAGCCTGAGCAGTTAACACTTCCGACTTGAGTCCATTGTCGAGTATAGCCGCTAAAAGAACCATCAGGCCACGTTGGCATTCCACAATTAGTAGCGTCAGCGCCTGGAAACCATCGATAGCCGCCGCCTTGATAGGTTCTACCAGTTTCTTGGTAAGCTTGATAAGGATCAGGGTATGTATAATAAGAATTATCTACTTGACTAGTTGTTGTTACAGATGCACCGTTTGGTACAAACTTGGTACCGTGTAATGGCCAAATTCCTGATAGCTTGTTTATGTTATCTTGTAGATCAGCACTACGCATTTCCACACCCATAAAGCCACCATTTGAACGACCACGTATTACACCTTTGGCCGCTGTCCACATTCCACTTTGTGATGCATCACCTCGTTTTTTTCCTTTAAGTCCACCGTTGTGTCTATACACTAGAATATAACCTCATATGATAAAGTATACGTCAGTGTACTTACTACATTTGCATAGCCTGCAATATAACCACCTTCTTCAACATACACAGGATTATCACTGCTAACAATAACCATAGTAGACTTTGCAGGAACTACAACATTCTGGCAAAGCGGAACTGAAATTGGTATACCTGGGCCTCCATTATCTTGAATATAATGGTATACAGTTGCTTCGTAGTCTGTTGTAGTACTTGTATTAACAGCAAGAATAGTGTTTACTTTTTTTATTCTGCCTGCTAGTTCAGGCCCTACAGTTAGATAACTTCCACTCGGTCCAGCATTAGATGGCTGCACTTGCTGTGTAATACCCCAAATTGTTCCTGTGTTAACAATATTATGTGCCATTAGCTTATCACCTCATAACTTGCCGTAAACGTTAGTGTAGAAGCTTGATTTGTAACTGCTACAATACTATGACCTTCATTGAGATAAATGCTGGTTGATTTTCCTAGGATGGATATAGTAGCTTTTGGCGGAATATCTATTTGATATGCTAGATATCCATTGACACTACTAGTACCATATGGACCAGCTACGGTGGCGTTCCGCCATACCGATGCCCAAGCTGTTGTGCCTGTTGTAATATTAGATATTGTTATAGAATTTATTTTATATACTTCATCATTTGGCACAATACTTAAACCAGCGCCTTGGAGCGGCGGTATCATCGTCCCGTTGGTTGTTCCGAGTGCATATCCCATTGATTTACCGTTAATTGTGCTTACTTGTACTATATTTGGGTTTGCCATTTATTATCCTTATCCGAATACTATCGTCATTGCAATAGCTCTACCATTTGTAAAGTATTTATTGTTGGATCCTTCAGCTAAATCATCTGTTGTATTGTTAGCCATAACTAGTCTATTATTGATACCGTCAACAAGCAATGAACTGTCATCGCCAAATACTGAACCAGACATTGTACCAGTTAAATTTCCAGTAACTGTACCACTAAGATTTCCTGAAATAGTGTCGGTTGCTGTTATTGCGCCCTCCAATCTAATATTTGTAGGAGTCATCTTTATTTCGGTCCATTGGCTAGCCCCAACATCCTCACTGATGAAATTTAAATAGCCCCCACTTGATCTTTGACGTATAGTAATTGTATCATCGTCACCAACGTTACTTTGTAAATATATACTTGTTCCGTCAATTGACAAACCTGATACTACTTGGGCAGTTCCGCCATCGTCATCTATATTACCAAGTATAACAGTGTCCCCTAAACCCAATGGTGACAAACTTAAACCATTCCTCAATGTGTCTCTGGTGTTTCCTTTAATTAATCTCAATCCTGCTTTTGTATGCGAATAACTAGTACCCGTCACAGGTGCCCAACTAGCTTCTAATGATTTTGAAGCAACCATAGCAGGAGAAGCTTCATAGCCTGCACTAGACGCTCCACTTGCAAAGGCTGAAAGAACTAAAGCATCACGAACTGACACATCGTTATTTTGTGTGTAATCATTCTCTAATGCAGGAGCAAATCCGTGTATCTTAATACTTTCGGTTGCTGTTACTGTTCCTAAATTACCATGCAAAGTATTGCTTACACCGTCAACTAGTATCGTAGAGTCATCACCAAAAACACTACCAGTTAGATCACCATCAACGCTGTCTGCTATAACACCACTTAGTGTACTAATATAAGCACCAGTTACTCTAGTGTCAATAGCACTATTAGCTCTTGTGTCTGTATAGTATAAATTTGTGCCTTCTGCTAAATCACTAGTTGATTTAAGTGCAAGTCTTGTATCAAATCTATTATCTACTCTTGTGTCAGTATAAAATAAATTTGTGTTTTCTGTAATAACTGAAGTGTCAATAATTTGATCAACCCACTTTGTGCCATTATGATACAACACTTTGCCAATACTAGGACTTGTCAACAGTACATCGCCCATGTCAACTAGATTTGTTGTTTGATACTCAGCTGTAGCAACGCCACCGCTGGTGTAAGCAGTAAAAGCTGTTCCGTCTAAACTAGCTGATAACACTGCGTCTGTATAAAGAGCAAACGTATTACTAGTAAGAATATCCATAAAATATTCATTACCGTTGAGTTGCGTCATACCTACAATATCTGTAAGTGTTACAGGAGTTCCTTCAGTAAATCCGTGTGCGGTGTTAGTTGTAATAACAACTGGATTGGCAGCTGTAGCATCTGTAACTGTTTTACTATTTCCACCTACTGTAGAACTTAATACAAGTTCACTACTACTATTTCTAGTAATAGTAATGTTTGCACCAGCTGATAATGTAATATCTTTTTGATTAGCGTTTACATCTTGCAGGCGTAGAATACTTGTTCCAATAGGAACACTAAATGAATAGTCTACGTTCAAGTCTAGCGTGTCACTGCCTTCTGCGGAAGCACTAAGACTAAGTCCTTTATTTGCGTCTGCATTGATAGTAAGTGCATCAGAAACACCATCTGCTAGTAATGTTATATTATCTGGTGTTAAAACTACGCTTCTAAACGTGTCAATATATGCTGTCATTAGTTATCCTACCTGTTACAGTATTTATTTAAATACAACATGATACTAGTTGTAGGCAACGGTGAAAGTCGCAAAGATGTAAACATTAATAATATACCTATGAAAAAAATTGGGTGTAATGCTATTTATCGAGATTATTATGTGGATCACTTAGTTTGTGTTGATAAAAGAATGTGTCAAGAAGCTATTAACGCAGGATTTCAAAAGAATAGTAAAATATACACACGTCATGACTGGGTTGGATATTTTCAAAACAAAAGGAACTTAAGAACTGTTCCAGAACTGCCTTTTACAGGTTACGAAAGATGGGACGTACCTTGGCATTGGGGAGCAGGACCATATGCAGTGTTATTAGCTACAAAACATAGTGACGAAATACACTTGTTAGGATTTGATTTATATAGTAAAGACCAGTTTACTAATAACATATACAAAGACACAGATAACTATAATGTAGCAACAAAACGAGCAGTTGATCCTAGTTACTGGATACACCAAATAGGTCGAATATTTAAACACTTTTCAAATAAAGAGTTTATTATTCATCAAGATGAAGATTGGGTAATACCAAAAGAATGGAAAAATAGTAATGTAACGGTTGACAAATTAGCAAATCTACGCTATAATTAATAATACAATTAAAAGGTAATCTATATGGCATATTATTCAACTAAAACATACGGACACAACATCGGACTATCAGCGGTGTTCCGTCAACCACATGCAGATCATTCACACTGTAGATTCTTGCATGGATATAGTTTGCAATTTAAATTTACATTTGGAGCAAGCGAATTAGATCATCGCAACTGGGCTGTTGACTTTGGCGGGCTAAAGCCTTTGAAAAAATGGTTAGAAGATACATTTGATCATCAAACAGTGATTGATGTGAACGATCCTATGAAGGACGATTTGTTATTACTTGAAACAAAAGGACTAGCACAGATTACACAGCTTGATGGCGTAGGTGCAGAGAAGTTTGCTGAACATGCATGGGCATTTGCAGACAAACTTATACGTGAAGGAACTGATAACCGTTGTTGGTGCGAGTCAGTTGAGTGTTCTGAACATGGTGCTAATAGTGCTATCTATACACCATACGAAGTTCAGAAGTTAAAATTTACAGATGGCTAAAAAATATATTCCAGGCGAAACCAAAGCACAACGGAAGGCGAGGAAAAATGCTAGCAAGGGTATAACTCCAAGTGCCAACGCACCTCAGTCCGAAGCTCGAAAGCCTGAAATATATAATGAACCAGATCCTAATAAAAAATACTATGTAGTTTGTTTAAAATGGGGAGACAAATACGGCCCTGAATATGTAAACAAACTATATCATATGGTTCAGCGTAATTTAACTATCAATCATGAATTTATTTGCTTTACTGAACAACCAGCTAATCTAGTTCCAGGTATTCGAGTAATAGATTTAGAACTAATGCCTGGAATAGAAGGATGGTGGTACAAGCCCATGTTCTTTAATCCTAATTTAGGATTAGACGGTGTTGTATTGTTTCTCGATCTTGATATGATAATTTTTAAAAACATTAATAAACTATTTTCATACAAGCCAAACGAATTTATAATCATACAAGACTTTAATAGGCATGTTGTACGCAATTATGATAAATTTAATTCTAGTATTTTTAGACTAAACACTGGACAACATGCTCAAGTCTATCATGATTATATGGCAGATAAAAATAATATCAGTAGAAGGTTCCAAGGAGATCAAGATTGGATACGGCATTCAATAAAAGATGAATATAATTATTGGCCTGTAGATTGGATACAAAGTTATAAATGGGAAATGAGAGGAAAGCCTCAAATGACTGGAGGTCCAAGAGGTACTAGGGATTTTGTAACTAAAGGAGAACCTGCTCTCCTAGATGAAACATCTATTGCTGTCTTTCACGGAGATCCTAATCCACATTATTGTAAAGACGACTGGGTTCAAAGAAACTGGAAATAGTGGTTGACAACGATAAATAGGTGTGTTATAGTAAATACACAATAAGGAATTAGAGTAATGAAGAACACAAGACAAATAATATCTAATATATGGTGCCCACCTTTTGGGAGGGGTTTGTTTTGATGTGATTTATTTACATTAAGTTTTAAACAAGCCCCAAGCGAAAGCAAGGGGCTTTTTTTATGGGTGTGAAGTGTTACGGTAGCACGGCGGTCTCCAAAACCGTAAGCTGGGGTTCGACTCCCTACACGCCCGCCACGGAGCATAGCACAGCTTGGTAGTGCGCCTGGTTTGGGACCAGGAGGTCGTAGGTTCGAATCCTACTGCTCCGACCAATTTTACGGGCTCTTAGCTTAGTTGGTTAAAGCTGTCCGCTCATAACGGATCGATCGTTGGTTCGAATCCAACAGGGCCCACCAGGAGGGTATGGCAGAATGGCTATGCATCGGATTGCAAATCCGCTTATCTCGGTTCGACTCCGGGTACCCTCTCCAAGTTATTAGTTGACATATGAAACAATAGATAGTATAATTATATGTAAGCTATGAGAGGATTCTGATGTCAGAAGAATTAAAAATAACTGAAGTTACAGCTTTCCCTACATTGTTTTTAGGATTTGATTTAAGAGAATTGTATGACAAAGACAAAGTAGTAGAAGGAGTAGACAAACTAATTACTCCTCATGGCTTAATAGAGAGCAAAAATGAAGGAGACGGTAGCACATGGGGCTCTTCAAGTTATTTGGAAGAACATCCTGAACTGACGAATCTTATGCAGAGATGTGTGGATGCATATGTAGAGAAGTTGAAGTTAGAACCTCTTGGAATTTGGAATAGCTGGATTAACAAAGGAAGTCATGGTAGCAAAACAAATCCTCATCGGCATGAAGGCAGTGTAATCAGCGGTGCATTTTATCCTAAAATAGTAGGAGATAATCGAAATAGTCCACCTTTACAGCTTCATAGTCCACTAAAGCCTTATCATATGTCTACAATTTTTGTAGAACAAAACGAATATAATTCATATGTACAAGAAGTACCTGCATGGGAAGGCATGCTATGGTTATTTCCTAGTTGGTGTGAACATAGTACAGCAATAAATTACACCGAAGCGAGATACTGTATTAGTTTTAATACCTATCCAAGAAAATTTGAATCGTTAAAAAAAGTTGACTAATTTGAAAAAACGTGTTATACTATATAAACAATGGTAAAAGCAACTACAACATGCGGAGATTATATGAATGCTACAAAACGCATAGGTTTTGCATGCAAGTACATGCATCCAGATCAAACACAGAAGAAGAAACTGCTAGAAGAAATTCAGCGTCCGCTAAATACTCGTAGCACTACTGTTCAATGGTTGAATAGACAAACTGTAGATGTTGCTGAAGAACGCTTGTGGGATATTATGGTCCACAATATTGCGTCATATGGAAGGCTAATTGAATATGTGGGATCTCTTACTCCAGAACTTAGAATGGTCCGATTGGGTAGCGATGTACTTCCTGTTTATACCCAGCCTGACTGGTCTTATTTTTGGCGCAAGCCTGATGTGGTGGCGTACTGTGAAAAACACTTCGCAGAAGTTGGTAGACGAGCAAGAGAGCTCGATGTTAGACTCAGCATGCACCCAGGCCAATTTACAGTCCTTGCTTCAGATAGTGAAGAAATAGTTGAACGTAGTATAGAGGAGTTTGAATATCATGTGGATTGTATCAGATGGATGGGCTACGGCCAACAATTCCAAGACTTTAAGTGCAACGTACACATCTCAGGTCGCCAAGGTCCAGCCGGTATCAAAGCCGCCCTCAAGCGACTCTCGCAAGAGGCGAGAAACTGCATCACAATCGAAAATGACGAAAACAAATGGGGCATCGAACACAGCCTCGAACTTGCAGACGACCTCGCACTTGTACTTGACATACACCACCACTGGTGTCGTGAAGGAGAATACATCAGCCCAACCGACAATAGATTTGCTCGCGTAATAGATAGTTGGCGTGGTGTGCGTCCTGTAATACATTACAGCTACAGTAGAAACGAGCATTTGCCCGAAGGCTATGCACACGATACAATGCCTAGTATGAGTAGGCTACTAGAAGCAGGACACAAGAAAGCTAAACTTAGAGCTCATAGTGATTACTATCCTAATCGTCTTGTAAATGATTATGCACTATCATTCTTAGACTATGCAGATATTATGTGCGAGAGCAAGTGTAAAAATCTTGCTAGTATCGAGCTACATAAATACTACACAGGAGAACAGTATGACATACTTGAACAAGATGTACGGTCGTTCAGCGCCGTCGCCTAAAGAATCAAACAAAAATCCAAACAGAGTTGCAGGCGGTATTAGAGGTCAAGGGGCTGACACTATCGCAATGTTAGGCGAAGATGGAGTTGAAAGAATTTTGCCTACACAAAAGTATGTCCAGGCGTTAGAAGAGCAAATTCGAAAGCAGCAGGCTGCTATTAATGTTCTCGAACGTAAGTTGAATAGGATTTCAACTGCTCAAGATCAGCTGGCTACTAGAATTACTTCTTCTTAGAATGTAAATCCTTAAATTCTTTAATCATATTGACTTTTGTTTTGCGTCTATCAAGTTCTACACCATGTGTACGAGCTAGTTCTTCCAACTCTTTTTTGGTTAATCCTTTTAGTACGCTATCAGCAGGAAACTTTTTAGGTGCTTTTCCTGTGTCTACTACACCAGCTTTGATTACAGGCTCTTTCTTTACAGGTTCTGGGCCTTTAAACAAGTTTGCTAAAAATTTGAACATAATCCTTTCTCCAGTTTGGGTTAATAATGTCAACTTTATTTATAAGTATGCATATAACTACATTTAGATAGTGGCTTAAATAGTAGTGTTAACAAACTAATGGAGAAACATAATGAACCCAATTGATTGGATCAAAGCTCGACTTGAAGAACGTACATCATGGGATGGTGCAGCACTTATTGCACTTGGAATTGTTGTACTTATTGCAAAACCTTTAGCAGGTATCTTAGCATATGCGGCAATTGCATATGGCGCTTGGACTATTTGGAAACAAGAAGACTAGTTCGTTGGTTAAGCCTAACACAACTTTTAAATTATCAGTAAGAGACATAGAAGTTATTGAACAAGCATTGCGGGCGAAGGCAGGTCGAAGAGGCTTAGCTATTGCTGAAGGGGAGACTTCTCCCCAACTAAGAGAAGAAATGAAAGAAATACAAGAACTACTAGGAAGAATATACCATCAGAAAAATTGGTATCGCCCTAAAGGTAAATTCGTAAGCGGCTAAAGTTTACCAATAGGCGTAGTACTAGAAGCAGTCATATTCCACACTTGTTTCTTTTCTACGCCTTTTTTTTGTGCAAACCTTTTTGCATCGCAACTACTACACACATGGAAATAGTTATTTGTTAACCGCTTAGGATCCATAGATCCTCTAGGTCTAGTAAATTCAGTATCGCAACTGTCGCACCTTAGTACTACAAAAGTTTGAAATCTATTGTATCTATGTGTGTTTCCTAGCTTGCTAGTACGTGTGTGCCGGGTTTCTTTTTTAAATTCTTTTAAGAACATAACTATATTTAACATTAAGATTATAAAACTGTTCGATAAATACATATGAATTAAGGAGCTCCAATGACCATTTGCACACTAACTGAAGCAGCCAAACAACAAGTCAACACATTATGCGAAGAAAATAATTGCTATGCAGTTAGTTTAAACCTCTCTGGTGGCGGCTGTGCAGGTTTCCAGTATGACTGGAATTCTGTAGAAAAAGAGGAAGACGTAGAGAAAATGGATATTACTATTGATACAGGATCGGGGAATTTTGTTATTGGAGCTCATAGTATAATGTTTTTAGCAGGTACAGAAGTAGATTATGTAAAATCTTTTGTAGGACAAACATTTGAGATTAGAAACCCAAATACAAAATCAGAGTGTGGATGTGGAGTGAGCATTAACTTTGATATGGATAAATTAGATAACTCGCTGGCAACAGCGGTATAACGGAGCATTTAGAGAATGGCAAAGCAAAATGTAGACATTGGTGTAGAAGGTAATGACGGCACTGGTGATAGTATTAGAGAATCGTTTCGTAAGGTAAACGAAAACTTTACTGAACTGTATGCTGTATTTGGTATTGGTGGACAAATATCTTTTACAGATCTAAGTGATACACCGTCAACATATCAAGGTAACGAAAATAAAGTGCCTGCCGTTGCTGGTGATGGCAGTGGTATGAATTTGTTACAACTTGCTTCTAATAATGCATTAGATGGTACTATTGATACTATTGGTTTTGATTACAGTGTAAGTGGAAAACTTATTATTAGACAACTTGTATCCAAAGTGTCTAATGACCCAATACCTGTATTAGGTGGACCGTTAGATGCGGCAACTCAGCCAATTGCAAACGTAGCAGTAACGCAAGCAGCTATTGATACATTTAATGCTGTACACAATACACAGTATACAGTTTCAGACTTAGTTATTAACAAAGCGTATGCTGACAGCAATTATCAAACTAAAGACGTGCCAGGTGGCGGAATTAGATTAGCAGATGAGCCTAGTGATGCTTCAGCTTATACAATTACCATTACTAGTCTAAACTTAGGCAACATGATAGTTAATAATCATGGATTGCCTGGTTCATATACTGGTTCTCCTTTTGTTTGGACTTCAACTGGTACTGATCCTACAAATGTTACTACCGGTCAGCAATATTTTATAAGAGTTATAGATGCTAATACACTAAGCTTCCATTCTACATCAACAGGCGCAATTGCTGGAACTGGTAGACTATTAATGTCAGGTGGTTCAGGAACGTTTACTATTAGAGATGCTGCTTATGATTCTTCACTTAGTGGTAATTGGTTAAACAATGTAGCACTTCCTAGAAAATCAGTAGTACGTAGACAAGGTGATACAATGACAGGTGCTTTAAACTTGTTTGATCATCCAGGCGAACTTTCAGGTAAAGGTACACCATATGGTCCAGATGACTTACAAGCAGTATCAAAACTATATGTAGACAATGTTGCGGCTACTAGTGATGTAAACATATTTGTTACTATGAAAGGTGATGACACACAACGCTTTACTCCAGATGGAAAGCAAGGTCGTGCAATTGGATATGCATACAAAACTATAAATGCTGCATCAAGAAAAGCTGAAGAAATAATTATTTCGGCACCGCCTGAGCCAGGTCCGTATATGCAGACACTGACTTACAACACAGGTGTTAATTTATCAACAATTAATACAGCAGGTATTACTTCACCAATTAGCGGTCGAACAAATGCTAGAACACTTATTATAAACAACAAAGAATTTGTTGCTAAAGAAGTTACAGCATACATGAATGCAACATATCCAGATCATGTAGGTGATTATAATGAAGAAGATTTTGAAAAGCGTATTGAAGAAATACTTGATAGTGTTTCTTTAGATTCTTTGTTAGGAAACAACGCAAACTTCTTATCTAGATATGCAGGTTTAACTTACTATGCAAGCGTTGAAGGCCAAACACTCATTGGTACACAAAAAACAGAAACAGTTGCAGGTATTACCTATGCTAAAAATATTGTTAAAAATTATATTTTAACAAACACAGCAGTACCAACAAGTTATCAAACACAAGTTACACAATTTATAAACGGTTCAATCACTCCAGATGCGACTGCTGACGATGCTATCGATGCAAAGTTTCAAATTGTATTAGATGTAATTAATAATGGAGCATTGAATGCTCCGCAAATTGTTGATGGTACAACGACCTATAAGATTAATGCAAACAATGGTAACTTTGGTTTCTTAGATCAAGCTAATCCAAACAACACAGATGTTATTCCTGGTAAAGTTATAAGAGGTAAAACATCTGGTGCTATCGGACTGATGGTAGATTATAAACACGAGTCTGGATCACGAGCAGTAAGTATTGCTACTACAGACGAAATTGAACTACAATTATTAAAACCAATTGAATTTATACCAGGTGAAGAATTAGAATACGGTAACGTACAAAATGAAACACAGGTTGTAATTGTTGTTGAGTCAGGCATTTATGACGAAGACTTTCCAATTAAAGTTCCAAACAACGTTTCTATTAGAGGTGACGAGCAACGTAGAGTTATTGTAAGACCTAAGAATAGAATATCTCAATCAAGATACGCTGATACGTATTTCTATAGAGACGCTGAATTTGATGGTATGGTTCTAGGTGTTTCAGAAATAAACACACTTAGATTTGAAACTCAAATTAATTCATCTAGAACAGCAGGAACCTACACTGTAACTAGTGCTAATATGACTACAAGCAATATTGGCACTGGAGCAACTTTAACAATTATAATTGATAGTAATGGTGCAGTAACATCTGCAACTCCTACAGTAAAAGGTAAAAACTTTGTTAAAGAAGAATTAATTACTATTGAAGACTCTCAGTTAGGTAGTGGCGGCGCACCCGCAATTAATATTACTGTTGATACTATTCTTAATGGTGACGTGTATAAAAACCCGCTCACAGGAACATTTGATGGATACTTTGGTTATCACTATTTAGAAAAACCAGGAAGTTTAAAAAATATAGGCGCTGGTTACACTAACGTAGGAAACTGGGAAACATCGGCACTTACATTTATTGACAACAAAGAATTTATTCAAGAACAGGTCGTAAACTATATTGAAACGACATATCCTTCATTGCCAGCAGGAGCAGTATATTCTAGGGCAAAATGGTTCGGTTGGACTGGACAAATAGTTGATGCTATTATAAAAGATTTAAGATTAGGTGGTAATGAATTTGTTTTGCAAGAGCAAGGCGACATTTACCAAGAAGGTTTAACTAGTCCAAATCTAATTAGCAGTGTACATGACGAATGGGTAGCAGGTGTTGCACACATATACACAATGGCAAACAAATTGCTACAAGGACAAGCACCTAGTACATTATACAACCAATCGGGCGGGACTGCAAGTGATAGAGTATATGCACAAGATTTAACTAATGGTGATTCTGCTCCAGCTACTTGGACTACAGGTAAATTATACAAATTGCAAGATGTAGTTAAATTTACATCAGCAGGTGTTATAAGATATTATGTTCCAAAACTGCAACATACTTCTGGTGTTACATTTGATGCAACAGAAATTGCAACATATTGGACTGAAATAGATACAATAGATACTACTATACTTAATTTTATAAACTCTGTAAACTTTGCATTTAATACATCTTACAATCCACCTAAGCACAATAGAGATCAAGACGTATTTTTATTAAACGATGCTACTATTCTACGTAATATGACTGTGCAAGGTCATGGTGGATTTATGGGTGTGCTTGATCCAGATGGACAAATACTTACTAAATCACCGTACATACAAACAGGATCTAGTTTTGCTGCAAGTTTAAACAAGCAAGCATTTAGAGGCGGACTATATACAGATGCATTTGTAGGTAACTCAGCTATTCAAGTTACTGGCAGAGTAAGTAATGATCCTTTTACTCTAAATATTAAAAGTTTAGGATCACAATCACAACCACAAGGGTTGTTTGTAAGAAAACCGCAAACTCCTTGTGCGTTTTACATTGATGGCAGAAGATTCCAAGTTAACGCAATTACAAATTATGATAAATCATTAGGAACAGCTATCCTTGTACTAGACAGAAGTTCAAATAGCGGTACAGGATTTACAGGCACTACTAGTGAACTTATTACAGGATTTAATCTTACACAAGTAGGAACATTTCAATTTGAAGTTGCTAAATGCGAAAGAGATACAGGTTATATTTTAGACGCTGTACAGTTTGATTTAGCACTTGGCACAAATTATAACGCGGTAACAAACGGATTAGCATATCAACGTAACGTTGTAAGTACATACTTACAATCAAATCAAAAAGCACAAACTATTGCAGCTATCCAAGTTACTAAAGCTAAAACTGCCGCACTATCAAGTGTTGCAGGTGACGCAACAGCATTATCAAGATCAAATGCTGCTTTCGATGAAATTATTGATATACTTGACAATGGTGCATTAGGAACTGAAACTGCTGCAGATACAATTACTTTCTCAGCACCGAGTGCATTACCTTACGCTAAGTCAGTAGAAGCACGTACAAAGCTACAAGAAAATAGAACATTTTTAGGTGCAGAAGCAGTAGCATTTATTAATCTTAATAGTCCAGCACCAGGATATGATGAAGTTAAATGTGCTAGAGATGTAAGATTTATTATTGATGCTATTACTTACGATATCAACTACGGTGGTAATACTGCATCAAGACAAGCCGCACGTTCATATATTGATGATGGTGTAGCTGTATTAGCAGCAGCTGAAGTTACTCCAACAGTTAATGCAATGAATCATATTAAAGGATTATTGTCAGATATTGTAAACGGCGTAAGTTTTACTAAATCAACAGGCAACGCAGAAACACAGGTAACAGCAGGCTTAACAGCTGATGCTACTACAGCAACACAATTAGGTGTGTTGATTGATATTATAATCAATGTAATTCAAGCATCAAACTTAAACAGTGTACCAGCAATTGTTAAACCATCGATTACATGGGCAACAGCAGGACTACAAGCTGCACATGGTGCAATTGACACTAACAGAGCATTAATTATTAGGCAAACTGTGCAAAGTGTTGCATCGCCGATCGACATTACACTACAAACAGCTGGTAACAGAAGTATGTTAGGTAATGACTTTACACAAATTAACGACTTGGGCTATGGTCTAGTTGCTGTAAACGGTGGCATATCAGAAATGGTATCTATGTTTACATACTACTGTCATGTAAGTTACTATTCTAAAAACGGTTCTCAAATTAGATCTTTAACAGGGTCTAGTTGTTACGGCGAATTTGGATTAGTTGCTGAAGGATCAGATCCAAACGAAATTCCAGACGCTGTATCTCTAGCAGAAGATATGGTTATGCCGGGCAAGATATTCTCAGCTTCAGTTATATTACAAACTACAGGACCTGTAGTTGGCGTAGCCGGCGAAACATTTACACAAGCATCAACAGGTGCAACAGGTGTAGTTGTTATATCAACAGGTGCTAACGGTAATAGTCAAATTTATTTACGAGATACTACAGGAAGTTTCGACACAACAAACACAATTACAGGAAGCACCACAGGCGCATTAGGTGCTAACAGTGTACCCCTTTCAGTTGATGCAACAGGTTACACAAACGCAGCAGCTACAGCTTATATGTATGTGTATGATATGAAAGATGTACCGTCAAACAGATCAGAATTTGATATCTATCATACTAATGCATCACCAAATGCTGTACTAGGAAGATACGAAGTAAGCAATGTAGAATTAGCTACTCCGCACCTGGGTGCATTTAATGGAGTAGGTGTAGGTGGCACACCGCCCATTACAGCAACACAGACCGTTGCAGAAGCTGGAGCTACTGGTGCAAGATTCCAAGTACGCAAAACAAAAACTGATGGATATACTGTTGTAATTAAAACACCAGGTACAGATTATAGAGAAAATGATACATTCTTAGTTACAGGTGATAAGCTAGGCGGAGCAACTCCTGCAAACGATGCTACTATTACAGTAACACAAGTTGATGCGGGAGATAGTACTCCAAGCACAGGTGCAATAACAGGCGCAAGTATCTCGGGTACAGCTCTTACTACAACAGATGACACGCCAACTTACAGTGGAGCAGTTTATAAATTAAACTTCTCAACATCATCTGCACAATATGCACAAAACGGTATTGTTGCATCTCCAACGCACAACGATCTTATAAACTATAGACGCAACGAAACACATATATTTAATGACTTAGCACAGCCAGATTTACTTACTATTAGACCAAGTACTGCGGTATTGTTTAATGAGAATCCAGGAAACTTTTATAGATCAATATCATTTTTAACTAGCAACAGTTTAGGTACAACATTAGGTGCTAATAGTATCCAAGCAGGATTTGATAGTGGGTATGATTATATTAGATTAACTATCGATAATACTAGAGCAGCGGAAACAGCATTAAGCGGCACTGGAACTACTAAAGGTGCAACAGCAGGTGATGTTAGACTAGCACTTCAAGCAGTAGCAGATGCTAACGAGAAATTTAGACTTAACAATAATGCAAGGACACCTGAAGCATACAGACCAGTAGGTTGGTCAACTTCGACGTTAACTGAAGCTCCAATTATTTCTTGGAAAGGTAAGAAACATTATGTTTACAACTATAGAGGTGTAACAGGCGGAGGCGCAGAACAAGTATCAGCTTCAGATGATGTTTACGCTATTGTTGATCTAGCTGAAGTAGGAGAAACAATTAACTCTACTAATGCAACAGGTATACATGGCACAGTTGTATTGTCAGGGTTAACTAACACTATTAGAGCAGGTTTACAAGCAGGAGCAACAGGTACAGTTACAGTTAACATTTCAACTTGTAGAGCTACAGGACATGATTTCCTAGATATAGGTACAGGCGGCTTTAATGCATCAAACTATCCAAACTTTATATTTGGACCTCCTGGAGAGAAGAGTGAAGCTAATGAAGTTGTAGAAAAGAACAAAGGTAGAGTATTCTTTGTAAGTACAGATCAAAATGGTATTTTCAAGGTTGGTAAATTCTTCCAAGTTGACCAAGGTACTGGTACAGTTACATTTAGTGCAAGTATTGCACTTAGCGATGTTGACGGACTAGGATTTAAACGTGGTGTTGTTATTACTGAATTCTCAACAGATACAGCAATGACAGATAATGCTTCAGACACAGTGCCAACCGAAGGTGCTGTACGGGGATATGTAAACAGACGTTTAGGATATGATGTTAATGGTACAGCAGTAAGTAACAAACTAGGACCAGGCGTACTTGCACCAAATGGTGTTGTACCAATGACGGGTGATTTAAATGCTGCAAGTAATACAATTACAAACTTAAAAGCACCGGCACAAGATAGTGATGCTGCAACAAAGGTATATGTTGATAATATTGCTGGTTCTACATCAGTAGAAGATCTAAGAAGTTCTGAATACAATGACTATGCTTTAGGTAACTTGTTTGTTGCTACAGGCGAAAAGAAACTTATTATAAATGCAGGATCGATTGTAAGTGGACCGTTTGTACAAGGACAAACTATAAGTGGTAACAACAGTGGCGCCACAGGTACTATTGTTGACTTGAAAACTACAGTAGGTGTTGAAGGTAATGTTATTGAAATAACATACACTCCTGTTACAGGAACATTCCAAGACGGATTGCCTGCAGGTAGCGGCGAATCACAAGATGTAGTAAGTGTTGTAGGTGGTGCTCAAGGTACCCTTGTAAAAGGCCCAATTGATGTTTGGGCAAATGGTATAACAACAGCAAATAGTGATATATCATTTACTCCATCCAGAAATAGAACAATTGTAGGCGGTGTTGTAACTGACAGACATGTAGACCTAGATGTTCAAATCAAAGTAGGCACTATTGTAAACGCAGATGTCAACGGTGCAGCGCAAATATCACAAAGTAAACTAGCAATGAATTCTGCTAGTACAAGAATAAATGCAACAAATATAAGTCAAGCAGACTTGGGCGTTGTTGCTTTTGATAGCGATGTGTTTACTACAACAAATGGTTGGACTACAATATCAGATGGACAACTTGATCTTAAGAAAATCAAACGTGTAAGTGACGGCACTGTGCTAGGTAACTGGAGTGGCGACAGCAGTGACAATGACATTGATGAAATATCATTTGCTACAGTAGTTTCAGAAGGCGGCGGAATAGGTGATGCTGATTTGACTACAACAATAGCAGTAGGATCAGATCCAGGTGAAGCTGTAATTAAAACAGGCACAGGAACTTATGCTGTATCAAACGTTACTAAGACAGGTGAAGTAAACAGTATTATTAAAAGTGATCTAAACGGCAGTATACAAGTAAACTCATTAATACTTGGCGGTGATTCATCATACGAAATATTAGCACTAGATACTACGACAGTTATAATGAAAACACCTGCACAAGGTGAAATACTTAGATCCACAGGTACTACAGGTGTTAGTGCAAATGGTAAACCAGATTTATTAATTGCAGGTAGTGTTAATATAGACGGAACAGGTGTTGCAGAAAGTGTACTACAAGATGCTTCAAACTTTAACGGTGAAGCAGTACTAGGTGTTGACTGGATCTACTCTAGCTTTATTGAAGCACCAGGCGAAAAAGGTGCAGCAAGTACAGCTATAGCAATTGGTGCTAATACTGGTAAAACAGCGGCAGGACAAATAGGTATTGTGACAGCGGATAGTGCTACAACATCAAGTGTTGTACCATTTATCTTTAGCAGTAGCGGAGCAGTGCCAGATGTAACAAATGCATACGATATTGGTAGCTCAACATTTAAATACAAAGACATATATGCTACAACATTCTATGGTACTGCAACCGAAGCTTACTATGCTGACTTAGCAGAGAATTACTTAGCAGATAGTTTGTATGAGCCAGGCACTGTACTAGTTTTTGGTGGCGAAGAAGAAATTACAACAACAGAGATTAAAGGCGATAGAAAAGTTGCTGGTATTGTATCTACTAATCCAGCACACTTAATGAACTCAGCATTGTCAGGATTAAATGTTACTGCACTAGCACTACAAGGAAGAGTGCCTTGTAAAGTAATTGGCAAAGTTGAAAAGGGCGACTTGTTAGTTACTAGTGCAATCGCAGGCTATGCAATTGTTAATAATGATCCTAGTGTAGGTACTGTAATTGGTAAGGCTGTAGGATCTAAACAAGATGGTGATCGTGGTATAGTTGAAATTGTGGTAGGTAAACACTAATGAGCGATAGTCACCAAACATTATTAAGTAAACAATATATGAACAAACTTGTAACCGAAGGAGCTTCAAAGGCCGAGGATACTAAAAATCCACAGAAAAGAGAAGTTATTGTTACTGCTGGAAAAATAAGAATACAAGTTGACAAAGGAAACCTAACAAATGGCTAGACAAACTATTAATATCGGTACAAGTGCTAACAAAGGCGATGGTGATCCTTTACGTGTTGCATTTACAAAAGCTAATAGTAACTTTAACGAGTTATATGCTGGTAACTTCGTAAGTCCTACTTCATTAGAGAGCAGCTTAATTAGTTCTCAAAATGGAACACACGATCTAGGAAGTGGCACTAATCAATGGGGTAACTTACATGTAAAAGATTTTATTTACTTAGGTGGTAAAAAATTAAGTATGAGCGGAGGCGGCGCATTACTTGTTGATAGTGGTGTTGTAGAAGTTCGAGACTTGGTTGGAAGTATATTTGCAGATGACTCTAAAATGATGATGGACGGACTAACAGGTACACTGTATGGTCCAATGATTGGTGATGTAACTGGTAGTGTATTTGCAGATGACTCAACTATTATGGTTGATGCTGTAGGTAAATTGTTTGTAGGAAGCTTAGTAGGAGATGTAACAGGAACAGTTTCAAGTATTGCTAATCATACTACAGCTGACCTAACAGAAGATACTAATTTATATTACACACAAGCAAGAGCTGACGCTAGAGTTGACGCAGGATTCACTGCAAAATCAACAACAAATTTAAGTGAAGGTACAAATTTATATTACACAGATGCTAGGGCAGATGCTAGAGTACAAAATGCAATAGTTGATTCAGACACTATGGCAGGCGCAAGTGCAACTAATGTACCATCAGCAGAATCAGTAAAAGCATACGTTGATGCACAAGTACAAAGTAAAGATGCACTAAGTGAATTAAGCGGTGATACTGATGACGTAACAGAAGGTACAACTAACTTGTATCATACTACTGCAAGAGTAAATTCTGCAATTGATACAAGAGTAGATCAAACTTTTGTTAATAGTTTAAACATTACAGCAACAAGCTTTACAGAAACAGATCCAGTAGTAGGTGCAATAACAGGAATAGTTAAAGCAGATGGTTCCGGAAACATTAGTGCGGCAGTAGCAGGAACAGATTATCTAACAACAGTTGCATTTGCTGATGTTACAGGTAAACCAACCACTATTGCAGGATATGGAATTACTGATGCATTAGCATTAGGTACAAGTTCTACAACAGCACTTGCAGGCGATACAACTTTTAGTTTTGCAGATATTACAAGTAAACCAACTACACTAGCAGGTTATGGAATCACAGATGCGGCAACTTCAGCTCAAGGTGCATTAGCGGCAAGTGCATTACAAGCTGAAACTATAACATTAACTACATTAAAAGCAGAGGTAGCGGCAAGCACCGACTTTGCTGACTTTAAGACAAGAATTGCGGCACTATAATGAGTTACGATAAATATATTAAACAGGACGTAGATAACAATGGCAAATAGATATCCACTAGTAATTGACACGCTCGATGCGAATAAGATCAAAGAACTCCAAACCGGGGATAATCTAAATCTTGCTGACAACAGTATTGTAGGCGTACAAAACATTACTGCACTAGGCACGATAGAAGCTGCTGTAATTACAGTTCAAGGCAATAGACTTGTTGCACAAAACTTCTTACAATTATCAGATACACCTAATACGTTTACAGGCAATGCAAATAAGTTTGCGGCGGTAAATGCTGCAGGAACAGCCCTTGAATTTCGCCCTTTAAGTGATTTTGGAGCAGTAGGAATTACAAGTTTAGATATCACAGGTAACATTACTCCTACAATCAACAACAATTCACTACTTGGCAGTAATACAAATAAATTTAACAGTGTATGGGCTAGTAGTTTATACGGTGACTTAAAAGATTACAATGGTACACTAATTTTTAATGCTACCACAGGTAAAATTGCGTATGCAGCTATACAAGGTGCTCCTACAAATATATCAGAATTTACAAACGATGTTGGGTTTGCTACAACTGCAGGAATTAATCAATACATAAATGATTACTTTAGTGGTGCTACTGGAAACTCATTACAAGCTGACTTAACTGGCAGTGTGTTTGCAGATGATTCTACTGTAATGATAGATGCAGTAGCAGGTAAAATTGTAGGCGATATACACTATCCAACAATAGGTTCTATTACAGCAGGAACTAAAGTTCAACTAGGAACAACAGAATTAACAAGCACATTTACTCCACCTACAACTAATACAGGAGAAATTGGTACTTCGGCTTTACGTTTTGGTACAGGTTATTTCCAAAATATTAATGCTAGCGGAAACATAACAGCATCTACGTTCAATGGTACGTTAAATGGTATACTAATTGGTGATCAAATTGGTAGTGTGTTTGGAGATGATTCAACACTACTAGTCGACGCAGTTAGTGGCGTACACTATGGCGCACTGGTAGGCGATGTAACTGGTTCAGTATTTGCAGATGACTCAGGTGTAATTATAGACGGAATAAATGCTAAAGTTGTTGGTGTAGTTGATACAACAAGCTTACGCACAAGTGAATCTGCTATTGCACTAGGTAAAAATGCAGGTAAAACATCACACGGTACACGAGCAATAGCAATCGGTGAAGACGCAGGCGAAACTAGTCAAGGTGGTAATGCAATTGGTATTGGTACTGACGCTGGTAAATCAGCACAAGGTTCAGCTTCAATAGCAATTGGTGCTAGTGCCGGACAAACAAACCTAGGTCCAAACTCAATAGCAATTGGTACTAGTGCCGGTACAGCTAATCAAGCAGCAGGTAGTATTGTTATAAATGCTTCAGGAACTGCATTGGAGAATACAACATCAGGTAGTTTTGTTGTCAAACCAATTAGAGGTGCATCAAATGCTAACTACTTAAAATACAATGCCGGTACAGGTGAAATCACATATGAAGCAGCTGCGGAAGGTGTGTTTACTGGAGATTTAACTGGTTCTGTTTTTGCAGATGATTCAACACTACTAGTTGATGTTGTTGGTGCAAGACTTAACTTTGCTAACAACGTGCTAGCTGATCTTTCTAATGTAAGTGGTAACTCACCAGGCGTAGGACAAGTTCTAAAATGGGATGGCGCACAGTGGGCACCAGCAGCAGACGCAACATCAGGTGGTGGCGGGCTTGATGCTGATACACTCAATGGACAAAATGGTGCATACTATTTAAATTGGGGCAACTTTGCAAGTACACCTACTACATTAGCAGGATACGGAATTACTGATGCTGCTACAGCTACAAGCACAACTGAATTTACAAACAAAACCGGTAATATTAGTCAATGGACTAATGATTCTAATTACTTAACATCAGTTCCAGCACAGTCATTTGCTTCATTAACTAGCAAACCAACTACAGTAGCAGGTTATGGAATAACTGATGCATTTGATGGTGCATATGGTTCACTTAGCGGTACTCCTGTTATACCTTCAGGCAATCAAATTATAGATTGGACAGCTGCAAGTGCAGGAACTATTCATGCTAGTAATTACACAAATACAGTTTATGCCGATAGTGATGTTGACACGCATTTAAATCAAGCCAA
>Ga0181410_1000015_pt1 | contig 65550 bp, 66 predicted proteins | sample 33SPOviralmetaG_FD_130112 | JGI IMG/M metagenome (GOLD analysis project Ga0181410, IMG submission 130112) | Marine viral communities from the oligotrophic San Pedro Time Series (SPOT) site, San Pedro Channel, CA, USA - 33 SPOT_SRF_2012-06-20 | ecosystem: Environmental > Aquatic > Marine > Strait...
CTATCGGTGTTGGACTTTTACTTTTGCGTGGAAAAGACTTGTATGCCATTGTTCAATGACCGAATACTTGATAAAGGGTATTCACATTATCGCAGTTATGGGGAAAGCAAAAAGCATTGGAAGAACTGCACCAAATGGTGATGAAGTTTGGGTAATTGGAACACCACACTTTGAAGAATCTTGGAACGAAAAAAGATTTGGCAAATCAAAAACCGTATCGCTACAAGACCAATTGGGTTCATGGACTTCCCCGAAAAGAATTGGAAAATTCTATGAAGCCATGATGGATGCACCCCTTGACCAAACTTACTATGCAGTAGTGCGAAAGCGAAGGGGATTAAAACCGATTGCTTTCATTTATTTTAGAAACATTGTAAATAATATACGAAGAGGTCGAAGGGAATTAGAATTGATTTCCGCTACGCCTCCCATTAGAGGACAAACCGCAGGTATAAACCTTGAAACATTCCATGACCATGCTGAAACGGAAGAATGGGTTTCGGTGGAATGGTCGCTTTATTGAAGGGTTAAATAGACCTTCGGACAATAGACCTTTATGGTAGCGTATGCTGAATATATCAAGCGACTTCACGCTGACGCTGATGCCATCTATGAGATTGCGGAAGAAGCCCGTTCAAAAGGATTCGACCCAAAGAATGCGGTTGAGATTCCTAAAGCAAGCGACTTAGCCGATAGGACACAAAAACTGTTGGATTTCTTACACCCACGCCAAACGGCGGAACAAATTAGGGAGATGACTAAACTCTATGATGGAAACCGTGAGCGTGTCGCTATTGAGGTTGCTAAAATCGTTTGTGCTGAATCATACCTTTACGGAAAAATCGTGGATTGTCCCGACTGTGGAGGAAGCGGTCAAATTAAGAAAGGTAATTGGGTATCGGAATGTTATTCTTGTGGAGGTTCGGGCAAAGATATGGGTTTCAAAGATGAAATCGGGAATTCTGCATGGAATGTCACGATGACCGAGTTTGAAAAGCAAGCCAAAAGTGGATTGTGGACTCTCGGAGAAGATAGTCAATTCCTTGCCGAATTAGCCATTTATCACGGTGTATGTGCAGGATTGGCGGTCTTGACCGAAGGAATCCTTGTAGCACCCCTTGAAGGCGTTGTTTCAGCCCGTTTCATCACTAATGGTAATGGAAGTCCATCGCTCGCTATTTCCTTCGCAGGGCCGATTCGTAGCGCAGGTGGAACAGGACAGGCTCTTTCCGTTCTTATCGCTGATATTCTTCGTCGTGACTTTGGTTTGAAAAATCCGATTATGTCTTTTGAAGAGGTTGAAAGATACAAGGAAGAAACGGGGGCGTATGCGAGAGGATTACAACACCGACCCTCCAATCCCGAAATTGAAACCATTGTAAAGTCATGCCCGATTTACATTGATGGTGAAGGTGTAGGTGGCGAAGTCACAGGACAGCGTGATTTACCAAGAGTCAAGACAAACAAAGTGAGGGAAGGTATGCTTCTTGTTGTTTGCGAAGGATTGGTTCTCAAAGCACCTAAAATTTTGAAGTATGTTGATGCTCTCGGTCTTGATGGTTGGGAATGGCTACGGCCTTTTGCTAAAGGTTCGGCTAAAGGGACTGATAACAAGGTGAAACCGAACACCAAATTTATTTCCGATGTTCTCGCAGGTCGGCCTATCTTTTCACTCCCTATGGAAACAGGAGGCTTCCGATTGCGTTATGGTCGGTCAAGGTTAGCAGGATTGGCTACGACTTCACTACACCCTGCCACGATGACGGCTCTTTCGGGCTTCGTTATCATTGGAACACAATTGAAGTATGAACGACCCGGAAAGGGGACTGTGGCTACGCCTTGCGATTCAATTGATGGGCCATATATTCAATTCAAAGATGGTTCAGCAAAGACGATTGAGAAATTTGAAGAATTAGATTTCCAATATCCAACCGACCCCGATTACAAGATTGAGAAGATTTGGGACTTAGGAGAAATCCTCGTTCCTGTCGGTGAATTTTTAGAGAATAACCACATTCTCCTTGAAAGTCCGTATGTGAAAGAGTGGGCGGAACAAGTATGCGCCGAAAAGGGATTAAAATATCCCGAAACCTTTGAAGAAGCCATGAAACAGGTTGATTTAGGATTGCCTTTAGCACCGTGTTATGTTCCATTCCTATCGGACATTGACGAAAATGATTTCAAGACCCTGTTGGATGGGCTAAATGAAGATGGAGTAATTTTGAATGAGGAAGCGAGGGAGATTTGTTATCGTCTTTGTGTAAATGTTTCTGTCAAGGGAGAAGAATACAGGATTACAGGGAAAAGGTCGGAAATCTTGATTCACTCCGTTAAAAGTGGAAATAAGTCACCCAACTCCGAGAACTTGTTCGTGATTGAAGCATTAGGGTCGTTGAAAAAAGCCATCAATTTCCGCCCAAGAGTGACTTATCGAATAGGTGCAAGAATGGGAAAGCCCGAAGGTTCAAAACATAGAGAAATGAAACCACCAATTCACACCATGTTTCCTGTCGGACACAAAGTAGGTTCAAAGCGATTACTTTCCGATGCCGCTAAAAGAGAGGATGCTATTCAAGTCGGCATTCGTGTTTGTGAGAAGTGTAGTGAATTTACAAGTAAGGGCGTTTGTTGTGGACAAAATACGATGTTTCACGGCAACGAGTGGGTTGGAAAGGAAGATGAATTGTGGAATGAAATATCGGCTAAAGTCCTGTGGGAAAAAAGTCTAAAGAAAATCCACGAAGTCGAAAATCAAGAGCAAAGTGAAATCACTTTTGGTGTCCAAAACAATGTGAAGAAAACCGAAGCCAATCCGCAAGTGAAAGGTGTCAAAGGGATGAATAGTCGGGAAAAGACAAGTGAGAACATGATTAAGGGTATCTTACGCCATAAAAACGACATCTCCACATTTAGAGATGGAACGATTCGGTTTGACATGGTGGACATTACCATGACGCATTTTAAGCCAAAAGAGATAGGCATTACGGTTCAACAAGCAAAAGATTTAGGCTACGATTGTGATGACGAAAACCAAGTCATTGAATTGAAGCCACAAGATGTAGTCATCCCTATGAATTGCACGGAAAAATTAGTGAATACGACAAAGTATGTGGATGATTTATTGGTCACTCTTTACGGCATGGAACGGTTTTACAATTGCGAAACTTATCAAGATTTAGTCGGTCATTTAATCATGGGAATCGCACCCCACACTTCGGGGGCTATCCTGTCAAGAATCATTGGATTTTGTGATGTGAAAGGACATTACGGACACCCTTATTTCCACGCCGCTAAAAGACGCAATTGTGATGGCGATATTGACGCTATTTTGTTGTTATTAGATGGTTTGCTGAACTTCTCAAGGTCATTCCTTTCAGCGAATAGAGGGGGAATGATGGATGCACCGTTGATTTTGACAACGACCATTATTCCTACGGAGATTGACAAAGAGGCTTTGAATGTTGATACCATGAGCAAATATCCTGTTTCCTTTTATGAAGGGACAATGAAAAGACCGATTGCGAAAGAGGCCACAAAGAGTCTTGGTGTGGAAACGGTGGAAACACGCTTAGAACAGGGCTTAAACGCCTTTGAAGGGTTCGGCTACACCCATGAAACCACCGATGCCTGTCAATCGCCTAAAAACAACCCTTACAACACCTTAGAATCTATGAAAGAGAAAACCTTAATGCAATTTGAGTTAGGAACGGTTTTGAGAGCCGTTGATAATGAGATTCAAGCAGGGAAATTGATTAACAGACATTTAATCCGTGATATGCGAGGTAATTTGAGAGCCTATGGACAACAAAAGACCCGATGCACAAAATGTGGGGCTTCCTATCGCCGTGTTCCGATTGCGGGCAAATGTATCACTGTGATAAAGAAGGATGCGGAGAATCCCCTTACGGGTGAAATTGAAGATTTGATTTGTAATCACAAACTGATTTTGACTGTCCATCAAGGCTCGGTTGAAAAATACGATGGGTTGATTGAGTATATCATTGACAAATACGGTTGCGATGATTATACCGATAATTTGTATCGGTTGGTTTCATCTTGGGTGGCTGATACCTTCTCAAGTGATGAGGAAAATACTCAAATGACATTCTCCGATTTTGAAGAATAATTAACCTGTCATACCAACCGTATGTTCATCAAGAGCATCTTCGGAAATATCTTCATCAAGATACTCCTTTTCGTAATCGGCCACCGTATCTTCGTCTTTTTTGGTTTCAGTCGCCGCCTTTTTAGGTTTAGAACCATCGGAGGTTGTCTTAAAGAAATCCATCCATGTAAGACCTAAAACAAGCAATACTGCACCTGCCGCCATAGCACCAAATTTGAGCGCACCCATGAAATCAGTTTTAGGTGCTTCTTTACTTTCGGTGGAGGTATCGCTACCCTCAATCAAATCCGACATAAAGATTATTTGTTGGCTTCGTTATCTAAAGACTCCGCACAAAGAGGGCATTCGCTAATACGCACCCAATAACTGCATCCCTCTTGAGGACACAAGGTTGGAATCGCACCGCACACGCTATCATTCTTCCTCTTGAACATCTTGAGGGATAGTAATAGAACGACTCTTACGGGTTTTCCAACCCTTGTTTCGGTGTCGGGGTGGGAAGAACCAACCCGCTACGCTATCGGAAGAACCGCTATCGCCACGCTTCCATGCCTTAACTCCATTTGTCCAAGAACCATGAGGTCGGTTATCGGGGACACAATTGATTGGATGAATCTTCCTGTGGGGGAAGTCATTGACATATTCTTTCTTATGGCGACCTGCTTGATTTGATAAACCCATGTTTCAATAAGGTCAAGAACGGGTATAAGAATGTTTTCACTCTTCTTCCTGTGGTGGAAGGGCTTGCTCTAAGGCCATGATGATACGCACGATTTGAATAGCGGTATCTTTTCCTTTAATAGAAAGGTTGTTCAATACTTCAATAAGCAAACGAATGTCATTTTGGTCTAATCCAATTGACTGTCCTGTTTCGGTCATAATAATCTCTTTGTCGGATTAGGTATCTAAATGTTTCAATCTTCAAACGAAATTGATAACTAAATCGTGGTCGGTTGTGACTAATTGACCTTGACCTGTGGAGATATTGTCGATTTGATTGAATACTGTTAATCTAATTGTGAGGTTATCACCTGCTACGGGACAGGAGGTAGCGGCTACTCCCGACTTACCATTTCGGATGAAAACTTGTTGATAACTCGTTCCGATTTGCGCCCTTAAATCGTAAATTCCATAAGGAGGATTACTTTGTCCTGTATTCATAATTGTTCTATCGGGAGATGGGGTTCGGCCGTATGTGTCTTGAACCTCTATTACATTTGTCCCCGCATTCGTTAGGCTTGCTGATATTATGGGAGTTCCATTTCTTCCAATTTCCCATGTAGCCCTTCCTCTATCAACAAAACCCGTTGCTGTCGTGGTTCGTATCGCCCCACCGATTATGAGTGCTACATCAGCCGTGACTGTATTGTAAGCGGCTTGATAATCACTAACCAAAACATTTTGTGTTTGGATGGTTCTTGTCGGGTTTGTGCCTGTGGATAATACCGATGTTGAACCGTCATAGATACCGTTGGAATAAGCGTATGAATTTGTCGCAAAATCCCAAAATCCAAATTTGACGGCATTATCAAAGTTTCCTGTCCCTGTGGTAGTAGCCACCGAAATACCATTTTGACCGGGCGTTGGGCTACCGCCGCTTGCTTGCTGACAAACACCTATAATAACAGGAACGCCCATGTTAATCACCCAATACAGACCCATTGAACTCCCAAACCAAGCCCTCCCACATCTTCAACCAAAATAAAAGTTTTAGCGGTGAAATTCGTCGTGATGGTTTGCTGACCTCCACCTGCGGTTGAGGAATTGACTCCGTTAATTTCAGTCGCCGTTCCCGAAGCATCAGTCGGGGTCGCATTAGAGGCGGGTAAGAATTGGTCATAGACGGAGTTGTAAGAACGAATTGTGATGTTCGGGGTTTGTCCTACGATAAGATTGGCTAAAACAGTCACTTGGTCGCCTATTTGCCATGTTCCATAACCTGCTAAATCCGAAGTCCCTGTTGGGACAGAAGGCACATTGAAAGGAGGCGCATTCCCGTCATATCTTCCTCCGAGGTCTTGAGCAAGGGTTAAGTTAATAGTGATGGCCGCCGAATTTCCCCCTACAACAATTAAACCGCCTTGTTGTGGGTAGCAATCGTATGTTCCCGCCGCAAAAATAGTTTTTTGAGTTTGACCGAAAGATTGAGTCGTGGTTGTTCCTGTCTTAAATTGGTTGTCGGTTGGTTGATATTTGAAACCATTAATTTCATTAAATGGGGCAAAACCTTTACTGAATACTGCTGATAATTCGGTTGTGCTTGAAGTAATTGTTCCTCCCGATGCACCCCCCGAATCGCCCGCAGTTTGGAAGAAATTAACAGGTGTTCCTGACCCGATGCCAAGTGCTGAACCGACAGTAAATATATGGGGGTTTCCGACCGGGACTGTGGTGTTATAAGTAAATCTTGATTCTGCACCAAAAGCACCCGCATTGTTAAATTGAATCTCCGTGTTAGAACCTGCGGGTGTTGCACTACCGCCACCTGCCGCCGCAAAGGATAAAGTCCCCGCACCATCTGTGGTAATAACTTCACCTGCATTTCCATCAGCAGTAGGTAAAGTATAGTCGTTAATCGTAAGTGGGACATTGAAAGTCGCCGTATCAGCCGAAGTATCAATCTCAAATGCGCTATTTTGCGAAGTAGTTTCCACTCGGAAATCAAGTCCATCAGCCCCTAAACCTACATTCCCATCACCGATAACGACTGAACCTGCACCATCACCACGAATAGTGACACCTTGCCGAAGTGTTCCATCTTTCAAAATTTGGAAAAACATTCTTCCGCTTTCTTGATTGGTGATAACATCAGCCATGTCCATAACGATTGAACCGTAAAGATGCTTGAGATTTTTAGCCCCTCCCGAAGAAGGGGCGTTATTTCCGTAAAACTGTATTGAACCAATGTCATCACCATTTGTAGGAGTCGCTGAATTTTTGAAAAGGAAAAAGTCGGGACTTTGGTTAGCATCGGCGGTATCTTCGGTTAATTGTAAAGCAAAATCTGTGGACAAAGCATTAGATTGTTGATTAATAGTGACAGGGATATTGAAGACAGCATCATTGTCCGAAGCATCTATGAGTAATGCGTTGGCTTGGCTATCTGTTTCCACTCGGAAATCAACATCGGAATGGCTACCATCGTTTATCACAACCGCAGGGTTTCCATCGCCACGAAGCGTTATCATATCCCTCATATTTCCGCTATTGGTGGTGGTGGCGACTCGGAAATACATACGACCTGCTTCCGCACCCGCCGTCGTGTCCAAAATATCGCTAAACATATCAGCATAATTTACCGTTCCCGCACTATCATTCTTACCTTGAAATCTAATTATTCCTATGTCATCATTTGCCGCAGGGGTAGCCGAATCTCTTAAAAGAAGGAATTGTGGCCCTGTGGAACTCCCGTCATCTTCGGATTCAATCATTAACGCTTGAGTATTAGTTGCGACACTCGGAATTTTAACATGAAGGGTTGCGCTTGGCGAAGAATTGTTAATACCTATCTCTCCTGTTTCCGCTTGAGCAAAAATAGCGAATCCACCCGGCCCACCATCTCCTACCCCTTGATTCAAAACGCCGAAATCAATGTCTTTAGCGTTATAATTGAAAGAAACTCGCCCATTAGTCCCACCACTTCCTCCTTCAAAGTAAGAAAATGTCCTATCAGTCCCTTGATGGGGAATGCTTGTGAATAAAACACCTGACTCATCGCCATCAGTAGCAGTATCAATCCTTGACAGGATTTTGGCATAAGATGTGGTAGCGGCAACCGAATTTTTACCTTGAAGGTAAATTGCACCGAGATAATCCCCATCAGCACTTTTAGCCGACTTCAAAAAGATGTCGGGTGATGAGTTTGAACCTGTGGTGGAATCGGTGGACTCAACCGTAAGTGCGGCATCCAAGTTATTAACAGTAATCGTGACAGGAACATTGAAAGTAGCAGTATCGGCTGAACCATCTATCTTAAACGCTTCATTTTGATTGACGGTTTTGATGTAAAAGTCGTTGTCTAAGGCGTTAGGATTGACCGTCATAGCACGGACACCCGATACCAATTTACCAATGTCAAAGTAAGGGGCGGAAGTGCCGTTTCTCAAACAATTGAAAACAATTGCACCATCGGGTTGTGCGGTAGCAATATCAACGGCAAATCCTGTAATAGAGGCGTAGTTAATCTTTTGGGCGGCATCATCTTGACCCGAAAACAAAACTTGACCGAGAACATCGTTAGCGGCGGGTGAAGCCGAATTACGGAATAATTTCAAATCGGGGGCTACTGCCGCCCCTGTATCTGTGCTATGGATTTCAATTTCATCACGGAAGGGAACGAGAGTGCGAATATCGTCTGCGCTTGAATCCACACGGAATGCCCCATCTTGGTTAAGGGTATCAACCACGAAATCAAGATTTGCATTGTTGGCGATATTGACGAAAACACCATCTTCGGTAATTCTCATTGGACTTGTGATTGAACCTGCTTGGAAAACTCGGAAATCCAATTGTCCGTCTTCCGAACCTGCGGTGACAGTATTGGCTTCGGCTGAAATACGAGCGAATTCTTGTTCCGCCCCACCATCGTCATTACCTTTGAAAACGATAACTCCTAAATCATCACCGGAGGCAGGGGTAGCCGAATCCTTTACGAAAACTATGTCGGGTGCTGAACCGCCCCCTCCATCGGTGGACTTAACTTGAAACATTGTCCCTGCGCTTGAATCTTCAAGACTCAATAACCGAGAGCCGGGGGTGCTATTGTAAGTTAATCCCGTATCACCCGTAATAGTGTTTGCACCACTCCAATAAGTGACTTGATTTGCCACACCACTTCCCGAAGGAATTGTGCTACTATCAACATCAATAGTTAAGTTAGGTGTAGCCCCACCCGTTCCTGTTAAAGTCGTGGTAATGCCTGTGCCACCTGTAAAGGTCAAAGTATCGCCATTTTCCACTTCATCAGTATTGCTACCATCCGATGCCCTCCAATTGGAATAACCCCCTGCTGTTTCAAGATTGATTGTTCCCGCACCGTTGGTAATCGTGATTGTTCCGCCCGATGAAGCCAAAGTGCCTTTACTAAATTGACCTGCGGTTGCATTTCCAATCAGTATTTCACCATCAAGAGTTGTAGCCGCACCACCCGCATTTAGAGTGCCGTAATTTCTAATTCCCGCAAAGTCAATTAATCCGTCACTACCTCTTATTTGGAAAGGAATTTTTGTTCCACCAATGTTAGTGAAATAGGTCACATTGGCAGGTTTAGCGATGCTTCCAAGTTCAATCCCACCACCTAATCTTCCATCAATAGCCAATAATTCTCTAAAACCTGCACCTGTAAAATCTGTATTTGCTTGCACTCCAAATGCAAGACGGCCTGTTAAAGATGAGGAACTCGTTATTTGGCTGATAATTTGAGCATATTCAAATTCAGCACCGCTTCTAATACCATTAAATTTGACAACACCGAGTTTATCACCGTCAGCAGGTGAGTTTGAATTACGGAAAAACTTAATGTCGGGTGCATTAGTAGTCCCATCATCCGTTGATTCAATGACGAACATATCGCTTACGCCATTGTCAGTAATCTTTAATTGACGACTTCCACCTGTGGGTATATAGGTTAATCCTGTATCGCCCGCAATCGTATCACTATCACTCCAATAGGCTACTTCATTGGCCGCACCTGTGCCATCAACCCCTGTGTTCACCGTAGCGTATTCAAGAGCCGTTCCAAGACTGTTCACTTTCAAGAATTGGTTAGCCGTTCCAATCGCACTTAGACCCGTTCCGCCGTTAGTAGTTTCTAAAACACCGCTAATGGTTATTGTCCCTGCACCTGTAATCGGGCCACCACTTGTGGTTAAGCCTGTTGTTCCACCGCTAACATCAACGGAAGTGACACTTCCACCGCCTCCGCCACCGCCTGTTTGAATGGTGACTGAACCATCGCCATTATCAGTAAGTGTTCCATCGGAAACAATAATTTGTGATACACCAAAGACATCGGGAGTGCCGTTTTCATCGGTGACTTCTAACCCTGCTTTACCTGTGTTAGAACCTGTATAGATATTTCCCATATTACCTCACCGTCAGTTAGAAACATTTTGAATTTGAACCTTATCTGTTTCCAAGAAGCCCATTTTCTGTTCCGACCAACCCGCAAAGCAAGCCTCTATTTCACCTGTGGTAATGTTTGTTGCCGCCCCTGCATCGCCTGTGCGGTTAATCACACGAAGAACGATTTGCTTCTCAACAAAGATAGGGACATCAAATTTCCATTGGTCAATCTTTGGCGTGACAGGCGACCATTGAAAGTCATTCCATTCCATCAACAAAGTGCCATCAACCCACATTTGGTAAGTGATTCCACCTGTGGCGGGGACTCCGGGAACTTCCGAATGACCAAAACTGCAAATCTTGTAAAACTCACCGATGGAAGCAGGGACAAATGTTCCGACTGTTCCCGCAATTGTTGAACCTGTGCCTCCGGGAATTGGGGAATTGGGAATAGAAGCGTCTTGATTGAAGGTAGGATTCACCATTTCGGGATTACCTGCAAGACTGTTTGAAGGAATTTGTGGTGGGGCAAGGTTAGCAATAGGTTGTGCGGAAGCGGAAGCGGTTGTTCCTTCGGCTCTTGTGACATTCAAAACGCAAATATCCAAAAATGTATTGTCGTTTAGGTTAATGCTTCCAAAATTTACCTTTTGTCGTTGAATTACATTCGCTGATGTAGGGCGAGGGACAAGGTGGAATGGGAAAACCGATGTGAAAAGCATGGTTTCTTGAGTTCCAAGTGAAACGGGGACTTGAGTTTGACGGTCATAAATTGAAGGGTCAAGACCTCGACGAACAGGGTTTGAATTTTCGACATGGCCGGGTCGGTTTTGGTCGTGATATGGAACGGGTGTTGGCTCAACGCTATCTCCTTGTTGGGAATATCCCGTTTGCAGGGCTTGTTGAGTCTTATTGTAGGGATTGATTTTCTTCCTACGAGCCTCATACGGATTCGCTGAATTTGACGAAGGCATACACTTTCATTATCCGTCTTGTTATCTAAAGGTGTTCGCTCTTTTCTTCTTACAATCAGCGCATCAGGCCCGTCGTAGGGAACTAAAATACCAAAATAACAATCAAAACGAGCAAAAGTAGCAATAAATGGGTCAAAGGTTCGGGTTCATCATCCCAATGTCGGTGAACCATCACAAATCACTCTCGTAATCTTGTTGGGTAGCGACTCCTTGATTTTTGCGCTCTCGTTTTCGTCGTTCTCGCTCACTTCGCATGGCTTCAAGATAGAATTCAAAGGTTTCCGTTTCCAATCCTTTACTCTTGAGTAGTAATCTTCGGTAATTTTCAACCGTGCCAACAGTGACAGGAATTCCAAGATTCATTAATTTTCTCGCCATCATCGCATCTGTTCCGTCATAATGCGTGTATTCCACATAAACGGCGGCTAATAATGTTGAATCGGGAATGTTATTCCAAGAATCACTTTCAGCCGACAATTGAATGTCATTAAAAAGGGTGTAGCGAATATCAACGGTTTGGTCGGGAAGGACATAGATAGGAGGCCATAGTTCGTAATAAGGTTCATCTCTTGTTTGACGAGGATATGGAGATGCGAAGCCCGATACTCCCGATGACCATACATTTTGCGGGTCTTGATAGTAATTGGTTGTATCAATAACGATATTAACAAACATATTTGGTGTCCATTTGATTAAATTTCCCCCTTCAACCCTAATTCCATAAGGTGAAATTCCGGGTGTGCAAGATACACTTTCAATAACCAAAAAATCGTCTTCTTTTACCAATCCTGTTTGCCTTCCCGATTGCACATTTCCGTATTTTCCATAAAGGATAGAGTGTTCAATTCCGGGTGGTGGATAATGAGTCCCATAAGGCGAAACGGATAATTTTCCAATTGTATTATCACCGTTTAATTCCCAAGTGTAAATCTGTTTTCTAATTGCCATTATTACACCTTCCTACGAGCCTCACTAATGGCTTCGGGCAATTCAGCCATACTTGCATACAAATGAGATTTAATCAAATCCTGTTTGTATCTCCACAAATTTTCCACAGTAAGAGGCCAACCCGCATCAATCAATCTTTGAGCAACGATACAATCCGCACCATCAATGAGCAGGTATTTGATATAACAACGAGCAACCTTCCTATCAGTCCCTTGCTTTATTTCGGTGGCAGTTCCACTTGGGAATGACGCATCACCATTATTCTTGACTTCAACACTCCATCGCTCACCGGGTTTTATGATAATAGGCGGTTGGAGGCCACCTGTTAGGGAATTTTGTAATTGCACGGCAAGATTGGGGTTCGGTGGAAAAGCGGAGGGTGTTCCGATAGGATATGGAACAACAAGACCGCTAATCCCACCTAATCTTGACGGCACACCATCGGGGTCTTGAAAATAGCGAGTGGTATTAACAATAATTTGAGCATTAAATGTTTCGGGATAAACCGCAATCCCATCCAAAACGATAAACTGAAAGGCTTTTAATTGACCGGGAATGTCAAGATTGTTTCCTATGTCGCCATTGAAAATATCAACGACTTGATTGGGTGCAATTGGAACGATTTTCCAAAATATCTTTTCGGAGGCATCCCCTACTTTGTAAGAAATAGCCGAGATAGGATAACGGTTAAGAATTACATCATCGCAATTATCCACAGCAACAAGTGGTGGAGTGATTGTAAAATGATTAGATTCACCAACATTTCGCCATTCATAGCATTGACGGCGAATACTCATACCTAACGATTGTCGGTGTTGCTATCTAAACGATTTGATTAAACGCCACGATAACCCGGTGGTGCTTTTTGGATAGCCAATTCACCGATTAAATCAACAACAACGGTTTGGTTAAATTCCGAACTCGCCGCACCTGTGATAGCGGAACGAGTGGTCACAGTGACAGAAAGTGGTTGTTGGAAAAGACAAAGGACAGGAGAGGGGAACATAAGGATTCCACCACCGTTTGCGATGTTGTTAGCCAACCAAGATACATCGAATTGGTTAGATGGAACATTGTTTGCACCGACTTGAATAGAAACGGCGTAATCTCCAATACGAGCGACACCTGCGGAATCGGTGATACGCACAGCAATACCGTAAATTCGGACTTCTTCGTTGTTGGCTTGGTTTGTGTAAATTGAAACTACTTGAGAAGTATTAGCGGCGACTGTTGCGCCACCTGCGCCTGTATCAGCATTGAAATTATAACGAGTCGTGTAAATTTCAGGTTGCGGGTCTTGATTTGCCATTCATAATCACCTGTGTAGTATTCAATTGGTGTTCTTGTTATCTAAAGGTTCTTCATTTAACGCATCTTCCTTGTTTCCCTGCAACCTGCGGTAGTGGGGTTTAATGACATGGTAAAGGGCGATGAAAACGATAAGGTCGAGAAGAAAAGCCCATGCGCCAAGTTTTTCGATGTCTTTGAGCATTTGGGGGAGATAAACGACAGGAGAAACCGCACCCAACCGAATGTATAAACTCAAACTCCATGTCCACGCTACTTGAAATAAAATGAGAAGGGCTAAAGCATAACGAGAAATTCTCATGCAAATAACTCCGTGTCATCATCAATTTCGGGGGCAGGGGCGACTCCTAAATCTTCAATTGATGGGGGTTCAACATTTTCTTTATCCAAGTAAGCACAAAAGAAAGCGTAGGCTTTGGGAATAACATCTTGTAATTCTTCTTCCACATTTCTATCGTTTTCTATGGCGGCTGTTATTACGATTTGACGCATTTGGGTGAATAAACCGATAGTTTCGTAAAAATCTGCATTAAAAACGCTCTTGTAAAGTCGGGCTACTTTGTCAGCATTATATTGAACAAGAACCGCACCGACTACGGCACAAGTGGAAACGGCGGCGGTGAAACCAAGAAGCATCCATTCCATGTAAGGAGTAGGGGTGACAAAGAAGGGAATGGTTTGAATGATAAAAATAACGGCTAAACAAGTCGTCAGCAATTGTTTCCATGTAAGATATTCTTGTTCCACAATGGATGATAATTTACTTTTAGCCATCAATTTTCACTCCTAAATAGTAGGTGTTTATTGATTGTTTTAAGGTATTCATAACCGTATGTTTTCATTTCCTTAACAACCTTCTTTGTCCAATTTCCTGTGCGGTCAATGAAGAAAGTTTGGGAACGGAAGATACCTTGATTGTGTAGCATAGTGAAATCGGAGTAAGAATAAAGATTTAGTAAAGAATCCTCATATTCTATTTGTGGAAATACCATCGGAACAGTTTCCATATCTTCTATGACTTGAGGTTCAGCGTTAGAGTGTAATTCAAATTGTTCCCATTCTTGTTCCCACATCCTATCCCAAAAAGGCTTATTAGAGTAGTATTCGGGGCCAAGTGAGCGTTTTCGGTCATCCATGAAGGCAGTTTTACGATGAATAACATTGGAAATTATATCTTCCTCGTTATCTATCATAAGATATGATAGTTTGGTTTGCTATCTATACCTGTTGCTCAACCTTGTCAATAATGACACCACTTACGATAGAAGCCACGACTACAAGAGTCGCCATTTTCACTAAAGATTTTCCTTTAGGCATAACAAAGTTTTCCCAATTGAAAGGAAGATTTTTGGTTTCGGTGATACCATAATTGTAATGAATTAACGCTTCCGCAAAAAAGACCGCAAAAGTGACACCCGAAACTACAATGAAATGTTCGGTTCTTTTATTCATACCGCTTCATCTCCCTTCAAAACTATATCGGAAAGGGCGACACCTACGACTACGACGGGAAGGGCTAAAAGAACCCAATCACTACGAGTAAAAACATGAGTAGGGAATCCATAAGTGCGGTAATTCTTGAAACCATTGATTAACATAGAGGAAAAGAAAGCCATAGAACCAACCGCAGGGATAACCCATGAACGCCACGCTTGCCTTGCTTGCTCGTTGGCTTTTTTAGCAGGTTGTTCCGCTATCTTCTCAATCTTTTCGGCTTCGTCTTGATTAGGAATCTTAATCACCCCTTAATTTTCTTATAACCAAAGTATAATCCGCCGAGAGTTAGAACACCAATTCCCGCTTTTGTTAAGTTTGAAGACATAATTTCGCCTTTTTGTGTAGTCACGGCTGTCTGTCCCGAACTTTGAATTTCTTGGTCGGCTTGTTCTTCATCACCTTCACGGCATCCGAAAACATTTGACCAAAGTGGATTACAGGTTCGTTGTTGATAGGCTTCTCTTGCCCCACTTCCGGGAATGGTGGATAGATACGATAGGGCTTGGTCGCCATCAGCACCGATAGGAGTCCATTTGACGGTTGAACCACCACCCATTGAGTAAGGAATACCACCTGCACCGTAGGGTTGATAGGCTTGTCCTTGATTGTTAAGACTAACTAAATTGGGAATCCAAGCCATCCATGACGAATTAGACGGGGCTTTAGTGACAAGACCTTGTGCGGAATCGCCAATGACTTCTTGACGAGTTGTAGTGCATCCGGGTGTGCCTGTGGTGCAACCTGTTGGCGTATTGACATTGACATAGCACTTTTGCATACCCAATGCGCCGGGTTCGCAATCCATGTTATACCCGCTTGTCATAACTAAATGTTATACCGCTTGCTATCTAAAAACAATCATTCGTAATTTCGGATAGCGATGCCAACAGGGAAACGAGGAATGCCATCATCGGTCATTTCAAAATAACGCACGGTGAGAGTAGCACCGATGTAATCATCGCCGTTATCAAAGTATTCGGTTCGTTCTTCCCTTGTGCCTCTTGGTCGGGTTTTGAAAAGGTCGCCGTTTTCAGTCATACAAACCCAAATAACCGTTCCCGCATCGTTGCCTGTGCCTTCTTCATAGCCGACAATTTCAAACTCTTGGTCAAAAAACTCCTTGAATTTTTGGAGATGCTTAGAACGCTTGTTAATGCCATATTCGCCTTCTTTGTTGCGAACCATAATGCCTTCGTAGCCTTCTTTTACAAATTGGTCGTGATATTTCTTCACATCGTCTTTACTATCCAATTCAAAATTTTCAGTAAGGATGAGATTCTTAGGTGGTTTAGAACCGAGAATCTTTTTTACAACATTATATCGCTTTTCAAAACCTGCTTTGCGGTCATCGGGGTCGAGCATATCATAAAGTCGGAGAGAAATTTGCTTCAATTTGTCTTCATCACCGGGTTTCAAAGTTTCTCTTCGGACTAATCCGACAACCTCTTGGAAAGTAAGAGTATCGGAATATAATTCACCATCAAGAAATGCGCCATCGGGAATACCCTTTAGACTCGCAATTTGTTGTCTTAGGTGGTTCATGTGAGGAAATTCTTTACCTTTGCGGGACTTCAAAGAAACCGACCCATCGGAGTTAATGGAAGACATACAACGCACACCGTCAAATTTTCTTTGACCATAAGCGGGATAGGAAACATCGTGTCCTCGCTTATTGAAGTCAAGAGCGAGCATAGGAAGGATAACGAGAGTATCTTGTGCTTCTTTGATGGTATCAAAATAACCTTCATCACGCTTTTTGCTTACCTTTGATTCTAACTCAAACATGGCTTGACCTTTAGCATCTCGACCTTGCTTTCCTTGCCAATAGATGCGGGGTCGGTTGGTGGTTTTATTCCCATCAAGCAAACCTGTTTCCACACCCATGATAAAACGATTGTTAGGGGCGGAATCAACATAACCTCGCCATTGGCGAATCTTTCCTTTTGAATCTTTTTTGTAAAGAATCTTTTCCATTAAAACCATGAATCTCAATTCCTTTTACACCTTAATAAAGGTTTCATAGACCAAGTTTTTCAAATATCTTTTTGATTCTGTCGCCACCAAGTAGGGCAACCGCACCCACACCGACACCAAGAATACCCAAAGCCATTTTCATGTTAGACCCTTCGGCCTCCATATTCTCGTTAGAAGGTTCGCTTCCTGTGGCTTCGGCAGGTTCGGGAGTGGAAGATGGGCCGTTTGGAGATGGGCTTCCTACGGTATCAGCCGAATAATTTGAAATGTTATCTTCAATGTAATTCATTATTATGATTTTGTCACTCGTTCCTAATTTGTTCGCAATTTTGTTCAATTCATTTAGGGGGAGATTTTGCCATATTTTCACAGTTTCCATAGAATATCGGGGTTCGGCTTCAAAGGTTTCAGCCTTTTGCCTCAAAATCTTCTTGTAAATGTTTCTCCCTCTATCAGTATCAATACTTGGGCGGTAAATTACCTCATCATTGATACCATCGTTGTGTCCTTTCGTGTAAGCGTAGGCGTAGCCATCGGATTCGGATTCGTGTTCCGCCGCCAAGCCCATAAATCGGCTGTCGCCATAATCGGTTTCCATATCAACATCAACATCAACATACTTTTGTCCGTTTTCACCGTATTTTGAGCCTAATACCTCAACCGTAGCATCATAATTACCTTCATTGGGTTCATCGCCAAGTTCATCCTTAACTGCATCATCCACATCGCTTTCATCAACATCATAAGGGGAATTCCAATTGTAGTATGTTGTAGGGCTGTCATGTCTTAGTTCAACCATTCTTTGTTCTTCGGTATCAATTCGGTCATGGTTAATATAACCATCACCACTTGTGGCTTCATAAATCTCGGTATAATCAGTTTCACTTTCGTAAGGAATATAATCGTCTTCCGCACCAAAGAGGGCGACACCTGCCGCTAACGCACCGACACCAAGAGCGACCTTTGCACCTGTGGACAATCCTTCATCGGATTCTTCCTTTTCTTCCTTAACAGGGCGAGTGACCTTTGCTTGCACGGCTTCGTAGGTTTCCGCATTCAAAACATAGCCTCTTACCAAGAATCCATATTCATCGGAAAGATAGTCAGCAATTTCATCTTCAACAATAGAGGATGGAACGAGAACCGAAGCGGGCAAATCCACATCTTCGTCATCTGTTTCCCAATCAATATCAGTAATTTCAAGAGTTTCAGCCTCTTTTTCCGTATTTTCGTCGTCAGGGGACTCGTCTTCTTCTTCAACATCGGTCAATTCTAATTTGTCGCCTTCTTGTAAAACGACTGTGAATTCTTGAGTTTTCGGTTCTTCCTCTTTTTCCTCTTTTTTACCAAATCCAAATGCTTCTTTGACATCCAAATCATAGTTTTTTTGACGGTAAATTACATCACCATCGCCATCGGCATCAACCTCAAGTAATACCACTTCGGGGTGGTTCAAGTAAATATCGTAGTAAGCACCTGTGGCATCTTCCTCATTATCGTAATCGCCGTAATGTTCCCAACCATCTTCCATCTTGTGTTTGACATCTATTTGGAAAAATCCTTCATCGGCTGAAAAGGTTTCATTTGACGGTTCTTGCGGGAATGGTTTCTCCGAAGGTGCGGAGGGTTCAACGGATGCAGGGGAGGGATTGCCTACAACAGTTTCCGCATGATTTTCAAAATCTCCCGTTTTTAGAGAAGAAGTTTCAACAGTATATGGGGGGTTTAATTGGGATGGAATGTTAATGCGATTGGGAACGAAACCATCCTTTTCTTCAACACTAATTTTATGAGCAATTGGCTTTGCCTTCTTTCCCTCTTTTGTTCCATGAATAATGACGGATTCGGCTTCTTTAGCATCAAAGCCATAGACGCTCTCAAAATCAGCCTTAGAAACGGTCTTAGGGAGGGTTTTTCGGCCATCGTATTCACCTTGTAGGGTATAACGAATAGAACCGCCTTTAGATTTAATTGCTTTGTGACCAACAATAGTCGCTTCGTGCTTAGATTTCAAGGAGGGAACATAACCTAAAAATGTCGTCTTAGCCATAGAATATCATTAGCCCTGCCACTATCTAATACTCTCCATGAACAATTCTCCATGAGTTATGGAGAAAATTACCAAAGCATTCCTGTATTTTTAGGTCTGTAAAGAACCCCTTCTTGACCGAAGGCAGGGAGTGAACCAATTGAAGGTGCATGATGGAATGAATCTTCGGCGGAAAGGTAATCAAAGTGATAACTTTCTTGTTGAGCCTCCGCTTCTTTTTCCTCTTCCGCTTCGGCTTCCATTGATTCCATTTCTTCCTGTTGGTTTTCAATCATGGCTTGAGAGTCGTTAAGGAGGCGTTCATAGCGTTCCTTTTCAGTTTGGGCGGTCATACCACGATTGAGGCCACCGAGGGCGTAGCCGAGGGGTAAGAAGCCTCCAACGGCGAGAACAATGGTGGAGAGTGAACCTTCAAACATCGGCGCATCCTTGTTAGCGAATCGGTCATAGCCATAGATAGCGAAAGAAAAGAACGAGATACAAAGGGAGGCAAGCGTTCCCTTTTGTTTGGCTTCAATTCCTAAAGGAGTTTCCACAGGTTCTTCCTCTTCATCCATTTCCCCTGCGAGAACCTTATCCCGCAAATCACGGAAGTCAAGCACAGCACTCATGGTGTTATTTGGGCGTTCCCGTTATCTAAAGACACCGACACTTCAAACTAAAGCATTGTAAGAAACAAATGAATTTTGCATGGCCTTCAACGCATCGTCATGGAGTGTTGTTTCGGAAGCAATTTGGCGAGCCAATTGAGCGCATCGGCGGGCGTGGCTGTCAATCAATTCCTTTCGACGGTCTTGGTATCGGGTAGCGATAATTTCTTTTTGAGCATCAGTCAAAACAATGCCATCCATGCTAACTTTGTATTGAAGCAAAGCATTCCAATGAAGATACAGTATTTGGTCTTGGCCGTAGGCATGACTGTAATAAGTAGTCGTGTGGTTTTGAGATAGGTGGTGGCCTTGAATACCTGCAAGATTACCAATAAGGGTAAGAGCATCGGATTGTTCATCGTCATTACCGTTAGAAAGCATTTCATTGAGTTTGGCTTTGATGGCTTTCTCAATGTTTTCGGCTGTCTTGTTTTGATTTTCTTCTTCAATTTTCTTAGCCTTTTCAAGAGCAGGTTCGGCGTTCTTCATATCATCCACCATATCGGATATTCTTTGTTCCCAATCCTTTTTTAGACCTGCATAGGTTGGAGTGTGCTTTCCGAACAAATCCGAGATTAAACCGCATGAAATCGTGTTTTTCTTGGTAATGTCGGTGTAATGTTGCTTGAAGAAGCACCATGAGGCTTGGTAGCGAGAAGTCCACGATTGCGCCATAGAAGCCACTTGAGGATTAGCAAGAGCAAATTCGTGGAGAGAAGCAATTTCAAGATGAAGACGAGGATGGTTTTCCTTGAGCCTCAATACCATATCTTCCATTTCAGCATCCGTTAGATTCAGCAAATCTGTTAAGGCCAAAAAGCGTGTTGAATTATCGTAAGAATCATAGGAAAGATACGGGATAATGTAATTTGTATTCACATTGAAAAAGTATGATGAGGGGTGATTTACCATTACTTCCAATTGTGCGTCGTCTGTTCCTGCATGGAACATATTTTGATACCATCGTGGTTGAAGAAGTGAAGAAGATTGTTGAATGTTGAATTTGCTAACGACTTCCTCGCTTAATTCGTTAAGCAGGTTTTGAGCCTTTTCAACCTCATCAACGAAGACTTGATTAAAATGAGGGTGGTTTGGAGAGTTCATCCAAGTAAGGTTTGCATCTTGAGCCATCATATTACGCATCTTAGTCATAATATCAAGGAAGGTAGCACGGCGATTGTTGGTGTTCATGGCTTGTTCAAGCAATTCCGTCAGCATGACACTAAACAAGTGAGTCATGGTTTGGTGAAGCCCATCGAAGATAAGTCCTTGAGTAAGAGTTTGAACCTTTTGTCGGTAATCGTAAGCGGTGACACCGCCAATTTCAACATTATGTTGTGTCGCTTCTTGAAGGAAATTCCAAACGGTAATATCCTTAGCAGGGTTTAAGTTCGCATGAATATCCTTAAAAAAGGCATACTTATCCTTGTTCATCGGGTCAAAATTCAATTGATTGTTTCGGATGGCTCGGTTGCTCATGTTTTTTCCAACTAACCAAACAGGTTAATAAAGTTTTCTTTTACGGCGTTAAGTGAAAAAGTCAAAAACGATGGATAGACCTAAAATCAAGTTAAGCCCGTAAAATGAAAACGGCTTATTCGTTTCCTACTGCGCTTCCCGAATAATTCTGTCCGAAAGCGGCGTTAGTGTAAGCGGCGGCGTTCATCCAAGATGCGCCATCAATTAGCATTTCAAGATTGTTTTGTGCCGCCATCGGGTAAGCAGTTTGACCTACATATTGTCCCGAACCCGACACAGGTTCAGCAAGGGGGGTGATAACAGGCATAGAAGTGCCTCCCGAATTGACAGGGATTTGATAAACACGGTTTGTTCCAAGAACGACATCGCCTCTTTCATTAACTCCCGCAGTTCCATTAGCACCATCGGCTTCTTTAGTTTCCTTGCCTTTGAAAAGACCTACAACGAAAGCCTTTGACGAATCAACAAGCGGTTGTAATTCTTCATCAAAAATGTATAGCAACAAACCTGCTACGGCCATTCCGCTAAAGAAAGTTTTCATAGTAGTCATTTATTTCACTCCGATTTTCCAAATAGTTTCATAGTTAAGAATGCGGCGGAAGATAACAATAGACCCGGTAGGGCAAAACCAACAACAGCACCGCTACCTAAACCTGCACCCTTCTTGAAATCATCAGCAAATTCACCTTCAAATTCAGCACCGTAGTTTTGGGTAGGTTGCATAGAGGTTCTGTCCACTTCAACGGACTCTAAAGGAGTGTAGCCATCCATGCTTAGTGAACCATTTTGGAGATAACCTGCGGTATCAGCATCCATTGTCATAACATCGTCATACTTGCGACCCATACGAGTGTGCCTCTTATCCATAGCGGAGGCTTCATCTCGGCGGTCTTTCATAGATTGTTTGTGTCCACCACGATGACGCATACCAAGTGATTCATCCATCTTGTCATTGTAGCCTTGTGCATCGTGAGTAATAATACGACCCTTAGAATCTCTTGCATAATTACGACCCTTACTCTTGGAGAATTCAGCCTTCATGTGAGCGTTGGTTGGGTCAGCACTTGGGCCATCTTGACCTGTAATGCCTTCATCAAATTGAGGTTCGGGATTGTCACCTTCGGCAAACCATTGAGTGACACCATGACCGAGAGGGGCTTCAACGACTACGGAATCAATACCGTTAAATCCATCAAGTGAAACTCCTTCTTCCACAGTAATGTCAGTAGTGGATTCATCAAGTAGGGCTTCTTCTGTTCCTTCCGCACTTCCAAAGTATTGATTTACTCCGTGTCCAATAGGTGCGCCTTCTTCAAGAGAATCAACAGGTGTATATCCATCAAGGGATGTTCCTTCGGCCACAGCGACAGGCTCGGAAGCAGGTTCAACGGATTCTTCAACCTCTCCTTCTTCGGCGGAAAAGTTTTCGTTTGTTGGAGTTTCAAAGTCGGAGGAAGATACCATATCGGGTTCGTTAGATGGAGAGTAGGTAGCAGTTTCACCTTCGGCATACATCACTTTCTTAGAGCCACAATCGGCGCACATCATTTTCTTACCTTCCGCACCAAAGTTTTCGGTTGGTGCGTTTGAAGTCAAATCAACGGTGGTTGAATCCGTTGGTGTATATCCTTCAAGGGTTTCATCTCCAACCATAGCATCGCTTAGGTTGTAGTATTGTCTTTCGTGGGCTTGGGTTTCTGTTTCGCTGTTCATAATTTCAACATCCTGTATTTCTAAGAGTTTATCCATATCAATTCCTTGTGCCTCGTAAAAGCAGTTAAGGTCTTCTTCGGTCATCCAAAATTCTTCTGTTTCGGCTTGGGCGACTTTTGTTTTTCCTTTCTTTTTCTTTTCGGGCTTTAGGAATTCGGAAGGGGCGTGACCTGCGGCGACTAATCCTTTTCCGCATTCAGTTCTTGGCTTTTGTAATGTGAGTTTGAATTCTCCCGGTCTGCTTGCAGAAACCCCGAAATAACCCACTTGAACAGGGCAAGTGACGAGTTTCCTTGATACAGGGGATGGGAAAGTGGTTTGTGCATAAACTACTCCACCCTTTGCATGATTAGCAGGGGTTAAGTAAAAATTAACACGCTTTCCTTTTTGAGTGTGAAGGACTAATTCAACGGATGGATATGAACCCGAATCAAAACGAATGCGAGATGCTTGAAGAGGCCCACCCTCAAGATAGCGTTCAAGACGGCCACCTTCAAGAGTTTTCATGTATTCCTCACGGTTGTTGTGATGCTTGTTAGGCAAATGAAGAACGATACGATATGTTCCCTTACCAAGACGAGTGCCTTTGACCGCAGGTTTGAGATACAATTCGGAGGTTGCCTTGTCACCTTGAGGGAAGACTTGGGTAAAATCCGTTGCGGAAGAAAATAACCATGTTGTGCGAGGATTCTCAAGATACTCCTTGAGAGGTTCTTGGTTTGGTTTCCTACCCATACCGTTGTTTTGTCGTTCTCGTTATCTAAAGACTCGCTTCATCCGTGAAGAATGGATGAGTTAGAATCTTCTCCCTTGTAATGATTATACTTGGCACGATTCTCAACAATTGCCTTCATAGATTTGACTAAATTATCTTGTGTAATTTTAGTATTTTTCTTGTAATTTGATTGTGATAAGGCATCCATATAAGCCATCATTACCATTTCCTTCAAATGCGCCCCTGTCATGCCTTTAGTATCTTTCAGTAGGGCTTTTACATTAATTTTTTGATGGTCAAAGGTGGAAAGATATTTCTTCAAAATCCACTTGCGAAGTTTATCATCGGGCAATCCAAAATCAATGCGGAAATCAAATCTTCCGGGTCTGTCCACCAACGCTTTGTCAAGGTGTTCGGGATAGTTTGTAGTGGCGATAGTGACGACTCCGCTATTGGATTCCACACCTGCTAAACAATTCAAAAATTCACCGAGAATTGGATGGTCGCCACCCCTTGTTCGGTCAATTCCACCGAGCGTGTCAATATCCTCAATGACCATGATGGTCGGGGCTACTGAACGGGCCATATCATACAATTCAGCAATCTGTCCTCTTTCGGAAATATCATCGGATTTGATGTAAATAATAGTGCTTTCAATTTGATTCATAATAGCCGAGCAAGTTAGCGTTTTCCCTGTTCCGGGTGGCCCTGTTAGCAAACAACCACGACTCGTAGGCAATTCTTTTTCAGCAAAATAATCCATGTGTTTTATGAAATTAACGATATTCTTTTCAAAGGCATCTCTTTGCTCGTTGCTTAAAACAACATCATCCCAACCAACATCCTCAACAGTGATAAACTCAAGATTTGCATTGACGGAATTGTTTTTCAAGATTCCATTTTTCTCACTAAACTTTGATAAATCTTCGTGGAATTTTTTGACTGAAACGGAATCTTCGTGAATGATTTGCACTTCACAATGGAGTCCATCAACAGGGATAATATCAACGACAAACTTGACACCATCAGTCTTTCTTTCAAGGAAGAAGGAAGCCCTAATTGGTTTGTTTTCTTTTCCATGTGGATAACTAAATTGGTGATACTGAACCCCTGTGGATTTAGTTTTACTCATGTTGAAACCAACAATTTTCTTCACTTCAAAATCAGTGTAAATCCAACCCATAAAATCGTAAATGTAAATTGGTGTCCGTGTGGCTTCCCAAAATAGCCAATCGGTATTTACACTATCGGCGGATTCCAAATCAAAGAACTCGATGTAGGCTTCTTCAAACAAATCGGGGTCGCCCTCATTAGCCTTAACCATTTTCTTGTAAAAATTAAGAATCTTTTCTTCATCATAAGGAATGGTGATTTCACCCATAGGTGTTTGTAGTCTAATCGGCTCGGTCATAATTAGAGATTGTAAAAGTCCATATCTAAATGTTGAGTGGATTCATGGCTTTATCACGCATAACCCCTTTGAAGGTTTCGGCAAAGTCGGGAAGGATGTCAATAACTCCATCGGGCAAATCTTCCAATGTAGGTCTTGGGTGCTTTTCCATAAATAATTCCATATTCCCATCTAAAATCGCTTTTATGTCCTTGCCTTCTCTCGCCGCTACCTCATTTGCGCCCGTTTGAATTCCTCCCGAACAAGTGTTTTCTTCACCGACATAGTGAAATCCGACAATCATTTCAAGGACACGATAATGTCGGCGTTCCTCCACAGGGACTTTTCGTGGGTCGCCAATAATACGCATGAGTAATTCGGTATCTTCACCCATAGCCAATCGCTCATCATAGCCACCTACGGATTCATACGCCTCCCTTCGGATGATAGTCCCTGTCGGTGCAGGGGGATGCCCGAAAAGGTAGTAGTAAGCATAATCGGGGTAGTTTTCTAAGAAAGGCATATCTTGAGGCCAATATCCATACAAACCTTTGACCATGAAAGGCTCTCCCGAAAATTGAGAGATGATGGGAACATGACAGTCAAGAGGACAAGACCAAATAGCGACCTGTTCCGATGAGGCTTCGATTTCCTCTTTGACTTCACGAAGGTATGCGTCATACCACCAATCATCGCCGTCAAGGAAAGCAAGATAAGGATTAGAACCTAATGCTACTGCTTGATTTCGTGCGCCACTAACGAGAGGGTGTGAAGGGTCTTGACGGAAGTAATTGAAACCGTATGACTCCACAAAGGCTTGTGCATCGTAGTCTTGATGTTCAACAGGTGTTCCATCACAAACATAAACGGTATAATCTTCAAGGGTTTGGTCAAAGACCGACTCTAAACAACGAGTTAGAAACGGTTTGGAAATACGATAAATGGGGATGATTACATCAAACATGAATAACCATTGGCCGATTACTCATTTATAACTTTCCACTTCATCTCAACGGTAATATCTTGATAGCCTGTGAGAGTGGTTGAGCCTTCTTCCTCATTGTGTTCACTAATCATAGAAACCTTCATGTCATTGTTAGCATCTTCAACCAAGTCATTAACGGTGTCAAAAGCATCTTCCGAAAGGGCTTCTAATTGAGGGTGGAAGGGGGAAAAGTCAATGTTATCCCAAGCATTCTTTGAAGATGAAGTGAAAATCACCTTATCGCCTTGAGAAACAGTCATGGTTGCTTCAACATTGTCTTTGTAATCCATCAAGTGAATGATTCGGTGGGTTTGACTCCATAGAAGGTCGTCATCTAAACGAGGGTCAGCAAAGTTAGCCATATCCCACATCTTGTAAAACATACCCTTGTCAAAGTAAGTATCAGTCAAGAAAACAGGGCCAAAGGAAACATCTGCTGTATTACAGAAGAAACCCATGTGTCCGTATGTTGAATCAATACCGCCTTTATCCGACCAAACTTCCCAAGCCATGAAGATACCGAAGAGAAACGGGCTAATAAAGGTTTTGATACCGATACTTCGCCTCGTTTCCGTTCAGCCTTACGGCTTTTAGGGCGTAGGTAAGACCTTAAAAGGCACTCATTCCGTTGCGCTTACTTAGGCTTCAAGCCATAGCAGGTGCGGATTGTGACTGAATAAGTGTTCGCTTATACCAATCAACATTTCCCGGATTGATGGAGATTCCCATTTCCAACAGTTTGTTAGCGATAAGGGCATCGGGGCCATCGTAAAGAGTGTATTTCATAAAGGCATACAGTTGGCTTGACTCCTTTGCAGGTGCAGTTGCGCCATCAGCGAATGCACTGTTTTGGTAGCAAGTGACCAAAGCATCAAACACTTGACCCGGAAGCACATAGACATCGGGGTAAAGGTTGAAACATGGTTGGAAGTCGGTGCTTCGTGGGTAAGGACTTGCCGCACCCGGAATACCGTCGTTTCCTACATTGTCAGGGTCAAGGAAGTAATCAGTAGTGTTAATACGGATTTGGATGTAAGCACGGTTTCCATAGACACCGTTTCCACCCACAGGGCCTCCTTCTTCAAGACCACGATAGTAAGCACCTACCGAAGCAGTTCCCGACACAAGGAAAGCGGTTGGTGAAACTGCAACATCTTCAATTACAACGAATTGTGTTGCGGTGGTTTCAGCAGGTTTGGTAATGTTGTTTCCGAATCCACCGATAAAGATAGACACTGAATTACCGGACTGTGAGTTTGTCCAAGATGTAGCGGCTGTTCCTGTTTGACTGTTCCATTCATATATTTGACTTCGCATACTCATAATTAATCATCTCCTGTTTTCAATTCATTCCCGAAGGGCGAATCAAGCACTTCCTCCATTGGTTGCAGTAGCGGCCACACGGCTTCGCTGTTGCTGTTCAATCAAGGTTCGCTTATACCAATCAACATTGTTTGGGTTGATGGTCACGCCGAGTTCAAGAAGTTTGTTAGCGATGAGGGCATCCGGGCCGTCATACAAGGTGTATTTCACGAAAGCCGCAACGACTGTGGTTGCAGATGTGCTTGTGTTGCTTGTTTGTAGGGAGTAAAGAATTTGGAAAACTTGACCCGGCAAAACATAAACATCAGGGTAAAGGTCGAAAGACTTTAGCAATTGAACGCTGTCAGTAAGAGCGTCTGCAACGGCCTTGTCGGAAGAACCTCTTGGGTATGGGGAAGCAAGTCCCGGAACTCCCGCTTGGTCTGTGACATCGGGGTTTTGGAAGTAATCGGTTGTGTTGATGCGAACCTGCAAAGCACCGCCAAGATAAGCGGAACAAGCGATGTCCTCAATAACAATAAATTGAGTCGCTGTTGTTTCAGCAGGTTTGGTAATGTTGTTTCCGATACCACCGATGAAGATGTCGTATTCACGATTTACGGGGACATCAACAGGCACGGCATCAACAGTTCGGCGTAGGCTTGAACTTGAACCGCTTGGTGCAAGATTTGACCATTCATATACTTGGCTTCTCATAGACATAATTTTCACTTTCCTTTTGGGGTTATCTTTTTGTTGTTTTTTTGACTATCTAAAGGATAGCATCTATTCTCAAATTATTGTTAAAAATTAAAGAATATGCTACGCTAAAGGATTAAATATACGATTTTGTTTGACATCCCGATGGGACATCGTTGAAAATCAAACTTCGTCTTCAAGGGAAAGTGGGTCAAATCCTGTAAGGACAGCGACACCAAGTAGTCCGACGACAGTTCCCATAACTCTTGTTAGAGTAATGTCCCCAATCATAGGTAGGGAGAATAGAACACGATTCATAATCTTCAAGTTAGCACCAAGAGCGACACCTGCACCAACGAGGACAAGTGAAGCACCGATTGTTTTCTTATTTAGCAACATTCCTTTAATATCCATTCTTAATCACACTCACATACAGTTTTTCAAACAGCAAGCACCACAAACGACAAGAGCCGCACCAAGAGTATGTTGAACGCTAAACCAACCAAATGAAGGTAGGTCAATGCGACCAAGCACAGGTTGTGACTCGCTCAAAGCCATGTGTAGTCCACCGACAGTAGTTAATACTGCACATAGCATCTTTCCGTTCTTTGTTTCAATCATACTGCATAGTTTATTCATCATAGTTTTCACTTCCTTTTTGAGTTTCACATAAAGCGGTTAAGCAAGATGCAAGAACCAACGATAACGCCGACTCCACCCGCAACCATACCGACTGATACAGGGCCAACGGAGAAATTCATCAATCCGCTATCCTTACCAAAGTGTGCAAGACCAAGTAGTAGCACGGATGCGCCCACTACGATTTGTCCTGTTGGGGTTTCAGTTCTTTTGCATACATCTTTAATCATTTGCATCTTATTCACTTCCTGTTTATTGTCCTAAGACACTCCCATGACCTTCCGCCCCTGCAACGAAGTTTCCGATGAAACCTGTTTGGTTGCTTTCAGCATACCATTGTGTCACACCATGTCCACTTCCACCTGCGGAGGGCATCTCGTAAGATGGGAGAATGTAAGAATCAAAGACATCTTGGACTCCACCGCCAAGTTCCTTTGTTTGTGGGAGGACACCTGCCTCCATTGACACATCGTATGCGGTCATAGTAGGTGCGGAATCAGCCATTGATGTTCCACCAACGACATTTGCCATTGAATCATCGCCTGTGCGAGTTCTGTTTCCGCCTACATCAGTTGATGCGGCAAACTTCTTCATATCCATGCGCTTGTTAAAAGAAGTAGCGGAGTTCATGTTTTCAGCACCGAACCATTGGGTGACACCGTGACCCATAGCCGCTTCTTGGCGAACCGAGTCAAGGTTGTTTCCAACCATTCCTTCTGCAATTTCCACTTCGGGAGTCCCTGCGGTCATTTGTTGCTCAATAGTTTCAGCACCGTAATTGAAAGTAGGTTGCATAGATGTTCTATCAACCTCAACGGAGTCAATGGTTTCGTAGCCATCAAGGTTCATGTGACCAAAGTAGCCAACATTGTCGCCTTCCGCTTGCATAGTCAAACGGCTTTGTAGTCCCGGAAATACTCCAAGAATACCAAGAATGTTTCGGGTTGCGGCAAGAGTAGTGATTGCACCACCAAGAGTAAAGACCATGTTTGAAGTCTTTGTTCCGTATGCGAGCATGGAAACACCGACACCAAGACCTGCCGCTTGAGCGATTTCAGCACCAAATGGTAGGCGAGCGAATGGAATCATAGTAAGAGCAGTAGCAGTTAAACCACCAACAACAGCACCAACGGCGATTTCACCGACAGTAAATGCGCCTTTCTTAGTAGTGAAAGTGTTTTTTAGAGCATCAGGTGTTCCTGTGATAATATCCATAACAGGGTCAATTGCTTTATCCTTTACTGTTGAAACGATTTCCATGATTTTCTCACCTTTCGTGTTATTCTTCTTTGAGTTCTTCCGTTATCTAAAACCTCTTATTCAAAAGGGGCGGGTATTTCCCCCTGTGAAATTGATATTTTGTGCAGGAGTTTGAGTGGGTGGTGCAACGAATTGTTCCGTTTTTGCTTGGGTAAGAATACGAGGGGCAACATACTCCGATGCAAGAATTTCAAGGGAATTACCTTGACTGTATAAAAACGAATCGGATTGTAGCGGATTATCAACGGAGGAAACGATTACTTGGCCGCCTACGAACTCCGAAATCCCTGTATTATCTGTTTTATTAACGCAAATCTCGGTAATCGCAGTTTTTAATTCCATTGGCAAATCCATTTCTTGAATTGTAGTCAAGAACCTGTGCATAGAATTTGCACCCGACTTTGAAATCATTGGAGTAGCAACGGATTCATCGCCTCCTGTCAATTTAGCCCAAAAGCCACTAAGCCCATCCTTGACCGACATTTTATTCAAAGCCCATGTTTGTGAAGATTCATCAAAAGATATTGAATATCCATTTCCCAATTCTTCGGAAAAAGAAGTAGGGTTTGAATCAACAGGCGGGCCTGTCGGCGGGCGAACATAAGCGGAAACAGGATTCGGAATGTAAGAAGCGAGAGGCTCACCGAGAATCGCTTTTGCTTCCTCTTCCGAGTCGTAAAAAGCATTCAAACGATAATGTCCATCACCAAGATTAGAGGCAACACCGTGCATAGCGGAATCCATAGGACTACGCTTGACAACATTTTGAAGTGCTAAATCCAAATCCATGATTATACCTTATCCCTTCTGTTATCTAAAAACAATGGTAAAAGCGATACCAATAAAACCGCACCTGTGAATTGTAAGAATGGGAATTTGGCTTCATTTTCAGCACCTAAGTTAATCGGCAAACATTCATAACAAAATGAACCTTCTTGAACAACAGTAGTCGCAGGTTTTCCACATGACTTACACTTTCGTTCTTCGGCGGATTTGTTGGCGTAATACCTTTTTTCTCTAACACCCATACCACAACACCCTTTGGCATTTTCATTCCAATTGTAATTAGCAATTTCATCTTTGACTCCACATTTGAAACACACTAATTCGGAAATCAATTGTCTTTTTTCTTCGGCTGATTTGGAAACATTGATTGAACCTTTTAGTCCAAATCGGGATTTGTAATCATCAAAAGAGCCTTTTAGACTTGGCTTGTTCCACAAAATCCATCTTGAAAGTGAACCTGCGGTGGTTGGGTCTTTCCAATCTTCCTTCGTGCTTGTTTCAAATCCGCCTCCATGTCGTTCAAGGTATCGTTCCATTCTTTCCTTATCACCATGTTTAGTGTAATCGCTTGCGCCCCTTTGTCCAAAGTGCGTAGTTTTCATTTTCTTGCCTTCGTCATCATAGAAAATTGCCATCAATTTCTTTTCGGGTTTGGAAGAACGGGAGATTTCAACAGAAGACGGTTTTTTAGAAGATTCAGCCCGATATTTCTTGGTTTTCTTAGCAATTGATTTAGGTTGGTCGCTAAACTGCTTTCCTTTCTTCATATCTTTACGCTTCTTGGCACTCGTTTTCTTGTATTCCTCATCAGTTAGGGAATCAATAGCCTTTGCAGGTAAATATCGTTCACCTGTCTTACTTGACTTCTTACCACTCTTAGTTTTCCAATCTTGGTCGCCCCAATTCTTTAACGATTTTTGAGATTTGGTCTTTTTAGAAGATTTATACGGCTTTTTGCCTTTCTTGCCCATCGCTTTCTCGTAATCTTCGGTTAATGATTGGGCTTTCCGAGCAGACCATTGACCCGCTTTTGTTCCATCTTGAGCCTTAGCAATAATCCTCTTGAAAATACGATTTCGGACTTTTGCCCCTTCTTTACCATAAGTTTTCTCATATTTTTTGAGTCGGGCTTCTTCCTTTGAGTCAGCATTAAAGGTTTCCGCACGATTTCCCACTACGGAATACTTCAAGGGTTGAAATCCTTCAATAGCGGAAGATTCAGTCAATTGTTCGGGACTATAATCAGTTAATGTTTGGTTAGGTTGATACTCCGCTTGAAATTTGTCGGGCAAATAGTCGTCATCATCAGTGGATTCGTAGCCAAAATCCATTTCTTGAAGTAAAACAAAACGAGTATCGCTTGGAATAGTGGCTTCAATGTCGCTAACACCTTTCTTTACTAACGGGTCAAAAACAATTTTCCACTCATTATCGGACAATTCCTCCTTTGAAACCAATACAAACTCGGTGAAAGGGGGTTCAAACCAATTTTGGGGAAACTTGAATTCCACTCCGACTCCTAATTGTTCAATAGAAATCGTTGATACATTTTCGGCTTCACGCCATCCTGTTTGGTATATGGCTTGTCCTTGTTTCAAGGCTTTATCGTAAGCACCATCGCCACAATATACCTTTTGATTACCCCATTGGTAGCAATCAACGCTTACTTTCCTCACAGGAATGGTATCACTTCCACTTAGACAAGATTCCTAAGCCGACTCCAATGGAGGCAATAAAAGCCGCAGGGATAGCATACACTTTGACAGAATTAAGCAAATTTTCCGATTCCATCTCTTTTTCGGCTGATTTTGTTTCTTCTGCACTCATCTCGGCCTTAATTTCGGCAATCAATTCACTTCGGAATGTGTCGGCTTGACTTTCGGCTTGTTTCACTTTTTCAATTAACGAAGTCATACCTTCGGATTCAATCTCAATCACAAGAGGTTGTAAATCAGCAACGGAGGCTCTTTCCACTTTCTTTAGGGCTTCCATGTGTTCTTCACCTGCGTAATTCATGCGACTCCATGTAGCACCTGCAACGGCGGCATAGGTTGGTTTAACATCGTAGCCCGATGCTTTGAAATTGGAAACGATACGAGCAACGGCTACTTCCCCGGCTTCGGATTCGGATTGGAACAACCATTCTTCGTAATCAGCAAGTTTCATAGCGGAAACATCTCGGAAGTCTTCGGAATGCGCTTCCATGAACGATTCAAGAGGGTCGGGAGTATTGTCCATAAATTCATTTGTAGGATTCGCCATCGGGCCATCTTGACCAACAGGTTCAACAGGAGGACTCGGAGGGAGAGGTTGATTCATAGTTTCGGAAGCCAAGTTTTCCGTTTGAGCATTCAAAGTATTATCTCCCATAACATCTGTAAGGTTTCCTTGAATAGTAGCGACTTCATCTTCGGGAACAGGTTCACCTGCCCCATAATCGGTGGACTCGCCTTCACCCATCAAAGATTGAAAATCCGACATGAGTATAAATTATCCCTTCCGTTATCTAAAGACAACGAATCATACATTAGCATGGAAAAATCTTTCTTGAGGATAGGAAGAAATGCCTATTTCGGACATAAAACTTTCATATTCCTCTAAATTAAATTCTTGTGTTTCCGCTTCCATCAATAATCCATCATCGTCAATAACTTCTTCGGCCATTTTAATTTTCCTTCCAAATTGTGTTCCCAAAGTTTGCATAGCATTGAGTATGGCTTCCACATCATCTTCACCTTTAGACAAAACAATATCAGTAATGACAACACTCCCTGCACTACGAGATGAACCATCGGAAGATACGGTGAAAATACCATCAGCCGTGTAAGTATCTCCTATACTAAATGTTTCTTTAGAAAACAAAGGAATGATACCTCTTTTGGTAAAACCATCTATGACAATAGAAGTTTTATCTCCGCTAATTTCTTTTACAGTAAATCCATTTCGGGTGCAAACCTCTCCTTTCATGTAAAAAAGAGCAAAAGGAGTATATTCATCAAGTTCATTAGCGGGGATATTAGCAATTTTGACAACCTCGACGGCTTCTTTATCTTCTTTATCAAAATAGCGTTGGGCGGAATCCGTTAAAAGATACGCCATGTGGTAATCAGCCATGATTAGACCCTCCGAACACGCTTCATAGCACCCGATGACCTATCAATAACTACTGCTTCTGTGTCCGAAGTTTGGCTAACGGTGTTTTCAATAGACCATTGAGCAAGGGACATTGAGGTTGTTCCATCAGTATAATTAGAATTTACTTGGTCGGAAAGTGGGCCACCGACTGAACCGCCAAGACCCAATGTATTAGGGGTAGCATTTCGTGAACCTAAGTGATTTGCGCCTATGTCGCCACTTCCGGGAACAAAAGAAGGGGTTTGTCCAAGAACTCCTATGTTAAACATCTTATTCATTACTGATGGTGGAGTGTTAGCATTTCCTGTATAACCACTCATAGATTGTGGGATGAATGGCTTAACCGCAGGGTCAAGTGAAACCGTAGTAGTTTCCTTAATTACCCTCATATCAAAATCAGGATTTTCTTCGCCTGTCATGCTATTGTAAGGGGATTGACCGGGTGCTTGGGACTCTTTGATAACATTTTCGGAGGCTTGAACCATAGCCATTTCGGGTTCAAGATACATTTCATCACGATTCAAAGCAATATCTGTATGTGCGCCGATTCCTTCATTGTATTCCACATATCGTTCCGTTGGAAGTGCCGCAAAACGACTACCCATAAACGAACCATCAAGAACTTGAGGAATAACATCAACCGCATAGCCTGTGGATTCCACTACCATTTCTTCATATTGAGCAGGGTCAAGATTACCTGTATTTGGATTTTCAATCAATTCGGGAGTTTCCGCCTCTTTTAACTCCTTTTTGGTTAAGAACTCGCTAACTTTCGGGAAAGCAAAAATCGCCGCTACTGCACCGAGAGCCAATGGAATCATAGAAGATTTCTTGGTTTCCGCTTCACTAATGATGACTTCTTGAATCATATCGCTACCATCGGACACTTCCACTACGGCATCTTCAATTTCGTGGTCATCAACGGCAACCATACCAATCTCATCACCAAATCGGTTTTTAATACGAGCATTAGAATCATCAATCATTTCCATTTCAGCATCATAAGTTTTATTCCAAGATGCTACACGACCTTTGACTTCATCTTCTAATTCGGAAGTTAGATACTCTAAATCCGAACCTCTTACCTTTACATCAAAAATCCTTGTGAAATCTTTTGTTGAACCCGAAGGACAACCAATTGATATTTGCATAGCCGTCATCTCATCTTCCGCCCTAACTTCAAAGTTTTGATGACCCGAATAATTCAAAGAGGCTTCGTCAAAATCACCGTGAATGGCACTACTTGTGGTTAATTCGCTTGTAGTGAAGCCCTCAAGTCCTGTATCTTGCTTGATACCAAACAAACTACCTGCACCTGCATACGGGGCTTCAAAGGTTTCAGCATCATAACTTTTAAGGGCATCCTCTAATTCCTCATCGGTATATTCATGTTGGCAGGGATAACAAAGCATCTCATAACCCATTTTTAATGCACTCGCTTTATCTTCAATATCCTCACCACAATTCATACATTCATACTCGTAATCGGCTTCCGCACCAAAAGAATCATTCATATTTACAAAAGAAAAGTTTGCAGGGGAGTTATCCATGTAGCCACCATAGGTGGGAAGTGGGTTTTCCGCAGGTTGTGGGTATGCCCCCATCAATTTTGCGAATTCTTCGGGAGTCATAGCATGACCTTGCGTAGCATCGCCATTATCCATAACAGAACATTATTCATTCTGTTATCTAAAGACGGCGTTTGAGAATTCCATAGTAAGGTTCAAATCCATCTATGGCTTGATTATCAATGAAATCACCCCAAGTAATCGGTTCTTGATACAGCAAGTAAGGATGCAACATATCCTCAAGGTTTTCCGCTACATCATCCGATTCAGTCCAAACATTCGCTGAAACCGGGATTGGAGAGGGTTCACCAATGCGTCTTTCATATTCTTTAGGGGTGTAGTTAATTAATTGAGTCCAATTTGGAGGTTTGTCGTTCACTTGGATTTCTCCGTAATGATATTCAGCATAAAATGATTTTCCTAACCAACCATTCGCTATTTCACGCCAATTGTAATCGTGACCTGCATAAATCAAATCCTCTTTCAATTCTTCGTTATACCAACCTTTGTTATGGAATTCATCGGGTGGGAAGAGAACATCAACAGTAGTAGGATAAACACGCACAACATAACCAACAGTTAAGCCTCCGCCATCAAGAGTATGACGAGAAACATTGACCTTATCACCAACAATCCAATCAGCAGGGTTTCTTAATAAACCGACTTGCGACATATCACCTTGTCGTTGTTGGGGAGAGGCTACGGAGGAAACCGTAGTAATAGTGCGAGAAATAACGGTTAAAGCATCACGGAAAAACTCATCTTGACGGTCAAAAGAAATGTCACCAAAAGTTCTGTCCGAACCAATTTCACCTGTGGATAAATCTTCCACTTCAATTTCGATTCCGAGATTTTTTGAACCTGCACCCATGAATCCACCTGCGGATTGTTGGCCTTTTCCTTTAGCAAAACCCGTAAATGTTTCCGGGAAGACACCCATCCTGACAACAAAATTCCCCTTTTCGCCTGTTAAAATCTCTTCTTTGACAATAACCCAATTTGAAGGAATCCTTCGGTTTTTATCGAGATTGATACCTGCGAATTGTCGCAACGACTTTTGAACAGCATCCCAATTCATTGTATTCAAGACCCCTGTGCAAAACCTTCATTGATGAAATTACCCCATTTCAAACCTTTGATATTGTCAATGGATAGCGGAACGCCCGTAATTAAGGCTTGATTAACGACTAATCTATCGTTAAGGGCTAATTCGGAGGAAATATCTTCTTCAAGATTGATAGAACCACCCCACCAATTGTCCTTAAAATCTAAATCCATATCTTGATGTCCATAAGTGTCGGCTTTTTTAACAATTTTAGAGGAATCAAAACCTGCAATAATTAAATCTTTCAATCTTTCTTCGGACTGTTCGCCATCATCCCATAAGACAATCGCTTTATCTAACATGACTCTTTGAATTGTGCCAAGTCCTGTTTCCGCAACAGACTCCCGCACCGCAATAGAGGCAATCCTATCTCCGGGTCGCCAATCGTGAGTGAAAGGAGTCATGGATTAAGATTGTTGGTTTCACTATCTAAGGACTAATACGAACAGTAGCCAAAGAAATAAACATCGTTATTGTTAGCAATTCCGACAGCATCTTCCCACTTGGCATCCGAAATCTTGTGTAAAGCATAACCTTGTTCAGTTAATTTGAAACCATTTGCTCTTAACTTTTTGATGATGGCTTTATCTCGCTTACCCAATTTCCTTTGCCAAGCATTGAATCTCTTAACAAAATCCCCGTCGCCTTCCTTCCAATTCCACTTATCCAAAATAACTCTTGGAAATCTCGCTATCCAATTTTGTAATTTTTCTAATTCATTGTCGCTTAAAAATGGAAAATAAGATATGTTTGCACCATATTTTTCAGCAAGTGTGCCTGTATATCCTTCATCCCCATAACGGTCTTCTAAGTCGTATTTAAGAGCATAAAATCGCCCGTTGAGGGTTTTCTTAATGTCCTCAATGCTCATGTTAGCAATTCTTTGACCTTTTCTTCGCCATCTTAACTTGCGCTCATCAAATGTTGCACCCATGATAAAGCCTCACAAGTAGGTTTTACCGAACCAAGCACCAAGACCGATAAGAACAAGCCCTCTCAAAATATCAAAAGAATTATCTTTGACCCAATCGGAATTAAATTGAACTCCACCATCAACCTCGTCTTGTTGGACTACGGTAAGATATGGATTGGCGGAAGATTGCACAACGGCTTCTTCCATAGGAGTCATTGAATTCTTTTCGCTCGTTTGAGTTTTGTTTTGCATAGCAATTTCAAAAGCCGATTCCTCTTGAGCAGGGGCAGTAGGATATGCCGCCATATTGATTCCCAATTCTTCGGGCGTATAACTCATCATAGGAACGGAATTTTTGAAAGCATCATCAGCCATAAATGTTCCATCTCCCATAGCCATCGGTCTTTCTCTTTGTGAAGGCATCATTTCTTTTGCACCATTCAAATCACGAACAATAAAAGCATCACGCATTCTTTCGGTCATATCTTCACCATAGGTTTCGGTTAGGGCGGTTGTTTTGACGGTGTGCAATTTGTGGCCCCATGTATGGTTGCGGTTGAGTGACACTTTCGGCATTGTGAATATCGTTTTGTCCTTCCACTTCCACAGGATTAATTTGATTGACAGAATACTCGGATTCCTTTACTGATACAACCTTTTTTGGAGTTTTAGCACATCCACAACCTTTTTCGGCCTTTTTGGTGTCACTCCCGGATGTCGAATCACTCTTTTTATCCATCAATTTCTTGACTCCAAAGATACCAAGTGCGCCAACAACAAGTGTTCCCAATCCGACACCGAAGACTTTAGTTTCAGCACCTTTAGTTTCTTCCGCCCAAGCGATTTCGTTTGGTGGTAGCGAAGCGGAGGAATAACCTGCCCCATCTTCCCATCCAATTGTGAAAGACGATGGGGAGTGTAGTCCACCTGTGGTGGCTTCGGCGGTTGGGCCTTCAATTTCCGCAAGAGTTTCCGAACCGAATGATTCAGCCATTTGTAGGGTAAAGTCCACATAGTTTCGCTTAATCTTAGCATTTTCCTTTCCTCGACATTGACGGTAGGCTTGTTCAAAAGAACCCATGCTTGCTCTTGGGTTTTCTTTCTTACCGTAAATGTTGAAAAGTTTGGAGAGGTAGCCAATACGACCATAAGCACCCATTGGGTAGTATTTACCATCTTTTTCGGTGACGGCGGTGTAGTAAAACTTGTTAGAAGAACCATCACGGTTCACCATGTAGCGGTCATAGATAACATCGCCGTAGCCACTATTCTTCAAGTCACGCCTTGCACTCTCAACATCTCTTGATGAAGGGGCAAGAGTTCTCATAGCCTCAAAGGTTTGATTCGTAGGGTCTGCACTTGGGCCATCTTGTCCTGTAATATCTTCGTTAAACATTGGACTTGGATTTCCAACCATATCTGCGTTCATTCCTTTCTTTTGCATTTTCATCATTCCTGTTTTTCCGTATTTGGCACGACCTATTTTAGCGGCGGTTGCATCTCCGACTTCTTGAGCCTTTTCGGGACTCATGCCTTTTTCCTTATATTCATTAGCGATTTCGTTAGACAATTTATCAAAACGAGATTCAGCATCAAAATCCACGCTTTCGGGAATGTTTAATTCTTTTAGGGCTATATCTCCCATATCTCCATAATGGGGAACAATGCCCTTAACACCATCAATGGTTTCCCAACCGCCCATAACTTTCTTTTGGAGGCGAAGTGTGAACATTCCATAGGTTTCGCTAAGTTCCATCATCTCATCAAAATCATCCCTTGCTTGGTATGAAATATCTGTCATAACATCGTAATCTTCTTCGGCAATAATTCTGTAATCGCCTTTTTCGTGTAGTATTGGGTTCTCCCACGCATGGCTATGAAATGATTCAGCATGAAGTGGACTCAAGTTAATAGCGAAATCTTGTTGGCCGATAGCCCTTCCATCGCCTTGAGGAATCCAATCGGGTTCTTGGACTACGGGTTCTTCGGCTGAAAAACCAAACTTATTTGGAATACCCATTCTCCCTTGCACTCTTGCTAATGCTTCTTCAACAGAATCCTTACCGTAATTTGCGGTCATCCAATCGCCCTGTCCGTTGAGGGAATTTTGAAAATACCATACAAGTGAAGGCAAATCAAGGCTTCTTTGAGTATCTGTAAGCATTTCCGCAACTCGTTGGTCGGGCGATGTGTCCAAATCATAACCGAAAAATTCTTCCATTGTGTCTTGGTCAGTTTCGCCCCATGATTCAGCCATCATACTCTTCTTGAAAGAAGGCTTATCGTATGATTCCCAATTCATTTCTTTTGAGCCGCAACCGCAACCGCTTTCCGCATTTTTACAACCGCAACCCATAATTTCACTTCCTTAATTTTGAATATCCAAATAACGCAAGTAGTCCGACACCGAATCCCGCTACAATACCTTTCCAATCCCCGCTATCTAAAGATAACTCATCAAAGGGGTCGGATAAAAGACCACTTCTTTTCTTGTCTTCTGCACCAAGACCAAGTGACTTACGGTGTGCGTGGTAGGCTTGATAACCTTTCTTGTCGTTATCCCAAAGGTAATCCTCAATCCATTTCAACAAATCTTTGTTTTGGTTTTCGGCATTCATATCCCATGAAACATCACTATAAGCCGAACCTCGTCTTTGAACTCCACAAATCGTGCAATCTTGACTGAAAGTGACTGAACCTGAACCATCTTCATCATATTCAGTATCTCTTACATAGGCGTTAGACCATTTGTGGTCTGTGCATATAACGGGTTCAAAAATATCAAATCCCCAATAAAACTCACTCAAAAATTGAGCAAATGGATATATCCATGCGTTTTTGAATCCAATTTTAGCCATACCTTCAATAAATGACTTTTCAATTTGTTTCATCTCATCGGTGTTCCAATCCTTATCATCGGGCATTTCACTCCAAATCTCCAAATTATTTACATCGTAATCGCTTACATCCTTGTCGGTTGCGTTAGCCCACGCTTCTTTAACACCGGGAACTTTGGCTAATTGGAGATTAAATTGACCCCAACCATATCGTAGTTCATCATCATCGGCTTTGAGTTGTAAATCCGCCGCTAATGTCTTGTAGTTATCCCCCTCTTTATACCATTCACGACTCGGAACAAAAGAACATTTAGTGTAATCTTCATTCCAAACACAAGTTAATTCAAAAAAATCTTCTTCACTATTTGAGATACTATCATGTTCTCTCCAATCCCTACTCCAATAATTTTCAAGAAGTCCATAATCTCCCTTTTTCATTAACTTAGGGAATCTTGCTATACCACTATGTTTTTCTGTTGTAAAGTATTCAGCATCTAATTTCTCAATTTTTAGAGGTTTTTTCGGTTTCTTAGCCTTATCTCTTGCTTTTTGTAGTGCTGTCGCAAGTTGGCCCTTCGGATTTCCACCCCAATTTTCACTTTCAAAATCTTCAAGGTTATCTTCTCCGTGTTCATATTCAAACAAAAATTCATGGCTTTGGGACACTCCTTCTTCGTCATAATTTGAGTGTTTTCTTAAATCAGCCGTAATCAAGTCATCTCCATTTTCTTCAATGGCTTCTCGCACTAATTCTTTCCATTCCTTTACGACCTGTTCTTCGGACTCGCCATCTTCCCACTCCCCATTGAAAAGACCACCTGCTGATTTTGTATAAATCCACATAGTATAGTCCACATAATCTTCTCCTGTTTCAGCATTCATATCCCATGAAACATCTCCGCTAATACTGCCTCGTCTTTGATTATTACATTTTATGCAATCTTGACCGAATGTGGTGTAAGCCGTTCCATCATCGTCATATTCAGTATCTCGGACATAGGCATTAGACCATTGGCAAAGTGAAGTGTTTGGTAGTGGAAAATTATAGATGGTATAACCCTTTCCTTCTCCCCAATCATCATAATATCCAAAGTTTTTCCATGTTTTGTGGTTAGTAGTGTCTATTCCCCAATCTTGTAATTGCTTAATGACCTTTTGTTTGCTAATTCTTGGACTTACATGAAGGCTTCCTTGATAAGTGCCGTAATTTCTTGGCTTATCTCCGCACCAATCAATGAATACGACTACATTCTCATTAAAATAATCACCGTTAAAATCGGGGTGTGTATCAACCAAATCTTTGTTAAAGAATGGAGGTAATTCATTTTTTCTTGGGCCTGTTGGATTGTAGGCGAAACTCGCCCCATCAATTCCCTTCATATCATACTGATTTATCATAGCCAATGTCTTATCCCATTGTGTATTTCCTTCCGCCTCAAAGGTTTCAGCACCAAAAGATTCGGCTTCCCAAGAAACTTCGCCTCCTACATAACCTCGCCTTTCGGTATTACAAAGCCCATAATTGCACCGTTGTCCAAAAACTACGCTTCCTTCGCCATCATCATATTGAGTATCTCGCACATAGACATTAGACCAATCACATTTGTAGCATTTCTCATGGTTCGGATAATTGAAATAGACCAAATCATACTCGTCAGCGTGAATACAACTCTTGTTAGAACAATCGGTTGAATTATCAAAAGGAATGCCTTTCCTGTGGAGGTATGCCCTTGCTTCTTCTATGCTCATTCCACTCTCACGGTTGATAACTCCGTTTGAACCATCAATGCTTATTGTAATGTCGCCATCTTCATAAATCCAACCTTGCCAATCATCCATTGAGAATCTTTCCTTCAATTTCAAACCATACCAATCTTCCTCCGATTCAAAGGTTTCAGCACCATATCGGGCATTATGGGATTCATCTTCGTGTTGCGCCCATTCTGTAATCTCGGTATTACCATGTTTCATACCCTCGTCTTGCGCCCAATCCTTAAACGAAATATCTTTACCATGACTCATCAGTTCTTGGTCAGCCCACTCGTTAAATTCAACCTTGAAGGTTTCAGCAGTAAATAAGTAGCAATTACAGTCCTCGCCATGTTGGGAACGACATACAAATTCAGTATTACAAACCTCACACCGATTTAATCCTGTTTTACTGAATAAACAATTACTACAATGTATAAAATCATAGGTTTCAGCACTATAACGACCTCTATTATCCTCGTATTCTTTGGCTCTTTCGTAAGTCAAATCGGGGTGTTCATCAATTGATTTCACCTGTTGATACCGTCTTTCATCTTCAAGCCATTGTGGAACAGTTTCTTTGGCATAAACCCGTTCATTTCTATGAATAGAGAGGGCTTGAGCGACTAACAATGCACCATACTTACCACTTCCTCCGATATTGAAATACTTCGTGCCTTTCTTATCCTTTTCTCGTTTGTCGTAAATAGTGACTCGGTGGTTTCCAACCCAAAGATTCCATTCTTTGCCTTTGGATTTGCCATCGCCACTTTCACCCATGTTAGGATTTCCAAATACCTTTCGCAATTCCGCACGATTGGTTTTGATGTAGGCTTGAAGGCTTGTTCCGCTTGGGAAATTAGGGTTTTTGACAATCCTAATACTGTTCATTCTTCCATCCTCCCGTTAATTTCCAAAAAACCAATGACATTAGAATCTTTTCCGAATGTTTGAGAAATATGAGATTCAATTTTTAGTTTAATCATTTCTTTGACTTTATGTGTTTTACCCCAATGTTCGTCTTGAGTAATCAAAATACTCGTCATACTTTCAGGAAAATCCTCGTCAGCAGTTTCATATTGAATGTTAATAATGTCAAAAACAACCATCATTGTTCACCACTTTCGTCATCATTTTCGTCATACTTAGAGCAAATTGCTTCAAAAGCCTCTTTATGTTCTAAATCTTCCTTGTTAATCCCAACGGATTCGTGCGCTACTGATGCCGCAGTAAGTAATGGAAGGGGTGACAAAAGATAAAACCATTCGATACCTAAATTTCCAAAACGATTTATAGCGAAAAGTAATCCCGAAGCGATTCCACCTGCGACTAAACCCTTTGAAACGGATTTACTCATGCTTGAACGATGTTGTTCAGCAAGATAGGTATGGAAACCCTGTTCACAAATGGAACGAACCGACATGAGATACAATTGTTGTTCTCGTTATCTAAAGGCTCTCAAAGAAGATGTCCTTCTGCACCGAATGTGCGCCCTGCGTTGATACCGATTTGACGGTGCTTGCTTGGGGTCAATCCACCGAAGTCGGATGCACGAACAGGTGGTGCGACATACTCGGATTCCATGCGAAGACCGCTACTTGGAGGAATCAAGTTTGTGAAATTCATTTGCTTTGGCACATTCGCTCTTGGAAGAATTGGGGCTTCACGAAGGGAAACACGGTTCACGGAAGGCTTCACATTAACGGAAGGTGCGGCGAATAGTTTTCTTGGGTTTGGTGGGCGACTCATTGAAGCACGATTGACTTCGTGAGCAGGGTTGTTTCCAAAAGTTTCTGTGACGCTGTGAATTAGGGTGTTTGGGATGTGAGTTTCGGGGCGAACACGGTTCAAATGAGATACATTGAAATCTTGACCGCTACCATAAACTTCCATAGTGTGCGTTGGCCTCATGTATTGACCTTCGGGGGTAAGTCCTGTGCTTCGTAGGTTGTAGTTTCCGAGATGTTGGGAGGCATCCGAACCCATTGGCAATTCAAATTCAGCGAACTTGACAGTAGGCATAGATGGGCGATGAGTGTTTTGAACGATACCTTGTCCATGTCCCTTACCCATTACTGCATCAGCAAGTGGGATTGCGTGACTTGAAGGGATTGAAAACTTTTGAGCCTTTGGCATTTGTGGTGGGGCAGGTAGTGGTGCGTTAGGTGCAAGACCTTGACCCATAGCGTTAAACGCAGGGAGGGTGTCTGCCGCCAAATTGACTTGTGGGAATTGAGTCATCTTAGGGGCGGGTGGTAAATCGGGTAAGACTGTATTACCTGCTATTGTGCGAGCCATAATAATCAATTCTCCCTTCTGTTATCTAAAGACTTACTTTTTGCGCTTCATCATTACGCCACCGACAACAACGACACCTGCACCTGCAAGTAGCCATCCCCAATTCTTGCTTACAAGAGCCTTTGCTCGGTCAAAAATGTCGGAAAACAAGCCCCCTTCGGCTTCCATAATTTCGTTTCGGACTTCGGGGGAGTCTTCATCAGCAGGGGTTGGCATAGGGGTTGCGCCACCACTACCGCTTGTGAAATTAACTTGAGGCGGTTGTCCCATCACATCTTCCTCATCAGTAGGGAGGCTTTGTGAAGTAATCGGGCCTGTCAAACCTGCAACGATTTCAGTCCCAAGTGGGTCAGCCATCAAATTAGCCATTGTAGGATTACCTGTAATGTTTCCAAACGGGTCGGAAGATTCGGCTTTCACATCACGACCAATTGGGTTATCATCGGGAAGCATGACTATCACTTATCTTTCTCGTTATCTAAAGCCTCTTATGTTATATGAATTGGAATGCCTTGTGGAAAATTAAAAAACATTCTCGGTGTATCAACAGGCTCTTTGGGTTTAATCCATACGCTTACTTTGGTGGGTGTGATATTGGTTCGTAAAAATGGAATCGCATGAATTGATTGTTTGACATAAGGATTCATAAATGATTTGTAAAAAGACGATGGAGGGTTGTGGAAGTAAGGATTATGTTTCTCCCATTGATTATTAAAAGGGTGCGAAGATGAATAATAGGGGTCTTCTTTGCATTCGACTATTTGGTAAAAGACACTTTTGCTAATTTTGAACTCTTTTTTAGAACAGTTTGCTTTATTACTTTTGCTCGGTGATTTTCTAATGGGACTTCCACCTTTTGAACGAGCGATGGAATAACGATTTTCCATTTCATCCCACAATTTGAAATCATATTCCCTAAGATTTAGAGTAAGATAAATAACATCATCAGCGACTTCCTTAAATTTATCTTTGTGATTGACAATTTTCCACGCAGTTTGTCCATTTCTTCGGTTGATTTTCTTAACTACATAGCCCCAACATTGACTATGAGTAAGTAATAAAAGCAAGACCGCTTCCTTTACCACATTATTACACTTAGCGAATTCATATTCACTTAGCGTTGTCAATTGTTCCAATGATATATTCATCATTTTCAATTGATGGCGAATCTCATGGGAATGGGTGTAAAACGCTATCGCCCCGACCCGCATAAGATAAGATTGTTCAACCACCTATTTAATCGGTGAGTCCACGAATGGCGATGTATGCACCTGCGGAGAGAATAGAAATCATAGCAATTCCCGCTAAAGGGGTCTTAAAGGGAGATTTTGTTTCTTGCGGCGACTCAAAATCCTTCTTATCGGACAAATCAACCTCAATGCGATGGCGTTCCGAAAGTGGCACATATTCCAAATCGGGGAAATCTTTTTCCACATCAACGGAGGCAAGACCTCTCAAAGAATCTTGCTTCGGCAAACCGTCATCAAGTGGCATAGCATCAAACGAATTCCCCTCCATGCCTAAAGGTGATGATACTTCCGACCTCCATTCTCCTACGGTGGAGAGGGTTCGTGACGGTTCGGGGGTAGTTTGTGGACTCGCATTGAAGGTAGCAGGTTTCATCTCAATGTTTTTTCCTGTATGCGTGACCTTTCTATCTTCACGGATTTTAGAAGCACGGAAAAAGCCCTCATCACGGTAGTAAGTCGGTGAATAACAAACAACCTCTCCTTGTTGAGCCGCCGAAATGCCTCCAAGAACCTTTTTGACTTGGCTTTTATCTGTCCCGAAGCCCATTTGGTCTTCAACCGCCTTCAAATCACGATGGTTAATGAGGTTATGAATCATATAGGTGGAACATTGGGATAATGCCTCTTTTGATACCGATGCAGGTCGCTGTGAGATTAAACAGACACCGTAGCCATTCTGCCTACCTAACTTACAAAGGCGCACGATACCGTCAAAGGAAACGGGCTTTCCTTGTTGGGGAACGAAATCTTGACATTCTTCAAAAATTGTCATAACACCCTTTCCAAGTTTCGCCATCAACAAATCATCGCAATAATCACGGACTATTTGTTGTTGCTTATCCAAACCTAAATCGGAAATATCAATGACAAAGGAAGTCGGTTCTTTTCCTAATCGGTCAATTAACCCTTTGATATTAACGGATTCGCCACCTTTAGGACTTAACTCTTCCACATTTGGCAATTGGGAAAGTCCTCCGTGTGCGCCCAAGACATCGAAACAGACGAATTGAAGTCCGACACGGTTGATTTCTTCCATGAGAAGTCCACCTGTCCACGACTTACCACTTCCTGTAATTCCTGTCAAGAAAATCTTATCTCTTACAAAATCAAGCGGGAATTTTAAGTCAGCAGGTTGTCCTAATGATGTGCAAGCCAAAATGATTTCATCGGGCTTAAAAGAAGCCGATGACGATGGTGAAGATTCAGCACCCCAAGATTCCATAATTAATCTTTATTGCTTCCGCTATCTAAATCATGCGTTTGATTTCGCCGCTTCTTCGGCACTTTCAACACCTAACTCATTCCCTAAATCCGAATCTCCCGAATTTATCCTTGCCATATCGCACAATGTCCCTGCGAATCCGCTAACTGTGCCGTCAGCCCCTACGGTGACGCAAAAATCATGCACGAAGCCATCCATATTTCTTCCATAGTCTTTAGAAAGGAGTTTTTTAAGGACATTGGCCCCTTCTTTTACCTCTTGAGCATTTTGGGGATTGGCAAGGAAAACTACAAAAGTCGGGCCTTTTTGTTCCAAATCACGGTAATTGAATTCCAAGTCCTTATTGAAAACTTGTCTTGACCATGAACTTGAGTCCGACCAAGCCATATCCATAATGATGATATTAACACATTGGTCAAAATTGTAATTTTGTAAATCACTACACATACGGTCAATGCCTGTCGCCAAACTTGTTCCACCCGAAGGGCTAAACGGTGATTGTCTTTGTGGGGTGTTATCCAAAAACCAATCAATTGCCATTTTGTGTTCACCCGATGGGCCGGGCCAAACCGTTTCAGCACCACCATTGAAAGCCCATACGGAAAAGGTATCTTTAGAAATCTCCGCTTGAGCAATCATCATAGCACAGCAAATTTGGGCTAAGTGATAACCTGCCATTGGATAACCTGTATTGGAAATCCCATAGTATAAGCCATCGCCCATTGAACCCGATTTGTCCACAAGGATGTTTAAGTGAGTCGCCAACCCTTCTTTCCCTTCCACCGTTGGTCGCATGGTTTTTTGAAGTGTTTCTCCAAGTATCGGGTCGGGAACTGCTGATGTGACAATCAATTCGGAAATTGGGTCTGTTAAAACATCCCATGACTTTCTTCCTGTGGGTTGTTGAGGAAACCGCTTAGAAGGAGGGCTACGAATCAAAAGTGGGGCCATATCTTCATACATAGCCCGAAGTGGATTCGGCATATCTTGAGGCGATTGTGGATTAATGACATATTCACTTGATTTGAAAATAATGAAGGGATTATCCCCATATCGTTCACCACTACCGAATGTTCCCATTTTAACCAATCCTTATATTCATGTCGGGGTTTTCCAACATTTTCTTTCCATTGTGTTCACTATCAGCGATTAGACCCCACGCTGTCGGAACAGGGTTGCCATAAACATCTTTCATAGGGAATCTTTTCTCATACGCAATCTCGGCATCTAAAACACCTTGAGGAAAATTGTTAATAGCCTTTCCATCAACATCACATTGACTTAATTTTCGGCGGTATGGGATAATACCTCCCGCTTCCACGATACCCCGACAAGTTTTACACTCATAAACCTCAAAAATTAGACCTTGTTCCTCATCAATACGGTCAGCGATTTTTGTTAAAGTGTGATAATTGGTTGAACCCTCTAACTGAACTGATAAGGCTTGGTTGGCTTTAGGAATAATTGAATCTTGAACAAGATGAGTGTCAAGATTAGGCCCTTGATACTGCAAAAAGTCAGTATTAGGGAGTGCATTTGGCGAAAATGAAGGAATCTCACTCCAACGAGGATATTCTCTTTTCTTTTTCAAAGTGCTTCCATTAGTCGGGTCACGGTAGGAATGACAAGGGGGCGAATCATCAATCCACTTTGCTAACGAAAAATCGTAATAGGCTTCGCTTGAACGACCTTCACAAACAACGAAAGTAAAACCTTTATTCGTTTCACCATCAACCGATTGTGCTAATTGCTCATCAATCTTTTTCTTAAAATCCTCTTGTAATTGCTCGTTAGCATCTTGAATTTTTTCAATTTCTTCCTCTTCACCGCCAACATCATTAGGACAAGATTCTGTTCCCGAAGCCGCACTTGTAATCTGTGGCTCTAAAGGTATCGGTCTTAAATTATCATATTGTGTTTGAGGTAAAAGCAATTTGTAATCGGGATTTCCTGTGGATTCAAGATACAAAGTATAAACGGGTAAGCCTCTAAATGTGCCTCCACTACCTGTGTTGCCCTCTAAAGGTTGCGGATTCATAATTCGCATCGTATCGGGGCGATAATAAACCCCTTTTTGGTCTTGAAGTGGGGGATAATCTGTCGCCCTACAATTCCTTTCGGGACAGGCATCGAGAGGGCGGTTCAAATCATCTTTCAAGTATTTGACATTGTTCCAACCTTCGTGTGCTAATGTTCCATTTCCTAAATCCTTACCATTGAAACAAATTTTCATTTCTTGTTTAGAGATAGCAAAGTTTAATTCGGAAACAGGATAACGATTGGTTTTGGTTGCACCCGTTCCTTTGTGAATGTAAGTCATCTCCACCGAAGGAGTATATCGTTTAATATCCGACCAAGAATCAATGATTTTACCGTTAGGGGCGGATTCATGCACGAATTTGTATCTATGCAAACGCCCTTGTAAGATATTTCTTCGATTTTTAGGGTCACGAATCTCTTTATTACGAGATAATGCCCCTGCCGATGATTCCAAATTTTGAGGGTGGTTATCGTCAGCCGTATATTCACGAATGTAATGAGCCATGTAAGACTCTTCGCCACACCCGACTTTAACGACCTTATTACTGCCACAACCGGGACAAGATGAATAGTGTCCTTTAACCGATACTCCGCATTCTTCACAAGTAGTAGCATCATTACAACGATAACGCACAACCCATAGATATTTGCCCTTTTCATTGGCTAAACCTTGTTTCCATTCTTGAGGGGCGACTGAATTAGTCCAATTATTAGGTGATGAATAATGCCCTGCATCCACCGTTTCCCAAAGCCAAATCGGGTCACGCCTTGCACAATGCGGGCAAACACAAATACCCGATGATTGCGATTCGGAAAGAGTGACTTGTTGATAACCGACTACGAATTTTCTCATCTTATTAACGATGTTAATGATGTTTCCTTTGTAATGAGAAATTTGTCGTTGCTTACTATCACTTTCAATTTGAGAGGGCTTTCTTTCGGGAGAAATAAACATGAGATTGAAAATGTCCTTCATCAATTCTTGACCTTGTGGCGAATTGAAAGGATTTTTCTTGTAGCCCATGCTTAACGACCTCTCATAACTGCATCCATATCATCGGCAATCATACCCAAAAATGCTTCCCCTGCTTGCCTATTTACTTTACGATTGCCTAAAGGAATCAAACTTGAGTAAGCCATAGCCCACTCAAAAGCGAACATTTGGATGAGAAGGTATGTCCATGTTCCCGAAGACGCTACTCTTGCTTCTCGTTGTTCTTTCGGAACATAATTCCACCAATTATCCCAAATGGTAATTGCTTCATGTCCACATTGAGGACATATTGAACTAAAAAGTCGGGCGGAAACCCACTTACCGTCAATCTTGTATTCTTTGATGGGTTCAAACTCTTTTGAATTTTCTCGGCCATCGTAGGTTTTTGTTCCTGTGACTGTGTATTTCTTTCCCGCTTTCAAACCGTTGGTATCTTTGAGGCACTTTACCTTACGCCAATTTTCAGCCATGTTTTCGGCTACACAATAATTGATAGGTGGGTAATACTGCTCTCCCCTTCCGTGTCCTATGAATTTTTGATAAAATGGTGTCATAGCAGTAGGCTCATATTTGTCTTTCGGATTACCATTGTCATATTGACCCACTAATCCACCTTTAGGCTGATAACGATTGTCTTTCAATTTACCATCTTTGAGCAATTGTCGGTGGGCTTGAAGTCCTTTTTCGGTATTGCATCTTCGGACAAATTGACCTGCTCTCCACCCATCTAACATTTGTTGCTTAACTGCCTCTCGTTGATTGTCAGCAAGAATTGTAGTCCCTGTAATGACAGTCCAATTTACCAAAATGTCCGAAATTGCATTCAGCCAACGACCTTTTTGATAGGCTTCCACAGGAATTTCCTTCATTCCCTCAATCCAATACTTTGAATCCTTTCCCGGATGTGCAACAATATGCCCGAATTCGTGTCCTAAAACGAAAAATGGGGCGGAATCTGTATATTTTTCGGGAACTCCGTGATAATTTTGGGTCAAACACAACATCATTTGGTCTTTACCGACCTCAATTTGAACCATGTCAGTTTTACCACCGTGCATTTCCGTTCCAAGAATGAGGGGAATGGCCTCTTCACCATAAATTTGTTGAAGGGTAAGATAAGCATTCCGCATATTGACGGGGGCGTGGTCTGCTTGCATTATATCCGCCATGAAGAATCATTCCTCAAACGACTATTTGAAAGTAGCGATTATTCCGAAACGCTGTTAATGGCTTTAAGTGCCTTCTTAACATACACACGGTAGTCCTTCATTGTTAAGTTTCCAATATCTTGATACATGAAGTTTTCCCATTGGTCATTTGTTCCCGAATACAAACTCATGTTGTAGGAATCATCCTCGTCAAACGGTAGGACTTCCCATTCGGTAGGATTGCCGTTAGCATCTTTAATCATGTTCCCTGCGGCGTTCTTAACAGGGCGCATACAAGCCGATGTAATTCCGATAAAGAATCCAACAGTAGCCGATGAACCTTCGGCATTGTTATCACCTTGAATACATCGCATGGAAAGCCATAACCTCAAATCATCTTCACCGTTAATGGTTGTAGTCAGTCCGTTAGGAAGTGTCAATTCCATAGAGCCTTCCACACCACCGAGAGCGTGTGAGGCACGGAAACAAGCGTTAAATCCACTCTTCATAGTAGCCTTGTTAGTGGAATTCGGAGAACCTGTCGGGCGGGACAACCAATCATTCAACAAGACTAATGCCTTATCTTGATATTCTTCAAGAGAAGATAGGGTTTCAATGACACCATAGCCACCTTTCTTTTCACCGATAATAACTCCACCATTACCTGCATTAGATGATAATGCGGAAACGGCTTGTTGCATTTTTGCGGAGAAGGTATTTTCATCAACAGACTCTCCTTGAAGTGGAATTGTAAATTGATGAGTGAAGCCGATTTGTTGGTTGGCATCAAAGTCAGCACCCGCCACATCAAAGAAGTTATCTGTTCCACCTTGACCGAGTTTAGCAACAGGCTTCAAGTTTTGAGCGTTGGTAATCATACGACCCCATGCACCCATACCGTCACCATAACTTCGCCACTTGAACTCGTTAGCCTTTGCACCACCGATAGCGGAAGCGAAAGAATCAAAAGACGAGTATTGTCCACCCGATTTGTAATATGGGCCAATTTGTTGTCCGACAACAGGGGCAACCGCCGTGAAATTACAGGCTTTAGGTGTCTTAGTGGCTTTCAATACATTTCCACCAATTGAAGCAATCTTGGAGTCAGCAAGTCCGAGTAATTCGGCCTTGTCATCCGAAAACAAGAGTGTATCGGAGGCGATTTTACCACGAATTTTCATATATTGAGCCATTGATACATCGGACATCAATTGTTCCTTTTGGATTTCTTCGGGAGTTTGCTTTGTCCCTTCCTTTGAAGCAGGTCTTTGTAGGCGTTCTTGATAGCGTGATATTTTGTCTTTGTAAGACTTCTTTCGCTTTTGGTTTTCAACAATCATAGTAGCGATTGACCAATGAACAGGAGTAATAGTGCTACTCTTATTTCGCACATCGGACTTGATGGAAAGCAAAACATCAGTTTCATACTTCCAATAAGCATCGGTGGATTCAAGATAAGAACGGCAATTACGAATAAAGGAATCCCACAAATCCATCAAGGAATTGTTAGTAGCATCGCCCATCAAAGAGCGTGTATTACGAAGGACATATCCATTAAGAATAATTTCTTTAACGAACTCTTGCTCGTTTGAAACAGTCATACCTTCACGCATGATACCGATGTCCCTACCTTTCGGGTCTTCTCCTTCCCTTGCAGGGCCGAGTCGGTGTCCTAAACAGTATGGAAGGGCATCAAGGACTTCTTGACGAGTCACATGGTCTTTACCACGAAGGAAAGCCATAGCCCTTGTCATCTTAATCAAAGAATTACTGAAACGGAAACCAAGCATACGAGTGATTAGAACAGGTGCTTGAGTGCTTCCTGTGGCATCGGGGCTACCAAATAATTTCCACCAATCAGCGTGAACAGACTCAAATTGACTGTTGGTTGTGGTGGAGATGTCGGCAAGTGGTGAAGCAAAAACATCATTATCGTCTTTGAAAACATGAGTTCCGCCATAAAAGTCATCTTCAAGTCCTTGAATCATCCATCTTTGCGTGAACAGAACGGAGAGTAAGGAAATGTCAAGAAGTGCGCCCTGCTCATCCTCTCCTGTTCCCGATGAATTGAATGGTAAGTCACCAATGGTTCTCCAAACACGGCTCAAATCACCGAATCTCATTGGGGCAACGAATTTCTCATCGCCTTTATTGACCAACATACGCTTAACTAATTGAATTTCGGGGGTTGAACCTCTTGCGCCTGTGGCATATCGGGACAACAAAGTGTTGAAACGACCACCAAGACTCAAAGTTCCAAAGAGCAATTCCATATCAATTCTGTCCACGAAAGCCAAATCGTTTCCTTTTTGGTGAGGGTTCGTGTCCATCCATGCAACGAAAGAAGGTGAGGTAAAGGTTTGTCCACGATACTCAACAGTCTTTTCAGCAATTAGACCAAGAATAGCATCTTCAACACCGCTACCGCTTCGGTTGGCTTCGTTAAAGAATTTAACAGGTTGTGTCACCACAGGTCGTGGAGTCGGGTCAAAAGAATATGAAGCAATAGTTTGACGGGTTAGTGGATTCTTTTCAGTAATTTGACGGATTTCCACACCATAAAGAATTTCTTCGGCTCGCTTATCGTAATCAATCTTAGCAATACCACACTCATGTAGCATTTCAGCCGAAATCAAATCCATCTTAGCATCGCTTCCATCACGCTTTGTTCCAAGTCGAGCATCGTAAAAGTGTTCCAACAGGAAATTACGGAGGGCGAAACCTTCGTTGCCTCCCGCATCAGTAAAGAGTGGTGTTCCCAAAATGTGAGCAAAACCATCTTTATCGGAAACATCGTTAGGAACAGGTGCATTGTGTTCATCAAACAACGAGGAAATAGTAGCATAAGTGACCGCATTAGCCGTAATGGTGAACCCAATCATATCACCATCCATGTCGGGCTTTGACAGCAACATTTCAGCGAAGGCTTCGGGAGTCATTGGGTGCTTGGAATATCCGCTATCGGATTTTCTTTGTAGGAAACGGAAATCGTAAAGATATGCACCCGATTTTCTTGAACCCAAAGTCCATTCAGTAAATCTCCAATCCTCCCACGCACGACGAGTAGGCTCTTGGTTCTTATCGGAGTAATCAACCGCATAGGTCATCCCTGTTGGGAAAACCATGTATTCGTGAGGGACACCACCTGCGGTATTTTTCTTAGCAAGATAACGAGAGGCTACATTGAAACCATAAGAGTTCGCCAACAAAGTCGCCGCCGAATTGATAACGGTTGTTTTACCTGTTCCGGGAATACCCGAAAGACGACAGGTTGAATCTTTCATTAGCCAAGCACAAAAGAAGGCTTCTAATTGTTTTGGGTCGTCAAAACCGAATACTCTTGAAAGAGCATCCATGTGAATACGAATGTTTCGCAATTGTTCCACCATTTCGGAAACATTTCCTTCTCCTTTAGATTCTTCAAGTTCATCAATAATGGATTCATAGAGAATATCTCCCATGTTTTCGGCACTAAATGGCGTAAAATTGCCTTTTTGTCCTTGCGGGCCGAAAGATGACCGGGAAATAACCCTGCCAATTTCCATTTCTTGACCATCTTGAGAAACAATTTTGAAAGGTTGAACCGTTCCATTAATGATTTTGAAATCAGTCATGTCAATGTCAGCAACCTTGACACCATCAAGAAGCCCTAATTGCTTCAAACCTGCAACCATTTGACCACCAATCAAGTTAGAAAGGGGGTCATCGTTATCAACAGGGGCTACGGCATCAGCAATAGGGTTAGAAGGGTTAGAAACCTCATTAACGGGTGGTGGGTTCAAATCCGGGCCATCTCCGCTTTCAGCAGGGTTAGAAGGTGTGGAGGGGGTGGAATCGGTCTTTGGGGTCGGTAAAAGGTTAGAGTTTTTCCAAGACCGCATATCCACCGCATAAATCATATCTTTCGGGACTGAAACGACATTCAAATCGCCATCAGCATCATAGGAGAGTTCAACGGTGACAGGGGATTTCTTACCCTTTGCACCTGCATGAATACGACGAACATACATCCAATTCTTGTCGTCTTGACCGCCATTCTTGACATATTCGGTGATAAAATCATTCAAAAATTCGGGGGCTTTAGATGAATCGGCAATACCCTTTGCATCTTCAACATTTCCATTTTCCAAGTATTCAATAATAAGTGATACTGTTCCATTCTTAGGGTCGGCGGAAATCTTACTTGCGGAATTACCACCTTGAAACTTTTGTTCCTTAGCAGGTTTGATTCTGTCAAGGGCATCCATCTTTGGTTGAGAAGGTGTGGACTCAATAGCCTTTCCACCTGTTAGTGCATCAATATCATCGTATTCGCTCATGTTTAAGCCTCCTTTGTCAATGGAATGGTAATCAATTTGCTTCCCTTACCATCGGGGTTAGGCACAATAACTTTCAAAGCGGAAGGATTCATTGTTTTCCAAGCAATCGCCTTTGTGATAGCCTTGCCGTCAGCCATAACTGTGTTCATCATATCCACATCTTGTTCTAAACGAGTAGCCACTTCCACCGCATGATTTTCTTTAGGTGAACCAACACCGACAATCATGTTCATAACTTTGCCTTCAAGCATTTGGTCGGAGAATTGTTTATCCGTAGCAGTAAATAATCCTGTTTCAGCATCGGGGAATATGTAATGTGAGCCATCACGGAAGTCTAATCTAACTTGTTCCACGCTACCACCTTTCATAACAGGAGTAATAGACTTCAAGACCCTACCTGCGGGCGAATCGAAGCCACAAGCCACCGTTGTTCCATCCTCTCCGACACCCATTGGTGCAAGCAATTCCTCATCACCGGGAAATTGAAGAGAAACAAGATAAGATGAATCACCACTATGCCTCCCTGTGTAGTTATTGGTGCGCTTGGCTTTGTTTTCCACCGCCACAGTAAAAGAAATGTAAGAGTTTTTGGTATCAAGAGTGTCAATGTCATCAAAATTGACAGCCGAAGGTAGCAAAAATTCGTTGTCTAAACTCTTTTCAAAGGTAAAAGATTGGGCGGAATACATTACCTTAGCACTATCCGCATCCCAAAGATAAATTCCTTGCCCTTCTCCACGAAGTTTTGTGACAACCTTATCTAACTCGGAAGCATTATCACGGAAATACTTAGCATTCACAGCGTTATACGGTGAAATACCTGCGAGTGTGGAAGGGAAACCATCACCACCTGCCGCATAGAAATAACCATTAGTAGCCAATTCATCAGCATGAGGCCACTTCATTTTACCTTTAGTGAATGACATAGTAGCGATTCCTTCGGTAAATTGAATCTCAACCTTTTGAGTTTTCTTGCTGATAATGATTCGGCTAACCTTGACACCTTCCGCCAAGATTGGGATGCACGGTGCAGATTCCCCGAAATAGAAGGAATAAGTGGGTGTTTCGCCAATTTTGAATCGGAAAAAGGTCGTAGGCGGTGTCACAGTGTCCCCATCATAAAACATTTCATCCATATCTTTTGACGAATTCAATGATACAAAAATAGTGAAACCATCGGTGTCAATACCCATCGCTTCATCATCGTATTTCTTTTTGAATTCTCTATCGCTTGAAGTAGCGGGGAGGTCAATTCCTGTGGAAACAGGTTTAATCTTTTTGAATAATTCGCCGCCGCCCATTGTGGTCGGAAGTCCTTCCAAAGATGCAAACATGGAGGTCTTATCAGCCATAAGATATAATTGATTAACCGACTATCTAATACCTGCTCTTTGTAAAACGGCTATCTTGCTTTGTAAATAGCCTATCTTTAGATATTGCGACCCTGTTCACGAAGGAAATTGATTATATCAGCCCTACCGAAAGCATAAACACGCTCAAACCATGTCAAATTAGAATCAATAAAATCACAAACAGTAGCAATTTCGGAAAACTTGATACCATAAGGTCGCATTTCATCCACTAATTCACCCACAGTCCCGTTAGCCCATACCGCTAACCCCTTATCGGATAAACCTAAAATGAAATTTTCATCCCAAAGCATATCTCGCACCATAGCGATGTCCGAATTCGTAGTCGCCCTTACAGGAATGTAGCCGGGATTGAGAGCGACAAAACGATTCATCACATCTATGTGCGAAGGCAAGTGAACATTACGACACCAAGTTAGCCAATCACTAATCATTTCAGCAACATAATGTCGCCATACAGGATTAGTCATCCTCTCCACCCTCTAAACTAACTTCGTAAAGGTCAAAATCGGGCATATCAAAGCCTTTTACTGCCAACGGGTCATATTTTTGGGCTTCTTCGGGAACTTCCATTTCGGAATAATCAACCATTGGCTCATCTTCCACAAATTCGGAAATATCAATAGGTTCAGTTTCCCATTCTTCCTGTGCTTGGTTGTTAATCTTTCGTTGAGAATCGGCTTCCATGATTTCATTCATAGATAATCCTTGACTTTGTGCTAAGTCCGAAACATCAACGATAGCGAAGGCATTTTCATTCATACCTTTCACTTCCGCAAAGGTGGAAGGGACTCCTGCATCGGGGTTGCCTAATTCCATGTTGTGATAATCGGTTCGGACTCCCAAATCATAATTTGCGCCCGACCTATGTTTATTAACTTTTTCACGGATAGCCATACCTTCTTGTTTAGCCCATGCTTCCACCGCAAGATGTTGAGCATCCAAAGTATCGGTCAATTCATTATTAACAATGTCATATTTCTTTTCAGTCGGGGCCATAGCACCCTCCGTAGCGAAGAAATTCCCCCAATCATTAGCGTCAAAGGAGTTTAAGTCCAATGCGGGTGCAGGTGGGGCAACAGGGGCTTGTTCAATAGGTTCTTCCACGATGGATTCACCGACGACAAACAAATCGTCATCATCGTCAAACAAAGATGCGTCGGAAACCCCTTGTGATTCCTTTATCTTTTGTAGGAATTCAAGGTCTGTGGATTCTAATTCGGCTCTCCTTCCCGAAATAAATTCTGCCGCACCTTTGATAACAGGGGCTACATCACGGATGACTTCAAAAGCATTCGACGCTTGTTCCACTCTTGGGGATGCCGTGACCGTTTCACCCACACCGTATTTGTCAAGTAGGGAGAGTAAGGGAACGAGCATCTTTTCCGCCATTTCGGGGTCAAGATTCAATTTACGAGCAAAATCGCCAATTTCTTCTCCACCTGTAAGTAATTCCACGATATTTTTACCTTTTTTCGGCTTGGACTCTTTCTTTGGTTCTTCCTTTGGTAATTCATCTCGTTGAATTAAGTCCGAATAATCGGAACGAGCATCGGGTCTAAAATGTTCTTCAAAAGAGCGAGTGCGTAATTCGCCATCGGAAAGGTCATCCATAAGACTCACTTGTTGTCCTTTGTATCTAATCGTTCCCTTAATTCTTGAATCCAAACCGCATGAAAGTCCGAATCTTTCTTATCCAATTCAAGATTTTGTAAGTCGGCTACTGATTCCTCAATGAATCTCGCCATACGGGTGACATTAGAACGATGGGCTACTGTGTTTCCACTCCCTGCTGATTGAATAAATTCACAATAATGATTAATAATTCGCCTTAAATCCCTTTCTCGTTTTTTGGGACTCGCTTTGAGGACATCAAAAAGAAATCTATGCCTCAACAATTTAGCCATATCGCCTTGAGAAAACTTGTCCAATGCTTTGAACAAACTCTTGTAAGAATTTTCTAAACGCTTGGTGGGCGAAACATCAATCAATTCAGCAAAATCTCTAAATTGAGAATAAGCAAGTGTATCTTTCGTATTAGACAACATCTCCCTAAAATTGGCTAACAAATCAGTATTTATTTCTAAAGTTTTATCCATTTAATCACCCCATTATCCAAAACAGACCGAGAACGACAATGGCTGTCACAATGAAAGGTTTTCTATCTTCACTCGTCATTACTAATCACTTCAATACTGCGGGCCATTATTACCGTTGAAGTTTTTAAGGAAGGAAGCATCCAAATTCAAACGATTGTCAAATTGACGAACCGCTTCGGTAGCCTTCTTTTCTTTTTCCATTTCCGCTTGTTGCTTCTTGACTGTTTTCTCGGTTTCAGCCATAGATGTTTCAAGTGCGCCAAAGCGTTCTTCCATGTCGGCAATTTTCTTTCGGTAGTGAAAGGCGGTAGCCCCTACGCCTGTTAAACCACCGACTACAAGACCTGCCGCAAAGCCCATTCCTTTTGTAGCAACGGACTCTCCTTCGGCATTCTTGGCTACTGCTTCGGAATACCCTTCGGAAGACATACCACGCTTGCGTATTTCAGCGAGCATGGATTTGAGGTCTTGTGAAAATGATTCAAATTCTTCGGCATTGGCTACTTTAGAATCCACCATTGATTCCATCACATCAAGTAATTCCTCATCACCTAATGTGTCAGCCTTAACATTCTTTTTGAGGGCAAAGGTGGGAACATCTATTCCAATTTCTTCGGCGGCAAATACTAATAAATCGGACATTGACCTATTATTTGTCCTATTTTGTTGCGCTGTTGGGGTTTCATTACTTTCCGAATCCTGTTGTGACACTATGTATTCATTGACCTTTTTCATGCCACGAATACCCTTTCCACGCTGAAACAAAACATATTTTCCTTCGCCGTTGCCTTCGCACAGGGAAACAAAGTCGTTAAGATTAGGACATTCCTCCCATTCCGCAAGATTGGTTGTTCCCGATTTTGCAGACCCTTTTCGGTAGCATCTTACGAAGAACATAGACAACCATTGTCGGTCTTGTTATCTAAAGGTTCATCAATTTGGGAGATTTCTATGAAAATTATTTGTAGTCCGATTGTAAAATTGGACATCCAATCCTAATGTCCGATAATAACCACGCATTCCATGAAATGATTGTTGAGGGCAATTCAATTCTTTCCACTTAGTTTTACCATTCTTTGATGTCCAAGATATTACCCGATTAAAGACAGGTCGTGTCGGTGAAAAAACATCTTTGCTTTCTTCCACATATTCAATGACTATGCTTCGCAGAATTCCCTTCCCCATAAACATTGGTCGTGTTTTTTACTATTTAGCCTTTTCTATGACCAAACGGCGGAAATGGCTTCATACACATCATCCACACTTTCGGGGCTAAGTCCTTCAAGTGCCGTCAAGGTAGCCGCAATTTGAGCCATCTTTAGTTTGACAACCTTTTCGGGTAAAGACCAAGATTCCGCTTTGGTGGGCAAGTCTTTGTTTCTTGAATTTTTCAAATATCTATCCCAACCAAGTAAATCAAGTCGCCACTTTTTACCTGCTCGTCGTTCATTTGATTGAGCATGACAAAACATAGGGCGATTTCTAAGAATACCGACGACTTCTCGACTTGTGTATCTTCGGGGATAGTTTGAAACAACATATTCCGATATTTGGGTTGAATATCCGTAGCCGTTATGGTCAAGCATATAATCCACAATGATAAAAACCAAAGTTTCGGTCATATCAAGGGGGCGGGAAGCGGTCACTTGACCCGCCTCATTCATCGCCATCTTCCAACGCCGCCATTTTTGCTTCCCTTTCCGCCGCTACTTGAGCCGCTTTTTCACGATACTCTCGCTCTTGTTCAGTTTCTTCGGGTAAGTCAAGGGCTTCACGAACTAAAGCATCCATTTCTTTTTGAAATCGGTCTTTGGCTTCTTGCTTATCCATTCCATCTTCCTTAATCCATTTCTTGATAGTAGCAACACGATTCTCTTCAAATTCAATTGCTCTTAACATAATTTCAATATCATCAGCAAGCGGAGGGGCTTCCAAAGGTGGATTGTCAAAAAGCATAGCGACTTCTGTTCTCATAGCCGCCTCATCGTTAGTTCGGACAGGAACGAATTCTTCAATGTCATCATCAAGATGAGTATGTTGTCCTCCGACTTTGGAACAGTAAGATTCAGCATCAATTCGGGTGACATAAATTCCTAATCTCGGCCAATATCGCATTTCTTGGTTGGTCATAGATATTACATGGGGTGAACTTGTATCTAAACCTTCACGATTTTTTAGGGACTGAATATACTTTCAATCCTTCAATCAAGGCTTTAACAACCTTCATTCCATCGAGAGTTTCACCCACTCCCTCAACCATCCAAACGGTATTTTCTTGAAAGGCTTGTAATTCAAAAACCATAGCCATCTCTTTTTTCTCTTGCTCACTTATCATTATACTTCACCCATTCGCCCGCTTGTTTTCCATCTTTCCATTCCCACAATTGAGAAGTCGGCAATCCACGATTGACTCTTACAATATCACCTTTCAACCTCCACTCATCTTCCAAGCCGAAAGATACCATTTGTTTTCGGTAGTTTAACGCATCCTCACTCCCCATCTCAATTGGTGTGGGGGTTTGTATCTCTTTGGGGGAAATGATGGCATGGATTCCTGTCTGCGAAGCCGAAATCCGATAATAAACATCACAATTAGGAAAATCTTGAGATAACTTGGCTAATCCATTTTGAACGAGGGTGTCTTGAAGAGAAACCGCATCCCAATCAAAAGTCAATCTCATCATTCTTGTTCCTTGTCGGACTCACTATTTGAATAATGCGCTACTAACAAATCTTGAATAGAGCCATTCCAACGCCACAAAATCCATCTTACAAAGTATAAAACCAAAGCGGATTCCATAAGGAACAAAATAGTTAATAAGGAAATCCACCAAGTTAATAAATCCATTATTTCATCCCCTTAGAACCCCATACGAGGGTTGAAAGTTTAGCCAACGCAGGTAATCCCATCGGTTCAAAAGGAACATGAGTGATTCCGACTAACCTAACTTGATAATCGGAAGCAAGAGAACGGTAGCGGTCAAGATAAGGTTGTTGAATTTGAAATCTCCTATGCGTCATGGCGGCGGCAGGGTTGTCATCCACCGTAGCCCAAATCTCTTCTCCGAAATCGGGAACAATTTGATTAACGAGAATATGTTTAACGGGCAATTCAATTTGATTTAAGAATTTGATGGTGCGAAAACATTCTTGATACCCTGCTTCGGAAGCAATTGATACGAGATTAATAGAACAATTGTCACCACGCAATAATTTCTTAAAAGTTTCAATACGGTCACAAATCTCTTCTAACTCTTTGACTACCTTAGCCGTTTCGGATTTTCTTCGGAAGACGAAACCTTTCAAATTTTCTATCTTGGCTTTCATTCGTAAAATACGAAGGATGAAACCACGAATGGCATCGGGCGCAGTTAGCATCTTCAAAGTATGTCCCGTAGGCGCAGTATCAAAGACTACGACATCATAACTTGCATCATTCATCAGCGTGTAAATCATTTCCATGCCAAAGTATTCTTCCATGCCCGGAAATCCCGCCATATCGCCTAAAATTTCGGGGTCAAAACCCGGAACATTGGCCGTCAATTTCATCATTCCTTCATTCATCCTTTCTAAGAAATCTTTGGCTTGCTTTTCGGCATTGATATTAAGCCCCCATAGATTTTCTCCGATTTCCGTTGGGACAAATCCAATCTTCTGTCCGATAACATCGTCTGTGGAATGTGCAGGGTCGGAAGAAACGAGGATGGTTTTCTTTCCTTGCGAAGCATGATGAACCGCCGTAGTAGCGGAAATCGTGGATTTACCCACACCGCCCTTCCCTGTAAAAAGAATCAGCATAAGTGATAATGGGGGTGTTGGCTATCTAATCCTTCCCTTCAAAAACCGATTTCCATTTTGGTTTCCTGCGGAAGAGGGACAACAAAAAACGCATTAAGACCACTCCAATGAAAAATTATGTCCAAAAGTTATTTCCTCTTCAATTTCCTCATAACCACGAATGACAAGACGAACAGGGTCTATTGGCTCACTTAGTAGTGAATGTAGTTTAGAACAATTAGCCGATAATTTGATGGAATAATCGCCTCTTGGCTCTAATTCGGTAATTTGCATAACGAAACCATGTTCTCCAATCGGGCCTTCATAAACAATTTCGCTACCGAATGAAATTGAAATAGAACACAGATGGGAAAGGGGGCTATCCGTAGCATTAATTTCAATGTTCCTCAACATAAACTCCGAAGAAATCGGAATCTCCATCGGTGTGCAAATATCATCTAAGCACATCGGCAGGTCTAACTCGGTTTCAATTTCGCACCGCATTTAGGTCTTATTTCTTCGTTCTCATATCTAAAATATCGGATAAATTGCTCATTAAATTACCTAAAAGCGGAGTTTTGTTTCCTGATGACGGTCAGGGCCTCATTTTTGATTACTGTTCAAACACTTCGTCATAGTAAGATTTAGCCTGTGGTGAATATCCGCCTTTTTGTTGTCTTTCAATCATTTCCTCTTCGGGGGTTGGAGGTCGGGACTTAGGCAAATAATCTTTCATAAATTCTTGAACCTCTTTGTCCTCAAAATCAGTATTGATGGAATCTAAAGCATCCAAAGCATAAGCCGAAACTTGTTTCTTTCTTTTACGAACCCGACCCATTCGTTCCGCATCTCGCATCATCATGGTAAATTCATCCTGTTGTTGGCGCATCCACATCTCAATTTCCTCTTGCTTGATGTTCAAGTCGCCCGAATTGATAATCTTTCTCTTGAACCATTCAACGGAATCAATTGTCACTTTCATGCCTCTTTCACGAAGTTTGGTAGCGATAACGGCATCTGCCCCGTCAAAGAGAATGTAATCAACCCAAACAAAGGCTTCACGACCTGTTGAGCCATCAAGGTTGAATACTTTAATGGTGGAAGGGAGGTATGGTGCTGTCGAAGGCCAAATAGTAGTTGATGCCGTAGGGAAGTCAAGCCGAGTTTGAAGCGCACCCGCAACAGGGTCTTGGATATTTCCTCTTCCCCTAAACAAACCACCACTCCCATTTGAGGAATTAGGATAAAATAATCTTGTATTACCAAGTGTTGTGGAAGATGTCACTTTAACATAAAGTGGATTAATTTGAGGGGAACTTGCATCTCCAACCTTTCCATCATCACTCATTGTAAAGCCGCTTGAAGTATCATTAGCGCAAGCGAAGAACATTAATCCGTCAAGATTGTTCGTCATCGGGAAAGAACGATACTTGATATTGTTAAATTCCGTAGGCGCACCTGTAATCAAACCTTCATCCAAGAAATTACTTGTTTGGTCAAGATAGGCTGAACCGAATCGTGGGGTATCAGTAAATGTGGAAGTGGAAGAAACGATTGAACAACCATTAGTAGCACTACTTGAGGTGTAATTTGCGAAAACGAAAAGCCATTGGTCACGGTCATTGTCCCAAGAACAACCTAACGCAATACGCTTATTGGAATCGGGGTCTTTAACGATGTTTTGATTAAACTTGTTGCCTCTATTTTGTAAAGCATTAGAATAATTAAATTGGGGAGAATACATGATAGGGAACTCCGCAGGGTTATAAATCGGGCCTGTGTAAAGTCCCCCTCCCGAATCAAAAACAAGAACGATAGGTCGGCGGTCTGTCCCCGTAGTGACCCAACCCGTAGCACCCATTCCTTCTCCCGTTCTTTGACCTTGTTGCTTAAATTGAGTTTCCGTTATTCCACCTTCGGGCGTAGGCTCAAGCCCTAATCTCGGATAATTGGCTTTAACTCCTACTTGCTCATTATTTCTTGAATTAATTATAACTGCACCATCGGAAACAACAGGTTGTCCCTCCGTATTATCGGGTTTTGAACTGCCCGGCCCCGTTCCCGTAGTAAATGTCCCCGTATTTTGAGGGGCTTGCCCGAAAGTTTGAACATTCCCCTTTGTTTCAAAATTTCCTTGTTGTGGGACATCAGCAAGACTTCTTGAGGCATCTTCCTCTCCCTGTGTGAAGGTTCGTGTTTGAACAACCTTTCCTGTCCACTTATTCGGCATAGTAATTGGTATTGGTGTCATTGTTCCACCTTGTCTTTGAGAGTTGAAGAACATTCCGAACTGAATATATCCTTCCCTTTCAAAAGGAAAACCCTCTTCTTGAAGTAGTTGAAATATGCCTGTCCCTGTCGTTCCATCAAGATAAGTGATGTTATTACAAAAGAAGTATATTAGAGGCCATGTTCCCGAAGGGTCGGGAGTGGGTGGCGCACCCGATGACCTATCCCATCCCATGTCCTCGTAAGGAACGGTGACAAAAGCAAAGTAAGAATCTCTTAAAGCCGTTGCATTACCCGCCCAATTTGTGCCTCCACCATCGTTCTTAATGGTGTTTAATATATTGGCGGGAATATCCACACCCGAAGAACCACCACCTGCCGCATTAACTACGAAAGAATTCAGCACGGTTGATTGCATCATCATAAATGGGCCATAACCACCTATTACCGCTTGAGGGCAGTATTGAAGAGATTCTATATTGTTAAAACCTGTTTGATAAGGCATATTGACTTGTGAACCTAATCCCGGTGTATCATCACATAACGGCCACGCTATCCCCGCAGGGTAGTCCGTAGCCTGTTCATTTGTATATTGGGTAGGATAAACGGCTGATATGGATGTTGGATATACTTTGGCTTGCGGAGTGGGGTCGGCAGGGTCGTCTGTCCCTACCCAACAATTACCTGCCATGAAACACGGTGAATCCGCTACATCATCAACACCACCTAATGCGGGGTCATTTTTTCTTGTCCATTGAGTAAATGCTTGGATGTCGTAAATACACTTCATATACACATTAGAATTATACGCTGTGGAATCCAATCTTGGAGGTTGGAAGTTTCTATCGGCTATTAAAGTGCAGACACCATCAGCAAAATAACCTTGTTCGTGATAATCATTTATGGTGTATTCTTGTCCTAATGCACCTGTCAATCGAA
>Ga0181410_1000018_pt1 | contig 62604 bp, 48 predicted proteins | sample 33SPOviralmetaG_FD_130112 | JGI IMG/M metagenome (GOLD analysis project Ga0181410, IMG submission 130112) | Marine viral communities from the oligotrophic San Pedro Time Series (SPOT) site, San Pedro Channel, CA, USA - 33 SPOT_SRF_2012-06-20 | ecosystem: Environmental > Aquatic > Marine > Strait...
AGAAAATTAGTTGTAGCTGTTGCTACTTCTTGATTTGTATAATTTATTGCAAAGAGTTCTGTTGCATAATCATTAACATCTAAATATGTTTGTACTCTTGCATCAGTAAAATAAAAGTTTGAAGCTTCTGAAATATCGTCTGTAGTAAGACTACCTGTACCTGATGTTACTACACTATCTGCATATGATTGCGCACTTTGTAGTGTTGCTGCATCTCCTGTATCTGCATGATTGTTTGCATCTACTAGTGTTGTGGCATCGCCAGCATCTACATATCCTGTATCTGCTAGTGAATTAGTTATAATTTCTTGTGATATGACTGCTTGAACTTTACCGTCTGTATAATATTTGTTTGTTGTACCTTCAGGTAAATCATCAGTTGTTAAATTAGTTGATAAGTCTACTGAACCATCTAATGTAACATTTTGTAGGTTTACTTTTGTTGACGAATTACCATCACCTACCAATACATCCATTCCATCAACTTTAACATTTGCTATGTCAGCTAATTTATTGTCATGTATTACTGTATCATTAATTATTTTAAAAGCCACTACTGTTTCTCCATTGCTATAGTATTATTTATCATATTATAGCAATGTTTGTAGTTGTTCTAATACTTGTTGATCTGTATAACTGTCTGTTGTTTCGCCAAATGCTCGTAATATTGCTTCTTGTTTGATTTCTATGGATCTGTCATCTGAAGGATTAATACTTGCACCTCCTTCGTCATCTATTTCTTGATAAAAATTTATAAAGTCTTGTATAGTCATATCTTTAATATCTTCAAATTCCATTATCCCATCCTTTCTAATTGTAACCAACCGTTTCCTCTAAGTAATCCAGTCTTAATACTTGTGTCTGAAGTTATACCAAAATGAGAACAGTTTGCATACTTATAATCCCAATGAGCATCATTACTATTTGAATAAGGAATGGAAAATTGATAAGTACTTCCATATGAACTATCATCAAAACCTACCTTATAACTTGAGCCTGCACCGGAATGATAGTATCTACCTGCGCCACCTCCGGACCAGCCACCGCCTCCGCCAGCGCCGCCGTAAGCACCAACACTACCGCCGCCAAAGCCTCCCATGTATGTACTAATAGGATATGTGCCTATTCGTCTTCCATTACCGTCCAATGTAGTAATACCAAGACCTGCTAATTGTGAAAAATCTTTTTTATTCGTTGAAAGCGTAGTTCCCCATGTTTGTATTCTGCTTTGAGACATATTCCATTGATTAGTTAATGAACTATTTTGTTTTTCACCAAATTCATTTACTAAATGACTACTGTTAATACCAATATAAAATGAACCTCTTTGATAACTGTTGTAATAAAATGGTTTTGACCATACTGGAGAAGATATAGCACCCTGTCCTGGATATAATTGATCAAACAATGACTGAGCTCTACCTTCAAAAAGTCTTATATTACTTCCATTATATGAAGTATTAGTTCTGGTGTCAGTATGTTCGGATCCATCACCTCTCCAGCCTGCTCCACTGGTATAGTCATAGTATAAGTATGAAGTTGCAGGGTCGGTACCACCATAACCATCAGCTCCACCATCACCACCGTATGAATCGCCATCTTTACCATTTATCTGGTATGCAGAATTTCTATCTGAGTAAGCATATTGGTAATTGTTTCTGTTTGCTCCTGCACCTCCTGCAATGGCTACATCACCTACATTGTAATTACTAGTACCATAGTTCATACCAGTTGTATTACCTTGATTAAATGCTACGACTGTTGCACCTCCGCCAGGCGCACAAACATTAGAAGTAGGTGTATCGGTATTTCCGTATTGCATTGCTAAACCTCTTTGGCCAATCATTATGTCCATTATATCTCCAGCACTTACAGATTTATATACTGTTAACTTACCTGGATTTCCATACATGTGCATATTACTATATGAATTTTGAGCTGATTGCCATGCAGAATATCCATCTGTGTATGTTATAGAACTAGTGTCATAGTAATTGGCTCCATCTCTATGATCATATCCTTGATCTACTCCATGACCTGCCCATGCTCCACAGAGTGTAAATTTATATATGCCGGCTTCGGGAAACTTCCATCTTTGTATTCCAGCAAATTGCATTGGTTGGAATTGATTGGTAAATGTGCTATTGTAACCTTGCGAAGCGTAATAAGGTTGTAACATATCATTATATGGTCCTAATGCGCCCATCATTTTACAACTAGTGAATACAAATTTATCACCAACAGCAATATCTCCTGGCGGTGTAGCAGACGCTCCGTAAAATTGATTTATAGCGAGATTACCTTGGCCGCTTGATGCTCCAATTAGATCTCTAATATCAGAATCATTTATACTGACTTCAGTACCAGATGATCCGCCTGCTTCTACATGTAAATCATTAAAACTAATTTGTCCACTATTTGGTGTTGGCATTTTCCAATTCCTTAACCTTTGCTGATAATTCTTTAACTGCATTAATTAATATTGCAGTAAGTTGATCATATTCAACAACATCATATTCAGTATCATCATCTGCTTTTAAAGGTAATTTTGTTTTTTGTACTGCTGATGGTAATACTTTTTCTACTTCTGTTGATAATATACCAGCACTTGCTTTGCCATCTTTTTTGTAATCAAATGTATAACCTGTAAGTTTTTCTAATTTTTCTAGTGCATTTTCTACAGGTTTGATATTTTCTTTTAATCTTGGATCCGATGTAGTAGTTGAATATGCTACAATGTTTCCATCAGCATGAAAGTCACCATCACTTTCCATTCGGAACTCTTCACTTGAATTAATGTAAAACCTAATCAAAGCGTTGCTGTTGTCATAGTATGTGTATTCGCCGCCTGCGCCGCCAAAGTATTGGTTATTGTGTTCACGAACATCGCTGTCAATGCCAAACGTTGTGCCACTTAAACTTAATCCATTACCAGCAGTATAAGTTGTATCACTGTTTGATGTTCCTCTAGTTACCCATTGGTAATCTGACCCAGTCCATGAAAGCACTTGTCCTCCACTTGCACCACCAACATTAACGTGAGAATCCAAATTACTATTAGTATATGAAGATGTTACGTAACCAGCATCATTTGTTAAATCACTAACGTTTGTAGGCACTGTTGGTATATCTGATTGATTAGCTAATTCTGTCCAGCTACCTCCATGTGCAAAATAACCTTTGCCTGTTGCATGAACATGTGCAAACATTCCGTGATATGTTGTTGCACTTGGTAAGTCTACAATAGTAGAATACATGTTAGCAAACAAAACTTTACCTGTTGTTGTAATATCAAATGCTTGACCGTCTAGGTCACCTCCGAGTTTTGGAGCAGTATCATTTTCAATTTCAATAGTAGCTTGATCAGATTCTTCATTACCGTTTTCATCAAACTTACGAGTTTTCATTTTACCATTATTGCCGCGCTCAAGTTTCATTTTCTTACCTTGAGAATCAACAAGCTCAATGGCAGCCGCTCTAATAGTTTTTCTATTATTACTTGAGTCTTTAATATCAATGTCACCATTAGTATCTTTTGAAATTTTTGTTCCACCAATATCAACTGTGCTACCTGCTAGATAGATATCATTGAATCTCACTGTGCTTGAACCAATATCATATGTTTCAGTAGTATCAGGCAGAATGTTACCACTTACAGTGGTTGTTCCACCTATTGTTACACTACCTGCAACATCAAGTGTGCCTATTTCTAATGTTGCTTTGGCAAGACTTGCATCTGTTGCACTAATATCATTACTACTCTGATTTGCAACATCAATGCTGTCAATTAAAATATATTTTGAAGTGGCGCTGTCTCTTACCAGGCCTGTGTATGTATCTGTGCCTGTTCTACCTAAAAATCCTATATCAGTAGAAACTGTACCATCTTTATTTAAAACCAATAGTGGATCTGCAAATGATGTTTCTGTGCTAACTAGATTTGTTGTTTGTATTTTTCTAAATGTCATTATATTTTCTCCAAATGGACTTAATATAAAGTATTTATGATTATGTTAGTTTATAATAAAAAAAGAGAGGTAGTATTTCTACTACCCCTCCTAATGCAAATTGTTATAATATTAAATATTATGATCCAAATGCTGTTACGTCACCTGTTGAGATGATTGGTCCATCTACACGGATGCCTGTACCTGATGCAGTTACATTTGCTAGAAGTGTTTCTAGTGCTGCAACACGTGTTGTTAGGTTTGATAAATCTGTGTTTGTTGTATCAAGTGATGTTTGTGCCGCTTTAGTTGCAATTGAGTTTGTTACTGTTGTACTAAAGTTAGAATCATCGCCCATAGCTGCTGCTAGTTCGTTAAGTGTGTCCATTGCGCCTGGTGCACCGTTGATTAAGTCTGAAATCTGTTGATCAACATATGCTTTGTTAGCACCGTCTGTAGTATCTGTTGGAGTACCAACGTTGATGATTTTGTTACTGTCTGCGTCAATTTTGTCGCCAAATACAACCGCTGTACCTGATGCATCAGTAATTTTCTTACCTGCTGCCATCTGTACTGTGCCACCCATTGAGATTGTTGTAGCTGACTGCATTGTTAGTACGCCTGACCCTTGTACTTTAATTGTAAGTGACTGGTCTACGTCACCGTTAACAACGATAGCTGAACCGTCGTCTTCAAGTACTTTTTTTCCGTTAACGTAAAGTGAACCTGGGCCTACGTATACGTCTTTCCATGCCATTGTGCTTGAACCAAGATCGTATGTTTCGTTAGCTGATGGTAGGATGTTACCTGTCATTGTTAGGTCGTTTTTAATTTCTGAAGCATGTGATGTTTCAAAACCGCCGTCAATGATAAATTTCTTTTGTGCCATTTTTCTGACTCCTTTTTGATCAAAAAAGTTATTAGCAACCATAGTGTTGCATAGTATTTAGTATGGTGTATATTACATAAAACACTTAGTTATTGGTTTTTTCATTAACTAAGTACTTAACCATAATATCATCTAAAATAGTCATAAAAAAAGAACGCAGCCGAAACTGCGTTCTCTATTTTTTTTATTCAATTACAATTATACGTCAATATATGTTGCGATAACTGTTACTGTTGCTGTACCTGAGTTAGCTGTGTAGTTTAGCTGTACGTCTGTACCGCTCATGTTAACTGATGCATCACCTAGCATTGATGAACCTGTGAAGATCATCGCATACTCTGTAATATATGCATTTGAGTTATCATGTACAACTAGTGCTTCACGTGTTTCGTACTCGCCTGTACCACTATCTACTGCGATAATGTACTTAGCTGTACGATATGTAGTACCGTCAAATGTATCAACTACTGCACCACCTGTACCAGCTGAAACTGATGTCTTCTGTACAAATGCTTTGATGTCTGCTGCCAACTTTTCAAATGTAACTGAAGCCGCTTCTAGATGCGGTACTGATGCTACTGATGGGTTAATCACTACTGCTTGTGTTCCTGATGGAATGTTTGAAGTAAATGTGATTGATGAACCAGTAATCGAGTAGTGAGTTGTTGGATCCTGGATAACACCGCCAACAAATACTAGTGCGTGTGACTGTGAACCAGTAAAGCCTAGTTGATATGTTGCTGTGCCTGCACCGTTAATAATTACACGATTTTGTTGTGCAAATACTACTGTTGCTGGATCTACTAGTTCCATACCTGACTCGTCAGCTTTAACCTGTAGGATATACTCACCTTTTGATGTGTATGCTGAGTCTGATACGTCTGATAGTTCTAGTAGTGTAGCCGCTGCGTCTGCAACTACCCAGTTAGTACCGTCATATTTTAGGAACTTGTCTGCCGCTACACCTGTTGTGTCAACATTTGCTAGATCACCAATATTTGCTAATCCAATCTGTGTGTCAGCTACTGATTCTGCACGTGCAGTTGTAAAGTAAAGGTTTGTTGAACCTTCTGCAATATCGTCAGTTGTTAGAGCTGAGATTGTGTTGTTAATTGTTGAAACTTCACCATCTACATAACCCTTGTTTGCCGCGTCTTGTGCCGCTGCTGGTGTTGCTACACCACTGATTGTGTTACCACCCATTGCTAGGTTACCACTCATTGTACCACCAGCTTTATCTAGTTTCGCTGCTAGAGCTGTTGTCATTGTACCTGCGAAGTTTGCGTCATCATTTAGTGATGCTGCTAGTTCGTTAAGTGTATCTAGAGCTGCCGGAGCTGAGTCGATAACTGCTTGTACTGCTGAATCCACATATGTTTCTGTTGCATATGAGTTAGCTGTTAGGTATGATGCTACACGTGCGTCTGTGTAGTATACATTTGTTGTACCTTCAGTTAGATCATCACTTGTCTTTGTTGCAAAGTCAGTGTTGAAGTCTGATGTTTTGTATGTTGTTACTGAGAACACACCAGTTGCTGGATCGTATGTGATATCATTTGAACCTGAGACTGCACCACGTGCTAAGCCTTCAACTTCTGAATCTGTACGCTCTGTGAAAGAGAATACACCAGTTGCCTGGTCATATGATAGATCACCACCTGCGCTTACTTCTGCACGTACACGGTTAGCTGTAAAGTACTTGTTAACAGAACCTTCAGCAATATCGTCTGTGCTAATAGCCGCAATCGCTGCTGCAAAGTCTGCTGAATCAAAGTGATCAGCTGTTGTAAATGTTGAGTTTGCCGCATCATATACGATAGTGTTACCATCAGCAATACCTGAGATATCAACGTCTGATAGGTCACCAACTGATGCCGCTGCAATAACTGCGTCTGCACGAGCTGTTGTGAAATATAAGTTTGTTGAACCTTCTGTTAGGTTGTCTGATGTTTTTGTTGCTAGACGTGTATCAAATGCTGTGTTAGCACGTGCGTCTGTGTAATAAAGATTTGTTGAACCTTCTGCAAGGCCGTCTGTGTCTTTACCTGCAAACTGTGTATCAAAACGTCCTGTTGTGAAATAAAGGTTTGTTGAACCTTCAGTTAGCGTGTCTGTTGTGTGGTTAGCAATTGATGAAACTGTACCAGTTACATCACCTACTACGTCACCAATTAGATCTGAAGCAAGTGTTTCGCCGTCTGTTGACCAACGATCATTTGTTTCGTCCCAGATAAACTGCTTATCGCCATCTGAGCCACGCACAACTTTAATACCTGCATCCAATGTACCTGAAGTTGCGTCTTTGTTTAGTTCTAGGATGTTATCACCAATTTGAACTGTTGTTGAATCAACAGTTGTTGTTGAACCTTGAACTGTTAGGTTACCACCAACAATCATGTTACCTGATGCTGTAACTGTTGCTGCTGTAATGTCGTCTGTTGATAGTGTTCCATCAACTGTAACGTTGTTAAACTGAACGTCATCTGTAGGTGCGACCGCCTGGCCGATTGAAATACCGCCTGATCCATAAGTAACACCTGTACCACCAACTAGGTAGTTGTCAACTGAAACTTGTACACGAACGTCTGTATGGAATACGTTAGTTGTTCCTTCAGCAACATCGTCTGTTGTGTATGAGCCAATTAGGTTAGCTGAAGTAATTTTCTTTAGCGCACCGTTAGCTGAATCATGGATAAGAAGTTCGTCAGCACCAATAAGGGCTGTAGCAGCTGTCTGGCCTGAAACTGCTGTTGTGTCTAGCTTTGCAGTGATTACTGCCTGATCCGCTAGAGCTGGACTCTTAATTTGTCTAAAAGCCATTTAGATTTCTCCAATCAAATATATTTGATCGTATATAATCTTTATATACGAATGTAACAATACACATGGCATTGCTACTACAAACTCCTTTCGAAGTCTGCATAGTATTTACCGTACACTCGGTTGCTATTTTATGCTATGATAATTCTAAACCAATGACAATACTACGTTGTATATTTTCCTTATACAGGCATATATCTAATGTCTAGTTTGTCGTTTGTGCTTGGACCAGTATTTAGTGTAAGCGTTGTACCGTTAACTGAGTACTCAGTAGGATCAATAATTAATCCATTAATTATTACTAAAATACTATGTTCGTTGTGTCCTGCATTAATTGTGTATGTTGTATTTGTTGTTCCTGTGAATTGATTGCTTGTATATGTTAAATTTAGATGTGTATTATCTACACTATCTATTGGTAACACATTTACTGTAGCGTGTGATGATCTATATTTTACGTAAATTTCATCGCCTGTTTGAGGTACTGTACTAAATGTAATAACTGCTCCACTTAAAGAAAATACATCAGTATGCTGTAACACACTGTTTACGTAAACGTCAATTGCTTCTGCTTGTCCCGGTGTTTCGTTTAAAGTAAAATCTACTGTGGTTCCATCACCATAGAAAAATTGAGGTGCTTCATAAGTTGCAACCGGAACTGCTAAATCAGTTCTAAGTGTAGTTTCTAAACTTGTAAGTTCTGTTGTTGTAGCGAAAGCACTATCAGCATTTTGAAAGGCTGTTACGATTTCACTTAAAGAGTCAAGTGCGGCAGGATCAGTATTTGAAATAATATCATTAATTTGATCTTGTAAGTTAGTATCTGCGCTTGTTCTATCTGTAATTTCTTGTTGTAATGCTGTATTAATACTATTTGTTACATTACTATCGCCTACTCCAAATTGTCCATCATATACTGCACCAGTAATATAAACACTTTTACCTGTAAAACTTTTACCGTCTGGTAGGTTAGTTCCAATAAAGTTTAATACACCCGATTGATAATCAAAGAACCATTCATCATTGTTGTTGGTACCCGTAACAAAAACTTTATTTGATATTACTTCTGCACCAGCGGAATCACCGCTTGTGTGAATATAAACACTAACAAGATATGTAGAACCAAACTCTGGAGGAATCCAATCTGTTATCGATGTTTTCCAAGTTCTGTTACCTGTTGCTGTAATATCTTCTGTACATTCTACTGCTGAATAAAGTTTAACTTGGTCAGTATCACTTGAAGGTTTTACACTTGGAATATCTCCAGCTTCTGCCCATACTTTATCTCCACGTAATAAAAGTGGACTTGCAATACTTTCGTTTGGTGCTAATTTATTAGCATTGGTATCTGTCTTGGTTACACCATAACCAATTTTTTTGAATAGATAGTCAACCTTTTGTGTATCGGATATTGCCATTAACTAGTGTCCTCCACCCCAAGATTTGTAATTTGTTGTCCACTTGAAATAGCAACACGAACTAATACAACATTATTAGTTGCATTACTCATATTTTCACTACCAAGTGTCATTGTATAACTATTATTCAATCCTGTTCCTGTAGGAATAACGTCTGCACCAGTAAATGCACAACCATCGGAGCCATTACCTCCATTACCTGTATCACTACCTGGAACGCCAACACCAGCAAATTGTGTAGTACATTCAAGCCATCCGTTAAGACCGCTTGCATTATCAATAGCAGTACCTGGTACTGCTATCCACATTCCTTCAATTCCTGTTGCTGTAATATCAATTTTAAAGTTAGCAACAACTTGACGTTGGAATGCAAAAGTAAAATACTGTGTACCAGTATCTCCACTTCTATCTGGTCCTACTGGTAAGTAGCCTGTACTATAATCTGTTGTATCATGTATAATTTTACCCCATCTTACAGTAGCTTCTTGTGTACCTGCTACTGCTATTGCACCTGTAAATGGTGTAGCAGTATAGTTAGTAGAACTTGAAATTGTTGGAGTATCTGTAGAGCCACTTACAAAATCTGCAACACGAGTTCCAGATGATGTAATAACCCCATTACCAAGTGATGACTCTACAGGTATGGATAACTCCAAAATACCAAACGGGTTGGATGTATGTACTTGCAGTTTTGTAGGAAGCGATTCAAAATTGCTTGTGCCATTTACATTGTGCGCTCTGACTTTGATATCTTCAACTGCGGCTATACTATTGCTAGTAATATTCACAGTCTGATCTGCAAAGTCATAAGACAGCGTATTTGCGTTTGGAATTCCACTTGTTAAGTATGGGGTATCTTCTAACTCGGTATATGATTTATACTGAGTATTAATTGTTGCACCACTTGTTGATTCATAGTTGGTGCTGTTAACTATTTCTAATACATTACTAGTATCTCTATATGCTTGTCCAATCCAATTACTAATTGAGATACCACTAATTGTAATTTGAGGACTGCCTGTATTATAGTATGGAATACCACTAATGTATCTATAAGTGCCACTTGTTGTTTCTGTCATAGTTGCACTTGCTGTATCTAATGTAGGAATCGCAGTGTTATCATCACATACTACTGTTACGTAGTTTGTGTTGCCTGTTTCACTGTGTTCAATTCTTTGATCGTTTACGCCTGTTGTATATTCACTAAATGGCTTTGTAATCTTAGCATCAAATGTTTGATAAAAACCTGTAGGATATGTAGAACTACTAATGCTATCACTTGCATCACGCTGATCGCTAATTACAAGACTATCAAATGTTCCATTTTCATTTAGTGTGGTTGAAAAACTTTGAGTACCATCTGCACTGCCATTTACAATAGCTGTAGCTATACCACTTAACCCATTGTATGAATTCTGTGCTACTGTGGTATCAATTGTTCCACCTGTATATCTTCTTTCTGTATTTGTTTCTAAACTATCACCAGCACTTAATGGATTTGTATTACTATTGTCAGTAAAACCATGTGCTAGTTTGGGATTATATCCTTGTGCAGGGTCAACTAGTTGAATTGTCTTTGTTCCCAATCCACTAGGTGCGCTAGGTATTGCATGAACTTGAAATGTAAGTGAATCTGTATCTGTTTGTTGTGTAATGTCAGGCGTTCCTGTTGCTGTCATTACTAATTGATAATTACCTGCTCCAACACCTGTAAAGTCATGTGATACACTACTTAAATCCGTTGTTGTATCATTTGAACTACCATCATTCCAATCCCAATCAAATGTATCACCATGTTGTGTTGAATTTGTAACTGTAACTAATGCACGATTTATACCATTGTAATCAACACCATCATATACGTCATATTGATTATCTCCATTACGGTCACTTATTGTATCTGCACTACCTGCAATAGTTGCTCTTACATCTGGTTCAACATGAATTACAAAATCACTACTAAAAAATGGACTGCTTGTGTGTTGGCTCTGTACTTGTAAATTGCCAGTAAAGTCTGTTGCTGTATTATTACCAGGAAGTGTGTATTTGTGTGTTATAGTTCCACCAGTGTCACCTTGTTGACCACTACCAATATTTACAGTTTCAGTATCTCCATCTCCGAATGTCCAAATATAACGTATTCCATATTGTGAATAATTACCAATTGTGCTTTCTGTATTATTGGTAAATGTTACTGTTAGTCCATTGTTTGATTGTTCATTAATACCTGTTGTAATATCAGTACTTACTTCTGGGGTATGTGTATCATAAATTTTATAACTAGCATCATCATCAATTGGAACAACACCTGGTGTTGCTGTACTATGACTATCTAGTGTAAGAGAAACTTGTCTCGTAACTTCTTGTTCTGTACTGGTTGTAAATGTGTGTGCAATTCTTGCACCACCTGATCCACCTTCGTCAGCATCAGCGGCAATAATATCATCACTTGTACCATCACCCCATGTCCAAGTATACTGCACATCTGCGCCACTTGTATTTGTTGTTGTGTTTTCAAAATAAACAGTATCACCATCGTCCCATGTATTAATTACATTACCACCTGTTAGTGCATCATAAGCAACAAAACTTACTGCTGGGTCTGCTGTAAATATTGTAATGTAATCTTCTCTTAGTTTTGATATAGTACTTCCACTACCAGAACCTTGGTTATTAAATGCTGTAACTTGCACATCAAACGGACTACCTACATTATCTGCATATGTATGAGTAGGTGTGCTATCTGTTGTAGCTGTTGTTACGTTTCCATCACCCCAATCAATAGTATATCTATTTGCATCACCTTCAGTTTGAATATTAAGTGTTGTTGTTAAACCTGCACCGCCAACTGTTTGATTTGCTGTAAAGTCTACTGTTCTAACAAATGTGCTATTTCTAACATTTTCAATTACTTCATTAAGATCATCAATTGCTTCAGTAAGTGTCTGAGCAGGATCAAAATTTTGATATGCTCCATCAGTGAATAATCCGTCAGGTGGTGTTCCAAGCAAAAGGTTTGCTTGACCTGTTGCACCCGATAATGCGCCATCCAAATAAATCTTTGTAACAAGGTCCTGTGGATCAACTGGATCTGATGCATTTTTTACAATTTTTGTACTTACATCAATATTGTTTGTTGCACCTGCATCTAATTTAAGATCAGAATCTGATTGAATTTTACCAGTAGAATGATTGATATTAATTGCCATTAAACACTCCTGTTATTGAGTGCATGCATAGACACATAGTATGTTTGTCATACGACATATTAGCTTCCTCTACAATATCCCAAACGGGTTTTTGTGTTACTAGATTACACTAGCACGGAAGTTAGATAGTATGCACCATGCGCCATTTGCAAATAGCATTGTTACACTGTCACCTTCAGTTACGAACGTAATATCTGTAAAACCTGTTGTATTATTTGGTGTAACTACCACTGGCGATGCTAGTGGTTCCTTTACAATAATTACTTTAATATCTCCATGCATTGCATCTGGAAGAAACATTGCCGGAGCTGTAGCTGAAGAAATTTCAATTACAGTATTAGTTGAAGCAAAATCTCCATCTGATATTCTACTGATATTTAGACTGTTTACATATAACGAGCTCCAATATTTGGTTATGCTACCTAAGTTATATGTATCTGTATTTGCTGGTTCGAGGTTACTTGAAATATTACTATTGAGTGCGAGTGTACCACCAGTATTACCAAGACTAATGACGTCACCATTTACAACCAGAGTACCATTTACATACAAGTCGTTGTTTATAAATGCTCCACCTTTAACGGTTAAGGCTGAGTCTGGATTAGTTACATCTATAGTGTTTAAATCGCTAAAATTTAAGTAACTTTCAATTACGAAACGATCATTGTTTGGTTTTACATATGTGGACATTACTTCCTTACTTCCTAATTTTGTATATAGTTTTATTTATCACAATTTTAATATCTTTTAATTACTATTAGATTGGTATAGTTCAAATACACTATTATGCCATAATGGACCAGGATGTTGCTTATCTGACGCTTGTTGATCATTTTTTATATCTACTACATCTGCTTGATGTAATTTTATGTTGTTTGCAATACAAAAACTTTCCAACATTAGTTTATTTTTCTTATAATTATAAAAATCGCTATACTGATTAGTGAGCTCAAGGCTTGCTTTGTGCCAAGCAAATCTACTACTACCCGGATCAACTGCTTTAAACTTTAATAATTTATTATCTTGATCTACTATTTCCCTACGATTAGAAAAAGTCCACATTACATAAATTTTTTCAGGATTAAAAGTATTACAATACTCAATTGCTGTTCTACAAATCTTATCATTACTTGCACCATTGAGTCCACAATTGCAAACATCTAAAAGAAAACTCCAAGTTTGATCAATTTCTACTCCAACGCCTTCTGTAAAACTACAACCAAAAGATGCAGGTACACTTTGATCAGCTTTTACTAACGTTCTAAAATTATCTGTTGTTGGAGGATTCCATTTATTAAAAAACATATCATTATTGTATAACATTTAAATCTACAAGTCAATAAAAAACACACCGTAATATTCTACTGCGGCATATGCCGAAACGCCCATAGAATCCGTCTTTCGGTCCACACGGCGGTGTGCTTATATATTTATAACATTAATTTAATATTTTTTCTAAATCATTTGGTAGTACTGGTTTATCCATGCGCTCAGGATGCCATACTACGCCCCAAATGTTTCTTTGTTTATGTTTGAATGCTTCTATATCGCCTTCTTTTGTAATAGCAACAATCTCAAAATTTTGAGGCAATGATAATATTTTATTTTGATGATGACTGTTGACTGTGTAAACTTTTTTATTCATTATTACATTATGTTTTGTATTATAATGTCCTTCGCACTCAGCATTAATACCTTCTTCAAGTTGATTAATAAGAAGAGCTCCATGACAAACACCTAGTATAGGTTTGTTTTGTTTATAACATTCTGTAAGTAAACGTATTTCTGTTTTTAATCTGATAGGACTGGCATCTCCACCAGTGAAAATGATAAAATCTAAATCTTTTACAAGTTTTTCAAAATCCTGTTCGGGATTGTTTGCAATAGAAAAATGCGTATGACCGCTTAGTAGTTGTTGCCAACCATGTTCTAAGCAATCATACGCGATATCATTGTAATAGAATATACGTTGTGTTAACCCTATATTCATTTACGATATGTTACCTTACCAACCGTAAGCTTCGTTAACTAGTTCACGTGAACCAGCTGCTTCAACTGTGTTTGCACATGAAACCTCGAATAGGTCTTTTCTCATACCGTCAACGATTTTTGTTACGTGTGCTTGAACTTCTGGTGTTGTTGCAATTGATTCTAGTTTCATTGCACCAATTGTGCTGTGGAAACCTTCGTCTTTTGCAATTTTAGCATATGATCTAGCAATAAACTCGTCTTCAATTGTTTCTGCCATTTGTGACCATACTGCCGCTGCACGACCTTCTGCAACGATCTGGTATACAGCTAGAGCTGCTGGATCGTTTGATGCTTCGTATGCGTCTAGTAGATCTGCACCTTTAGCTTGTGGCTTTGCAGCTTCTTTTGCCATTGCGTCAGCAACGTCTAGCTCTTCGCCTGTGATCTTTTCAATGCACTCTTTAACCATACGGAAGTGGATTGCTTCGTCCATTGCCTGCTTTGATAGGTTTTGTAGTTCAACAGGATCTGCATCAGCTGGCATGTTAGCCACTTGTGCTGAAATCTCAACCATGTTCATTCTTTCGTTAACCATACGACCTGTGAAATGCTCAACTAGAGCTTCCATTGAGTTGTCTTTTGACTCGAAGTATGCTTTAACATTCATTTTTGAAGCTGTGAAAAGTGCTTCGTTGTCTTTTTGTAGCTGTTCTACAAATTGTGTTGATGTAGTCATTGTAATATTCTCCATTTGACTTAGCGTTAATGTAAGTTTACTTGTGTAAACCATGAATAAAACATTTATACTCTTTTGTAAGGAATAAATGAGTTGCACTCCTTAATATAACTACTCAGTTATAATCATGCAATCATCAATGATGAGTAGCAAAGCTCTTTGCTACATTATTATTTATCCCTTTACAACCCATTTGGTACGATAACATAGTGTATCATTAATACTACACCTACTGATGCACCAAGTCCAATCATCATCTTAAAGAAGTCCTTAGTGACAAGAGGAAATACAGTTTTAAACTTTTCTTTACCTGTCATAGTAGCCATTGCTAGTTCTCTACCACATAGCAAGCCCACAAACACCCATGTTGTCGACATTGGAATATCATTAAGCTCTTTAAAGAAGAACAAAATAATCCAATAAACAAAGTCAATGATAGTAGCACTTCTCACATATCTTGTGTTATGTTTTTCAATAACAATATTTTGGATTTTACCGCCGCCTTCACGGAACATAAAATAAAGTCCACCTACAAATACTAGACTTACTAATATCATTAGATCCACAGGAATTTCACGTGGTAAGAATACAGCGATATTAGCCATATCATGTGACAACCAAGTAAACCATAGGAATCCTGTTGTTACCCATTGTCCAATACGCCACCATTTTTTATGTTCTTCTTTAACTGGTTTTGCTTCGTCAAGTAGTCTACTTACTACAATCCATATTGCATAAGCGGCTACTGCGGCCACTGCATATCCCATCATAGATTTCATAAGCATCTTTTCTAAAACAAATGTAGATGCAAATGCACTCAATACTAAGAAACTTGTTGATACAGGTACACCAATACGTGTCAACAGCAATAAAAGTGCTGGTGCCATTGCATGATACCATTGTATTTCCTGGAAAGGAATTTTATTAAGACGGCCATAACTGATATCGCCTCCGTTTATATACCACCCATACCAGAGCGTATATAACAAAACCGCTGAAGCAGCGGCCCACATTATTCTCCAATGAAATTTTTCGTTATTTGATGCGATCCAAGTTCCAAGTGTCTGAACTGAATCGTTTGCGATGACTGCATAGGCCGCAAATAAAAAGCCTACCAGCATCCATACTGTGAGTAGTTCCATATCATTCTCCTTTGTTTGCCAGCTTTACCCTGGCGCTCACGTAGTTACATGATTGTAAACATTTATATTGTATATGAAACTAGTATTTTGTCAATAAAAAGCAGGGCCGAAGCCCTGCTTTTCTTTTTTTGTATTCCAAGTAAATTTTACTGGAATGATAGTGCGCTAGCCGCAACGTCGATTTTAGCTAGGTAGTCTGCTGCATTACCAAGTGATGAAGCTTGGTTGTTTAGCTCTACGTAACCGTAACGTGTCATGAATGACACTGTTGGCTCGAATGTTGCTGGATCTAGTACTGTGCCTGATGACATTAGTGGGATATATGGGCAGTAGAATGCTGCTGCGTCAATCTCGCCGTCACCTTTGTAACCGACTAGTAGTGGTGAGCTGTCTGAAGCGTACTGGTCTACGAAAACACGCATTGTGTTGTTTAGAGTACCTACGAACTTTGTGTTTGTTGGTGCTTCAAATGGACCTTCTGTTGTACGTGCAAATGCTGATGTTGTTGCTGACTGTAGTACAGTTAGCATTGTTGGTGAGATAACAACATAGTTACCTGCGCCTCGGCGTGTTCTTGCCGCGATTAGGTTTGCTGCTCTGTTGATTAGCACTGCTAGTGCCGCATGCTGATCACCAACGAATGTAGCTTGACCTGATACGTTTGCTTGATCGTATGTGTCTGTTGCTGCACCTGCTAGTGTGCGTAGTGATGTTAGAACTTCTTGGTCGATTTCAGCAGTAATTTCTTGTGCAAGTGCTTGCATGATTTCTGCTTCAACGTCTAGACCGTGCATTGCGTTTGCATCTTGCGCTGCTTCGAATGTCCAACGTGCTGATAGTTTACGTGTCTTAGCTTCAACTGTCTGCTTTAGAACTTGGATGCTTAGTTTACGTCCGGCTTCTGCTTCTAGGTTTGCAGTTGCGTCTGCTGTACCTGATGCCGCATCACCTGAATAACCTTTTGCAATTGCAAATGGTGATAGTGCTTCGTCGCCAGCGGCAACGCCTGCTGCTGTTTAACCGTAGCGTACACGTAGTGTGTGAATTTGACCCACTGGGCCTGTCATTGGCTGAACACCAACTAGCTCGTTTGCTATTACTGTTGGCATTACGCGGCGGATAACTGGTAGGATCACTTTATTAAGTGATGCAATGTTACCTGACATGGTTGAGCCTGCTGCAGCTGATTCTGAAAGGTAGCTCTTAGTGTTCTCAAGAACTGATTCCATTACCACCTTCTTGTTGCCAGCTAGACCATCTGTTAGGGCTTCTTTAGTTACGTCCCAATTTTCAAATAGATTCTGTGTCATTTTGGTATACTCCTTATTTGATACCTGCTAACTTTTTAAGGTTAATAATCTCGGCTTCACTTTCAGATGACTGTGTGTGAGCCTTGTTACCTGTAATCTCAGTCGTCTGAGATTCTGTAATTGTTTGCGCCTTTTCTGACTTTGGTGCTGATTCGTTAAGTACCGTTGGTAGATACTTATTGTATGCAGTTTTTAACTTTGAAGTCTGTACAGACTCTAATAAGTTAGTCATTAATTCGCGCTTGTCTTTACTTAGAGGAGACATTAATTCAGCCATAACTGAATCACGCTCACGGCTTTCATTGATTCTTGCAACTTTTTTGTTTGCTTCATCAATTTTTGCCTCTCTTTTTGCAATGTCCTGACGTGCTTCGTCTAATTGATTTTTCACGTCAGATATTTCTGCTGATAGCTTAGAAATATGTGTGCCTTCTGCAAGGTGTGAACCCATAAATTCAGCAGCAAATGTTTCAAAGATTTTTCTTCCAAACATATTTTCTTTTGCTGATTTAATATCTTCTTTAAGCGTACCAAGCTCTGTTGAAAGTGTAGTTTCAACAAGTGATGCCAGCTTACCTGAAGCTTTATTAATGAATTCTTTCTTTGCTTCTGCGATCATTGTTTTTCCTTCAGCTACAAGTTTCACCTTTTGTTCAATTAGGTCTTTCTTGTCCTGATGGAATTCGTTAAGTTCTGAAGTAAGTTGTTCCATTACGAAATCTTCTAGCTTTTCGAAGTTACCTTCTTGAAGCTTTCTGTCTTCGCGTAGTTCTGAAATTTCACTCTTAAGAGTTTCCATTACAAAACTATCTAGAAGTTTTGCATGTTCTGCAATTTTCTTCTTGTATTCAACTTGTGATGCTACTGCTGCTGATTTGTCTGTTGCAAATTCTTCTAGCTCTGACTTAATAGTATCATTAAGCATTGCGTCCATGGCCTCTACCATCTGCTCTTTGTCAGTTTCGTAGCGGTTAGCGAATTCTTCACGTAGTTCAGCAGTAATTTCTTCACGTGCTTCTACAAGTTTTGCTTCCCATGCCTCTGAAAGTGTTGAACGCACTTCCTCAGATAGCACTTCTGAACTTAGGAGTTGTTCGATTGCGTTGTTAGCCATTACTTTCTCCTAATATCTAAAGTTTCAATGAACTTTAGTACTTCCTTCTGGAGGTACTGTTCAGCTAAATCGTCATGATTTACTGCTTTAGCAACGTCTAATAAGATATTACCGCGGTGTCCGTTCATGATTTGCTCATATAGTGGATCGGGGTACGCATCTGGTGCGCTAGGGTTAGCAACAATATCAACTGTTTGAATTTCAAAATCACTAACTTTACCGCCATCATTAACGTTGCCACTACCTCTTGACGAAACGCCAAGTTTAACACCGTTGTCTATAAGGGTTTTACAAATATTTCCCATTGGTGTTGGTAGCAGTTTTAAACGACCTAAACCGTCTTGACCGCTCATCCACATTTTCTCAATCATGTGGCTAACACGGTCTAAATTTACTTGCAGATCCTCTGGATGATCTGCTTCACCTAGAACAGATACACCCTCGTCAATGCGCTGTTGAATATTTTTAACAGCTCTTGCAATCTCTGACACAGGGTATACTCTCTGATTCTGATTGCGCTTCTCACCTTGCACAAATATACCTTCCATATACAGGCTTTTACCATCACTAGATGTTTCTGTGATAACTTTTGCCTGATCAAATGTTAGGTGCTCTGTTAGTGGTGTATTACGCATAATTATTCTGCCTTACCTTTTTTCTCAGCACCGTGGCCGCGTGTCTCAGGTGATAGTTTTGCACCATCGCCTGGGTGTGTAACGCCCATGTCTTTTGCTGTTTCATCCGATAAGCCTTTTTTCGAGCCTTCTGAACCTTTTGCACCAGTTTTGATAGTCTCGCCGCCCATGTCATTTTTACCTGCTACTGGCGATGCTTTACCATCGTCACCTGCTGGCATGTCTGCTGGGTGCATACCGTCTTTACCGACTTTTTTAAGTTCAGCGCCTTCTTCAAGTGTTTCATCTTCTTCATCATCTGCTGATTCTTCGATTTCTTCTTCATCTGCTGATTCTTCGATTTCTTCGTCTTTTGCTTCTAGTGCAAATTCTTCTTCCATCTCTGGCTCTGCAGCGTCGTCGCCCATCATTTTAGCAAATTCTGCTTTTAGATCTTCAAGGGCATCAGAGACATTCATTAGTTTGTCTTCGATTTCCTCATGTTCTTCTTCGTGATCGTCTGTTTCACCATCACCGTCGAAATCTTTTTCGCCGTCATCGTCTGAAAGTTCCATTTCAGCGTCGATTTCTTCCATATCATCTTCATCAGCATCTTCTCCAAATGCTTCTTCAGCTTCAATTTCATCTTCGTCTGTTTCGATGTCGTCAATAAAGTTATCAGCTTCTTCTCCGCCGATCGCTTCTTCGATTTCTTCATCCGCTACTTCATCTTCTACAATCTCATCTGCTTCAACAAGATCGTTCCAAATTTCACGTGCTTTTTCTACGAAAGCTTCATGTAGCAGCTCGGACGCTTTTGCATCTTCACCTTCTACTAGGCTCTCAATTACTTTAATATAACGTTCGCGAGCACTCATTGGCATTCTCCTTCATAGGTTATAACACATGTATTTAAGACTTCTTGCCTAATACCGATGTATTATATAAGAAAAACCGCAGTTTTGAACTGCGGTTGCTTTTGTTCTCTATTATTATTTAACAAGAACCACTAAAACAACGCTAAAACAGGTTATTTTTAGCGTTTTTATTCTGCGGCTTCGTCGCTTGCTCCGTATTGTAGTTGAACCTTCTCTACTTTTGATGCATGTTCACTACGTGCAAGCTCTCTACGATTGCGCATTTTATTTAAATGACGTAATGTTAACTTAGGTCTACGTGTATCGTCAAGATCCCATTTGTTATATTCATCGTCTTTTGCGTCTTGTGCTAGTTCATTAAACCTCATTTGGGGTACCTCCGGTATCACCTGTATCTGGTGTATCAGCTGGTGCATCAAGATCTAGTTCACCAGTATCATTTTCTGCTTCAACATCAGTAGGAGCAAAACTCTCCATATCTCCTGATCTTACACCTACACTACTTAGATCACCAATTGCATCACCTGCTGGTGCGCTATCAGGATCATTTTCTTCTGCCCATAGACGTTCATTATTAAGCACTTCTTCTTCAGTAAGTCCAAGATAGCGTGAAAGGATAAATCGTTTACTTAGATATCCTGCGCCTTCTAATGTACCAAACAAGTTAGCACGTTGTTGATCAATTTCAATTTCTCTATACTTACTGAAACTTTGTGGCTCTGAAAATGATAGTTCAAATAAGCCTGAGCTTACATTAACACCTCTATGTTTACAGAATAGTTTGAATTCTTTATCTAGTGTTTTCTGTACAGTCATCTGTAAGCGTTCACAATACTTTGCAAAACGAAATTCCTGGATCATTGCAGTACCAATACGACCATCGTTAAATGCCGCAATGCCATCTTCACTGCCTGTTGGTAGATAAGAAGTTGGTACTCGTAGTCCACGCATTAGTTTATTATTGAAATATTTTAAATCATCAATTTCACCTAAATTTTCACCGCCCGGTAGTACTTCAACTTTAGAACCTCTACCTTCAGCAGTTTGTGCAAAGAAATAATCTTCCATAATTGATAATGGATTGTATGCACTATCCATTACTTTTGTTCCACCGCCACTCATATTAGGAATACGTGTTTGGTGTACTTCATTTTTTGTACGCTCTACAAAGCTCATAGCTTTGTGTGCTGGCATATTACCTACATCAATGTAAAACACACGTCTTTCTGGTGCACGTTGCACACGATAGATAATAATACTGTCTTCTAATAATTCTTTTTGTTTATACACTTTAAATACTGGTTCTAAAATACTATTTCCAAACGGCCAATTAGCATTCATACCATCACTTAAACTTACATGCACAACATTTGAGCTATCAACTGCATATTCTGTTGTTGCACCTGAGTTTTTACTGTCATATACACCACTGTTAGTTCTACTTGTTGTATAACCAGTTTGTGGGTTAACACTTGTAGCGTCACTATGTGCTTTTGTGTCAACTGCAACTAGGTCTTGTAAATTAAGTGCAATATTTTTAATGATATATTGATCAATTTCTCTGCCTGTTGATTCGTTTACAATAGCTTTGCTCACATCTGAGCCATTTACCCAAATAAGTTTAAAGGTTTCTGGATCTCTTACGAAAAACTGATCTCCATACTTAACACATGCACGAAACATACTAAACACTCTTCGGTTAAATTCATTAATTGTAACCCATTGCTTTAATGTTGTTTCAAGTGCGCTAATTTCCGAGTCCGTAGGCTCACTTTTGTAGTTAATGCTAAATGGCATATCTGTTATTGGATCCATTTGTGTACTAAATTCAGCTATAGTATCTAATGCCGCATTAATTTCACTATCCTGGTCCATTTGATCGTATTGACTGTAACGTTCAATACGGTTAGGCTGACCTGAATATACTTCTGGGAGCCAACTTTGCCATCTACTGGCTTTTGCATGACTACGACCGTCTGTACCGTCAGCTGTATTATATCTTGTAAAGTGTTTTTTCCAACTCATTTATTGATGCCTTATTATATATGTGTATTTATGACCCACTTGCAACGATTGCGTTGTTTAGTCTATTATCCATCATCTTAGCTTTTGTAATCTTCTTTAGATTGTCTAAAGTTTTAACAGTTCTCTTCTTAGCTTCAATAATTTCCATGTATTCTTTAATCAGATTATTTTCCATTGTACTGGAGTTTTCATCATCTGTCAAGTCCATACCTAATTCTGTACGTAATTCTCTATTTGATAAAATTTTACCATCAACACTTGGTACAAATAATTCAGCTTGGCTCATATCTACACCATCACCTACAATGTATGGATTACCTGCTGTTACTTGTCCACCAAAATACTTTCTGTCTGGTCTTGGCATTCCATTTGGGGCGTGTGTTGCTCTATATTTTTTATCCCACTCTTCTCGTTTTGATCCATCTCTATCTCCACGTGCAAGAGGTCTAGGTGAAACAATATTGTTTTGTTTTTGATAGTTTTTTTGAAATTCTGTCCATTCAGGATTTTCTATCATTCTTTTTTGACCTCTAGCATTTTCTGATTCAATAAATTGTGGTATTTCAGTTTCGGCAAGTCTTGGATTATCTTTTTTAGGTGTGTCTTGTGTAAGACTTTGTACAACATCATTTATTAATTCAGCACTATTTCCAAATACAAAAGTAAGTTTTTCCATACCCGGTGTAATAATTTCTTGTAAATGCATAAATGCTTTTGTAGCATCGTTGAGTAATTTTGTAGTTGTACCTGCTTCTGCTAATCCTGCTATAGCTTGTTCTTGCATTTTTTCATATTTTTCAGGTGTAGCATTTCCAAACACAAGTCCTAATTGATAATGTCCCATAGCTAATGCATTAGATGCTTGTGCAATTGGATCGCTAGTACTTGCTAACGCTGTACCTATACGATTCATAGGTGTTTGCATAGCATTTAAGAATATATCCCTTACACCCTTAGTATCTCCTGCTTGTAATTTTTCAGTTATTCTATCAAAAATATCATCACCGTATTGCTTCTTCAAAGCAGCAACATCTGCTTGATTCATTGCACCAGCAATTGCTTCTGGATTAAGTCTAGCTAAATCTCCTCCACTTACCATAATATCTCTAGCAAAGGCTGCAAACATAGTATCAAATGGTGTACCCGCTCCAACTACACTAGTAATATGTTGCGAGAAGTTTTTCAATTCTTCTACTGCATCTTTCTGTGTACCATCTAACATTCTCATGCCAGCTGCAAAATCAACATTCTCAACTTTAATCATATTTTGAAGTGCTTGACTTCTTGTTAATCCTGTAATGCTTGCTAGGGCAGCAGTTTCAGTTTGTAATTGTGTAAAATCTCTGGTAAGATTTTCTTCAAGATCTGAAGTCTGTCTCAACAGTCCACCTGTTAGACGCTGATACTCCATAAACTCGCCTGTTTGTTGTAGTAGCTCTGTATTGCTTAAACCAAAGTCTCCCATTGAATCAGCAGTTAATTCTAGGTTACTAAAAAACTTTTGGAATCTTCTTGTGCCTATACTCACATTGCCACCAAAGGCTGCAATAGCCGCATTGTTTGCACCAATTGTTTTTGCAAATGCATCATATGTAACACCACTAACATTTACGCTCTTACGTAGTTCTTCGAACGACTTAGTGTTCTCAAACATAATAGCACCATTATCAATCATTTGCTGTTGTACTTCGCTAAATGCTTCAAGTTTACCAACACTCCAACCTAACCACATAAATGTTGCATCACTTATAACGCCTTTGTTGTCGTTTAAACCTTTACCAAACCTAGACATTAAGTCTCCGGCATTTTTTCCCAATCCGGAAAAGAACTTGCCTATAGCACCGGCGGCCGCTGGACCTAATTTTTCCGCAGCGCCTACTAGACTTGTAAGTGGCTTTTCTGTGTTGCCCATAAAACTAGCGGCGTCCATAACTTTTCTGCCAAAGTTTTCAGTTTTTCTAGTAATATTTTTAGTTTCCGCAGTACCTTTTTTAGTTGTGGCTGTATCTTTTTGTGTAGTTTCGGCAATACCGCCTAACATTTTTCCAAGATCATCACTAAACTCAGATACTACATTAACAAGTTTTTGATCAATATTAGACATACGTTTAACATTTTGTGCAATGCCAAACATTGTTTCTTCCTGAGCCCATGCAGGTATTGTAACATTTTGTCCACCTATATCGATATTAAATTCTTTATCTGCCATTATGGTGTCTCCTCAAGTATTGAGCCTTCTTCTATTGCATTAAGTTGACTTGTTAACTTTGCAATTTGTTCTTCAAGAATTCTTTCTTGTATTTTTAACTTTGCAATCTGTTCATCGGACTTACCTTTTGATTTGCGATCTGTTTGATTAGATTTAACCTTACGTAGATTTTCTACTAATGCTTCTTTTCTCCTAGTCAATTCTTGTTCTGAAGTATTTTTAATCTCAGACTCAGATAGCATCTTGTTTCTTTCTTTAAGAGCTAAATTAAGTTTTGCTAATTGATTTTCAAATATTCTTTGTTGTTGCTGTAATGGTGCAAGTTTTCCTAAATCAGTAATTAAGTTACCTTTACGATCATATTGTTTTTTCTTTACTAGTCTTAAGTTTTCAACTAGTTGTTTTTGTCTTGCATCCAATTCATCTGGATCAGCAGTTGCCATCTGTCCTTCAGTTAACATACCCTGTGTAGAGGCTATGTATGTTGCAATACTTCTTGCAGTAATATCAGTGTCTTCTCCGGTACCTTTTCTCATAAGTTCGGAACGTTCTTGATATTGCTTACTTCCTTTAGCATAAACTACTGCATCTCTTGCCAACGATGCTGTGTTCATTTCGTCTCTCATTTCTTTTAACGATTTTCCACTTTCAGTAGTATCTGCTCCAAATAACTTTTTCACTGCATTTAAAATACTTGCTGTAAAATCTCCAACTCCATACATCAAATCAAGTGTAGTATCTAATGTATCAATACCAGGTAATATAGCCTCAAGTGTTGTAGTAAGTGCAATAGCGGCTTGATCAACTGCTTTAATTGCTCCTGTTGTTGCTTTTAATCCTTTTTGATTTTGTTCTAAGAATCCATTAACATCGGCAAGTGTAATATTCTTTGCTTTTTCGTTTGCAGTCTTTGCTGCGGCTAAAACTTTTACAGTTGCTTCTGTTATAGGATCAACACTAGCATATCGTCTCAATCCATCATCATATCTATCACTTAGCAATCCAATAAAACTAGTTGCATCAACTAATGCTTGTTCTTGATTTGTATTACCTTGTAAAATATTATCCATTGCTGTTGTAATATTTTTTAATGCTCCAGGTCCAGCCTCATTTAACATCTGTATTAATTCTGGACTTAAATTATTAACTACTGTTTGGTCATAATTTAAATCAAAAGCGGCAGCTTTTAATGCTTTTTCAATTTCAGCTACCATTGGATTATTTGCACCAAGCAAACTTGACAAACTAGCCATAAACATTTGACTACCAAGTTTCATATTTGTAAATGCAGTTTCTCCACGTTCTTCTATATACTGTTTTGAAGCTAATTGAAAGCTAGTGTTTAGTTCTACGCTTTCTTGCTGTTTTTCTAGTTCTTGTAATAGCTTGGTTCTGTTTTCACCTGTTGCGGCTGCTAGTCCAAGTGCTATATTTTGTGTTGTTGTAAACACTTGTACAATCTTATCCTGTGCATTTCTATCTAAACTACTGATTGTGTTGCTTTGATACAATGCATTGGCTACAATACCTAACTTTTCAGCTAATTCAGCATTTCTATAACCAAATTTAGTTATACTATCATCTCTGCTTACTCTATATACAAAATCACTAAATTTTATTGCACCTTCAACTGCACTTCCACTGGTGGTTGTGGTTAAGTTTCTTGAAATATTCAATATTTTAGCAAATTCATCAAAACCAACACCAAGTCTAGCTGAACCTGTTCTCAACAACGTCATACTTTCCATATTTGCATCAGCCATACCACTATCGATCATGGCTTTTAGAAGTTTATCTTGACTATTAATAAATTTTGCAACAAATACACCAACACCAGCGGCCATTCCTGCTCCACTACCTACTACTTTAGCACCACCTTCGCCTATGTATCCTAATCCTTTGATAAGTTTGTTCTTATTCTTTGTTAATCCACCAAAAAATCCTTCAGCTTTATTGCCTAGTTCTAATTCACTGGCGGCAGCACTCACATCTCTGAATAAAGTGGCTATAGCACCCATTCCATCTACGTTATTAAGCATGAGTGTACGTTGTACACCTTGTAGACTTCTGCCTAATTCCTTATCTGATTGTACACTTTTTTGTTCTTCTTTTAAATCTTCGTCTAATATACGTTGTAGCTTCTGTGCAGTAGCAGGACTAAAGCTATTTGCAATAATCATAGCAATTTTCTGTCTATTCGCAGGAGAACCACGCAAAGATTCTGCAATTTTCTCTGCTGTTTCGTCGCTTGCCCAAGGATATTGGCTGTATACACTTAAAATTTCTTGTTGCATAGTTAACTACATACTTAATGATGATAAATACTTCTAGTATAGTGTATTTATCGGAGAATTAAAACATGAGTAATCCCCTAATTAATGCGTATAGAAAACCAACGTTATATATCAATCTTCCTAGCGGTGGAAAGTACTATAACCCTGCACCAAAATTGAGTGTAGACAAAGAATTGGCTGTATATGCAATGACGGCACGTGATGAACTAATCACAAAGACCCCCGATGCTCTTTTCAATGGCGAAGCAAGTGTGAGCTTGATAGAAAGCTGTTGCCCAGACATCCCAAATCCCAGACAGATTCCAGTAAACGATCTTATGGTAATCATGCTTGCTATTAGACAAGCAAGTTATGGTACTGAAATTGAAGTGGAAGTAGACTGCCCAGAGTGTCAACATAAAAACAACGTTGGTATCAACTGTCAAAGTATTATAGACGGTGCAATGAGCAGACAACAACCATCTAACTCATTAACACTCAATGAAGGTTTTGAAGTAGTGTTAAAACCCTACAGTTTACAAGATAGAAACACATTACAAATACAACAAATTAAACAAGTAAAAATGATCGAAAGTTTGCAAAATGCAGAAATGGACGACCAAACAAGACAAGACAGTTTTGGTAGAACATTTGTTGAATTAGCAGAACTAACCATTGATCTTGTAGTCAACTCAGTAGATAGCGTAAGGACGCCTGGTAGCGACGGCGAATTCGTTGACGACAAAGAAATGATTAGAGAATGGTTAAAAAGCATTACCAGCAAAGATTATGAATTAATTAAAGCCAAAGTAGAAGAACTAAGCAGTGATGGCATTGACAACAACTTCAAAATAAAATGTGAGAGTTGCGAACATACATGGAAAACAGAAGTAGAGCTAGATGTCACAAATTTTTTCGAAGGCTGATAGCTACCAGTCAGCCTGAGCAAATTCCTGAAATAATGAAAACTTACAGCGATCAGCACAAAGCACTTGAAGAAAACTATCTCGACATAGTTGTCAACAGCGGTGGAAGTGTTAGTTATCAGGATATTGTTCAGATGGAATTACCACTAATTCATATGTTAGTAGTTAGCCTCAATAAACGAGCCGAAGCAATGAGTGGTAAAAAGCCTACACAGATGTTATAAGTTTATAATACTCTTCTGGCCAACTATCATAGTATTTTGTTGTGTGCAAGTACTTGCGTTTTGTTGTTAAATCATCTCTCAATTGAATAAAAACACAATCAGTAAAGTTTTTTGCAAAGTGACCACTTGTAGTGGTACTTGTAAAATACAATAAGTCATTGTGTTTTTTCATTTGTTGTTCAATTACAGATTCTACTTCAGTTATATTACAACCATCTACCCAAGCAATTCCTATTTCGTATGTTTTCTTATCAAATGTCTCATATGAAGATTCTTGGTTATCTCTTGCATCGATAAATTGAATTTTGTTTTGTAATCTTGCTTTTCTGGCAAATGGACATATAGGATATCCATCAAGTTTCTTTGCTTCAATTTCATTTTGTGTCCATTCTAGGAAACGTTGTTGGAATTCTTGGAAGTTCATTATAGGTCTCATGTCTTGATGTCTACGACATCATCTTCTTCGTATCGCTTTGCTCTACTCGAAGTAATTGCTTACGCTCTTATCTAAATCGTTAACAGGAAAACAATCATTTCTATGCTGTTATTTATTATGGTATCTTGGTATGATGTTTTAGTCACACTTAGCCTACTAACGGCCAAATGTAACTGATGAATCTTGGTATAGACGCAACTTCACACATACTATAGCAAACCTAATTTTACACTTAGGGGAGGCGGTTACGCTGTACCTCTATTACGTGCTGCTTTTAAGCAACGCAGGACCACCCATTGCCATAGTATGCAACTTTGGGCTACCCGTGAGTTCCAATTGTCCAGGAGAGCTCACTCTTTTTGGTTTGTCAAACCAGTGCTTTGACATTGTGGCAACACCAGGATCCGATCACACAGATGTGTAACCTCAAGGTGAGTCGAGCAATCTCGACCAAACTGAGCCTGCAGCCTATAATAGCCTATATTAGATTTGTATGTGTGCCGTTAGTTGATAATGTTCGGATTTGTTTTATATTAATTGGTTTTGCCTGAAAATCTTGCCAAAAAGTGATTGTCCATGTGCCATAATTTTTACTTGTATAATTTATATAGCTTTCTAATTTAAATCTGTCAACCAAAAAGTTTGGAAAAGTTAAATAAATGCCTTTTCTGTTAAATTTCATAAACAGAAGATCTAAATCATGCTCATCATGTGCATCTAGAGTTTGTTGTAGCCATTGTTCTAAAATTGGTATTGGTTTTTCTTGTAGTAAATGGTGAAATGGAAAATCTGCATAGTTTTTACATTCACAATTAAAATATTTCCATGTGTCGGGTGGAATTACATCACCCTTAAATGCCTTGATTTGGTTTTCCGTAAGTGTACTCTTACGTGTAGCGTTAACGCCACCTACAAATGCACCACTGTATGGTACACGTTCAAAGTTGTCTTGGTAGATTTCGCTTAGTATATTACATACTTCACGTTCGAAGCCTTTGCCTTTATTTTTGCTTTTTGTTCCACTCATCTACTTTTTTCTTTATCTTATTAATTATATCTTTGCCTAACTTATTTTCTTCAATAGTACTTGCCGCATGTCTAACGTTAGCATCAGCTGGCTCTATTCCTAGATCAAGATTTTGAATCTTTTGTGCTGGTACTCTCAATGTTTTTCCAGTGTCCGGATCAATTAATATTAAATCACCGTCCTCTAAACCTTCATATTTAGGCATCTACTATTTCTACTTCTGTATTAAACGTTGTAAAGCCGTTTTCCTTTGTGACTTGTAGTACACTATTGACACGGCCAACAAGTTCATCCCTATGAGAAATAAGCAAAATGTTTTTATGTCTATCACGTTCCATCTTCTTCAAAGTACCAAGTGCGCTTTCAACACCAATAGTATCCATACCACTATCAACTAATTCGTCAATGCAAATAAGATTGATAGGGTGGTTCATACTTTCAAACACATCACGGAAACTCCAACTCAATCCAAGAATAAGTCTATTACGTTCGCCTCGGCTTAGATTGTCAAAATCTAAATCTTGTCCAAGTTGTGTAATTGTTACTGTTAGATCGCTTTGAAATTGCACCTCATGTGGTAAACCTAGTCTTGTAATATAGTATTCAAGACGTGTGTTTAAGAACTGTAAGTTTTGTTCAATAATTTTTTTACGTATAAAACTATCTTTGTTTGTTAGTAGTTTTAGTAGAAAATCCTGATGTTCTTTCAGCTCTGTAAGTCTATTTACCTCCGCCCATTCTACAGATTGAAGTCCTGTCTCTTTTAGTGCTTCAATTTGTTCATTATATGGATCGGTTTCTTGTTCTGCGTTGTCTATATTTGTGCGCAGTGTACTTAGTTTGTTTTGATGCTCGTATGCTTCTTGTAATGTATTATACTCTGTACGTGGTGCATCACCAAGATCACCTAGTTCGTCTAGTGCGCTTTTATAATCTTTTATTTTATTATTATCTTCGTCAATGTGCAGTTGACTTTCATTTACTGCCTCTGTTTTTGTCTTTACAATCTTTTCATGTGCATCGTCATGTAGTTCTTGTCCACATGCATAGCACTTGTGTTCTAATACAGCATTAAGATCTTTTTGTGCTTTATCTAAGCGTTTCTGTTCCCTATCAACTGCACTAATTAGTCTAGCTGTTTCAGCATTTAATGTGTCTACTTGACTTTTCTTATTATTAAATTCTTCAAAGTCTGCATGAGATTTTAGCTCCACATCAATATCTATGTGTTCTAGTGCAAGTAATTCACTTCTTAACTGTTTTATTTTATCATCTTTGTTTGTACCCCAAACACGTTGCCTACGCTGTAAGTCTGCTATGCTTTTATTGATACGTTCGTTTGCTTCTTCCACTGCACCTATTCTAAATGTTTCTTGTTGTATTTTATCTTTTGTATTTTTTACAAGTTCTTTTAGTATATCAGCTTTTTCACTTAATTGTGTAATGCCTAACAATTGTTCAATTAGTTCACGCTGATCATTTGCTCGCATACTTAAGAAAGGTTCAGTATATGTGTTTAGTGCGCAAATGTGTTTGAACATGGTATGGCTCATACCAATTGTACGTTCTATTACTTGTTGTGTTTGTCTGCCTTCGCCTTGTGATTCGTCAGTACCTTCTGTGGTATCAGATTCATTTACAATAAACCTAAAAATATTTGGCTTGCGTCCACGTTCAATTCTATAACTTTGTCCATCTTTATCAAAGTCAACAGTAACCATCAAACCTTTGTTGTTTGTTTTGTTTACAAGGTTATCTTTTTTAATGTTATATAATGCATTGCCGTATAATGCATAACTCAATGCATTAACGATTGTTGTTTTTCCTGTACCATTACGAGAACCGTCACCACCGAGGTCCAAGTTATTACCCAATACTAGCGTTAAGCCAGAATGGTCAAATGTTACAGCCTGTGTGACGTTACCCACACTCATAAAATTCTTTACTGTGATATTTTTAATAACTAACATGTTCTTATTTTCTATAATTGAAGACCCCTATAAATGTCTACTAACATTTCTTTTTTAATAGTTTCACTTTGAATACTGTCAAGTTGCGACATAACAATAGTATCTACATTCTCTACTTGAATATCCACGCCTTTGTTCCAATCTTGTGTATGTTCTTCTTTTTTACTTGGCATGAGAGTAATTTCACGCAAGTTAAACTGTTGTGCAAATGTTTCTTTAATAAAGTTTGCTTCTTCGTATGTAATTCCAACATCAAGTGTAACACGACAGTAAGTTTTTTCTCCCAAGTATTTTGCAGGATCATCAATAAGTCTGCTTAAACTTATTGTGCGATATTTTGGTGCATCTGGCCAAGGAACAAATTCCATACTGCCTTTCCAATCCATAAACATACATCCACGTTCATCATCCCACGCATCTGCATAGTTGTGTGCAAATGCATTGCCTGTGTAAATTACATTACCTTTTTCTTGTCTTTTGTGAAAATGTCCTGTAAACACTTTTTCTGGTTTACTTAAATCTTCTGCTTTTAATCCACCGTGGTCTGGCATCTGAACAAGTGCATTCATGTAGAAACTAGGAAGTTCAAAATGACCAAACATGTATTTGCAGTTGACTTCTTTCAACCGCTTCCACTCGTCGTCTACCAGCCACGGAATTAGTGCAACATTGTCATCCATATACATTTCGTCGTTGACAATATTAATTTTAGGAAACTGTTGAGTCATAGGAATACTATGAATCTCACGCTTTTCTCGATAATACAAGTCGTGATTACCAGTTAACATGTGTACTTCATCAAACGCATCATTTAATCGTTGCAAGTTACTAACTGTATAGTTTAGTGTACTAACATTGATGCTGGCTCTATTATGATGCCAATCACCCATAAAGATACATTTTTTAATATCACGCTTGTGTGCTTCATCTATCATCCAAATTAGAAAGTCTTCACAGTCTTGGTTATGCAACCTACTGTTATTTTTCATGCCAAAATGAATGTCAGTAAATATGACAGCTTTTTCAAACAAATTTTATTCTCCGGATTTTTGAGCTTCAGCTTCTTTTTTAATAAGCTCTTGTTGAGATTCCCACTCTGCATTAAAGGTACGTGTGCTTGATGGATTTAATCCGCCTTCTTCAAGCAAGTCATCTCTAATATTTTGACTACGTTTTTCTAAGTTTAGAACACGTGTGAATGAATTATTAATTGCCGCAGTATAGTAAGCAAAAGGATTTTCACTTTTTGCTTCATTAAATTGTAAACCAATTTGTGATAACTGTAACAATGCTTGTCCACGCATTTCATCAACATATGTGTATCCTCGCCAATTGCTTCTCATACTATAACGTTCGCATAGTTTGATATATGCACGAGCTAGTTCAGGTGTGGTTTTTCCATGATCAACGCTAAAATATCCGTTGTCTCTACCGCCTTCCCAATGGCTACGTGCTACTTCTTCCCAATTGTTATTTCTTTTTGCATAATGCTTAAACGGAGGAAAGTTACATTTTGAATGATGATCTGCTTCTGTTTTTGGTTTATTCTTTCTTTGCTCTTCGGGTATATGTTCAAATGTCATAACTCGAAATACAAGTTCTTCGTCTTTGATACTATCAATATCAACTGCAAAATCAGCACCACGTGGTTTAGTTTTTTTGCCAGTAAGGCCTTTCTCCCATCGGGCTACTTCAGCTTCATGTGCAATTTTTTGTAAACGTTTTGCTCTGTTCTGCTTTGCTGTAAAAATAGTGTCTTCATTAATCTCATCAAATGATAATATAATTAAATCATAATGTTTAAATTCTTCATCTTGAATCCAACAATACGTCATTTTACTATTGTGAATTTCACGTAATAAATCTTTGTTTGTTAAGTAATGTGTCCGTGTCTTGGTCATTATTGTACTCCTATGTGCAACATTATACATGGATAACCTATTGTAAGTCAACCGGTTTTTTAATTGCATAAATACTAGTGGAGAAATGTTATGTTAATAAACGAAATAACCAAATTAATGGAAAACGCTAGTGGATATGTAGTATTCTATGGTGGTAGATTCCAACCAATGCACCAAGGACACAAAGATGTTTACAAACATCTTGTAGAAAAGTTTGGTGCTGATACTGTATATATTGCTACAACGTTTAGTCAAAAAGCATCTAAAGCACATGCCGCTGGTGACTACAATAGTGATCCATTTACATTTGAAGAAAAAAGAGATATTATGAGCAGAATGTTTAGCATACCTGCAGAGAAGATTGTTAACAGCAATCCTTATAGAAGTGAACCAAGCGTAGTAGGAAAAGATAATAATACACATGCTACCATACTTGTGTATGGTGCAAAAGACCCTATGCGACTATCAGGTGATAAAGTAAAACCAGTTCCACAAAATATGGAAGGTATGACTCCACACAGCGACGGCATTGTTTTTGCATACGAAGCACCACTTATGCAAGGAGGTATGAGTGCAAGTGATTTCCGTGCAAAAATGGCAAGCGGAGCAAACGAAGAAGATAAAAAGAAATCATTCCAACAATTCTTTGGTAAGTTTGATCAAAGTGTATTTGATTTTATTGTAGGTAGATTAACATGAAACCATTAAGCAACGCAGGAATAAGTGAAGATCAAAAAGTAAAACTATATCCTAAGACAGCCATTGGTTGGGGTCTTGGTGTCGAAGGCATGCTTGCACCATTAGCTGAAAATGGTCGTCCTGTAGTAAAGTTTCCATATACTCCGACAATAGGTGTTGGACACAGTGCAAACTATGGATCATATGACACTACACACGGAATTTATCAGCCTAACTATTATGTGAGTACTGCAAATCCAACACTAGGCATAACAGCAACATTCACTGCTAATGATATTAACGAAGCCAGATATACAGCAGCCGCTCTACACTTTTTTAAAGTTTGTACCAAAAGTGATTTTGGACAAGGAGTTGGCGGTGGTCCTCCAGGCTCACCTCCTAGAACACTAATGTTTGATGCATATGGGCATTTACATGCTAGAAAAGTTCCAGTTGTTTTAACCAGTGTCCAGTACAACTTAGTTGAAGATTCTGATTATGTAGAAGTTGAGTTTAATGGAGAAAAAACTAGTATACCAACAAGTTTACTTGTTACCCTTGATTTAAGAGTTCAAATGCCACCAAAATGGACTAAAGAAAATTTTAATATTCAATCTTATGCATCGGGTGATTTACTTAAAAATAATAAAGGATTCATCTAATGGCAGAATATAGCACAGACAGTATGTATAGAAATACAGACATGGTAGATGGAAAATATTTAGATATATACAAATCATCTATAGGCGACCCTAGCACAATAGAAGTAACTACATTAACACTTGAACCAAAATATAATCAACGACCAGACGTATTAGCACATGATTTATTTGGTAATGCAAAATTATGGTGGGTATTTGCTGAACTTAATCAGGACATACTTATTGATCCTATTATTGATTTTAAAAGTGGAATTACAATTAATATACCAGTAAGGTTCTCATAATATGGCACCAAGAGCCCCTGACCTCAGCGATAAAGCAGTACTTGACCTTGTAGCCGGCGGCGAAAGCGGTGGCGACTACAATGCAGTTTATGGAATGAAAGTTGGTAGTAGTAATCAACCCAACTTTAGTGACATGACAATAGCAGAAGTACAGCAATACCAACGTTCACGTATTGCAAGTGGACAGCCAAGTAGTGCAGTTGGAAAATACCAATTTATACAATCCACATTAGATGATACTGTAAAAGCGGCAGGAATTGACCCCAACACTACAAAGTTTACACCAAAAGTTCAAGATCAACTCATGACAACAAGACTTGATCAACGTGGACTGAGTAAATGGAAAAGTGGTCAAATAACAAATGCAGCTTTTCAAGATAATCTAGCAAAAGAATTTGCAAGTGTACCTGTTGCTACTGCACAACGAGGTGCGCATGGTCAAATCTTACCAGGACAAAGTTATTATGATGGTGATGGTATAAACAGTGCCAAGCATGTTGATGGAACAAAATTTAAAAATGGATTATCTCAGATTTCAGCTGCCGCCGGCGGCGCAAAAGATATAGAAAATACACCAGACGGCTTTTACATTGACGGCAAAGACTCAATCCCAACAAAACCTTACAAACATGTATTTCCAGAAAGTCAAATTGATGAATTATCAAAAAAAGCCGCAGGTGGTGATACTGAAGCAAAAGATGAATTATACTTAGGGTACAAGCAAAGCATTGAAAATTTTTTAGATGATAACCCAAATAAAACTATTGATGATTATCAATACAGTGATGACGGCATGGAAGGTTTTAATTTAAGTAAAAAAGAAAATCCAACACCTGAAGAAGTAGCAAAATCTACAGCACACGAAAAAGCAGTTGCTGAAATTGAAGCCGAAAGAGGCGAACCGGTTGAAGCAGGGGATGAAATTTCTGAAGAAGCTGGTACTTCAACTGCAATTAAAGACAGCAAAGTTCTGCCGTCATCCAAACCAAAAAGACAATTTGGTCCTGAAGATAATTGGTATACTAGTGTAGACTTACCAACATATCATTGGACATTTTACTTAACTTCTAGAAAAGTATTTGATGCTCCTTCAAACTATTTGCAAAACGAATTGCCCAATCCTGGTGAAGCAATAATTATTGCAAAGTCTGGAGTTGAAGCAACATACACTATAGATAACTTTTTGTTTAACAGTACACTATTTGGTGATGATACAAAAGGATCTGCACAAACAAGTACAATACAATTTGAATTAAAAGAACCAATGGGATTTACTTTACTTGAGGCAATTCTATCACAAGCACCTGTATTTGGATTTAAAAATATGAAAGAAGCAACATATGTTTTAAAATTAGAATTTGCAGGTAGAGATAGAGAAACAGGCCGCTCTGTGAGATATGATGGTATTCATTATTTTCCTGTAGTACCTTATGGAGTTACAAGTGAAACAGGACCCGAAGGCACCAGTTATATGTTTACATGTTTAACAATTCCAGCTATGGCCGCAATTGAAAATACAAGTGCCGCTGGTGAAGTTCACGTAAAGAAAGTAAGCACACTAGGAGGACTAGTTGAAAAACTTGAAGCAGGATTGAATAGAGTTGAAGTAAATGCTGTTAATCCTGTTCCAACTAATCCCAACGAAAAAGAAAGACAAGAAAAGATACCTCCTAGAAAAACTTGGTCTATTGGATTTAAAGGTAATGACTCATCTAGTAGTCCTACTGAATATGAAGTTGAAGCCGGTATTGCAAAAAGTCCGTTTGACTTAGAAAAAATGCCTATCAGTTCTAGTCAAGGCAGTGGCGAAGCAAAGAATACAGAAGATGCAGATACAATTGATGCAAAACTTCCATTAAACAGTAACGTTGTAAGTTGGTTAAAACAATTTATTATAAAACAACCAGCGTGGAACGAATATGTAAAAGAACAAATGAAAAATGGATTTACAACTCCTACTATTGATATTACTACCAAATCAATTGGTACACCAGGTAAAGAAGATGAGACAGATAACTTAACTCAACAAAAGCCAATCAACACAGTAATAACAATTGGTATAAAAGAAAGATATGGAGTTGTTTCTACTGACGGTGCTGATATGGAAAAATTAAAAGATAAAGGTTATCAACAAACGAGGTTCAGCAAATTACCTATTGTTAAAAAATATGACTATCTATATACAGGAAAAAATACAGAAGTTTTAAATTATTCTGCACAATTTAATATGCTATTTCAAGTGAGTACAGATCCTAGAAAAGGCTTTAACACTTCAAACACTCAACAAGAAAGAAAAGGAACTAATATAGTAGCTCCTGTATTTTTAAGCGACATACCAGTTGAAAGTGATTATAATAATGTAATTGTAAATTATCCTAGAACTTATACTGTAAGTTCTGCGGCAGATCAAACAAACAATGAAAAAACTCCAACAACAAATGAACTAGAAGCAGCATATGCACAAAGCTATGCAGAAAGAACAGCAGATACACAAGTTATTGAAGTAGACATTATTGGTGATCCATATTTGCTTGGCATACCTGGTGCAATTTTAGGTAATGTAAGTCAAAAAACATTAGCCAACGTAACAGCTACAAGTGATATATTTGTAGCATTTGTAAGTTACTTTCCAATGAACAAAGAAGAATTAGAAAATCCATTTGACAAAGGACCAATGGATTTATATACTAGTGGAGTATATGAACTACGAGAAGTTGAACACAGATTTCAACAAGGACAATATTTGAGTAAATTAAGAATGTATAGAGATCACAAAACAAGTACATACTATGTACGAGAAGAACTAAGGAACTTATAATGGCAGGATATGTAATAGGAAATTCAAAAAGCAAGCCAAGTATGGCAAACAGAGATGAGAAGTTTGGCGTAAACAATATCACTGGAATTTATACTGGCACTGTTGTAAGCAATCAAGATAGCTTATACACTGGTAGGATTAATGTGCGTATTCCTGAATTTGGTAGCCCTGCAGCAGACGAACCAGACACAGGCACTATTTGTTTGCTTATGACACCTTATGGTGGTATTCAGTCTATTAATGAAAGCACACAAAACTTTAGAGAGTATAATGAAAGTCCTAAGAGTTATGGTATGTGGCCACAACCACCAGAAGTAGGAACACAAGTTGTAGTTGGATTTACTCCAGCAATGGAACAAGGAATTTTACTTGGTAGCCTAATCGCAAAAGATAGAAATCATATGATGGGCGGTAATGCTAGTAGTTTTTCTTACAAAAATACAACCACAGATGAACAGTTAGTTACACCAGCAAGTGAAAAGAATCCATTTGATACAGTTGATCCTGATACAAGACCAGTAGATAGGATAGCAACACAAACTTTAATTGACCAAGGACTTCAAGAAGATCTCATGCGAGGACACAGTCAAAGTAGTGCAAGAAGAGAATCACCTAGTAAAGTTTTTGGTATATCAACTCTAGGTGGACACACGCTTGTATTAGATGATGGAGACTCTGAAGGCATTAGTAAAAATATAAGAATCAAAACAAGAGGTGGTGCGCAAATATTAATGGATGACACTACTGGCACAGTGTTTATCAATAATCATCTTGCTAGTGCATATATTGAAATGGACCCAGATGGTAGAATAGATATCTACAGTCAAAAAGAAATAAGTGTACACACCGAAGGTGACTACAATGTACATGCAGAAGGCTTTATTAATATGCAAGCTGATCTTGGTGTCAATATTAAAAGTACAGGCGAAGGTATAAAATTACAAAGTACCGTAGGTGATATTAATATTCATAGTGCATCTAATTTAAACCTACAAGCAGATGCTAATGGTAATTTATTATGTGCAGGTAACTATACAGAAACAGCAGGCCGAATAGACATGAATGGTCCACCAGCAACTCCTGCTACTGATCCAATTGTTAATGAGTTATCACAAAATACTGGCGTAACAGAAAGTATTTCAACTAGAGTACCAGAACACCATCCTTGGAAAGGTGCAACAGGTCAGTATGAAAAGTTTAGCACAGGAGAAGGTAACAAGTAATGCCATCATTTGTTTTATCAAACACTATTACAGACGATATGCTTGTGGATTATACAATCTTCACAGTAAAGAATAGTGACCGTGTAAACAATCTGCAACCTATAAAGAACTTAGAAGCAAGCGACGAACTAATTAATTTTATTATAAGAACAGAAGATTATGTTCCATATGCATATTTAGATGTTGACGGTATTACTAAAATAGGTTATAATCTAAGCATTGAAACTAATGGCAATGGGCTAACAGAACAGGAAGCCTATACTATTTTTATTGATCAATTGAAAATTGCTGAAAGAAAATTAAAGCAATTACTACCAATTGATACAATTACGCAATCACAATATGATGCATTGTTAAGTTTATATTTTCGAACTGGAGATTTTAAGAAGGTAGGAACAGATATTAGGAAGTTTAATATCTATGAATTTATAAAAGAACGTAAATGGAACTATGTTGCTACTGCACTAACTAACAGTGGAAACAATAGAACTATAAGACAAACCGAAGCAAAGATATTAATGCTAGGAGATTATGGTTCTATGAAACGTAGACATTTTATTAAGGCAGCCAGCCTTAAGAAATTAGAAAGAGATTATCCAGCAAAAATGCTAACTGATCAAACAAAAATACAAGCTGAAAGAGTTTACTTTGTAGAGACACAACGATTTTTACCAGGCATGACTCAATCACGCAAACGTTTTATCTCAAAACAACTAACATAATATATGTTAATTTAATTTAAATACAGAAAGAAACAAGGAACATTAAGTTTTGCCCAGCGTACTTCTATTAAATGCAGATGCAAGACCACTTAGTTATTTGCCACTGAGTACAATCAGTTGGCAAAATGCTGTAAAGTATATGTTTGCAGACAAGATACACGTAGTTGAAAATTACGAAGATCGTGTACTAAGATCGGCAAATTTAACTATACCAATGCCAAGTGTTGTAATGCTACACACCTATCAAAAACAACCAAATTTAGCGAGGTATTCCCGGCGGAATGTCTATATAAGAGATGACTATCAGTGTCAATATTGTGGCAATGATTTTCATTATGATGAGCTAACACTAGATCATGTCATTCCAAAGTCTAAAGGTGGTAAATTGGGATGGACAAATACTGTTGCCGCTTGCGGTCCTTGTAATGTTAAAAAAGGCAGTAATATTATACAGCCTATTAATAAGCCATATAGACCCACTTGGCACCAAATAAACAACAGTAGAAAGCATTATCCGTACACTATACCAGATGCCAAGTGGCAAGACTATATTAATTGGCCAGAGGATCAGTTAAAAGTAGTATCATAAAGTACGTAGTTAATTTTTCACATAAATAGTTGTATGAGTAATATAATTGGTTATACAACTTTAAACACAAAATCTACCTCTAAAATCCTTAGAGATTTAGATCTGGCTAAGCAAGACTTAGAAAACCATTTTCATATCCGTAAAGGAGAGAAATGGACTAATCCAGACTTTGGTAGTAATCTTCCATATCTTGTATTCCAACCACTCGACACTCTTACAATTGATGAAATTGAAGATGATGTTATTACTGTGGTGAGTTATGATCCTAGATTTAATTTGGTAAACTCTACTGTAACAGTAGATGAAGATGCAAATTATGTATATGTTAGTGCTAACCTTATATACCTACCAACTAAAACTGCAACAGATTTGCAATTGAAATTTGATAAAGAATTTAACAAAGTAACAGAGTATTAAAATGGCACAAAAAACTAGACAAACAAAACTTTTTGCGGCTGAAGATTATACTATAGTATATGATAGTTTCATTAATGCTAATCTACAAGCATATGATTATGATACTATCCGTACTGCTATGGTAGAATATGTCCGCAATAATTATCCAGAAAATTATAACGATTGGATAGAATCAGCTGAATTTGTTGCACTACTTGATGTGGTAGCACAATTTGGACACAACCTTGCATTTAGAATTGACTTGAATAGTAGGAATAACTTTTTAAGTACAGCTGAAAGACAAGAAAGTGTTTATAAACTAGCAGAATTTTTAGGATATCAACCAATGCGTAATGTGCCTGCATTTGGTGATATTAAGATTACTAGTATCAAAACTAACGAAGCAGTAATTGGTAGCGAAGGAACAAGTATTGGTGGACAAGAAATAAGATTTGAAAATACTACTGATGTCAACAACATGGACAATTTTATTACAGCAATCAACGCTGTAATGCAGACAAGCAATCAATTTGGTAGTCCAGTAAAACAATTAATTATTGAAAACATTACACACCAGTTTTACAAACTCAACAACACAGAAAATCAATATACATTTAGTGTTGTTGGTAGTGCCGCTGGTAAAAGTTCAACATTTGAAATTGTTGGATTAGATCTTGATAATGCTACAAAACATATTATTGAAACTGCGCCAGACAAAACAAATGCACTTAGCATAATTTATAAAAATGATGGACTAGGTATTACAAGTTCAGATACTGGATTTTTCTTAGGCATAAAGCAAGGATCATTGCAGTTTAGAGACTTTACAATCAACGACCCATTTGATAACATGTCTTTTGATATTGATGTAAACAATATCAATAGCACAGACGTATGGGTTTCTACAATTGACGGCAACGGTAATGCAACAGCGTATTGGACAAAAGTAGAAAATACATATTCACAAAATAATATTTACAACACGCTGGCAGGATCAGAAAGAAATATTTTCTCAGTAAAGACAAGAGAAAATGATCAAATTACAGTTTGCTTTAGTGATAAAAACTTTGGTAACTTACCAAAGGGAAAAATTCGTATATGGTTTAGAACAAGCATAAATGCTACATATAGATTAAGATCAGATGATGTTGGATCACAAAAAATTAATATTGATTATATTGGTGCAGATGGCAACAGCTATACAGCAACAGTTGGATTACAAATTAAAAAGCCAATCATAAGTGCAACATCAAGACAAAGTTTAGACAGCATAAAAGAAGCCGCACCAAAAAACTATAGCGCACAAAACAGAATGATTACAGCAAGTGATTACAATAATGTTGTACAAACGTTCAGTGAAGATGCACTAAAGACAAAAAGTATAAACAGAACACACAGTGGTCATAGCAGATATTTACATACCATGGACCCAACAGGTGCTTACACAAGTGTTAACGTATTCAACAAGGATGGTAAAATATTTGCATACGATAGTTTAAGAACTATTTCAACTGTTGGCGAGACTCCTAATCATGCGTATAACAAATATGTAAAAAATATTTTAAACAACGAAGAACTTTTGAACTTGTATTATACAAAGTTTAACACAGCAATTAACAATTTAAAGCCAACAGGTTATCCTAACTTTGATACAGTACCAAATACACTAAGTGGTGCTATACAATGGCAAACACCAACGGATAATGCAATTGGTAGTAACAACGGATACTTTGTTACTCTACCATCTGCATCAATCATAAAAACAGGTAAAACACAAACTTCATACACACAACACATTGAAGTTGGTACTTTGCTTGAATTTGCTGTACCAACAATTGACAATGGCATAATCACTGAGTTTACTACAAAGTGGGCAAAGGTTGTAAACATTTACAACAATGGACTAGGAATATTTGATTCAACTGGTGACCCAACAGGCTTAACATCAACTGGTAAAGGTAGTATAGTACTAGATGCAGAAATACCAGACAATGCATATATTAAAACAATATACCCAGCATTCAATAGAGTATTCAACGACAGAGAAAGACAAATCATAACAGGTTATATTGAGGCAAAGAAATCTTTTGCAATTAGATACAACCTATTCAACACAAGTTGGGAAATATTTGAACCAAATACAACACAAGATTATAATGACCCTCAGCCAACTGATTTTAATAATAGCAACAATGAACAAAGTTGGTTATTATGGTTTGAATATGCTAACGACAACTTTAACATTTACACTAGAACATTTAGAATAGAATTTAATAGTGAAGCAGTTGAATTTAGTAATATCAATAACGAATACAATCTAAGTACATATACACTTAAATCACAGAAAGATAAAATTGTTGTGTTAAACGATAATTTTGTACCAGCAGGTGAGTTTTTTGTAAGTGGTTACTTTACAGACGAAAATGGTGTTGCAAACAGCAACAGAATTATTGTATCTTTAGAAGATAGCAACAATGATGTAAGACCAAACAATCCACGTAGCTATGATGATGTTGTTGGAACTTCAACAATATCATATGATTATGATGATGATGGAACAGCAACTATACAATCTGGAAAAGAGAATTTAAGATTTGAGTGGGAACACAATCCAGCAGATAATATTTTAGTTGATCCTAGTTTTACAAACGTTATAGATGTATTTGTATTAAGTAGAGAATACGATAGACAGTTTAGACAATACTTGCTAGGCAACACTGCACAACCATCATCTCCTACTAGTTACCAACTTTCAAAAATGTTTAGCGACATTAGTAATAAAAAAGCAATGAGCGATAGTATAGTGTATAGAGGTGTAACATACAAGCCTTTATTTGGATTAAAAGCACAGCCTCAACTAAGAGCACGTTTTAGAATTATCAAAGTTAAAAACTCAAACATGACAGACAATGATGTAAAATCAAAAGTAATTGAGACAATAGGCAAATACTTTGAAGTAGCAAATTGGGACTTTGGTGAAACATTTTATTTCACTGAACTTGCCGCATATGTACATCAACAGCTGAGTGGAATTATTAGTAGTTTTGTAATTGTACCACAAGGAAATGATAGTGTATTTGGTGACTTATTTGAAATTAAACCATCTAGTAGCGAAATGTTTATTCCAGATGTTAAAGTAGAAGATGTTGATATAATTGATACAATTACAGATGCAAATATTAGAGCAGGACAGTAAAAATGGCTAACAACAAAAAGAGATACGGAAAATATCCAAACGATAAGATTCAAAGTAGTAACTTTATACCAAAAGTTTTTAATACTGAAACAAATCAATCATGGTTAGATAGTACTCTTGATCAAATGATAAGCAAGGGTGAGCTTGATATTTACGAAGGCTTTATTGGCGGACGACATGGTAACTATGCAAACAAAGATGATGTATATGTTAATATCAAAAATCCTAGCGTAGCAAAACAAAGCAGTCAACTCAAGCCTGCTATTACTTTAAATGACAATGATGAAAATATTACACATACAGTTGCATTTGATGATGTAGTAAATGGAATCAGAGAAAACTTTGATACCTACAACTATAACGCCGCTTATAGTAGTCAGCCGTTTGTGTTCTCACCACCAGTAAACATTGATATGTTAATAAATTATCAAAATTACTATTGGGTACAAAATTTGCCAATATACACATCAACAAACAGTGGTGCTTTTAAAGATATTATAAAACAAATAACAAACGAGTCAGTTTATAAACTTGAAGATGACAACAATACTTTCTTTGTAGAAAATGGAATGTTTATTAAGTTTGATGGAACTTGGGGACAAGCGTCTGGCAATACATATATTGTAACAGGTGTTGGTACAAGCATTAAATTAATTTTATTCCAAGATTTTGAAGGAAAGTTTCATTGGACTAACCAATACTACAACAATATTAAAAGTGATGGTTATTGGGATAGAAACAAAGTATACACAGTAATACATAGACCAAGTATTAGAAACTACACTGGAAATAGTTTAGCAATGTTGTCGGCTTACAGCTTGGATACACATCCAGACAAACCTGTGTTTTTTGACGGATTTGATTTAGTCAGGCACGATTCAAACAACGACAAACTTGTACAAAATAGTTACGTGAGATTTCCAGATTTAGATGGAATTTATTATTTAGAAGTTGAATCAGGTAAAGTTACCGCAACAGTTTTAACTGATCCACTAAGTGAGGGACTCGGTGATTCATACGACAGTGATAATTGGGACTACGAACCTATTATTCCTACAGAGCCAGATTATATTGTAATAGCGAGAAACGACACCAGGCAGAGTGCATTTTCTAGATCAAATGCTTGGATGCATATTAATGCAATTAGAACTATATGTGGGCTAGTAACTGGTGCAGAAATAAAAGACTTTGCAACACAACAAAATAAAGCCAAGCGTAGTATTATTGAATTTGAAGCAGGAATGAATTTATGGAATCATGCAGATTTAGATCCTAACATAGACATGCAATGGGTAGGTAATATTGACTACTTGATTGCACCTGTTAATGAGTTTGCACCAATCTCTGAAACTGGTATTCAACTGCAACTAAATCCTGGACACGGAATTCCAGTAGGAAGCATTGTTGCATATACTACAACATATACTTCACACTTGTATAAAATGAAACAAGGTGATATATTAGAAGAAATTAAAGAACTTGTAATTGGTAATACAAGTTTTGTTGAGAATGTACCTAGTGCGGACTTTAAACAATTTGAAAACATTGATATTAAATGGAACGGAAGTAATTGGTCACTTGTTCAATTAAAAACTTCAATCAATCAAGAGCCTCTGTTTAAAGTGTATGATACAAAAGGCATAGGCATTGAAACATATGACTCAACATTTAAAGGTTCACCTGTATTTGGTTATGAGATAGGATCGTCTGGAACACCCGACGAAGTACTTGGTAAAATTTTATCTTATAAAGATACACCAAACGGAGCAGAGTACCAATTTTTTAATTACTTAGATCATGATAATTTCAGTCAGAGAGTAAGTGACAGCGTTGATGCAAAACTTAGTTGGAAACAAGATATAAATGGATTCTGTTATTTTAAACAAGATGACGAACTTACAAATTTATACAAAACAAGTGACGTTATATTTGGTGCTCCTGAAACATTACAGTATACAATTACTGATGAGAATAATGATTTGGTAATTCCAATTGGCTATGATAATTACAGACAAGAACATGAATTTACAGTTCATGTAATTAATGATCAAGTTAATATTACTAGAACAGATAACCAAGGCACAACAAGTACTAAAAATATAAATCAATACAAAAAAGGTATACTAGTTGATAATAATACTGTTGTCAAGTTTCATAACTTAACTACAGAAGATTTAAAGTTTAGTGACGATGGGGTTGATATTGAAGATATACTCTATACAGGTAACGCTACAGTAACAAGAACATCTACAACTACTATGTTAGATGTTGGTAGCATGGTAACTGGTCTAGACAGCAACAAAATAAATGTACACTTTACAGATACAACTACAACACCGTTGTTTAAAGTTACAGTAATAGAATCTATTAACAATCAGTTTAGTCAACTAACAATCAATGGAAACTTGATTGATTATAACTTTGTAACTGTTGGCCCTTCACAAACTACAATTAGTCAACTTGCACTAAAAGAAGGTGATATTGTTGATATTGAATTTTTTAACAACGACAATAATAATGATTCTTCAAATGCAAATATACCAACACTATGGACTTCTAATAGTACAAATAAAACATTTGACAGTTTTTCAATAAGCGAACTATCTGCACACTTTGAAGATATCATGTTTAATATTCCTGGATTTGATGGAACAGCTTTTGGTGAAAATAACTTTAGTCAAATTACAAGACTCACATCATATGGTGGTAAAATTTTCTTGCACAACGACAGCGGTGTTATGCATGATGTACAATATGCAGACAAGACATTAAATCTCACAGGTGCATTATATGAACAGGGTAAAGATTACGACAGCTTTATGACAAGATTTAGAAATCAGGTACGTAGGCTTTACAATACAAAAGTTTACAGCAATGTACACGAAATACTAGTAGATGCACTTGATGTTTTATTAACAAATAAAAAAGGTGGTCAACTATATTCGGCAAGTAACATGGCATATAGCACTGGCGAACAAATACAAAAAGAATTAATAGATAGTACGCAAACAACAATTCAGTTAAAGAATATACCAAATGGAGATACAAATATTAGAGACCATGTTTATGTTTGGCTAACCGATAACATGAACAGCGACGATATACTAGTACGCAGAATGTTAACTAAAGATGTGGACTATGTAATAGAAGGCAAAACACTTACTATACTTACTACACCTATTGCATTATCAAATGGTGCAAAAAATACTATTGAGATAGAATTTCATAATATGGATACACCATGTTATATTCCTCAAAGTGTTGTAAAACTAGGATTAAAATTTGGTACACAACCTCAAGTTGTAAACAACAGACTATTAACACACGATGGTAATTATTATGATTTAGCACCAGGTGCAGAACTATATAAACTTGACAGCATGACATTTGACCCTGTAAATGCCGCACAGTTAGAACTTGAATTAATGATCTACAGTGGCTTAGTTAAAAGCGACAAGTTATACACACAAGAAAAATATGCAACCGTTGATAAGTTTATGCCAAGCCAGCACAGAGGTGCTTGGTTTACTTTAGAGCATTTAGACAACTATGTATATCCATACTTTAGTAAGTGGGCAAGAAGAAAAGATATTAACCCAATTTTAGAAGAGAGTATGTATGATGCCAATGATAGTACCACATGGAACTACAAAGACATGTCAAGTACTATCCTATCAAACTATCCTGATTATATGCAAAACGTTCAGTTGCCAGGCCACTATGTAGGAATTTATACTGTGTTGTTTGGAACACACCAACCACATATTAATCCTTGGCACATGCTTGGGTTTTCATTTAAACCTACATGGTGGGATACTTATTACAGTTGGACTGATAGCACAAAACGTAACGCACTAATTGATGCAGTACAAAGAGGTATTGTAAGTAAGCCAGGTGATAAGTTAGTACAAGATCCAAGTTTTGCAAGATACGGTTGGGATTGGACAACAAAATGTCCAGTCAATACCTCTGGTGATTTAATGCCAATTAGCGAAATACTAGGCAATATTGCTGGTACAGCTGAAGCGGCTACACCATTTGTATTTGGTGATTACGGTCCAACAGAACAGAAGTATAGATTTAGTGCTGAAGGATATGCAGTAACAGTTGATGCAATGCTCAAGCTATTACCTGCAAAAGCATTTACATATTTCTTCCAGCCAGGTGTAATTGATTACAAAACTGTTTCTCCTTATAATGTTGATACACTTATAGAAAAAACAATTAGTCCAAGCACATTTATTCAACCTGGTTTTAAAGACAATAAAGTTTTAACAAAAATAAATGTAGAGAGTCAGGTTACTGGATTTGTTGTAACTGATGATGACACAAATATATATGGCAGTGAAATTGGTATAGTATCTAAGCCAGTAGTAACGTTTGATGCAAATGGATTTGTTACTGCAATTGCTCTAAACAAGAGATTATATAATGTAAAAGACGAAGCAATATTACGCAGTGATGTTTTAAAAAATATCGTAATAGGCGGACAACTAGAAGAGAATATAGAATTAGAATATGTATATGACAATGTTGAATATGTAGCAAATGGCATAAGCCAAGCACTTTACAATTACACACATAGAAATAATTATACTGTTGATTTAGAAACAACATACAATAAGTTAACTACTAACTTGTTACAAAAAGCAAACGGCTTTACAAATAAAAGCAGTATAAACTTCTTTGCTGAAAGTAGTTTTATTGGTTCGTATGGAATTAGTTCTCAAGATTATAAAATTGTAATGCACAAGGGTTATCCACATACAGTTATTAATGCAAGCCAAATAATAATTAAAAGAGATGCACAAGGTTATCAAGTATACGGTATTAGTAACAACAGACAAGACTTTAGATTCTTTGAACCTGAGACAAGTGGTACAAGGCCATTTAGAGAAATTACAGTATCAAATAAAACACTTAAAAAATATTTTAACTTTGCAAAAGAAACAAGCGTTGCTGAATATGGGACAACGTTTAGTAAGATACAAGATGTGTATAACTTTGTGCGTGGTTACTTTGCATACTTAGAAACACTTGGATTCAATCATGGTACAAACAAAGAAGCACAAGCAAACTTATTCATAAACTGGACAGTACGTGCAGTTGAGGGTGATGAACTAATATTAGATTTGGGAAGTAAGGTTGAGATTACAGCAACGCATGGACATGTTGTTGAGTTTGATACACTTAGATATCCAGCAAATAATATGCTTTACAAAGATGGCACAGTAGTTGATATAGAAGATGTACAAGTAAAAAGAAAAAATGAATCAACTGTGATAAGCACAAAGCAAGGTGCAACAATTGGTAACATCACTATTGCTATTTTAGATTACGAACATGCATTTGTTTTTAATGACAGAACAACATTTGGTCAAGTAATACAAGATTCTGCAAAAGCAACAACACAACAAAGATTACTTGCCAGAGGGGGCATAACAAAAGAATGGGATGGTAACAAACGTGCACCAGGCTACTTGGTTTTTGATGATCATATTGTTCAAAACTTTGACAGTAGTGTACAAGAAATAAACGATTACTATAAGACAGATGTTACAGAATTTAATAAAAATATCAGACATGCAAAAGATATTACAATTGGTAATATTGAAAGAGAGTGGCTTAATGATTTGTATCTTGATCCAAACGTAGTAACAAAATTTTATCAAGGTGCTATTAAAGAGTCGGGTACAAACGCAAGTATTGATAGACTTGCTAGATTTATTAAAGGTGCCAAGGATATAACTATCAGCGAAAAGTTTATGTTCAACCATAGTTACTTTGGAGATACAACACGAAAGTCAAGTACAGAGATTCAATTAAAACAAAGCGAACTTACTAACAATCCACAAGTTGTAGAATTTGCTGAAAATAAAACAGCAACATCGAGTATTGCTATCAATACACAAGATGCTAGATTTGTAAACAAAAGCAATACACAATTTAATGTTGGCGAATTTAATAGTACAGACTTCTCACTTAAAACAGCAGGTGAGATGCTTTCTACTGAAGCAGACTACTATGCATTTAACACACGTACATTACCAAGTGTTTATGACTCAACTGCTAACTATGCTACAATAGAATCTTGGAACAATAGCACAAGCTATGTTATTGGAGACCTTGTGAGATATCAAAGTAGACTATACAAATGTATAGTGGACTCTACAGGACTTACAGTTACATCAGAAGGCATTACTGAAACTGGTACAAAAACTAATCCAACATTTCCTTTTGGAACTGTGGTTGATATTGGTAGCCAGCAAATAACATTACAAGATACTACTATTGGTTTAAATGACATTGTAGCTGTTGGAAGTATTCAAAACCCAATTGTAAGAGATTCAAATAGACTAACACTAAATGGAACCACAGTTGAGTTTAGAGGAACTACACAGCAACAAACAGTTGTAGCGCCTGCTACAATTATAGGTAACATTCCAGGACCTGTACTGCCATCAGTGGCAGGTCAGTCAATTACAATCAATGGTACACCAATCAACTTTGACACAAGACCGTCGGCTATTACAGATGGTAACCTTGCTATAGCATCTAATACACCTCCAAATATTCCTGAAGTATTCATCGTGCCAATTCCAGATCCTATAACAGATCCAGTACAAGATACATTCACAATTAGCACACCTCTAAGTGGCACTACTTACAGTGTATTTCAAGTTGCTGTTGATGGAATACTTACAACTAACTTTACTGTATCTGGACAAGACTTAACTGTTAATGAAACATTAACAGGTGGAGAAACTATTGATGTTCTTTTAAGACATGTACAAACTTTACAAGATACCTATACTATTACAGACGCAACACTTTCACCACTTGGTTACTTCTTGAGTCAAGTAAGAGTAGCAGGCAATGTTGTACCAAGTAGTAATTATGTAGTAAATGGACAAGACGTTACGTTTAACGATACAAGTTCATTTGCACCAGGTAACTTGATACAGTTTGATCTTGAATATATTGATCAAGGAATGAATACAGCAGATATACTACAAGCAATTAATAATGCTGGTATCACTGGACTTACTGCTGGTTTATCTGCACAAGGTACAATACAATTAGATTTAACAAGTACAAGTTTGACTGCTACACTTACTGTAGCATCAGCAGCAACTAATTCACTGCTATTCCTTTTTGATATCAACAATCCTACAGTTGGTGACACAGAAAATATTGTAACAGGATTTGCTTTTCTTCCATTAACAATGCAAGAAATATTAGATCAGTTTAATCAAGCATCATTTCCTAACACCACTGCAACAGAACAAAACAATGCATTAGTGATTACAGTTGCAAGTGCTGATGAAAATCTTGTTGTTACTGACGGTAATGGACTGTTTGGTCTTGACGCACTTTATCCATATAGCACTACTACAGTAAACACATATACTAATATGATTAGAGCAGTTGAACAAATTAACAATCATATGACTACACAAGGCATTACTGATATAACAGCAAGTGTACAAAACAGTCGTATCAATATTAGTTCAACTAGATCAAGTTTAGACTTTGGAAACACAACATTCAATAACCTAGCAGGTTTACCTACTGGTATTCAGTCAACACTGATAGCTGGTGTACAAAACTCATTTGAATATTATGGAGTAGGAGATGCAAGAAATGATTGGGAAGAATTAAGTGATGACCAAGATCCAGTATTATTTAATATTTGGATTGTAAACGATACTGACTACGAAGTTGCAGAAACTGATACAATCAAAACAAAATATAATGATTGGAATGTCCTACAAGTTCAAAATCATGGACTGTATACATTTGATTCAAACGATCCAGATGGTTGTGGAATTTGTGCAGGTGCAGCGACCAGTGATGGCAACGATGCACAAGTTACAACAATTAGTGATCATAATCTACAAGTAGGAGATTTTGTTCTACTAACTAATACAACAACACAACCAAATATTGATGGCATACACAAAGTTACACAAGTACATCCATCAGACAACAAAATATTTTATATTGATAAGTTTATTGATAGATGCGGTAATGCAAGTAGTGTAATGGTATTGCGTAGTCAACGTTTTGAAACCAACACACAGTTAAATGCTGCAGAAGCAAGTACACTATTTCAAATCCCAAATCTTAGCCTGTCATTTGTTAAATTTGATGACAATGAAGCAAGGTCAACAAACGTATTTAGAAAAACAGCAGCCTCGGGTTTTGTTCCTGAAAGAAAAACTATACAAAGAATTTTAAACAATGATGTTGAAAACATTACAATATATGATTATAATAACAACACCGTTGTGAAACAACTAGAATTATTTGATCCACTAAGAGGAATTATTCCAGGTATTGCACAAAGCGAAATTGATATGACTAGTGATGTTGATTTGGCTGCATACAATCAAACAAGCAACGAAGAATATACAGTAGTAGAAGATAACTACTGGTCACAGGATCAAGTAGGCAAGCGTTGGTGGGATACAAGCACAACACGTTATTATGATTATGATCAAGGAGACTTAGATTACAAGAGTACACATTGGGGCAGACTATTTCCTGGTTCTAGCATTGATGTTTACGAATGGACAAAGAGTTCTGTACCACCAGAAGAATATGCACAAGCGGTAGAAGGCAAGGTTGAAATGTTTGGTACAGTATCATCAGGTGAGGCTTTTTATATTTACAATGACTTACTACAAGAAAATGAATACTTTTATTCATCAGTTGAAGAATGGGATGCATTATTAGGTAACTACAACACTTGTTATTATTTCTGGGTAAAGAACAAAAATACATACCCTGCAAACAAAATGCTTACAAATAAAGCAGTTGCAGATATTATTTCTAATCCAACAGCAAACGGAATTGCTTGGTTCTCAGTAATCGAATCAAATGCATTTATTACAGCAAATACTGATCTATACTTAAACGACACAAGTAGTGTACTACAAATAAACATCGTACCAGATGGGATTAACCATAACAGTTGGACAAGTATTGCAAGAGGCAGTGATTTAATTCCAGATTATTACTATATTGGCTTGAGAAATAATCTAGCAACAGTTGATGCAAAAGAACAAACACTTCCAGATTATTATGTACATCCATTTAACAGATACGGTGACGATAGGAATATTAGACAAGCATGGTTCCAAAATCATGGATTGGCTAGACAAAACGCACGTGATGTAATTAATGCGTTACTAAAAGATATAAACTTATATAGAAACTACAGACACCAATGGAATAGAGAATTTATTAAAAACAACATGCCAGACAAGACATGGAAATGGGTAGACTATGTAAGCAAATACAGAAGTTTATATGCACAACCAACATTAACTATTACAAACAGTAGTGAACTAAGTGGAGTAGACACCTCAGTTCATACTATAGTGTTGCTAAAAACTATACAAGACGATCTAGTACGAGATGAGATTTGGGAGTATCAAGATAACGATTGGTACATCACTGAAAAGAAAAATAGTACAATTGAACTAGATCAAATTGTTGCACGTAAACGTGCAGGTTGGGATGTATTTGCATGGGATAGTACAATTTGGGATGATACAAGCACTAAAGTTTGGTGGCGTATTATTGTAGATGCATGTAGAAATGATTGGTTTACAGATATTAATAAATTTAAATTTAACGAATTTTTCTTTGCAATGGTTGACAGTGTATTCAGTGAACAAGATCAACCAAACTGGGTACACAAAACAACTTATGTAAAACTTGACATAGTTCATGATATTAATACCACAGTGAGAAAATACACACGCAGTACAGTAAATAATATCATTGGTTACGTAAACACAGTCAAACCTTTTCACACAAAGATTGATAATATTGTTGACACTAGCGAAGCACTAGAACATACTAATATATCAATTGTAGAAAGTCCAAAGCAAGTAATCACAATGAAGTTGGATGACTTAACTAGAACTTATGTAGGAACAATATATGATGGCGGTGATGACTGGAATACAACATATGATCAAGAAGTTGACAGTGGTAATATGTGGGATTCATCTGCATCAACAACTTACAACAATGGTCCATTCTTACAACCAGAGATGTACGCAAGTACAAACAATCCTCTGAGACAACATAACTTGCATGTTGATATTGATAGCTCAATTGGTATTGTGGTGCAAACAAACACAAACGGAAGTACAGTAGATGCAAATACAAGAACATTTACATACTTAAGAAATTATAACGAAGAGCTTCCAATGTTTGTGGGATTAGAAGACGCAAAAACTTCTACAACTACAACAGCAATTGATCTCACAACAGATGAAATTACAGTTACAGATGTAACAAACTTTAGCAACAACGGATTTTTATATATCAACAGCGAGATCATGGAATACTATAAAGATGGAAATATTTTGCATATCATTGATAGGGCAACGAACAACACAAGAAAAATTAATGCGCCATTAGGTACAAGCATTACAGATATAACAGATAGTTTACTTACAGCAAGTCAAGTATCTGGAAACACACTAAAGCTCAACGATATGGGCAAGAGTATATTAACAAGTTCTGATAGCTTAACAGCATCGGAACTTAATGCACTAGGCAAAGGAATAGCTATATAAGCGTATTTAATTTCTATGCTAAATAGTGTAAAGGAACAGGCAAACATGTATAATACAACAGATAATGCACATTTATCATTTAGCGGTCATGTACTGATCAGCGATGCAGACACGGGTGAAGTTCTGCTTGATAAATTTAATGCAATTAACTTTGAAAACATGGCTATCGCTATTGCAAATCTACTTGGTAATCAAACCAACCAAAACGGATTAGATTACTATATTACTAAAATTAGATTTGGTAGAGGCGGTACTATGATTGATGCTAATGGTAACATTACATACAAACAACCCAACACAAGCGGCCCAGGACAATCTCTATATGAACAAGGATTTGGTTCTAGCGGTACAACAATCTTTGAAAAGGCTGTAGCCTCATTTGAAGTTACAGGAGAGTCAGGTCAAACATTTAGAGACTTAACTTCAATTGTAACACTTGATTATAATGAACCAAGCACAGCTCAACCAAGTGATGATGCAAGCGACTTTGATGATCCAGAAAATTATGTATTTGACGAACTTGCACTTGTTGGCGACAACGATGAACTACTTACACATTTAATTTTTCACCCTATACAAAAAAGCCTTAACCGTAAACTAGAGATTCGATATACTCTAAGAATAACAGCAGGAAGTTAAAAGATGTCATATACAGTAAACAAGAAAAACGGCACAATTACAATTAACGAGGGCCAACTGAATACAGAAACTAGTCTTGAACTTGTTGGTAAAGATTACTTTGGATATGGCCAATCAGTAGCACAAAGTTTTATCAATCTGCTACAAAATCAAGCAAGCGATACAGCACCTACGGATCCAATTGAAGGTCAGCTTTGGTATGATACTACAAACACAGTTTTATACATTTGGGACACTACCGGATCAACTGATGCAGTTGGTCGATGGTTAACAGTCTCAACTATGTCAGAACAACGCACAGTAAAAGATACAATGGGAATTGATCACTTAGTTTATATTATCCAACAAAATGGTAGTGATGTAGTAGCAATGAGTACAGAAGCAAACTTTGATGTAAACATAAATGATGCAGTATACTCAACCTTTCCTAAAATTAAAACAGGACTGACACTAACAAATCAAACAGGTGCAAAGTTTCATGGTATAGCAACTAGTGCAGAATATGCTGACCTTGCAGAAATGTATGCAAGCGATAAAGAATATGAGCCAGGAACAGTTGTGATGCTTGGAGGTAGTGCAGAGATTACAGAATGTGCAAATGAAAATTGTACAGAAGTATTTGGTGTAGTATCAACAGAACCAGCATATTTAATGAATAGCGCACTAGAAGGAACAGGCTCAGCTGTTGCACTTTCCGGTAGGGTACCTTGTAAAGTAATTGGACCAGTAACAAAAGGACAAAGACTTGTTGTAAGTAGCACACCGGGTGTTGCAAAAGCATCAGATACTAGCGACTGGAAATGTATTATTGGTCGTGCGTTAGAGGATAAGGCAACACAAGAAGTTGATGTAATTGAAGTAGTTGTTGGAGTAAAGTAAATTGTCTACACCCTTTGTTCCTAATGCCACAATAAGCGCATCAGATTTTATGACAAAACTGGTAGCGTTTTATAACGACTATTGGAGTGATCCAGCAAGCGGTATGAACGGTGAAAACTACCCATTTCAGTTTGATATAAATCATAATCATCCTAACTCGCCAAGAAGAAAAGGTTGGGGACAAGATGCGGTTAAAGTTAAAGGAACAACACAAACAAGTGTAGCAACAGGACAATTGATTGAAAGAGAACATCTCAATACAGTGGCAGCACAAGTAAACGCAGGCATGTATCATATTAACAATGATTTCCTATATCCAGTTAATGCAAGTTACAATGGATTAGAAACAAGACCATTGCCAAATAATGTTCTTAACTTGGTTACACATGCAGAAGTAGAAGAAGTAAGAAACAAGATTGTTACTGTTGTTGATGCAAACAAATTCACATGCTTAGATGATGCAGACAGTATTGTAAGTGGCAATGGTGCAAAGACTGTAAGAGGTAATGCACCTTTTCCAGATAACTTGTTTGCTGAACAGATGTACGAATTTGATAATTACAACCATGCAAGACATTTTTTTAATTCTGGAGGACAGTTACTAACATCTTTAGAAACTGATCTTACATCAGGAGGCACGACTGCTTATGACGGAATATGGACCTATGTGTTTAATTCAATTGGGGTAGTACGCATAGGTGCTATCAGTACAACAAGCAATGGTACTAACCAAGGAGCAAATATTGGATTAACCAGAGGCTTCTACAATTTATTTCCAGACGGAAGATACAATATATTATTTGAAGCATCAGGTAATCAAAACCCATCAGCATATGGCGGATATGGCGGCTATGGTGGATATGGAGGCTATGGCGGATATGGAGGCTATGGTGGATATGGAGGCTATGGTGGATATGCTAGTTCATCAATCTTATCTTCAGGATATGGCGGCTACGGAGGATACGGTGGCTACGGAGGTTATGGAGGCTATGGCGGATATGGTGGTTACGGCGGTTACGGTGGATATAGTGCCTATACGTCAAGAAGGCTGAGAATTGAGGCTAGAGCTCAAGACAATGCAACTACAGGAAAATTTGAGATTTATGTAAAAACAACAATAATTGAAGATCAAGCTGATTTATACATGATTAATGCTGAAATGATACTGCACAACGGTTATAAGGTTGCAATTGATAGTCCAGATCCAAGCGATAATAGCTTTTCTAGAACACTAGTTACAGGTACACCGGGTAGTACTACCTACCTATTTAAAGAAATAAACCCACCTATAGTTAAGACAGTTACAGGTTGGACACCATTTTCTTAAATTTCTTGTTGACATACTCCCATAAATATCATACAATCATACTATTCTTATAGGAGTAATCTATGGACGAACGGCTTCAGAAAGCATTAGAGTTTAGCAACTATACAGCTACAATTAACAATCAGAAAAATAATATTAAAAATAGATTTGCACAATTACAACTTGTGCATCATATTGGTGGTGTTTTTATTGCAGATAGTAGTACTATCACATTTGTAAAAACACTTTTAGACATGGGACACAAAAACGGTGTACTTGTTGATGCAAAAGAAAATCCAATTAATGTTAAGAACTTTGAGGAATTACTAGAAAAATTAACAAGTGCATACTTCAGTGCTACAACAGAGTATGAGGCTGAATATGCAAAGATTAAGAAATCTAGAAACATCAAAACAGCAATGGACTGGTAATGTCTGAAAAACAAGCAAAGCAAGGTGTTTGCTTTTTTGCATACAACAATGAACAAATTGATTATGTAGAACTTGCAACACTAGCCGCATTATATGTAAAAGAACATTTAAAACTTCCTGTATGCTTAATTACAGACGAAGGCAGTGAAGCATGGCTTCAACAATCAAAACCTGAACTTGCAGAAAGATGTTTTGATTATATTGTTCTTACTAATGATGAAATGAAAAAGAATAAACGTATACACAACGACAGTCCTTGGACGGAGTTTGTTGCACAGTTTAATAATAGTAACAAGCACAAAGTATTTGAATACACTCCGTTTGAGCAAACTATACTATTAGATATTGATTACATTGTAAAGAGTGATTTCTTACTTGGGTGCTTTAGGCAATCAGGTGTTGCTATGTTCGACACAGCATTAGATATTAGAAATCAGCAACCATTATCTGGTGAAAGGTTCTTATACGAGTCTGGAATTAAGATGTGGTGGAGTACTGTAATTTATTTTGATCAAAGCGAATTAAGTAAGATCTTTTTTGATACATGGGCTCATGTAGCAGAAAACTATCAATTCTATCAGTATCTATACAACTTTCCACCAAAGTTATTTCGTACAGATTATTGTGTAAGTATTGCAAGCCATATATTAAATGGAATGCAAGACAGTGATGTCATAGGTAAAATACCAACACAAATGGTTAACGTAAATCAAAAAGATGATATTGTAGAAATACAAGATAAAACTAAATGGATAATGCTTGCTTGCGATCATAAGAAGAACTGGAAAAACATTCTAGTACAAACAAACAATTTAGATTTACACGTAATGAACAAAAGAGCATTGGGTAGATCATATCACCAGTTAGTGGAGATGTTTAATGAATAAAGGATATCTCATACAAGCAAATACTGAAAAAGAAATACTACAAGCAAGACTTCTATGCGATAGTATTAAGACAAGAAATAAAGATGCAAGTGTAAGTTTAGTAACAAAACTTAGTGAGAGTTACAAAGGTTACGATAATGTAATTGATTATAAGTTTTCGCCTATGCCGGAAACGAGACAAAACGATTACCAATTATATTGGGCTAGTCCTTATGACTATACAATTACAATAGATTGCAGAACAGTTGTAATGGAGAATCAAGATTCTTTATGGGATTACTTGTTGGATCATCATAATATATGTTTTCCTGTACAGTGTAAAGATTATCGTATGATGCCATTGTATGATCATAAGTTTTCAGTATTTGCAAATGATTACAAACTTAAAAAAGTTTACAGTAATATGTTCTACTTTGATAAAAGTGAATCTAGTTTAAGATATTTTAAGTTGCTAGATCCTATTTCTAAAAACTGGAGAGATACACAAAATACTATGTTTGCAAAACAACATGTAGACTTATCATATCAACCGGACATGATGCATACTATTGTTGCTAATAGAATTGATGTTGATGTATTTCCTTTTGATCCCAACATATTATCATATATTGATATGAGATCTGTACTAGTTAATGGTATGTTAAAAGATGTTGAAAAATGGACAAGCATGTTTAGTATTTGGAGTACAAGCGGAAAAAAACTAAAGCTACAGAACTACTCAATCAATAATACACTTTATTATCACGAAGATGAATTTTATCAAGAAAAGATAGCCAATGACTTCCGACACAGCAGAGAAGAAACACTTAACTAGTTACTGGTTATCATTCATTGAAGACACTGGTAAAATTGTAGGCATTTCAAAAAGAAAGCCTAGAGAGATATCTGACGAATACAAGTTAGTTAATATTATTGGCAACTCTGAAGCTCGAAAAATATCACGCGGCGATGTTAATCCAAAAGAATACGCAGTAAGATGGAGTGTACTAAGCAATAGTTGGGATCTCACAAGAAAGAAAAATCATATTGAGTTGCAACCATTAAGGCGTGAACTTAAAGAGATACCAACTACCAATACCCCTAATAAAGACGAAATTCACTTTTCTATATACAAAAAAGATATGAAAGCTGTTGTTTCTGTTAACAGAACTAAAATAGCGGCTACTCATAACATAAGCAAACTTAATAGAATTGTCCATAACGAATGGAATCTTATGAACATTTTTGTTTGTAAGAAGGATGATCCTGATAGTTTAATTACAATAATACCAATTGACGCATTGTTTTTATTTAAACATAAAAAAATGATTATTGACTTACCACCTGTTATTTTACGTTCAGCCGACATAGATCATATCAGTTTGTTTACTATACCTCTATTCAATGAATATGGATTAAGTTACTACGAAGATTATGTTGCAACACCAAACGAATCTGGTTTAAATAAAATTATTAATTCAAATTTATACTATGGCAAAGGTCAAATAAATATACGTGTAGTTAATGATAATACATTAAACTTTGAACAAAATTTACAAGGTGCAGACTTTAATACGTTTGATGCAAGAAACATATTTAAAATTGTAGTTTGTGATACAGTATACGATAACCTTATAGGTGGTATAGATGTTCCAGTGGGCGATTTATTATCAGAAACATCAATAGATGTAGAGCTACCATTTAATATTCCAGAAACACCATTGTTTCTATACAAGAACAACAAGATTACGATATCGTACAACGGAGAACTAACATGAGTAACATTGCAAGTATCAATGAATTTGATATAGTTTTTATTAGCTTTGACGAGCCAAATGCAGATGAAAACTACAACGACCTATTAGAAAAATGTCCATGGGCTAAACGCAGTCATGGAGTATTTGGATCTGATGCGGCACACAAAGCGGCAGCTGATTTAGCAGAAACAGATAGATTTATAACTATTGATGCAGACAATATTGTTGATCCACAGTTCTTTGGTGTTGAAGTTGATATGAATAAAATTAGAAGCACAGATGTTATTAGCTGGGCAGGTAAGAATGAAATCAACGGTCTTGTATATGGTAACGGTGGTATTAAGTGTTGGCCAAAAGATGTTGTATATGGAATGCAAACACATGAAAATGCGCCACCTGGTGATAAACGTGCTCAGGTAGATTTTTGTTGGAACATTCATTATGTACAAATGAATAATATCTACTGCCAAGTAATGAATAATGGATCGCCACTACAAGCGTGGCGTGCTGGTTTCCGTGAAGGTGTTAAGATGGGATTAGTTGACGGTGATGTTATTAATCCACATCATCTTAAAGCACGTGTACATGATAAAAATTACAAGCGTTTGCTTACATGGATGAGCGTTGGTGACGATGTTGAAAATGGAGTATGGGCTGTTTATGGATCTAGACTTGGTGCATATATGACAAACTTAAAAAGACACGAATGGGATTGGAAAAATGTAAGAGACTTCCGTTGGCTTACAAATTATTTTGATACAGAAGTGTTACCGCAGTTTCAAACAAATGATGATCAAATGTGTAGACGTACAGGCACACGCTGGAATTATAAAGCAGTACAGGATGCTAGTGATGAACTAGGTATTCAATTGCGTAGAGATTTAAATTTAGAAATTGCAGACCTTGGGGTAGAAGGTTCTAAATTTTATAAAGAGGTATATATCAATCCAAGTAGACTTGGAGCGCAAGTTAGAGAAGACCAGGTTGAATATACTTTAGAATAGCATGTCAGATATATTAGATAAATTAAACAGGGTTAAGAATGACCTAGATGCTGTGAGCCCTAGTTTTTGTCTGGCAAAATGGTTACAACATACTTTGTATTTGCAAACAGGTATGAACCATAGTTGTCACCATCCACCTGTTCATAAAATACCTATTCACGAAATAGAAAAGAACCCAGCGGCTTTACACAATACACAACACAAGAAAAAAGAAATGAAGCAGATGCTTGAAGGCAAGCGTCCGTCTGGTTGTGATTATTGTTGGAGAGTTGAAGACGCAGGTGGTGGACATTTTAGTGATAGAATTTACAAGTCCAATGTAAGTTGGAGTAAGCCCAGAATGTTTAGTGTACTAGAAGCACAGACACAAGACATTAATCCAAGTTACTTAGAAATAAGTTTTAGTAATGTTTGTAATTTAAAATGTGCATACTGTAGCCCAGATTTAAGTAGCAAATGGTATGACGAAATAAAACAACACGGTGGTTATCCAACAAGTAACAATTACAATGATTTTAAAAACTTAGACAATCAAGGTAAAACATTAATACCTCATAGAGAACACAATCCATATGTTGATGCATTTTGGAAATGGTGGCCCGACTTGTATCCAAGTTTACATACACTTAGATTAACAGGCGGTGAGCCATTGTTGAGTAAGGACTGTTGGAAAGTATTAGAGCAAATTAAAAAAGATCCTAGCGAAGAACTTACATTAAGCATCAATACAAACTTAGGTGTGCAAGATGTATTCATTGATAGACTTATTGAGTTTATGCTTGAAGTAGGACCTCAACTTAGAGAAATACAAATCTTTACAAGCGGAGAAGCAGTTGGTAAACAAAACGACTATGCTAGATTTGGATCAGATTACGATTTATGGTATAAGAATGTACAAAAAGTTTTAGATGCAACATATGGTAAAATGAACTTAACGTTTGCTTTCATGACAACAGTAAATATATTAAGTAGCACAACATATCACAAATTTATTGAAGATGTTGTTGCACTAAGGAAAAAATATATTACCAATCATTTAGTAGAAGGTAACTGTTTACCTATGATGACAAACTATCTACGCTATCCAAACATGCTTGCTGTTTGTAACTTAAATGAAGATGCAAAGCGTAATATGTTAGAAGACTTGGAAACAGTTGTAAACGAATATGCATTAGAAAATTATCATATGAAAGATTGTGGATTTCTATGGGACGATGAGATAGATCAAATCAAACGTCTTTGTAAGTTTATGTTCAAAGGTACTATTGGTGATATTGATAAGAATAGAAAAGACTTTGGCAAGTTTATACAAGAGTATGACAAAAGAAGAAATGTTAGTTTTGAGGAAGTATTTCCAGAACTAGTGGGCTATTATAATTTATGTAAAGAATACAATGGATAAGAAGTATTTAGATAAGATAAGAGATAGAAACAATAGCATTAGTTCAAGTTTCTGTGCGGCAAAATGGTACAACAGTACTGTATGGCTAAGCAACGGCCGTACGGCAAGTTGTCAT
>Ga0181410_1000022_pt1 | contig 58534 bp, 69 predicted proteins | sample 33SPOviralmetaG_FD_130112 | JGI IMG/M metagenome (GOLD analysis project Ga0181410, IMG submission 130112) | Marine viral communities from the oligotrophic San Pedro Time Series (SPOT) site, San Pedro Channel, CA, USA - 33 SPOT_SRF_2012-06-20 | ecosystem: Environmental > Aquatic > Marine > Strait...
ACTGCTCGTATTTCACCACCAGCAGTAATTCCACCATCACTCGAAACACCAGCGACATGAATTGTTGCGGTTGGATCAATACCTAGAGTAGATCCAGCGAGTGTCATACCTGCACCAGCGGTTGTAGTTTCTCCAGTGGGTGCAGTTGATTGGAAGGTTCCATCGGCGAAGGTTATACCAGAAGAACCAAGACTGATTCCCTGAGTCACAATATTGTGCGAATCTAATTCTATAGGAACAAGGAATTTTACTTCTGTATTATTAACATGGATTTTTTCAAATCCAGTGTAGGATGCAATACCTGTTCTAGTGTTAACGAAATTAATATAACCATAAGGTGAAGAAAGTTTACCATCAAGAGTAATACCACCATCACTAGAGATACCAGCGACATGAACTATGGCGGTTGGATCTATTGAGAAAGTATTTCCACCGGAGAGTGTAAGTCCTGCGCCACCATAGTAAGTAGCACCACCTCCACCACCCGAACCGTCTTGTCCAGTTACACCTCGAGGACCAGTTACACCATCAATACCAGAAATCTGAATCCAGCCCAAAGTAGTTCCGTCAAAAATATAAGCATAATATAGTCCGGTGTCGTTTTCGTACCAGAAATCTCCAGTGTTTGCACCCACGGGTGCAGTATTACCTGCGGTGTAACCAACAGAAGTACCATCTGCCCCAGTTACACCACCAGATCCAGATGCAGCAGTCGATTGGAAGGTTCCATCGGGGAAGGTGATGCCAGCGGCATCCATTGAGATACCTGCGGCAGTGACAAACAACTGATTCGATTTGCCATACCCGTTACCAACTTCTAAACTCTTACTCGAACTTCCTGCGTACATTAAACGGGCTGTTGCTGAATCTATCTTCAGACCGTGGCTGCTGCTATTTAATGCTAATAATGTCACGGTATCAGATGCAATTTTAGCATCAGCATTGTCAATAGTTAAAAACTGAGTCTTGATTGGTCCACCAAAGGTAGCACCACCATCACTAGAGATACCAGCAACTTCCACTACTGCGGTTGGATCAATACCTAGAGTAGATCCAGTGAGTGTCATACCTGCACCAGCGAATATTTCCAATTGGTCAAAGGTAACTGCACCTGTTTCGCCGTTGAAACTAGAAACACCAGTTACATCACCAGTTAAACCATTAAACGAAGTGACAATACTTTCTGCTTCTGTTCCGTCAGGGAATCTGAAGTATTCGGAAGCAGCCTGTGCTGGTGCGTCAGCATAAACGTTTATCGTTACCGACTTACCACTACCAGTTGAAATGTTTGGCAGAATTCCAGTCGCAGTAAATGAATATGATCCAGAAAATAAAGTTACTGAGTCGTAATAAAAGTTTCTTTCTATTGTGGAGTCACCAAAAATAACACCAATTCTACCTGTGGTAGTCAGTGTACCATTCAACGCATCAGCAAAACTAGTTCCATTGCTATCGTTTTCATTTATTGAAATTGTATTGTTACTGGTGTTATGTAAGAATTCTCCGTCAGCAGAAGCATTTGCAAGACTACCACCAGAGGTATAAACATAGGTTGCACCTGTAGCAGAAGCACCTCCACTAGAACCACTACTACCTGCAACTTCCTGTGTCCAAGCATAGCCTGTCCACTTAAAAGTTTTACTGCCTATATTGGTAGTATCATTTACACTCGGACTGTTTGGAAATGTACCCATTAATAATTCCTCTTACAGTATATATCAGAGTTCTTCAATTATCATCCGAGTTCCTCCAGCAGGAGACATAAAAGTTCCAGAACCGAGACTTCCAAAATCTAAAGAATTTTGAACTTTTACAATTACACCAATTACATTATTATTGTAAATGTAAGTACAAGAGGTTGTGTCACCATGAACAAATGAATTTCCCGGAGCTGCTCTAGGAAAACTATGATACATGTCAGTTCCTGCCTGATCAACTTCGAATATTCCAGTATCATATCTTATTTTAGTCAAAGTTCCTACTGCACTAGATGGTGTTGCTCCAGTCAATCCAACAGTAACATCTGTAGTAATTTTAAATAATCCAGTTTTATTTATTTTAACTCCACCTTCAGATAGTGTAAGACCAGAAGGATCAGAATTGTACATAGTACTATCTATTGTTATTCCACTGGTAGAGTTAAACTCAGAATTAGTTATATTCCTAAAACTACCATATAACTTTGTTATATCACCAGTCTCTCCATTTATAGAAGAAACTGAGTGTGTAGAACTATTGATTTCCTTGAGTCCATCATCAGAACCTTTGAAAAATAGTTTTTCATCGGCTGCGTTGATGGCTAGTTCACCATCTTTTAGTAAAGTAGAATCGGGAGTTACACCACTTGTTTCAGAGTATAAAATTTGTATTGTAGATTCTCTATTTAACATTTACTCACTCAAAATCTTTTTTAGTAGTTCGTCTTCCCTTTGCCTCTAATTTTTTAGTGAGTTCTGCTACCTTAGCAACAGACTCAGTGTAAAGATCGCTCAACTCCTTTACCTTAGCCTCCAACTTTATACAATGAGGCATTATCTCGCTATACCGAGTAAGGGAAATCTCGGCCAAATAATCACTATACTTCGAATCCATAATATAAACCTTTCACTAAAAATCAAGAATATGTACCAGCATTTACCTTACAAACTAGTGTTGCGATGTTACCAGAAGCCATACTAGGAAGTGTAGCGTCTGTACCATTATATGCAGCGCCACTTATGTCTTCAAACAACTTAAACTTACCCGAGTCATTCGCATCTCTTGCAAGACCTGTATACTTAATGGCACCATCATTATACTGACCAACAAATCCAATGTCAATACTATCTGCGGAATTGTTATGTGCAAGACCCATTAAAGAATCTTCAACCAATACCGTAGTGGTGTTTATTGTAGTAACAGTTCCATTTACAGTAAGATCTCCCGATATTGTGACATTATCAGGCATTCCAATTTGAACGTTTCCGGCAGTTTCTTCTACTGTAATTTCGTTTGCAGTTCCTGTAAATCCTAGAGATTGTCCGAGACCGATACTAAAACTACCAGAATCGGTTGAAGTAGTAACCGTAAATCCAGAATTGTCTAACTTAGAAGAAGGAATATCACCAGAAATACCAGTGCTTGGATTCAATCCTGTTGCATCAGTAAGATTAAACGCAGGGGTTGCGTCTGTTTCTCCAAGATTGAGAGACACACCACCAAATGATACACTAGAGTTGGCTAATTGGTTATTTCCAACACCGCCAGATTTAATATTAACAGTACCATACCCACTAATATCAGTAGCAATAGCAAAGTCAGTAGCAGCAAAAGCTGCAACGCCAACTTGGGTTGCGGTTGCTGCAGTTACACCTATTGTTACAGTGCTACCAAGTTGAACAACTTGTGTGCTAGTGGATCCATCTATTTCAACACCACCGGTTCCACCTGAAAAATTGATGTTACTATTTGCTAGTTTTGAATTTGGAATTCCACTGTTACTCAAACCAAAAGTCAAGGTATTACCAGAGGAAGAAGTTGCTACACCATCTGTACCAGAAATAAACGTATTAGAACCCAGACCAATAATTTTTGTAGTAGTATCATCGGTAATAAAGTTAATAGCATCGTTTGCCAGAGAAACATTACCGACAGCACTCACAGTAAAGTCATCAGAGTTATATTTTGCAACACCAACTACACTAGTAGTCGCGGTGAGACCAGCTATTGTTAGAGTACCACTACCACTACCAGTAGTAGAAATACCAATACCCAATCCAGCCGCAACATTAACAGAACCAGTCAGAGCTTCGATACTCGTAACACCAGCAGAAGCACCAATAGAGTTATCGACATAAGTCTTAATTGACTGCTGAGAAGCAAGAGAAGTTGCACTATTAGAGTTAAAGTCGTCTTCGTCTAGTATTTGTGCGCCAACAGTAACTGCAGTATTGTTTCCACCCGCACCAACGAATAGATTTTTTGATCCATGGGCGTAGGCTAATTCACCATCACTCAGATCCGTGGGCGCTCCTGTAGTGCTACCACCATATAAAATTTGAATAGTTGATTCTCTTGCCATCGATTAATTCCTTAAGTAAAAGTCCCGCCGAGTATGAATTCTAAATCCACTGATATATTTATATATCCCGTAGACCCAGATCCTTCGTTTGTAACACCAATAATAACGTTACTGCCCTGAACAAATTTGAGAGCATTAATTCCTTCAATTGTAAAGGTAGGACCAGATAAGTCTACCTCGCCTCCAGATCCAGCAGGACCTTGTGGTCCCTGTGGTCCCGTATCACCTGTATCGCCAGTTGGTCCTATGGGTCCACCAGAAGGACCAGTATCACCTCTAGGACCCGGCTGACCATTTATTTCTACCCATTGGAGCGAATCTCCGTCACTCACATAAACAAAGAAAGATCCAGTGTCTTCTTCAAACCAAAAGTCACCAAGGTTTGGAGATGACGGTGGTGATGCATCAAAGGTTATAGCAGTTGCACTCAAAGAAAGTATAGACCAATCCGAATTGGATATACCACCTTCTAGTTTGTAATATGTCTGGTCACCCAGAACATAAACCAACATACCTTCTTCCCTGCGATCAGACGGTATGTTATTTCTTGCAGTTGTATTATTTACAGTACGAAGTCCACCCAAACCAAATTCTGGTTTAGTCACAGGGAAAGTATCCGCCGTATCAGTAGGCGATATGAACCCTCCTATTCTAACTCCACCCGTAATAATTGCCATTATGTGCTAACCTTTACTGATACTTCCCCTGCGAAATTGTTGGTAGATTCATATAGATGATATACGACATTTAATCCAAATGTATTCACATGACCAAAAGTTCCTCCATCAGTGAAAGGAAAGTTCAAATTGGTCCCAGTATCAGTAAAAGTTAAAGAGCCGGAAATTTCTTCTTCCGGTATCACAAAGTATGCTTTGTTTGCTGGAGATGCTGCAGCAAATGTGACCGTATAATTATTAGGTGTTGTTCTAAATGTATCTGCAAATCCTTGTCCTGTAAGACCAGAACCAGTAAATCCTGCACCAGTCTTGCCACTAAAGTATTTATACTTCCAAGTTAAATTTTGATTTCTCGTAGCATCACTACCTTGATCCTGTGACCCCGATATAGTGAAGGTCAACGTAGTCGGCGATGTAAAATTATATGCCGAGTGTGTTATTCCCGTAGGGGAATCATCATAATCTAATCCAGAAACTAATGTACCAACACTTTGATTTGCTGATATGGAAAGTGATCCCGAAACCCAATTTCCTGTAGGACCGGATGTATTCCATGTAGCGTTATTAGTAGAGTTACCTGCAGTCTGTCCAACTTCATAAGAAGTGGAAAGTGCAGTAGAGAATGAAGTAAAACTAACCGCCTGATATGGATACAACAAACTTTCCAGAACCTGTATAGCATCAGTTCCGTTTGCCAAAGTTGTTCCCGCTTCAATTCCACCTACAGTTTCTGGAAAAGGATCATCTTGTCGAGTCCAAGTCGCCCCAGAACCGCCAGTTCCAGTACCACTTATTTTATCCCAAGCATAACCATTCCACTTCCATGTGATACCACTGAAAGTGTACTCGTCATTCGTTGCGGGCGATACTGGAAATAGTATTGTCATTTACTCTCCTTAGAATTCTACCCATAAATCTTCATAACGAGTAAAAAGCTTCGCAGTATCTGACTCTATCCACCTATCTCCAGTAACAAAAGTTCCCGATGGTGCATTATCAGAAACATAGACATTGCTTCCAGCAGAACCACCAGCAGAAATCGAAACTCGTACACTCTTACCACCAACCTTATTTAGTGAAACTCCAGAACCTTCAAAAATTAAATCTTCAGGATTTCTAACAAAAGCAACATCAGAGTCATTTCCATTTTTAATTGATGACAATCCACCACCGCCACCATAAGATGCTGCAGTGATAAAATTGTTCATTAGTTTTTCATTTACGTTACCACCAGAGAGGAGTTTTTCAAAAAACTTCTTATCAATTGTAAATAACCCACGATCTTCTTGATAAACTAGTGGGTACTTAGCCTTTACTATAGGAGATTCACCGTCCTCTCCCTTTGGTCCAGCAGGACCGACAGAACCTTGCAATCCATCAGTTCCATCAACACCATCTTTACCTTTAGATCCCCGGGGCCCCTTTGGACCTCTTTCTCCTGTAGAACCGCGTGGTCCAGCAGGTCCCCGTTCACCTTGTTTACCGGGAACAGAATGTCCAAGAGGACCTCGAGGACCTACCGGTCCTTTTGGTCCCGTGCTACCACGATCTCCTCTTTCTGCTGCTGTTCCGGGAATACCCCGCTCACCACGTTCTCCCTGCTCTCCTTTATCACCCTTCTCTCCTTTGGGTCCAGTTGGACCGTCAGCACCATCTTTTCCATCTTTTCCATCTTTCCCATCTTTTCCGGGTTCTCCTCTAGGACCAGCATCACCACGATCACCTCTAGGTCCAGCAGGACCTTGGTCGCCTACAGGACCCTGCTCACCCGGAAATCCTCTAGGTCCAGCAGGACCAACTAATTTTTCTTCTTTGATTATTTCAGTTACATATTCTCTTTTTGTTATTTTATCTTCTTCAACCAAAATATCCAATAGATCATTAGAACTGACTTTTTCAGTTTCATCTATAATAATTTCCATACACTCATTGAATTTTTTCTTTGATCCACGAAGTGCAACAACCTCAGAACCATCCTCAAGAAATATTATATTCGTACCTGCATCCAGAGCCTCAGACCTATCAAATTCACTCAAAGGACTTTCTTTGTATATCCTACCAGCAAATAAATTTGAAACTGGAGGACCTTTCCACCTATACGTTTTTAATTTAGTTTCGGTATATTCATGTAAATATTCATCATAGTCGGATCGTTTTCCTAATAATTTAACCACTGCACCAGATTCAATTTTAAAATTCTTTCCTTTAGAGAAAAAGTTAAATCCCCCATCATACTCAGATAAATTAATAGCTTCAACGTGAATCAGATTACTCTCCTCTATAATCTGATTCTTCTGTATGGAATCATTTATGGTCTTTTTTACAATCCATTTAGACATCATGAGTCATCCCAAAATCGTCCGAATCCATTTACTCGATACATGTAATAATTAGTACCACCATCAATGGACCAGATCTTCCACATATGTATTCCGCCAGTAAGACCGTCTGTAGCATCACTAGACAGTGATCTGTCCATATGCACAGTTCCGGTGATTCCACTATTATTGAGACCAACAATATTAAAATCTGTCGGGTTATCTGGATTATCAACAATTAGTGTTGCTTCCATAAATGAATTTGTTGTTGGGGGATTTAAAAATCTAACCGTACTAGGAAAAGTTCCAGTAGAAGCTGCAAATCCAATAAAATGAATATCAGAAATGCTTAGATATGCATCATATGTAAGTCCAACAGATGTCAAACCCTGACCTAGTATGTTTACGTTAGGATATTCTTTTTCTACCTTCGTATCAGAAACCCAAGCACCAAGTCTACCATCAAAAAACCATTCCTGAGTAAACCCCTTATTTAGTCCATCAGGATAAGTGCAACCGGATGTCCATCCAAAAGGATAAACATCACATGTTGCACCATCAACACCGTTTATTGCAGGAAATCTAATTGGATCCGTCATTAATAGATATATCCCTATAACTTATACCTATTATTTATGCTTTTTGTTTCGGTCTCTTTTTATATCCACGTTTTTCTGGAGCTTTAGTAGGCTTTTTATTCATATTGGGTTCTTTTTTAGGTGCTCCAACATGAGGTGGTAAATTATTCTCTGCAATTTTTCTCTGTTCTTCTATTTGTTTCATAACTTGCTCATATGATCTAAAATTCTGAAGAACTCTTTGTTTGTGCATAGGAGGAATGAGGTTATTTTCTAGAAGAATTTTACTTGCTTCATATCCAACCTGTGCTTGATTTGCATAAAAGGCAGTCGCAGAAACTTCATCCAAAATACCCCACCTATAAACATCATCCTGAATAAACAAAATGTCCTGTTGTGGATAAGGAATATCCAATGCTATCCTAGCATACATGTATGCTGCAGCAGGCATTTCGTTCATTCTATACATCCTAGACAAGAACCATAAAGGTTCAGCCCTAATAGGTCTATAATTAAATGCATCAACAAACGCTGCTGCGGTTTCTTCTAATGGTCGATTCATTAATCCTTTAAGTATACCACATCTAAGTTTTGCATAATATACTTCTTCTGCCCAACCACCCAATTCAACTCTTCTTTCGTATGCAACAAGAGACTTCTCAAACTGCTGAGAGTCAAAGTAAGACTGTGCTAAGTAGAATTGATAACGATCATTTTCGGGTTCATCTAGTATAGCCCTTTCTAGAACTTCCGCATCTCTCTTATATTTTTCTATAGGGGTAATACCAACATTACGATTGCCTTCAGTTCTTGCAATTACTTTATAGTTACCACCAAGTTTGCTAGCTTTAATTTCTTCTCTTGGTTTGGCATCAGTTGTTGCATATTCGTGCAATATACCAGCATATTTCCAGTCCAAATCAAGCTTAAAAATTTGGTTTCTCCACCAAGTAAAATCACCGCGACCAATATTTAATGAATATGCATCATGGTTCATTGGTTTTGGAAACTGAAAATCACCTTCCACATAATCATCTGCATCAATAACCCATGCGTATTCGGCATCAGATTTTTTTGCATTTATTAAAGATTCTGACCTAGAACCCATTTTACCGCCATGATCACCAAATCCTTTCCAGTCTGATTGATGAACCTCACCGGGAACTTTTAGTTCTTCCATAGTCTTCTTGATAAGATCCTGTGTTCCATCGGTGGAACCAGTATCAGTAATATCATATCTATCAACATATTTGGCAATAGAACGAAGACATTGTTCTATAATATGAGTTTCATCTTTCACGATCATACACAAGGTAACTTTAGGACGGTCATTCATTATATACTCCTATAATCTTTCATTTAAACTTCAATCAGTTCTTTTAATTTATTTATATCTACTTTCCAGCTGGAATTTATACCCCCAAATATCGAAAGAGCATTTTTGTGTGTCTCTACTTCTTCTTTTCTGTCTACAAATTCTGTTTCATTGAAATGAATCAAGTCGGTCCTGTTCATGGCAAACTCCAACCTTCTATTAACATCAAAGAACTCAGGGCTGTTTATCGACAACACCCTACAATCCGGTCTACAAAATAGAGCATTTGACATCCCACCACCAATCGGTCCTGCTACAAAATCTGCATTACGAAACAATCCAATTTTATCTTCCATACACAAGTCTTCAGTGAAAACTTCTTCGAATCCGTTATGAATAAAAAATTCCGCTACTTCATCTTCGTTAACACATTTCCTCTGTTGTGTATAATCAGTTCCGATATTTTCATTCCTTTTCTTTGTCCACGTTCTTCTTGAAACATAGACTTTCTTCACATCGGATCTAGTTCCCTCCATCGAATCTAGTATTTCGTATAAAGCAGGATGCGGTGGATCCAGAGACATTCTATTGTGAGTTAAAGAGGAGCCAACAAAAACTCTAAAGTAAGACACATCATCTCTCAAAAAAACTAAATCATTTTTTGCTATACCTAATAGTTCTAGAGTTTCATATACGAATGGATATAGATCATCTTTTCCTTCGGGGGGACTAATTAACAATTTCAAATTTGGAATTTGTTTTTTAAGATCGAAGTAGGAGTATAAGTAAGGAACCGTATCATACAACCAGTGAAAATAATTAGCACAATTGTACACAAAGTAAAAAACCGGTGTTGTAATCGATCTAACATCCCAAAGTCTTTTTTCAGATGTTTCATATTCCATTGTGTCTTCATAGACGGTTCCCCTACCCAAAGACATAAATTTTTCTATAGTGGGAAGTAAAAGTTCATCGTTGGTGTGCAATAACGGTTGGGGGTAATTTAAAGAAAAACCCTCCACTGTACAATCTCTAAACTCACCAATCTTTATGTTTCTTTTTTCGGAAACAGTTCTTATGGATCCGGATTGGCTTTTATCCCAATAATCTATTTTCATAATTCAATAAATCCTCTGGTGTTCCCCAGCAATGATACTCATCAACATCGAATATACTCATGTCTAAATGACCTATACTATTAAAAATATTATCAATGTAATATTCACCATTACTCTTGATACCATCTTTGTATATCCTAGAAACCCCATCTAAAAAATCACCGGCACGTCGGAAAAAAAACGTACCCACTATGGCACGATTGTTAAATGGATCATCGAAAAAATTTTGTTTTACATGTGTTTTTGTTAACCTAACGCCCGATGTTTCTAACCAACTATAAGAACTTGGATTGTTGGAAAACGCAGCGTTGTTTATGGTTGACCAGACAACAACATCAGAGCCTTTCTTCACACTCTCGTACTTTTTATTGGACCACTCTAAACCATAATCACAACAACTTATTGTGATTGAATCTTCTTCATGTATTGACGATTGTAAAATACCAATTTCAGCCGTACAAGCTTGTCCCATAGTTGTTTTATCTAAAATAACAAACTCTGATTCTGGATAATAGTCCTTTATAATTTCGTCTATAGAATGTTCTTCTATATGTTCTGTTCTACAGACAAAGACATGGGAGTCTGCTTCTGGAAGACAAGAAACGGCTTCTATAATCATGGGTTTGCCGTTAACTTCAATTAAAGGTTTTGGTGTTTCTACACCAACACCAGAGAACCTAGAACCTTCACCTGCTAAAGTTATTAGATTTATCATTTGAACGACTCCACATAATCAGAACAAACTCCATAGACCTTTGTTTCTTCCCAACCTAGTAATTGTTCTTTCGACAAAAGTGGTATTATACACTTTTCATTTATCATATCTAAATCGTGAGCCCATATTAACCCATTACTTATCATAGCATATCTTTCATTTTCATGAAAGAATATCCTAAAGCCTGTATTAAGTAGATAACTAAATGCTTGAAAATTCTTACAATGAATCCACACACGGTCCTTTATGTTTTCTAAAAATAACAGGGGAACCATCCAATCCGGTTTATCGTGACCCAACCAAATACCACTGTCCCACCAATGAACATCGATCTCAACATCATATCCAGCAGTTATTGCCTCCTGAATATATGATGGAGAATTTTCTCTATCCGGATTAACTCCGTTCAAATTTCCTCTATGGGATATCAATTTTATTTTTTGTTTTGTCATCATAAAAAATATCGTAATATGGTTTATCACATCTCAGTTGATGATACTTAACGCCCCAACTTTTTAACTGTTTCTCTGTATGATCGAACCAATCAATTCCACTTCTACTTCCCCTAGCTGTCCAATAAACTATTTGGTTACCCTCGTCAAATAGATGATTGATCTTCTCTATTATTTTTTTCCGTGGAACGGATCTGTGGTAGTCTCTCGGATTATCTGGCGTATCACAGATGGTTTCATCAATGTCAACAAAGATCACTTGCATGGTATTCTTTCCAGTAACGATAACACTTTACTAGGTCTTCCTCTGAGTTCACTTGTCCCTTGGTCAAAATACTTACCCATGACTCAAAATTTTCTACTTCTTCCGGTGTTCCCATTACAGTTGCAAATGGGGTATCATAATATCCAACCCGCAAACCATCTCTAACGAAAAGATTATAAACGAGCGTAACGTAATACTCACCATTATAACTAACATTTTCTTCTATTGCAACGTCAAAATACTTCTTTATATCCTTCCCTTTAGAAAAATAATAAGTTCCTGTTGATGCGTGTTCGTTTATGGGATCATCGGTGTAACACTCTTTCTCTTTTATTTCTCGTACCAATCCATCTTTGGTTTTCATAAAAGCCATCTTGGTATGATTTAAACTGTGAGGGTGGAACCCACTATGAGAAATCACACACCCATCTAGTTCATTATTCTTAATGTGCCGTATAAAATCGTTTCTGTCCCAAAGGTATGGGTTATCACAATATGAAACTATAACCTCTTCATCATCCTCTATATGATCATATACCTGTTTCACACTATAAACAGGCCCTAATTTATGAGGAGGCATAGAAACGATTTTTGCATCAGGAACAAGACCAATCAACACTTCTCGCATGTTTGTATTTTCGAGGTGATCGTCGTTACACACAAAAACATACTCATCAGTCGAGGAAAACATTTCAAGAATATATTCTATAATCATCTTCCCATTTACCTTAATCAGAGGTTTGGGATCAGAATAACCCTTGTCGATAAATCTCTGTCCAGATCCAGCCATTGGTATGATAATTTTCATAGTACACCCATTCTATATTTTTCCTCTTCCATACTTAATAATTTCTCAACTTCATTGTCACATAAAAATCTTGGAGTTAGTCCAACATCACCCTGTATGTATGTCATATACTGGTTTAAATTTTGCATTTTGTCTTTGAGGATGACCGCATCAGGAAACAGAAAACCAACTGGTTTGTCGAATTCTACTTTCGAAAAAGTTTTAAATGCCTTTGAATTTTTAATTAACCACTCTTTACACAACTGATTCACACGAAGAGAGTTATCAAATACTTCAATAAAAGATGAACCACTACAAATGAGTCCATGATTTTCTAGTAATATAATTTTATTTTCCTGACTAATTTTACCCAACATCAAAGAAATGTCAAAAATATTTGACAAGGATTCACCCGGAGTAACATATGGAACATAGTCGTAATCATACTCTTTAAGAATTTTTGAAATAATTTCCTCGGATTGTTCGGAACAAAGTATAGTATTCAAATAAATCGGATGGGTATGGAAGACAACAGGCCACTTAATCTTGGTATGTAATTTTACTTCCATAGATGGTCGTTCCCGACTCTCGTCAATAGAACAACCATTAGAATCACATGCACTAAAACCATCAAGCATAAGAACCTCACTCATGTCTCTGCCGGATGATGTTATGATAATTTTATCCTCGAACTTATAAGAAACATTACCACCACCATGTTGAACGAGGTCATATTCAAAAGAAGTCTTCTTACACAACGAAAGAAATTCTCTGTGCATATCGTACAATCTCTTAACCCGTTCAAGTAGTTTCAATGACTTATCCGTTTGTGCAGTATATTCTAGATGAACTGTTCTGTCTTTTTTCTCTTCGAACCTAACTACGGCATCAGCATTTTCTTTTTGAGGTTGAATGTATAATAGTTCATCTTTTTCTCTTCTATCCAAGGTATCTTCAACCTGTTCAACGGTATATCCTCTTTTTTGTGTATCGCGGTTCATTTTCCACTGACGTTTAAGTCCCTTGTCAGTTTCAACAAAAATTTTTATATCCGATATTTCATTTACATCACCAAACAAGGCATGAAGTCCCTCATAAACAATATATGATTTTGGTTCAATCAACTCTGGAGGATCAAACTTTCCAGTATCATGGTTATACCTGCACCGTTTTATTGGGTTGTTGTTTGACAGAGAAATCAAATCTTGATATCCACCTTCGATATTATTAGACTCGGGATTTAAATGTGTTGTATTCTTCCAGTTTTCATCGTTTCTTTCCCACAAATGTAAATCATCACCACACAGATTTACAACTTTGTCAGGACCAATCACTAAAGAAATCAATTCTGACAAAGTTGTTTTTCCAACACCAGAGCTACCAGAGAGTGTTACTATCGTATTCAATGAATGCTCATCCATTTCCCATCGTATTCAAAAACTCTATTTTCTCTTGACCACTGACGTACTCCCATTACAAATTCATCATTACTTTGATATAAAGTTTTTTTGAAGTTGAAGGGTTTTTTAATAACACCAACGTCTCTAATACTAGCATCTAAAGTATCATGTGGATTTTTTTCTAGGAACGTCTTTTCCTGCGTTGTGAAAATTTTTCTAAAGATATCAGGGGAAGTAATACCAATGTTGTCAAATATACCCCAAGGTAAATCCGGTGCATAGTAAGTGTTATGTTCCATAATACTTGGTATTTCTATACTATTCAACTCACAGTCAATTCGATGCCTAATAATACAATCAAACGAATCTAAACCCTCTACCATATCCACATGTTTACACAGGATCTCGATACAACGAAACATCCTATAATTGTTACCATTATGGTTTCCTATAGTTTCCAGTATGGGATCGATAGAAATCAGTTCTATGTTTAAGTCACTGTTGTCTATGAGAGTTTTGAGTTTTTTATATTCTTCAGTTTCATATGTGAGGGCATAATGTGTACAATCATAATCAGATAGGGTTGACAGAGTGGTTTTGATATTTTCAAAAACACGATCCGCATTAGGTCTAATTACGCCTGTTATGATACTACAAATTTTCATTACCCATTTAACCCCATGTGTAAAATATCAACAACTTGAAAAATGCAATTTTGGTCTACCATCATTTGGGTTCTCTGTACGTATTAGTTTTAGATTACACAGGGAACATATTTCAATTATTTTATTTTTTTCTTTTTCGTAATCTGTATCATCATGTTGTTCTACTTCTAGATGATTTATTTTTAAATTACTAGACAACCCCTCTAGTATAGGAACTTCATATCCTTCTGTATCTAGATAAAAATGTTCAACTGTTGAAATATCTAAAGAGTCTAGAATTTCACTTATAGTAAATGCAGGCACTACAATAGAAGATCGTGAATAATTAGTTGGGTTATTTGTTTGTTGCACCGAACCCTCCAAACAATTCATTAAACTCCAATGTTTGTGTTTATACAATGTAACAAATTTCTTTTTATATGAAGGAGAAACTAAAGCACAATTAAAAAATATAGTTCTTCCGTTATTTCGATTTCTAACACACTCAGAAAATACAACTGGATCGGGTTCTATTAATATACCAACATAATCAGGATTGTCAATTAAAGAAATACTTCTACTTTGATCAATTCCATTATTTGCACCACATTCAATATAAATTTTTTTATTTTCGTATAATGTCATCTTAAATTATCCACAATAGTTTTTGTTACAGTAAAAGAACCTTCAGGTGAAGCGTTCCTATTATACCAGTCCTGTCCCGCATCGTGCATGTCTTGCCACTGACTCTCACTGACTGAATCGATTAGTGGTTTGACTTGACTGGGATAATCCACACGAAGGAAATGAACTCCTTCTTTCATTGGTTCATGGTATGTATTATCAACTTCAGTAGCAAAGAGTGGGACGACACCCATACCAAGAAGTTCGATCTCCCGATTGCACTTGGGACCATACCCAGCAAGACATAGTCCAAACTTCGAGTGTCGTAGTTTTTCTAGGTACTCTTCTTTTGTAAATGGATAGTGGTCTGGTCCCGGTTTGTCAACAGGACAATTAAAGAGTTTTATACCCGATCGTTCCCAGTCTTTGTTTTTTCTGTTCTGATTCTGAACATTATTTTCAACCTTACCCAAGAAGATAGATTCTATGTCCCGATCTGTATAACCCAACAACGGAGTTTTTCTTGCTTCCATTAGGCGGCGAGGACTTCTAGCCCAGAAGATCCAAGGATGACAATTTGGATGCATTGGGACAGTATTACCAAAAATACCATGACGGAATTTGGGAATATGTCGATCATCTAATCTGGGAAAATCGTATAGTAATACATCACCACACTCTTCTACCCAACAAAAACAGTCTGGACTATCTTGCACTTCACATAGACCAAGTTCTTCCCATATATCAACTAGTTCTCTGAACGTATCTCCACAATGACCGTAGCATGTACCATTAGCATCAGTATTACCTTTTAGAATTTTCATTTATTACTCCTTGATATTCTAAAATATCAGTTGTTGAATATTTACCAAGTCTAGGAAAGAAACTAACCTCATCCACAAATTCAGATCCAATGACTGTCTGGTGTTTATATTCTTCTCCTACTACCATAATATCTGGTTTATGTACTTCACTAATCAATCCCTTAAGTTCTTCATCAGTAGAAAACACATCAACAACATCAATCAGTTTCAATGCCCTTAATATTTCTACTCTATCTCCAATAGTATTAAAGGGTCGGTCATTTCCCTTCAAAGATTTTACTCTTTCATCAGAATCTACACCAACAACAACCACACCTTCGGGTCCAGCAAGTTCAAAGCATCGTTTAAACATTTCAATATGACCACGATGTAAAATATCAAAACACCCATTGGTCCAAACAACTCTACTTTTTAAATCAGAAAAACTCATTTATTTTCCTTTTCACCAAAAACCATAAAACTATTATTTAAATCAACACCAGATTTAAATATATTACAATAACCATTGTCTTTCATATAATCATAAATTATATCAGAAGTGAATATATTTAAATGTTTTTTATTATTCCACGGTCTCCAATATTCCTGACTATAGTCGGGTAAGTATAAAAATAAAACTCCACCACCTTTCAATTTACTAAACCAATATTCCATTGTGTCAACCCACGATGGAATATGCTCTAAGCAATGAGAAGAAAAAATATAATCTAAATTTTCATACGGAAAATTAGAAGCATTATATTCATTAATAGCGGGATCAACTAGATTAGATCCGGGAAATGCCCATTCCTTTTTAGCACACCCTATATCTACCCCGATTCCTCGACATACATGTTGAGCAAAAGGTATTGCAAATTTAGATGCATTACCCTCACTCTGAAATTTTGGATATAGTTTATTTTTAAATTCTATTGTTTCAATTGTCATTTTATAATATTCCAATTATTCTTCCATATAGTTTTAGTCCACGGTATATTGTTTCTAACATCCACAAAGTATTTCTTCTTGTCTTTAAATTCTTTTACTGTTTCTATGAAATGACAAAAGGAACTATCTATGCAGTAAATTTCACTTGATTCATTTGCAATTTTATACCAATCAAATATATTATAACCGGACATGGGTTCTACTACAATATGTTTATCTTGGAAAGATATCAACTTACCCGAAGAACCAGTATCATGTACTAAGATATATGGTGTTTCACTCACCTTTAATTCAAATAATGAATTTTCTTTCTCTAAGTTTCTAGTAAATGATAAATTCCACCTGTTTTCATATGAAACAGAAGATAATTTATATTTTGCTTCTACAAAATTAGAAGCATATTCGGTATTCATATGATAACTATTTACTTGACTTCCCGGAAATCCAAAACTTAAATCTATTACCTTATCATAATCACCAGTCATTTTATAGCACTCAGAAACACAATTACCTATACCAGAAAAAATTTCAATTGGTTTAACGTAATCTATATTGTTAAATGTATCTGAGTATTCAGAAAGAACCGGCCAGTAAACCTCATGACCAAGATCTTTATAGAACTTAGCAATCGGCAAACAGATAAGAATATCGCCGAGTCTACCCGGCTGTATGATTAAAATTTTCATCACTCACCAATAATATAGCACATCAAGACTTAGCTGGAACTGGTAGTCCCAAACGTTCTCTGACTTCATCAATATCAAAGTTGTTTTCGGCTCTTCGACTGAAAACTTCACCATCTACACCATAGTAAGATTCATTTCTTTTGTGTAGATCGTCTGCATTTTCGTGATTACCGGGAATCCACTCATGTCTTGCAATGATCATCTCACATACTGCAAGTTTACCCAACATACCACAAAGTCGAGTTTGTTCATCATCACAATAAAGAGATGTGTAATCCGGGTGGTAACAATGCCCAATCGCCTTGTACAACTTCCAACCAAGACAAGGTAGTGTCATCAAAGCGTCATTACGAAGCCCGTCGTTGAATTTGATTGCACCATCGTAATTAGGAAAAACCTCAGCAAATCCCTGTGCAATAATTGAATCATAATTCATTGCAGCAGGAACCATATCGTCAGATACGACAAGCAATACGTCGCCCTCTTCGTCTTCTAAATCTGCATTACATGCTTCTACTTTAGTTTTTGAATGACCATAACGATATACAAGATCCACCGACTTCTGTGTTTCTTCGAACCATTCCCGCATCTCATCGGTGTTCATTGTCTCATCATCAAGATCACATGTTATAACAAAGCGAACTTCATTTTCTCCAGATAGAAAGTCGATATATTGCTGGAGTATAGTTTTAAATTTTTCTGGGCGACTTCTTGTCGCCATCTTCACAATAAGTTTCATAATAAATTACCTTCTTCCTATATGGTATTTAGGAACTAATTCCCATTCTTCCTTTTGTTTATGGGGAATTATTTTAATCTGAGCCATACTCGCTAATGGTTCTATATCATCATCCAGTATACCAACTAATCCCCACTCTTCAAGTAATTTGCATATTTTATTTCTTCTTGCGATATCACTTTCTGATATGTCACTTTCTAGACCATCTAAAATAAAAAATTCTTTAAAGTGTAAAATAGCGTATTTACCTCTCTTGTGTAATATATGACAAGATTGATATAACTTTTTTTCTTTTCTCGACGAAACCCCTATTCGGGTAAGAGTTTCTCTAATTTTAAGGAAATCTTCAGGTGATTTTAATTCAATCTCCACCCCAAGTCCATCAAATACATCATTTTCTTCCATAACTATGAGTCCCTATAAAATCGCAGACTCATATATTTAGGTTTTTGGTGTCTTAACGGACATTCCGTACATATCTCGTATCTTCTGAACCCCACCAGACCCCAAAACAGCGAGTGCTTCTTTCGCTTTTATATCGGAATAGTTATAGTGAAACTTAATCCACTCGAGATCATCCGAAGATTCTTCTTTTATCCAACGACTGAATCTCTTTCGTTTTCTTACAGAATTGATGTAGTAATCATATTGCATTTTATTGTCAATATGATAATTCATGTTCATTTCGTTGCTGTATAGAATAGTATCTGTAAAATACGAGAGACAGCGATTCACCACAAAAGGAGGATACAGACGCTCACAATTACTGTCAGCGTCCATAAGGTTCTCCTTTGTGTCATTGATCGACTTGAGAAAATCTTTCAATTGCATCAATCACTATCCCGTACTACTAGTAGTTGATCAAACGGAACCAAATCATATGGTACATCATCAACCTTATAGTGTCCAACTGCAGAATCCAACCTCCAGCAAACCCAGTCTCCAACATCAAGACCCGGTAGGGTTACATCAGGTCCGATAGAATGAACCTCACTCCAAACATTAACATTAGCACCGTCCAGTTGACTTTCACGGTAAATAATACCATGTTCATTTTCATATTCGTGACGTTGCAAGTCAGTTTTTACCACAACATTAATACCCAACGCTTTTAAGTCTTTCATTTGAATTCGCACCTCATCATAAGTTCAACAACACACGCGACAAAATTAATTTCCTGATCAGATACAAATGCTGCTTTGTACTGATACTCTGCGATGATTAGAATCGCTTCTGGTATAGAGTTCTTTTCTAGACTCTCGTACATAGTATCATAAATTTTTCTGAACATCTCAGGAGGTGAATTGTCTAGATTGGAGACAATCCACTTACGAGCTTCCGTAAAATTTTTGTCCTTCATTGCGTTCACAAGATCCTGAATCTTGATGTTCTCAAAGTTGGAAAGAATACCAACATCAATCTGACCAGATACAGAATACCTTTGAATTTCATTTAGCATTCTCCGGATATCGGGAAAGTGCTTCATAATGAGTTTAACAAGAACTTCGTTATCGAAAGGTATCGATTCAGTGTCCAGAATAAACTTAATTCTCTCCATCATTAACTTCGCTAGAAAGGGTTTCTCTGCGGAGGGAATCGAAAACTCGATGTTTGTACACCGAGAATGGATTGGTGCAATAATTCGATTCTTGTAATTGCAAGTAAGAATAAATCTGCAGTTACCCGCAAACTCCTCAATCGCACCTCGCAACGCTGGCTGAATTGAATTTGCATTGGAATAGTCAAACTCATCCAGAATTACAACTTTTTGGTTCCCGTTGAGAGAAACAGTGCTAGCAAAATCTCGAATCTTAACACGAAGAGTATCAATATTCCGATCTTCTGAGCAGTTAATTAGAATGTGCTCTGCATTTAGATCGTTACACAGTGCTCGTGCCACACTAGTCTTACCTGTACCAGCAGAACCAGACAACAAAATATTTTGTGCGACTCCACTCTTTACCATTTCTAGAAATGTATTTTTCAGATCGGACGGTAGAATACAGTCTTCAATTGTCTTCGGTCGATACTTCTCTACGAATAGATCCATCAGACAGATGCTCCAGTAGTAACAGAATCCATAGTATAAGAACTAGTTGATTCTAGTGCAACCCAGTAAGTCAAGTCAATCCCATCAGCATTAACAAATTCACTGACAATCTTTTCTGCGATGTTCACAGTATAAGAACCGGGAATAAACCTAAGATTTTCAATATTAAAATCATAGTTAAAAACTGCACCTTCTTCGAAATCGACATTCTCAATTTCAATTGAGTACGTATTACTTCCCTTGTTACCCTTATCATAGAGGGTAGCAGTTACTTCAGAACCATTAGACTTGATAGTTAGATCCGTAAGACCGAGAACAGAACCAGCCTTCTTCAGTTCATTGAAAGATGTTTCCTCTAGGGTCAAAGAAACCACCGAGGTAGGCATCTTAACATCCTTAGTTGGAACTGTAAGGAGAGTTGGTTCGGAATAAAAATACTTAACCTTAGCCTTACCCCCATTAGAAATGGTGACAAACTTTTCATGAAAATCAAAGTCTGGATCATCAAACAGAGAGACCGTACCCAGAAAACTAGTCAAATCCCAAATACCAAATTCAACGGGGAATTGTTCGGTAACCGTGGCTTCTGCCATAACATTCTTTGCACCAGTCAAAGTCTTGACTACATTTCCGGGACTGATAAGAATGTTAGAATTCAGGTCACGGAAGTTTTTCAGAATCGAAAGTGTTTCTCTAGAAATATGCATCAATTGCTCCATTTTGTATCTTCTAGTTCGTCTATCATATCAAATATACTATCTTTGTCAACACTACCACTAGCTAAATCATGTAAAATATCCTTAGTTTGATGTCTCTTAGATTTACTTTCTCTCCTTTCACTTGATCTAGTTGCCTTTTTGTGTGTCTTATCTTCAAAAAATCTTTTAGTCTTCTTCTTCATAATTCAACCCATATGTGAATAGAGTTATTTTCTATCCTTTTGTATAAAACGCCACTGGATGTATCAAACCACTCATCACCTAGTTCTGCATGAAAAGGCTCAGTACTAGACTCATACAGAACCGATCTATCCGACAAAGAAAGCCATCCTGCTTTCTCCCCCAGACTAGGAGACAATCCCTCAATCTTCTTAGATGCGATATATGTTTTACTTTCATGGTAAACAACATCACCAACTTTATAACAAATGACATTTCCGGATGCACGTTTTGCCTTAAAGTCTCCGATAAAATTAAAATTAGTAATTTTCATGAAGTAACCCTAACCAAAATTGTGGTATCGTTAAATCTTCCTGTTGCTTCCCTAGATTTTGTTTTACACCTAATTAACTCACCGCGAATGTTAGCAGGTCCAATCTCTGAAAATCGAGGGATCATCTTATCCGCAGTCCTTCCAATCTTTTTCACGAAGGACTTTTCAGAATTAAAATTCTGCAGAGTAGTTCCCTTAATTCCAAATGAACTATCGGTTTCGTAATAAAAGGCGTCACCAGTTTTTATATTATATGCAACAAAAGACTTACAGTCCAAAATCTTGACAGGATCAAAAGAATTTACCAGAACTTTTCCAAACATCGAATTGTCCATATACTTCAATGTTTTAACAATATCCTCTGGTTTTTTGACCTTCTTCTTTTTGGTAATCTTGGAGTAAGAGGCAAAGTCATCACAAATGTCAGAAACAAATTGATGAAGTTTTTTCAACTTACCCGGACTAAGAAAATCATAACCTTCCACTAGATCAGGATCTGTATGATCTATAGCCTCAGTCAATTCATCCTTGAGATTAGTAAACCACTGTGCGATATACTTTGCCTCAGACTTTTTGATTTTGTATGTTTTAAGAAGATTAATCAATCTCTTCTTTTTATTATAGTCATTGTTTTTTAGATTTTCGATATATCCATCAATCCATGACTCTACATGTTCTGCGACTTCTTCTGCTTCTTTTGTTACTCTAGTTCCTAGTTTAGTCATTGTTCTTTCCTAAAGACATATACTGGTTCATATTTATAATATTTGCTTTCTACCATGCAGTAGTTTTTACATTTAGGCTTACCATCATCCCCAACTCTATTTTGTCCGGGCATTCCCTCCATAGCCATCTTTAACTTATCAACGTAAACTAATCCATTTTGTTCTACAAACTTTCGAGAATCTTCTTCTAGGGGAAGGTATTCGCCCTTAATTAGAATATCTGCTATATTCCACAGAAGATATCCACCACATTTTAGCATATCACAACACGTTTGTAAAGTAGGTTTTAGGAAACCATCTCGCCACGACTCATATGTGCTGCCATATTTTTTGTAAGATTGGTTCTCGTCTTCACTATATGCCTCCCGGTTAAAGTAAGGAGGTGAAGTAAATACAATATCTATATCACCACGATGCTTTAGGAAGTCTTCATTTTTGCCTATTTCTTCTGAACCGAGTCTGTAAATCTCGTAACTATTTGTGTGGGAGAAGAATGAATTTCCTCTGTATGTCTTAGAGTTATAAAAATGTGCCACATGCGAGTAACGACAAGTTCCATCAGGGAAAAAATTATCAGGATTGGGGTCAGTACCGATATAGTGAACATCACGGTTGTCCCGAACAGACATAGCACCCAAAATCCTGCCACCCCATCCAGCAGAAGGGTCGTAAATTTTAATTTGTTTCTGACTTGGTTTAGTGAATCGCTCATATAAGTATTTAGCAGTTCCCGGTGGAAAATTCACTGCTGGTTGAATATAACCAATTCTAAATGCCTTAAATCCAACCGGAAAAATTTTACCACCCCTTTTGTATATACGAATCGAGTACACCCGATCGTCTGACATATTTTCAATATCGAATGTAGAGTGGTGTCTGTACCTTAGCCAACCCATATCATTATACTCTGAGACCTGATCTGCCGTGAGTTGCAATATATCAGATTGCTCAACTTGATTGTAACTACTACTCAACCCATCTCGGACCTTAACCTCTTCCAAGAAGAAATCTCTATCTCCGAATATTTCAGGTCTAGTAAAAAATGATTGTATCCAATCAGTTGCCTCGGAAACAGAGATGACAGAAACCTTTCTATTATCCTTCAGTGCGGAAACAGCATGGTCATAAAAGGAGTCGCGTCTAAAATGACGCAAGCTCCCCTTATAGACCTGATCAAGTCGGTTAGGATCTGATACCAGATCATAAATGGAATATCCATTGTCTGTATCAGTATAATTGATTCTGGTCTTGAACATATTCTCAAAGAATTGATCAACTTCAGATCCTATCCGAGACTTGTTTATAATCACATCACCCTCAGAGGTCCCCAGTTCGTCTGTGTGCTCATATTTACTGACAGGAAAGGTCTCTAGTAGATTCCACTTTTTAATTATGTCATCTATCGACTTTCCAGTTCTAGGAGGACACCCGTGACTATCCCAAATATCAGTAAATGCCTTTCTCATTTTGATAACCCAATCCATAAACTGATCGGGTGTCATCTCTAAAAGATCTTCAAAATTTACATTTACATCACTATTAATAATATAGTCGTTGCGTTCGTACAATCTATCCTCCTACATTCCAAAATAAAGCACCCGGACTGGCATACTTCTTCATGAATTCCCACGCTTTCGCGTCGTATGTTTGTGCTGATGGGAACGGGGGCAAGACTTTTGTTGGTTTGTTGAATGGGTAGGGGGACTCATACGTCTTTGCTCTTCCATATGAGCCACGATGTCCCACACGCACACAATGAAACTCGGCGCTTGGCCATGCGATCTGTAATCCTCTCGTGAGTGTTCCACTTGATCCTACGCTCCAGACTTCAGTTGGTCTAATATCCATACTACCAGCAACCCTAACGATGGAAGAGATAACAGAAGGATGTTCAAAACCAATAGGAAGTAATCTACGGCGGATTGGATCTTCTGCAACATAATCTCGTGCTCGCTTTTCTGTTACACTAAGCATCCCGTTTGGGATCCAATGAATTATAGCACCAAGTTCCTCCGCACGCAACTGATAAGAATGTAAATTTTTTCTGTCTCGTTTTGCCATAAACAAAACCGACTTCTTACCATAGTTGTTGCACAAACAAGTAAGAGAAATCTGTGCGTACCCAGTTGCGGGCGAACTCCCATATACCCATTCTTCTACCTCCGGATTTGATTGTATAATAAAATCTGCAAATCTGACCTTAGACCCACCACCCAATAAGTCATCACGAACAACATTAAATCCGTGATAATGCTGAACGACTGGCTTTGGGTTGGGATCCCCCCAGTCACCTATATCAAATAGATCTTCTTCGAATAGGGATGGACTCATTTTAATCTACTAAAATTATTCTTCTTATAAAAAGTTAAACTATTATTAAAACGATCTGCTAGTTGATCACTCTTGTGCGTTATGACAAAAATATTACTTTCGGTGGACAGATCCCTAAGAACTTTCATGAGATCGTCCACACCAACAGAGTCCAGAGACGAATCAAATATTTCATCTAGTATTAATAAATTGCAGTGAGCACTATTTTTTATCTTTGCAATCTTTCTCCAAGCAAGAAGAATTGCTAGATCAATTCTAGATTTTTCACCTTCACTAAAATTCATGTAACTAAAAGTGTCCCTATGTCTACTTTTAATTTCTTCGTTAAATTCTTCATCTAATGAAAAGGAAACAAAGAAATTCATATGAGTAAGATATTTATTTATGATCTCGTTAATTACAGGTAAGTAATTTTTTATGATTTTTGATTTTATACCAGAGTCTTTGAGTAATAAAAACAACACATCTAAATTTGACTTTAATTCTTTCTGTCTTACCACTCGTTCTTTGTGTGCATATAAATCAGATTCGTAATCTCTCTGTTTTCCTTCACACTCCAATATGTTTTCATCAAAGCTACTGGATTCATTTTCAGATTCTAGTAGAGAAGTCATATACTTATTGGCAGCATTTATTTCACTATTCTTTTCTCGTATCGACTGCTCTATATTTTTACTAACTAAAAATTTCTGCTTCAATTCATCTAAAGAACTTTTCAATTCAGTGTAATCAGTTTTAAAAGAAATTATACTAGATTCTATTTCATCTTTAGATTCATTTAAATCAGATAATTTATCTCCTTTAAACTCTTCCGTAATTTCCTGACTGCATGTTGGACAGACGCTGTTCTCGTCATAGAATGAAATAGAACTAATAGTCTTTTTCTTATCCTTTATCAAATTAACAATAGAACTTTCAAATTTACCCAGTTTATTCTCTATCGTTTTCTGTTCACTTTCTACCTCAGAATACGGCAATAAAGAATCGGTTAATTGCGATAGTTCCTCATTAAAAATTTTTATTTCATTCTTTAGTTTCTCTACTTTGTTTGTTAGGTTGGAGGCGCTTTCATTTTTCTTATCCGAAAAAGATTTAATAGTTTGTTCCTGAACTTCTATCTTTTCGGTTAGAACTTCCATTTTATTTTGTAACTCTCGAACTTGATTTTTTGTCATGGACAATTTAGCTTTGATAATTTGGTTCATTGCACTGAATATATTAATGTCTAAAATATCTTCAATCACTTCCCTTCTATCCACAGCAGAAAGTTGCATGAAAGGAACAAATGAAGAACTACCAAGAGTTACAATCTGAGTGAACGACTTATAATTCATTTTTAAGATCTGATCTTCTAAAAGTTTTTGGTAATCTTTAGCTTTTGCAGACTGTTGCAGTAGTTCTCCATTTTTGTGAATCTCAAATTTCTTAGGTTTTAAACCACGAACAATTTCATAGGTGTCACCATAAATTTCAAATGTTAACTGCACAACACAATTTTTATTGTTCATTGTGTTGATAAGCTGAGGTATATTTATTTTCCTAAATGGCTTACCAAACAAAGCAAACGTAATAGAATCTAAAAGAGCATAGGATTTACCGTGACCATTTGATCCAGAAACTAGGGTCATGTTATCACTACAAAAATCTATCTCAGTAAAATAATTACCAAAAGAACCGAAGTTTTTAAATTTAACAGTTTTAAACTTTATCATTTGTCAACTTTAATACTTTTTAACTCCTCATTCCCTACCATAGACTTAAATTTTGAACTACGTTTAATTTGGTTTTTTGGTAGTTCGACTGGTTTCTTGTTTAGTATTTTTGGAGGTCCGGAAGATTGCTTAGGTAATGATGTTGGTGTTACTCCCGAAGTTTTCTTTTTACCGCAACCACAACCCTTATTTTCTTTATCTGGTTTCATGGGTTTATCCTCCGGAACAATTGGATAAAATAAAATTTCTTCTCCCACATCTATATCTTTGATTGCTCTAACAGTCACAATTCCAAAACGATGATCGTGTTGATATACTGCGTTGTTTTCTGGATATGAACGATATGAGGTAAAGTTCCCCCCGACCATATACAAAGAAGTTTTCTGTGTTGTGATATCATACGAAGTAACTAAACCATCAAGTAGTTCCTCATCTGTATCGTCCGATTTGTACATAGCCTCTAAAGTAGAAGATATTTTTTTAGTTGCACACTCTTCTATAACCTGACCCATTTTAAATCTCTGGGTTGCAACTACAACATATCCATTTTTAGTGCCTTTGAGTTTACATCCCTTTGATATAAAATCACTATAATAAAAATTACCGTCATTCATTGGTCTAAAGCCTCCAAATATATTTCATTTGCTAATTTTTTAAGGACACTACTATTTATGTCCAATTCTAGATTATCTATTTCTTCGTTTATAATCGTCAAAGTATCCTTAGACAAATCAACAGGATCTGTATCTTTATTATCCATTGATATGTCTTCTATTATAGTAAATTCATATGGATTTTGATTTTCTATGTTTGTAATTTTTTCATCGACTACTTTTCTTGCACAATCCGATGTTACAATCAATTTAATATATTTGTTAGCGAATTTACTATAGTCTAATATGCTATCGTTTGGGTTTACTGAATAAAACATTTTATCTGGATTTTCAATAAATTCAATCTCTCTAGTTTCAGTATCTAAAACATGAAACCCCTTAGTGTCATTCATATCAGAAAATGTAATTTCGTATTGAGTGCCTAAATATTCAACATTGTTATTTGATGACTTATTGTGGAAATGTCCACTAAGAACCATTTCGAATCTAGACAAAAACGAATCTTCCATACCACCAGAAAATTTGACACCCCTAAGAACTTCATAATTATTAAGTTCAAAATGTCCACACAAAATGGGACATGCACAGTTTTGTATGAAATCTAGAACAGAATCTTTATTCTGTGGACATATCCAAGGAACCATCCCAACACACAAATCATCAAAATTTAAAACTTTACAATCTTCATATAAATTGAAACATTTATAATGAGAAAACAATTGCTTAGGTGAATTCACCTCGTTTGTATTTCTGTAAAATGTATCATGGTTCCCAAGAAGCATATGGAGATTTACATCCATACTTTCAAGTCGATCAAAAAATCTACTCTTGACCTGTGTTAAAGTATTAAAATTTACATACTTCCTTCTATCCATCAGATCTCCCAGATGGAGAACAGTATCAATTTTATTTTCTTCTATGTAAGGAAAAAATATGTTTTCAAAAAACTCAAAGAAGTAGTTTAAAAAAACAGCAGAATCATTCCTTGCACCGAAGTGGGTATCATTTAGGATCGCTATCTTCATTCTTTTTACTTTTCTTCTTTTTATCAAACTTTTCTATATCAGTCTTAGACAGAGAAAAATAATCAGCCAAATGTTCTTCGGGGTTTCTTTCTTCTTCAAAGTTATTATTTTTTAACCAAGAACTGAGAGTACCGCTGGTGTCCATATTCTTTAATACCTTATACTTTATGAAATTTTGTTTCTTTTCTTTTTCTATTCTTCGTATAAAAGCATAATACGTTATTTGTGTGAAATATGAAAATGGATTCTTTGACTTTTCTGGGTCAAAGTTATGTGCATACATTAAACAGTTTTCTACTGCATCTCCAATCATGTCTTCTCTGAATGGGTAGTTTGCAAAGTTAGACTTGAATGATAAGTGCTCTGCTATTTTCCAAAAACACTCACCGATATATTCATTGATGGGAGGCTTACCTTCTCCCTGTTCTGCGAGTTCAATTACTTTTAATTTCCACTCACTCATTTCCGCAAAAAATTTCTTGTTATCTATGTAATTATTACTCATGTTTTTTCCTTGACATATTATAAAGTACCTGTAAAATCCGAGTGTAACGAGTTAAAAAGAGTAGTATTAATACTCTCTTGTATCTGAACTCCAATCAGTCCAACGATTACCATAGTCTGGGTGATTGATATCATTCTCGGTGGTATCTTCACTTATTTCTTCTGATGGAAAACTAAACTCTATATCATACTCAAAAGATCCAGATGCACCATTAGCCAATTGGTTAAGTAAATCATCTAGAGTTTGTGGAGGCTCATTTGCTTGTTGAGCTTCTACTTCATCCATCATTTCATCTAACATTTTTTGAACATTGTTTTTCATTTCATTTTGAAATGTGTCAATGTTTTTTATTTCTCTTTTCTTACTCGTCAACTTTTTTTCCTTTTCCCTTTCATAAAGAGAAACTACTTCTTCAATGGGATTGTTGTACGAGAGAACTATAGTCTCAGGAATCTTAATGAACTTATCTGAACTATATGAAACCCAGTCTTTTAAGACAGTAATTTCTTTTTGCATACCACTGACAGGATCAGACATGACAATTGTCTTAAATGCCATAGGAGTTTCCATGTATACTTTACCATTTTGTCTTTTTTGTATTCGGGTGATTAATTCATCACCTGTGTTTAATTTTAGGATGCGGTAAATTGAACTCATTGTCATCTCCTCATACCTTTATTCTTTTCAGTGTGTAATTAAACTTCTCATTATTATATATTCGTACACGTTCATCTAAATGTTTCATAGTATGATTAGTATAACTTTTATATGAAAGATCATCTGAAATATCATACACCTTAGTTTTACCCTTTCCTTTTGCCTTTCTGAGTCCTCTACCTATTGATTGGAGAACACGAATGACAGATTTTGATGGAGAAGAAAATATAACGTTTGCTATACTTGGTATATTGATACCAGTAGAACACGTTCCATACGATGCAATTAGAATTGCGTTCTGTTCTTTTTCTAAAATGGTTCTTATATGTTCTCTCTGATCGGCATCTGTACCACCATAGATGAAGAATATATTTCTATCTGGAGCCTTCTCTTCAATCATTTGATGTAGTACTTTGCCGTGTAGATCTACAAAATTGAATAGTAAAAGAGTGTTACCTTTCAGGTTCAATGTCAGATCCCGAATGAAATTATTTCGTTTTTCATTTGTGATAATAAAGTTCAGTTCGTCCTGATATGCAGCTCGTTTCATTTCATTTTTGATTTCTTGTTCGTAATCTAAAATAAGACATTCTATCTCCACATCAGTGAGAAGTTTCTTTTCTATTAGTTTCTTGGTTGATGTAACATTATATACTGGACCAAATAAACCTTCGATAACTAGTTTATGAGTCTGTGTACCATCTAAAGTTCCAGTCGTACCAATCCTATAGTGGGCATCAGTCAACTTAGTCATAATAGATGTTAGGGACTTCGCTTTAAACAAGTGACATTCATCTCCAAATACAGCTCCGAACTGATCGAAAAACTGTTTAGGCATATTATAGAGGCTTTGCCAAGTAGATACAACTATTTTTTTGGCAGTTTCTTTTTCCTCACCAGAAAAAATTCTATGTACATTTGATGGTACATCCCATGTACCCGCTGAGTAGTCCTCAAAGTCTCTGTAAAGCTGGTTAACCAGTCCAACGGTTGGAACTATGATTAATATTTTTTCGTTGTCATTTAAACGCATTATTGCATCTCTGACTAGAATATAGATGATAAGAGACTTACCACTACCAGTAGGAGATAGTAGTAAAGATCTCTTATCTTTCATCGCTCGATAGCAGGCTTTAAGTTGGTGTGGATGTGGTTTTAATTTTAAGTTTAAAGATTTGATAAAGTTTGCAAACTCGTCCACAGTGTAGTCGTCTGACTCTAAAAGTTTTTCGCTGTCTACCTCTAAACTATATTTTCTATCCTCTGCAAACTTTTTAATATAGTCCAAAAGACCCACATATATGTTTCTACTATACAAGTTAAACAGTCGTATCTGACCATCCCAAACTTTTTTCTTATATGCAGGTGTATATTGATAATTGGGAACATAAAATGTGAAGTATTGATTCAATTCTTTTGCAATTGATTTTTCGCATTCTATGAACAGATTTACAGCATCTTTTTGTTTTATAACTAAATCCATCAGATACCCTGTGTAAACTTAATCCACTCAATGGCAGATTTTATGTTCCATTGTCTTCCAGTGATTATTTTTATCACTTGTTCTAGATAAGAAACTACAGAGTTTTGTAGTGATATTTTTGCTCTTAATTTTTGCAAGTCAAGATCTGCGTCCATAAACATGGGAATATCGGTTTTTAATATAACATGCTCAAAAGGATCCCAGTCTTTTCTTTTTAGATCGTCATCTCCCATCTTGCCACTGTAATACAACCACTTATCCCGCTTCATTATTTTTTCTTGGAACGATAGCTTTTCCAACTCCAATTTAGAGTTTTCGTGCATAATCAAATATTTGTTATGTAACTGGGGAGTTTTTAACGATTCTGAATTTAAATCTGTTTCATCAATAAATATGTCTTCTTTTACCATTTCACGAAGAGATTCAATGTCCATACATTCTCCATCATACTGTTTCTAAATCATAATAAGAATATCTAAACGTCACTGAAGAAGATAGCTGAATACTATCTGCAGAAGTTGTAGTAAAGGAAAACCCAGTTAGTGATATAGGAAACATATTGTAAAAACTAAATTTAAATTCTGGTTTATACGCACTGTTTAATATAATTAATTCACCAACCGTGGTAGATACATTACAATCATTGTACATGATTTCTTCTGTTTCTTCATTCATTGGACCCAGTCTTTTGAGCCACTCATATATTTCTCTCCAACTCTCTAGTTTTTCATCTACCAAAAACGAAAGTGTTAGATCTTCAAAAATATACTTACCTGTTGCTGTTGGTATGTTAACACCAAAGGCAGTATTTAAATCTGCACTGATAAATTCAATGGAAGGAACGTTCACCCCAGTAACATAATTCGACAGAATTGGAATTCTGGATGTATTGAATTTAAACTGATTTGCTGTTAGCAAATTAGAAGTGCTAGGTGTGCTACCAAGATGTCTGGGATCGTTGCTCATAATACTATTTATACAAAAAAAAGGAGCACTCCGAAGAGTGCTCCCTTTTCGTTTTTGACTGGACTATCAACCAGTTGTACCACCAGCAGCAAAACCGTGGAGGTTCTTGACTGCGAAGATGCGGTAGTACTGGTTTCCACCGAGTGTACCAAGAACTGTGCTCTCGGCGAATGGGTTGGCAACCATACCGTATCGAGTCTTGAACCCGATCTTTGGCTGGAAGGTGTCGTGATCGACAGCTCTTACCATCTGGAGTGGAACGTATGGGCAGTAGAAGAAACCTGCGTCATATGGGTTAGTACCCTTATAACCGACTACTGCGTAGTCACCGTAAGCGTGACCTGCACCAACTGAACCGGCGGAGTATGGGTCAACGTAGACCTTGAACTTACCGTTGAGTGTACCAACGAAAGTGTTACCGGTGTCATCTGGATCGAGTGCAACGTTCATTGCTGGTGAGATGTTGAGGAATCCACCCATTGCGAGGGCAGAAGCAACATCAGCGGTGCAGAGAACGAAGTTACCCTTACCACGACGTGTTTCCTTAGCGATCTGGTTGGCTTCACGCTCGATTTGGAACATGAGACCACGGAATCTTTCAGCACTCCAGCGACCATCAGAGTCAGCGTAGAGGTCATAGATACCATCAGTAGCGATGTCGTTCTGCTTTGCACCAAGCTTGGCGTTGGTGTAGAGAGTACGGATGACTTCGCGGTTGATTTCACTAAGAATCTCGGTACTGAGGATGTTGGCGAGTTCAGTCTCGGCGTCGAGTCCGTGAACAGCCTTGAGGTCCTGAGCGAGTTCTGTGGTGTATTCAGCCTTGAGAGCCTTGGTCTTCGCTTCGACGGCAATTCTGTCGATTGAGAAGCCCATGTCAGCAAAGTCCTTACCAGCAGCACCAGAAAGTGATTCAGCCTGCGATGTTGACATACCACGGAAGTCTAGTCCGGTTGCAGGAAGACCTTGGTTAGCATTACCGGTGAGCAGGTCCTCTTGTGTTGCACCACTAGAGAATGGAGAAGCAGAAAGACCTGCACTTGGAGCGGATGCTTCTGTGGCACCTGCGAATGCGTTGGCTTCTTGGAAGAGAGCTTCAGCACCACCTGTACCGCCACCGTACTTGCTCTTGAGTGCAAAGATAAGACCGGTTGGAGCGGTCATTGGCTGAACACCGCAGAGGTCATATGCCATTAGGTTTGGCATAGCACGACGAACAAGGCTGATTAGGATTGGATCGTAACCAGCGAGGTTACCAGCACTACCAACCTGTGCGTTTGAGAAGCCACCACCCATGTTGTTGGCTGGCTGCTCAACAAGCATTTGCTCGCGGAGTGCGTCCTGTTGGTTTTCGAGGAGAACAGCGGTGGTTCTCTTCTTGTGATAATCTTCGATATTATCGAGTGAGTCATGGTCTAGAAGTGGTGACCACTTCTCGACTAGCTCGTCATATGGGGTTGAATCGTCTTTATGTGTGAACATGTCCTATTTCTCCTTAGAAATTTAAATTATTTGTTTCTGTTCTGAAAACCGATTGCTCTAGTATAAGCGTCCATGAGGGTGTCGGTAGCACCATCAGTCTTTACATCTTCTGATAGCATTCTAGGTGCAGATTCTTCTGTGCTTGTTTCAGAAGAAGCAACGTTACCTAAGAATGATTCTTTAACTATTTGGAGCTTTCTGTTATATTGATCATAATCTTCAAACTCTACTGTCTCTGCTAAATGTGCAAATCTTTCAACCTCTGTATCTGTGAGGTCTTCACACATTGTTGCAAAGATGGATTGAGCTGCAGTTACGTTAAGAGCTTTGGTCAACTCAATGTTTCTTTCCATTTGAGTATTAAGTTGCTCTTCAAGATCTTCCTTGACTGAGTGAAGTTCTTCAACAACTTTGACCTTTTCTTCTGGCATTTCAATATAGTGAGCTTCGAAGAGTGACTTGAGACCGGAAAGGAAAGATTCAGCAATATCTGACTGAATACCTCTTTCGATTGCAATCTGGTTGTCGGTTGTCCATTCTTCTACAACATAAGAAAGGAAGTCATCAAGTTTTTCTGAAAGATCTTCTGCAATAGTTTCAACTTGACTGTTGAGTGTATTGTCAAAAGATTCTTGCATTTCTGCTTGAATGAAATTAATTCTTTCTTCTAGTGCAGCATCAAAGACCGTGGTGAGTTTCTCCATGAGTTCTGGGGAAAGATCGTTCTCACCAAAGAGATTTGAGAGGTAGTCAGCAGAAGTGTTTTCTTTAACTTCTTCTTCTTCCTCTTTCTTCTCTTTCTTTGGAGCTGAACCACCAGCACTACCTTCGGCATCAGAAGGTTTGGCTGCGATTGTAGCCATGTTCTGTGCAGCGTCGTGAGGTGTTTCTAGAGTTCCGAGTTGAGCACCTTTACCAGTTGCGTCTTGGTAAAGTGCTGGATCGTCGAAGCCACTAGGATCTACAGTTTTAGCGGCGTCTGTTGATTCTTTAAATGAACGGAGACCCTTGTCTACAGCCTCTGCAAGTTCTTCTTTGAATGTTTCTTTTGTACTCATCAATAAGCTCCTTGATGCCTTTCTGGAATATTTATAAAAACTAGATTCTTAAAAATATAAGTTGTATACTTTCATATTTTTCTTAAAAAATCTTCGAACAGTTGAGTAAACTTCTTTTCCATATCTCTGGATGAAGTTCTCTTAATTTCTTCCTTGTAATGGGAAATTTCTCTTTCTTTGAGAATACCATTATCCCAAATCCATTCCTTTCCTTCCATGATACCGTCAACAAAGGCATCGGGAGCTGAGGGGTCTGCTACGATATCAACCGCAGCAAGCATAAAATCAGGTTGAACCATATTGACTCCACCCTCAGACTTAAGTGAACCCATACCTCGTGTTGATACACCAAGTTTGGCACCTTCGTCCATTAGGTTTTGTACAATTTTACCCATCGGTGTATCCATAATTTTAGCTTTACCATTAAAATTTTTACCTTCACACTGAAGGTCTTTAATGATATGTGATACACGATCTAAATTAACAGTTGGACCCTTTGGGTGGTTGAGTTCACCAAAGGCTCTATTCTTTTCCACAAACTCATTAATGTAAGAATCTACCTTTGGAGATAATACTTCCATTGGATATATTCTACCATTTCTGTTTTTCTGTTCTGCTTGCATGAAAATGCCAGAAATGAAATAGTTTTTCTTCCCATCGGAATCTTCAACTAGCAACTCAACGTCTTCGTTCATTTCTGTTATTAGTTTCATCAATATGCATCCGTTCCTGAGTTTGCAGCACCACCGGCTTTAGCCATAGCTGCTAAGATTTCTTTTTTCTTCTTAGAAAGGTCGCCGGGTTCGTCTTTAGGAGCACCGTCTGGTCTTAGGTTGTCTGCACCCTGTGGGGTCTTACCACCTTCACCTTTTGGTTCTTCTTCGTCGTATTCTTCCTTGACCGATTCCTTATCCTTAAGAGCAGATTTCATTGACTCTTCTTTATCGCCATCTTTATCGAAATCTAGGAAATCTGGCTTACCCTTACCCTTCTTGTGCTTTTTCTTTTCGCCTAGAAGAGTTGGTGCAATATCAACGTACATTTCATTTAGGTGGTTACCTAACTTCTCGTAAAGAAGATCATGAATTTCGTTTTTTGCACCGATTAAGTTCTCATCAATTAGTTCTTTAATAATTTTGTGTGTACTCATTGGTGTCCTCATTTACAGGGGGTTTGTATAAACTATGTATATTTTTTAGGCTTGTGGAGGAGCTGGTGCCGGAGCCTCTGGTGGTGGTAGCATTCCGGGAGGAGGTGCAGCAGCAGCAGTTTCCATCTCAGCTTTTTGTCTATCTGCGGTGTTCTGAGAATCAATAAGAGTTATTTCTTCTTCGGACTGTTGTAAAATATGTTTTCTTACATATTCAGTAGAATAATACTTACCAACTAATGGATCTATTTGACCTAAAAGTTGCAATCTTTCTTTAAGAATTTCTGTGTCTCTTAATTCATTGAAGTATGAATCTTCATTAAAATCATAAACTACATTTTGATTTAGATCATCCCAGTCCGTTTCTGCTATTACACCTTTGAGTAATAACTGCTTTCGTAATACGTCGTTAAACAGAGTTGCAAATCTATTTCTAAGTCTTTGAATAAACTTATAAAACTTTACTTCATCACGGGTAATTTCTGCAGATCTACCCATGTTAAAACCATTTTGAGTTTCTAGTCTAGACAGAGGTACGTTTAGTGCTCGGTATAGTTTTCTCTGTAGGTACTCTACGTCCTCCATTTGACCTAGATTCTGTCCTCCGGATAGAGTACTAATTTCAGTGCCTCTACCACCCTCTCTTCGTGGTAACCAATAATCCTCAAGCATGTGGAGATGATTTCTGTCATCCCTCACCTCACCAGTTGATTGGTTATAAACAAGTTTATTTCTATACCTGTTCATAAGTTCTTTTAGGTACTGTTCGGCTTTTTGTTTTGGTAAGTTACCTACATCAATATAGAAAATTCTTCTTTCTGGTGCGCGAGATATTCTGTAAATAACCACAGCATCTTCGATTTGACGAAGCATGTTTACAGGACGAATTGCTTTCTGTAAGTAACCAACTACCTGTTTGGTTGTATAATCGACTATACCACTATGTGCATATGCAATAGAATCCGGAATAATCTTTAATCCACCAGCACCAGTGTATGTGTTGCTTTGCTTATCACTGTCTGTATAAAGATAAAATTCTTCTATACTAGAAATAATTGGTACAGAAGTAGGACCCTTGGTATATGGTTTTTTATTTACTTTTCGTACTTTTTTTATCTTAACTGGATCTATTGGTCTGAGTTCTTTGATTCCAGCTCTAGGGTTTTCGGTGTCTATAATAATTTGAAAGTAACATCTACCATCAATATACCATCTACGAAATATCTCGTATGCTTTATTTGAAAAATCAAACATCTTTAAAATGTTATCAAATTCTTTGTGTATTTTAGTTTTAATATTGTCAGAAAACCCTGTGTTTGCAAGATTTAATTTTACTGGTTTTCTATCCTGACCCATTATGATTGAGTCATTTATAATATCCTCAATAGCCATATCAACTTCTGGATAAAGTGCTATATTCCGATATGTGTGTATAAATTGATTTTCGTTCTGTATACCACCACTAAAATCAACGTAGGTTCCCATGAACCCACCGCTGTTTATTGTTTGAGCACCATCGTACTCATCAGGAGAAACAAACGCCTCTTGTTTAAGAGATGTTTGAATTTCTTCTTCTTTTGATTTTTTCCCTATGGAAAATCCGAATAAGTCAATAGCCATTATATATCTCCGTTATCACACGCCAGTAAAGTATTCATATTCGACCATGCATTGAAATTGAACTAAGTTATCCATAGCACCATGCTGCAATTCAACTGGACCAACCATCGTTGGCCAACAATTATGTAAAGTAATTTGTTTAAGAACAGTGCTACCATTCAGATCATAATGTCCAATTGTCCAGTCTGCAACAAAATCAGAACCATCTGGATTAAATTGAGTTATATTGCTGAAGTGCTGATTTATTCGATCACTCCATTCGTGAAGTGCTCTCCAAACAGTTTTACCCGAACTGTATGCCTTTGGTGAATCATAAACAGTAAAGTTCCAAGGAGAATATCTTCTATCTCCCGGTAGTTTTAATATACGACCTCTGAACGCAACCGGAATTGCCGGTAGTTCTGCCGCAGGTAAAGAAGCAGCAGATACTTCTGCTCTAAGACTATTGGAGAATCCCGGAATGATCATATTAACATCATACCGGTTTGCCCTTGTACCAAGACCAACTCTATCTTTAAAGTCTTGTAGTTTTAGATCGAGAGCCATCTATTATCCTCCTACGGTGTTTTCTGATTCTGGAACAAACTCTAACACGATAGTTTCTATACTATTTATGGGTTTATATTCAACTTTAAGTACAAAGTTACCAATATTAGCAATTTCTGGTGGGTTGTTAGTTTCGTCACAGGTTACAGTAAATGACTCAATTCCGAATTGGTTTTGTACCGACTGTAGAAGTGCAGTAACTCGATTTGTAACCGAAAGTCTAGTTGAAAAATCGTTAACTTCAAAAAGAGCTTCTCTTGTGATAAGTCCGACTTCTTCTTGTAAGTAAAGTAGTAGATTTACTAAACCAATTTTTTCTCCTGTCGCAGTCTTATCACCAAACAAGAGAATTCCTTGATTTGCAAAAGAGATAATTGGATTTATATTATTTGCATATAAAGCATCTGCACTAGCACCGGTAAGAGGGCTTACCAGTTTGTAAGCGTTTAGAATCTTACCTCTACTAAATCCGGCTGGTGATGCCCAATTATTTGCAACTCTTCTTGATCTTGACATACATCCTACTACATCTGCCGCAAGATTAATTTGAATTGGTCCACCATATAATGCCAACTCATTGTCTATCGAACTTGCAGGTGGAATGTATTCTTTCTTACCAAATACCCAAACATCATATTTTGTATTTGCGGATCCGGGGAATGCTGAAAGATTTGCATCCTGTGTATCGTGTACTGCTAATAAATCATTTCCCCTATCAGTTCGTATTTGAGTTAACACAACACTACCAACCGTACCATCGACATCACCAGAAAATACACAATCTAATGGTAAGTTTGATGATGTGAATGGATCTGCGGTCTGTAGTCCGACTATAACCTGAGAACCATATTGTGCTGCTGTTTCTATAGTATGAAACTGATGTCTTAGAGTTGCACCACTAGGTCCACTTGGGAATCTAACTTCATCTTTATTTGATGCATATGACGCACCAACACCACCAGAAAATCCCGGAAAATTAAATCCTGCACTATTTCCAGAATTTAGAGTTAGTCTTGAGTTTAAGTCTTGTAAACTTGTAAAATGAATATAACCCTGAGAAACTTCTGATGTGGTTCCTAGAGCTTTAATTATAACGTCATCTGCTACAACTGCACCAGCTATAAATGTGCCTGAGGCTTCACCAGAAGATGGTCTAAATGTATCTTCTGAAATTTTAACTGTAACTGAGGGTAAAGCCATTATATTCTCCTATATATGGGATCAATTTATATTTAGGAAAATGATGTATTCACTTTTTTCCACTCACCATTCTCGTCATCTTCTTCGTGTGACATAAAACCGAATGGTAAAACCTCATCCTCAATCCTCTCTATTTCATCTTCGTATACGTCAAGACGAACGTCGCGTTCTGTTAAATTCTTAAAATAGTCCTGTCGGGTCAACCAGCCAAACAATACGAGACACATCACCAAATCGTCGTTATGTCCTTCATCTGCCTCAAAAGACTGTCCCTTTGCCACAAACGTATAGAGTTCATTGATAATATCCATATCATGAACAATTAATTTATCATTCTCCACCATACTTTTAAGAACAGAACATCCTAGTTTCTTAACTGGGATCGTAGTTCTTACACCACGATGCATTTGAGCACCACCAAATCCCGAACTGATCACTTGTCCAGATCTCCCCTTGTATACTGTAGATGCCATATTATCATATTCAAGATCTTCGTAAAGAACATCCGCTACCTGTGATCCAATATCGTTAGTTTCGATCAGAACATATGCATTATTATACTTGTCAGCTATGGTTTTTATGACCGTAGGATATACCATAGGAGAAATTAAGTTATTTCGGTACTTTAAAACTACCTTATAGGGGGGTTCGGTGATGTCAATCACTAACAACGCACTGTAGTCCTTTCCCTGACCTCTGGCGGTATCTACAGTGATAATGTAGTTGTGGTCTGGTTTTGGTTCTTCGTAAATATCAATACCATCTGGAGACTTACTCACAGGTTCATCGAAGTTCATGACATGTAATTTAGAAGAACTAATCAGAGTATTCGTAGAACCAATAAAGTCACACTCAAATTCAGTCTGAAACTGTTGCTCACTGGTGTTCTGTATCTGCTTGTCTTTCCATGCTTGATCCCTCATAGGTCCACCGGGATATAAGGGTATCTGAGACCAGTGAACTTCGAAAGGTATATACTCATTCTTACCCTTCTCACCCTTTTTCTTGTTGGCATTTTTCCAATAGTAATAAAACAGGTTGAGGCCATTCGGAGTCGAAACCATGAGAACCTTCGTTGTCTGACCAGACGTGACCGTGGGATACACCGAACTGAAGAACTCTTCTGCGATGTTGTTTGGGACGTGAGCAAATTCGTCTAAGAAGATCATGTTAAAAGATCCACCACGAATTGCAGATGCTGAAGTAGATGATGCGGTAATCTTAGAGCCGTTTTCTAATTCGATTGATCCTTTGTTCCACTCTATGATACCCTGTTGCAACCAAAGAGGAAGATATTCATATGCCATCTTAAGTCGATATAGAATCTCTCTCGCGGTGCTTTGTTTGTTAGCAAGAATTGCAACATTCATGTTCTGATTAAACAGAACGTAGTGTAAAATGTATGACACGATACTAGTAGACTTACCACTCTGTCGAGGAAGTTTGGCGATCGCAAATCTATTGTCGTGGATTATGTTGAGTAGTTCTTCCTGATAATCGTAAAGATTAAAGGGTATTAAACCTTTATCGAGAGAAACAACCTTAACATAATTTTTAATGAAGTAAACCGGATCCTTCGCACACTTCATATATTCTTTAACTTGATCTTCGGTAAACTCAATCTCAACACCGGATGCCTTTAGGTTTGGATTACCTAGATAACCATCCATTTTTCGATTACTCATATTATACTTTCTTTATATCTTTACCCGAACTTCTATCTGGGTTTATCAGATCCTGCAATTCACTGGTCGAACCAACGTAGATTGTATTGTTGGTTGTGTTTTTCTGTGTCAAATTATATTTATCTTCTTTTATCTTCTTTACTTTATCATGCACGTCGAGCACGTCCTTATTCATTTCCGATACTGTTTTCAGCATTTGAGAAACTACTTCGTATGCTCTGGGAGAGTCTCCTGCCTTTGCAACATCAAGGATGTTTTGAATTGCATCTTTTCCCGTATCAATTAAATCATAAAGATTTTGTCTAACTTGAACATAATCCTTATCAACCTTTTCTTCGCCAGATTGCTTTAGAGTGATTTCTTTATCTGCCTTGACTGGTAGGTGGGCATCAAAGTTCGTGTTTAAACTATCGCTTATATTCTTAAATTGATTTTCGAAATTAGATTCCATACTCAATATCTCCAATACTAAAGTCTAATGTACTACCACTAACTCCGGTAGTCTGTGTAGTTTGTGAAAACTCATCGTTCAACCCTGATATCTCAATCATACTAGATGAAGAATCTACAATAACAGTTTCGTTTTTAATTTCAGTATATAATCTGGTTTTGCATGTAAATGCAAATGTAGATGCAACAATTCTTCTATCTAAAAAGTTTCCATCAAAAGTTTCTTGTACTGCAACATTACCTAATGTTATAGGAACATCTAGTTTAGAGTCAACCGCATTAAAATTGAGAGTAACTATAAATTCTGGAGAAAAGTATGGAACTATTTGCTCAACAATTTGTAAATTATCGTCCATATTTCTAGAAAAAGCAAAAAGTGTAAATCCGACGTTGTATGGAACTTCTTGATACATTGTCTGTGTGCCTTCACCCGCAACAGAATATCTTCGTTTATTTAATTTATTTAAATGTCTAGTAGGATCGTAATCTATACCGGTCATTTCAAAACCAAGTCTTGGTAAAGAAACTTCAATTTTAGTTTCATCACTAATACCACTTTGCTGTTCTAATCTTTGTATAAACTTTTCTTTCGATGAATATATTAGAGGAACTTTTAATTTTGAATTTATAGTTTCATTTGCATTTTTTCTTTCGACATAAATCTCGTTAAATAAAGATCCAAATGCAACGGTTAGTTTTCTTAAAGACTCGTTGTAGAAATGTCCAAACATCAGTAGTTACCCTCCGAGAATGGATCCTTGTCTGTAAAGTCAAACAAGTTTTTATCTGTCTTTTCTTTTTCTAGGTCCAAACTATCTAAAAGATCTTCTGTGGTTCCGGGTCTAGTTGGAATCTTAAGGTTTAGTGAACCAAACGATTCAATTGCTCCAACAGCTCCACTACTTTGTCCATAAATATATTCACCAATTTCAACATTAAATGATCCGGACATACTTCCTATTATAAGAAGTCCATCTTCCTTCGAATTCCATTCGAACACCTTACCTATACCAGTTGCATTGTCTATCGAAGGTGCTGTAGGTCCGGTGGGACCATTTCCAGTAATATGGAAAGCTTGCTCACCAAGTATAAAGTCTGTGGTACTACCAGTTAATCCTAAGTATAATTCAAAAGCCTGAGTATGTTGTTCAGTTTCGACATCATCAATAAAACTTTGATCTGTTTCAAACTCTTCGTGTGAGTAAGTAAACGCCTCACAACTAAGAACAAACGTATATCTTTTACCCAAAGGATAAAATGGATTTTCGTGTTCAACAAAGTTTATTTCAAATATTGTGTCACTAAGAGGAAAGTAGATTAGATCCCCTTCTCTGGGTCTTGGCAATTCAGAATCTGTTCTGGAAATTAAATCTTCAAATACTTTGCGTGAAACTACAAGTTCAACTCGATCTTTTAGTTCTATTCCAAACTTGCTAATTATATCGCCCTGACCTTCGAATCCATTCACGGATTTAACATACATTTCTATTTTGTACGACCCTTTAAATTTTGATATAGGGTCTTCACCGTATAGGTAATCTTTATTAAACTGCTTTCTTGGTATGTAATAAACATCACGACCCATAGCACTTATGGTTTCTCGCGTTAAATCTTCTACGAGTCTTTGTTCACTCGTGTTGTCGTAAAAATACGGATTCTTAGCCATTTAATTATCCCGTCATGAAATCAACTGGTAGTTCGTACTGCGAGTAGAACTTCTGTTCTATTTCATCAATTTCTCGTTCTGCTTCTGACTGTATTTGTCCGCCACGAAGAACAACTCCACCCGGCATTTGTACGCCGTCATACTTAGCAAGATTAGATCCCCACTGTCTTTTTATAAGTGCAGTGGTATATTCTTTGAGAAGACGATCATTAAATATTTCGGTGTATGTGTTTTCGTTAAGTGCAGCATAGGCTTCTATTACGATATACTCGTCAGTTGCAATTTCACTCCACTTCATGTCAATGTGAAGTTTATTTGTAACCTTACTAAAACGAATTGCCTTTTCTGGTTGGAAAAAGTCTTCGATCATATTGATATATCTCTTAGTAGAATCATAAGAAGCAAGTCCCTGAGAGACTGCTGCGTTGAGACCTCTGTTGACACCGAAATAATCGGAAAGTGCTAGTTGATACCTAACGTCAAACATATTAATGTTTGAGAATTGACCAAACTGAAACACCTTTAGAACTGTCAGGATATCAGAACCTCTGGGTCCATCTCCAGTAGGTCCATTTACAGGTCCAATATCATTGGTAAGAATGTATTTTTGTTCTTTGTCTGCTTCGGTGATCTTATGTGAGAAAAATACCCTTTCCACTCCGTCGAAGTGTCTTTCTCTAAAGAACTCTAAGGCATCGTCCAGTCTGTCTTCTGCTTGTGTGTAATCTACGTTAATTTCGATAACAGGAGCGCCAAGACGCTTGAACGCATATTCTATAAGTGTTTCTCTGGAATTGGGATGGGCCATAGATACCTCCTTGGATATTTATGGCCTTCCCGATTCTAAGCTCAGGATTCTTCTTTATTTTCTGTTTCTGGAACCTCTGGTGTGGTAACAGTAATGGAGTTAATTTCAGAATCTTTCATGTTTTCAATGTAATATCTTCTGGTTATTGGTGATATTCCCTCGTCGGGATCTGAAACCATATAATTACCAAATCCGGGCATTTTTAGAGGACATTCTAACTTTGGATAATCTAACTTAGAATATTCTTCTTCAGTACCATTCAACCAAGTACCTTTTCTGTCCCCACAACCACACCCACCACAATAATATTTTCCTTTGGTGGTACTATTTTTTAGGTGTTCACATGGTGGTAGTTCACCACCACTATGTTCATTACCAAAACAACTAAGAACTCGAAGCTTTTTTATCGTGGGGTCAGTTTTTTTGTTAGTTAGTCCCCGAGAAATCATAGCTTCAGCATAGCTTTTTGCCATACCTAAACCTTTTCTAATATCCATTAAAAACCTCCGTAAATTTCATACAGTATAATCTGCATCTGCAACATAATGAAAGAAAATCTCATCAAATATTACATACCCAGATAGAGGAAGAACTCTAACTCCCTTAATATTTGGTGTAACTTGGAAAGTATCTGATCCTGTTGTGTGTGTTCTAGTTCCACCATATCCAGTAGTACCAGAAGAAAGTCTCATATCTAGTCCAGAAGATCTATTGAATGGATCAGTTTCAGTTCCGGACTGCGGAGAATAAACAGTTACGGTTGGAGTATCTCGCATTTCCACACCGAAATCGACGTATGTTGTTTCGCCTGTGTTTGGTGCAACATGAAAACGAGCTGGAGTAAAATCTGGTTCAGATGTAGTTGACATTGTAGAAGAACCAGTTTCAACTCCTAATCCGTATGTACGTTGATAATATCTTGAGCACTTGGATAGTTCGATTTTTGGGTCTGTTTCCTCGAAATATGGAGCACTTGAAAGAGTTGTTCCCTGAGAAGAGAAAACTCTAATGTTAGAGAAATCCCAATTTGCAGAGGTAATAGTCGTTCCCAAATTAGTCTTAAACCCAATAGCAGTATATCCGTCTCCAGTTGCACCTGAATGTGTACCAACAGATGCATTGTGGTTTACGTTGAAGTAAGTCCAGTTAGATGTACTTGGTGTAATTGTAGTAGAAAATTCTTCTGTGGTGTATGTTGTACCATCGGGAATACTAGTTTTGATGTACGGAGTTAGTGTAACCCCAGTACCGCTGTTTAGTCTCACATAACCGTCGATGGTTACAGTCTCGCCTACAAATTTCGTTTGACCTTCAATTTTATTTTCCAGACCATGAAAATCCGATGCAAACAAAGTACCAAACGCCAAGTCTAAGTTTAAGTAGTATGTTGGATTGCCCGGAACTTCAGTTTGTCCCTTGCTGAAAGAAACTTGCGTTACCTCCTTTTTTCCACCCCCACCATATGCTGCTGGTCTGTTGGTATTGAAGCACCATCTATCTGCTAAGTAATTTGCACTCTTCGCTGTAAATGACGTACCTCTTTGCCAAACATCAAAATTACCATTTATGAGTTGATTTTTTATTGTGAATTCGTGTGGTCCGGTGCCAACTGCACCAGTTTCGCCCCTCTCACCCGTATCACCAGTTAGTGCTATAACAACCGCACCTGTTTGTCCGTTAACAGAAGTAACTGGAGCACCAGTAATAGAACCTGTAACTACAAGATCACCTGAAATTGTAACACCAGAAATTGTATCGGAAACAGAAATAGTCGCAGTGCCCCCAGTTGGAGCAACTACGTTAATACCAGTAGATCCTGCTAAATTGTATATGTTTAGAAGGTTTAACTTTTCAATGATTTCGGTATTTTCTTTTACAACCCAATCATAGAAAGTTGTATTTGCGTTTAAATCTGGTATGTTGTAACTAGTGTCTTCTACACCCATTTAATTTCCCTCAAAATCGTTGTATTACTTGAGCAAAAAATCGTTTATTTACTGTGCTACTAGAATCAATAGAAAATCTAGTACTAGCTATATGTAGTGTCTTTCCTGAATTTTGTTTTACATCAGGACGAGTAACCGAAGTTACTGTATATTCTTCGCTTGTTTTTCCTAATTTGATCTTATCACCAGTTTCAACATCATTTACATTTAGAGTATGAATTTCCAGACCAATTGTAAATGCAGTTGGCTGTGTGGATGCAACAACTTTATCAGTGGAAGATCTTGTAGTACCTACTGACTTTGTTAAGTTGACAGAATCTCCAACAACAAAATTTCCAGAACTTGCAGAAGCACCCGAGAGTGGTGCAATTACAGTTTTCAATTGATTGGATATACCACTACTGGAAAAATCACCCGTAAATAATGGAGTAGAATTATTTTTTACCACATTCTCGTAAATACCAAAGTTAAAAAACTCTTTTTGATCTACAGTTGATGCAATTGTTGTCGAGTCGGTTTCTATATTAACAAGAGCGTATTTTGCACCCAATATTTCTCTAATATTCATACCTTCGGGTACACTAAATCCTAAAGTAATAGAATTGAAAATATCTAATATTTGAGATGCACTTTCTTTTGTCAAAATTGCAGTTAGACTGTCTCGTAAAGCTAAATCTCTATATGTTGTCACTCCGGGATTTACAAACTTAACACCTACAATCTTGTATTCTTTTTCGCTTAATGTTGTATAAGGACTTGACACAACAATAGTTTCTAACTGTATAGAAGCTCCAGTTCCAGAATCACTTATAATTGGAATAATTGGATCCTTTGCTTTTATAACTAAATTACTTTCGGATATAGTAGATAAATCAATTTCAAGTGATGTAATTTTACCTGCATGTGAGGTTAGAGTTTTATCGGGAACACTAATCCATTGAGATGAATTTACATTACCTTTATCTGTTGCAGATATTGTATATAAAAACAAATAAGTATAACCATCTCCATAAGTTACAACACCACTTGTATGTGTTGGTGGTGTACTAACGGGTATAGTTTTATTATCCTCTTTTGTATTTAAATCTGAGTTACCCAAAATAAGATATACGTTGTTGTTGTATGAAACGTAATAGTTATTATCTGGTTTTTTATCAGTATTCCATTTGCCATATATTTGACCACGTACCCATTTCACATCTGCAACCACCACGTTTACTGTAGCTGGATTTACTCTACCAATAAAAGAAGAATCCTTGAATGATTCTCTTCTTCTGTTTTCATTATTTAAATCTGCGGATGTTTCTGCAGAATCACCACCCAAGAAGTATGATAGTATTCTTTGGTTGTTTTTTACAGATGTAACAAAATCAGTTGCGTTTGCTACAGAGAGATTTGTTGCGTCTAATGAAGATATCGTCATTTGATTAGCACCCTGTTATACCGTGGTTTGGACTTGAGTCATATGGCATGTATAAAAACTCGTATATATTTATACTTCCGAACGACGCTCCAGCAGGAGTAAGAACTCCATTTGGATGGGTATATGTCGGCATATCAGCGGTGTTTGCTGCAATCGCTCTCGCATGTGAACTACCAGAACATCCGGATGTATATCCTATAGTACCAGTATCTCCTTGATTATAAACCAAGTAATTTCCTATAAGTGGATTTTCAAACGAAATTCCTCGTGACAAAGCAGTAGAAAATCCAAACTCTGCTAGCCTTTGTTCTATTCCAGAATCTTCGCTCGACTCCGTTCTTTCACTTCCTAAAGTTGAGTTAGTACTTATTGTAGTGTTTATTCCTACAGGTTTCATGTACTTATAAGCTTCTTCATAGACTGAAGTATCTTGCATTGTTCCAGAAATTTCAAGATTAATTTCTTGGTTTAATAGAGAACCTGTTACAGTAACACTTTCAACTTCTGGAAATGCTCGCACAAAGAAAAGAGCAATGCCCTCTGGTGTTCCCTTTTTGGAGATTATATCTCTTCTGAAATTTTTCAAAAACTCTTCTTCTTGACCTGCGGTGAGTCCGAGTTGAGGAATAAATGAGTTCGTGAAAGCAGATGTAGTTTCTGGTATTATATTGCTTATATCCTGAAGACTTTCTATGCTTTCAGTGTATAGTCCAGATTCTTTTGTGCAGTACAACCAATCAAAATAGTGCTGAAAGAATTTTACAAAATTACTATTTCCTGCATAGTGTTCATCTACCAACCAATTTGGAACTACGGTTTTCACATCAAATGGTACGTTACACGATTCTGTAATAAAATCATTTGCTGCATCTGGAGTAACTGCATTTAAAAACGATCTAACTTTTTCACTGTTAGTCAATTCATTTTGGTCTGTTGTTATAAAACTAGGATCCATTAAATTTCCTCTTATTCGGGGGCTACTGCGCCCGTGCCATACTCAAATACAATTCCAACTATACATTTTTCATTAAGCGCATTTGTTGCTTGATTTTTTTCATCTTCCGAAAGTTCCGGGGTTGTTGTGTAAAATACTTTACCTAACTGTGGACTGGTAAGTTCGTCTCCACCAGTTACAGTGACATTATCGAATGAGGTTACATATCCTCTTTCAAGTAAAAATGCTTTTACGTCATCCTTGGTAACCACTCGTGATTGGGAAGAAAATACTCTGGGTATTGCAAACTTTAGGCTTTCAATAGATGGTTCGTTTGTTCCAGTTGAAGATAATCCAGAAGATCCGATGTTGGTTATATTAGAAAGGGTGGTTGTGAAAGAGCTTACGCCATTACCCGAAGTTCCAGATGGGACAACATATGTAACTCTGATATTAGCTGTACTTTGTAAATTAGCAGAGTTAAAAATACCTGTATTTGCGTCATATACACCAGCAAACATTACATCATATCCTGTCGCTCTTCTTTCAAGAAAGCATACTTTGGATTGTTGTGTAGTGTTTGGTTCTACTGATGTTGCAACTGCATAATCTACACCATCTACTGTTACCTTTAGTGATTTAAATTCTATATCGGTTTCTGGTATAAACACCGACTGTGTTGTTGTATCTAAAGTTAATTCTGTATTTCTAATAATTCGTATTCCCTCGTAGACATCAAATGTTGACGGAGTATCTGCGGTCAATATTACTGGTTTGATATTATAGAAAAATTTAACTTCACCATTAGTTTTTTGACCTCGAAATTGTGTATATGCAGGAATAGTTTGATTGGTACTAGATGTTATACTTAAAGTTGCAACTGAGGAAGTTTTGCCGGGTACGACATAACCTTGAACTTTTGCGTGTGATATTATAGATTCTAACTTTTGAGCAGAATCCAAAAACATTTCATTAACTAAAATATTCTGAAACAGAATTTGATAAAATGTATTGTATGATAAGAGGTCTATTATTGTTGATAATGCAGATCCTTCGAAGTTATAATCAGTAAACTCATTTTTACTTTTAATGTAAGTAACAAGTTCATTTTTTATTTGATCAAATTCAAGACTCTTTAGATTAATGTTTGGTGTTGACATAGGTTTCCTCTTATGAATCCAACGATATTACAGCAGTTTCTTCTACAATGTTATCAGAAAAACGATATGTGTATTTTAAAGATAGTTCTAATTTACCACTACTATAAATTGGAGTAACTGTTTGTACATTTATTCGTGGTTCGAATGTATTTAGCAACTCTATGATATCTAGTGGTAAAGTACTATTTGCCACAGTAGAAGATTCAAAAGTATATTTTTGTATAGACCCACCATAATTTGGACGAAATGATTTTTCTCCACCAAAACTAAGAAGTATGTTTTTTATAGACTGTTTAATTGCAGCGGAATCTGTTATTAAATTTACATCCGATGTAAAACTATTTTTAGAAAAGTTGAAATTTATATCTGTGTAGTCTGACATACAGGTATTTATCCTTCTTCTTCTTCTGGTGCCTTTGGTAAACTATCCCGAACAAGAACCAATTCCATTTTGTGTAATTTCACGCCAGTAAATCTATGTGCAATGCTATTCACTAACCATTTTCCTGTAAATTTAGAATTCTTTTTGTTTGATGATAAACTAAATGTTCTGGGAGATTCTAAATCGGAATTTAAATTTTCACTTTCTAAATCTAATTGTATTACATGTCCCGGTCTAATGCTAAGATCACCCGCCACACTTATCTGAATTCTCTGACCATTGATAAGTGCTCGCTGACCCACGCTGTATAAAGGAACATAATCTGGTGTATTCCAGAAAGTCGCTATCGTATTGTTATATCTAAGATAGTCTGCAAATCTGGGACCAACTTCTGGACAATTGCAACTCAAAGATGAATTAGGATCTTCCCACAAACACCCAAGCCACTCCGATCCCAAAACTTCTTCTATCTTTGAACACTCCTTAGATTTCTCCAAAAGGTCGTCGAGTTCTTCTTCGGTAGGCTCATCATATTCTACAGTAATTCCTCTAAGAAATGTAACAGATTCTGCATAATCTGGAAAATAATCTAATATTTCTGGTATATCACCAGAAGATCCATCAACAACTGCGTACTGATTTACACCGTTTAATATTTCTTGTTTTATTTGATCTTGGAAGGTTTCGTCTTCTATCGTTACTAACTCAAATAAAGATGCAATATATTCTTTTCTGGGCATCAATTCTTGAGCAGGACAGTTACATAGAGGATCTTCTTCGGGACATCCTACATTCGAAACTGGCCCTAAAGGATTAGCACAAATATACTCATTTCTTATGGCATGGGTTTCCTCTATATTCACAGATTTTTTTCTGGGAATATATTCGGTTAATATTTTTATTATTGTGTCAGTTGCCATTTATGATCTATTATCTCCAATAGGACAATCTGATGTTGTGTTACAATCACCATCTTGTGCGTTAGTTGCATTAAAATAGTAAACGGTTTTAATATCAGGACTGTTTATATTTATTCCATATAAAGGTAAATCTTTGGTTTTTATTGCCTGTATTTTTACTACATGACCCATAGGAATTTCCAGACACTGAACCCCGGTCTGTGCATTTCCGTTATCATCGGTATTTAATCTTTGATAAGAGCCAACCGGCATCGAAGCAAAACCAAGGGGATAATCTGTATGTTCTTTATTTGCATTTATTCCGGGACCAATCAAAATATCAACTTCTGCGCTAACTCCCGGAAGGTTTCCACCTGCACTGTTAAAATCTTGGTAGTGTAAAACAGAACCACCGCAAGTACCCGCAATATCTGGATACGTAAAATCATTATAAGTTGCACGATTTAAAACTTCATTTAGATTATATGCACCTGAATAATCTGTAGTTGAACCTCTAGCACCATTTGGTTTTTCTACAACCAAAAATGGAGACCACTCGTCATTGTGGAAAGCAAGAGTAACACCAGAAGTAGTTCCTTCTATGTCACACTGTAAATATGTCTCCAATACTCGAGTTACAGAATTTTCATTTTCAAACGTTATTCCGCAAGTTGTACCTTGAATTCGTATTTCACCCGACAGATCCCCAACCGTAAATGGAGTATCCACCTCCACACCATATTTCGATATTGTTAGATTATCCCAGTTAGATCCTGCCGTAAGTTCTATTCTATTTAAATCCTCCACACTTAAAGAATAATCTGCTGTTGGTCCAGTAGCACCTGCAAAATTAGCCAACTCTACCTTTGGAATAAATATAACTTCATTCCAAGAATATCTCCATATATTTCTACCCACCAAACGAGTGTCTTTAACAACTGCCATAAATCCAGAATCTTCTACTTGTGGTGAGGTACAGCAAACTGAATATTTGTAAATATTCCATTGTTCTTTATATGCTAATTTATCTCTATATTCTTTCTTTGCTTTGAATGTTGGAAGTTTGATTTCGTTTACTATTTTCTTAAGTGGTTCTCCGTCTAGATCCATACAATCAAACATTGCTTGCCATTTATTTGTCTCATAAGCATTAAAATGTGATAGATTGTCCGGTAAATCTCCACTAGGACCCGATACACCAGAAACTACACTAAACAGTCCCTCTCCCCCTTCTCCGTCCTCTGAGGAGTCTCCAGAAGGACCAGAAGGACCAGAAGCAGCGATTCGTTCATTCCCCATGAGCAACACAGATCTAATTTTGTCCTGATCGTTAAAAGCTCTGTCTGACTGATATCCAAAAAGAACATCATTCGCAGATAACTCATCGTTTTCTAGATCTTCCAACTGTTCTTTTGTAACGAACGGGAACGGATCACCATCTTCCACACCGTATAGTTTGTTAAATACATCTTTATAATTATATACTACCTTTTCTTTGGTAAACTTTTCTCTGTCATCCATTAGTCTTGCATACGGAGATGAATAGTAGTCTGGTTCATATCTGTAATAATAAGAGTAGAGAGCACCATTAGAAAGACTTGAACTAAAAGAAAAATCGCTAATGACATCAAATCTATAAATTCTATTCTTACCGATCATATTACTGTCGAGTGAAAACGTTTTATACGTTTCATTTTGCTTTGATTCATATGCAAGAAGATCTATAGATTTAAAGTGGAAACCGTCTATGTCTTGCCAGAAGCAATAGTTTACTGCATTTGGGTTAGTACCACTGACGGCATAATCTTTGCAGTAATTTAACATCTGGAGTGTGTTCATTCCTTCCACTTGTTTTCTGTGTGGTAATGATATAAAGTGTGGTTTTATCCAGACATCATTCAAGGTTGCTTCGCTGTCGATTCCATTATCCAACGATTCTGCGATGACCTCCACTAAGCCTCGCTGATCTATACCACCAGAAGCACCATCAGAATCTTCTTCCGATTCACCACCAGAAGCATCTCCCGAAGAACCGTCTAAAGTAATCCCACTGCAAATTTTTCCTATGAATCCGGAGGGAAGAAGATCTGGCGTTTCGAATAGTTTTTTTGCATCGGTGCTGCAGAATTGAATTGTGACCTTTCGTGTTGTGAAACCTTCAGGTGTTTTATTTGTTTCTGAAAAATTAGAGGAATCCTGAAAAGATACAACAGAAAACTTTGGTAATTGAATAGACTCAGATTTTGTAGTTTCAGTATCTGGAGTTTTCATGGTTATAAGTAATGTTTCGTTTCCGACCAATTGCATAAATTCGTAGTCACCCTGAGTTCCATCAAACACCAGACTACCATCCATCATTGGTGATGAAAGAGACTCAGTAAAAACTATGTAATCTAACGATAGTTTACCATCTGCATATGCTGTGGTTAAATCTATAATTGGTTCGTCATTCTCATCTAGAATCAAAACCGACTGAATTTCAACTTCGTTGTGGTATGCTTGATATGACATCATGTAACTCTAATAATTTGTCCTCGCTCTATATTCTGAGCAATAAGTTTAGTTAAAAATGAACTTAATTTGAATGCTAAACCAGTGCTCGTGAAATATATGTTTTTATATTCTGCACTTTCGTTTAGTTTCTGGTCTAATAAAGTTTCAAATCTATAATCATCTAAATTTAAATTATCTGCAGCCAAAGAAACACCTATTGTTCCTGATGGTACATCGGTAAAATCAAAACTTTCTCCACCTATAGTCATATATGGACTTACCTCAGAACCTTCTATTCCAGTTCCAAGTATCTTTACTACCTTACTAACCTCGTCCTCTTTTCTTCCGAGATTGTATTTTGTGTTTGATATAGTATCAAATCCATCATTAGTCTTTTTGTAAATTTCTATTGTTGGATTTGCTGATGGATCCGATGAATTATCGACATTTTCTTCTTCCGACACTAGTATAATTCTTCTAAAGATAGGATCATATTCCTTTACAATACCACCATATTTCCAATCGCCTTCTGCACTTATGATGATTAAATCACCGGCATCAATTTCAGTAGAAGAAATCTGTTTTGCACCAAGAACATAATATACCTTACCAGTATATGTTTCTGTTATAGTTCTTTGCTCTATGCTTTGACTTTTTGGTATTTTTCTAAATGAATCAATACCATTGAGTATTGGTGTAATCCAATATAAACTTGTATTACTAGAGTAGTTTGTATATGCAAGATATTCTAAACGTTTGACTTGATCGTAAAAAACTGATTTAGTCGAATTACTATTTTTTAAATTTGAAGAAAACACAAAAGATTTAAGTATATTCACAGACTCCAACTCAAGAGTGCTTCCAGCGATTTTAAATTTAGTTTTTGGTAGTGACTTTATGTAAGACATATTATCCCTCATCTTCCTGTGCTAAATTGTAAACCTCAGAACGACAAAGCAATCTAGGAGCAGTGATCTCTCCGTATGAAGCTTCTTGTTGTGAGCCTCCAACATCAACTCTAACGACAGGTTCAATCTCTTTGTAAGATAATGTAAGTTGTGTTCTTAGTGGATAAGTATTTCCGTTATTGTCTAATGCAACGGATGTTGTATCGTGAACTGCAGTTACGTTGTATAGAACCAGTAACTTAGGTTGACCCAAATATGCGAGTGGTGCAGACTGTGGCGGAATTGTAACTCCACCATCTTCTCCTACGACTGCATGGTCCATTCTCCAAATTGGTGGTGTTGCAATCAAGTCTCTATTGGAAATTGAGTCTTCAAAAGATTTAGGGAATGAATATGCTTCCAATTGAGCGATCATGTTTAAAACACCGTTCTCACCATAGATATCGGCTGCAGATTTTGCAACAAAATCATATGCGAGTGTATAGTTTCTTTCGACGGAACCTGTATAGAATAGTTCTTGATTTGACATACCAATCGCAGGTTGGTCTGTAGCCATACTAGCCTGACTCCGAAGCATGTCTACGGCACCGAGAGCACCAGTAACCAGTTTATTTCCTGCGTTTGCTGCAACACCGGTTGCCATTGCACCAAGAGTTGAAGCTCCGTCTACACCTGCACCTTGTTGTGCAAGGCCCTTCTTTGCTGCACCTATCAACCCCTGAAGTTTATTATCCAACGAAGGGAACCCTGTACTTCTTTTACCCGAAGGAGAAGATAGTTTTTGTAGAGAATACGCAAAGCTAGTTTCTACTTGAGTATAATTGTGTGTAGTAATTCTACTTAACTGCTGAGGCATGGGAACAAACCACGTATCCAGTTTGGTATCACTACCTTTACCACCAGCAATTGCTGCTCTGGAGTCCAGTGTATTTGCCTGATATGCACTAAGTGCAATATAATCTGAAAAGCTGTCTCTTCTTGTGTCTTGAGATAGTATTGTTGGCATATTTTCTCCCTATGTCTATATATACCGATGGCATATAAATCCAGATATAAACCAAATAACCCAAGCAAGTACGTCGGTGACGTAGATAAGATAGTTTGTAGGTCTACTTGGGAAAGAAAAATGTGCAAATTTCTGGATCTCAATGAAAACGTAATCTCATGGGCGTCAGAAGAATTAGCAATCCCCTATTTTTCTCCGGTCGATGATAAATGGCATCGATACTATCCAGATTTCATGTGTAAAATCAAAAACAAAACCGGGTCCATAGACAAACTGATCATAGAAGTCAAACCGGAAAAGCAAACAAAACCACCCAAGTCTAAAAAACAAACAAGAAATTATTTGAGAGAGATGAAAACTTTTGCCATAAATACCTATAAGTGGGAAGCAGCAGAAAAATTCTGCCAAGAAAATGGTTGGGTCTTTAAAATCTTAACAGAAAAGGATCTCTTCAAATGAATCTATCCACAATAAAGAACAAGTTCTTTAACTATGATCGCGTACTCAGACAGAATCGTTTTTCTGTGGATATGTCGTTTGTTAGTCCTGTTGATGGCGGCGGCGTTTTTGCTGCAGGAGAACCTGCAGTTCTTGTTTCATCGCCAACAGTAAACCTGATGATGGCACCATTTGAGTTTCAAAATGTTCCTATCAATATACCAGTAAAAAGAGAACCACAGCAAGATTTGTTAATTCGTTTTTATGCAGTAGAAAGTTTGGATATATACACCCAACTCCTAACATTGATCAAACAATATGGTGGTGAGCCAACTGTAGCGAATGCAAGACCGACTGCTTACGCACCCGGCACTTTTTATAATGACACCATAAGAAATAACAGAATTTTAGTTAGAATGATCACATCCGATGGTAGACCGGGTGGTATTAACCCACAGTCAGACGGAGCGGTAAATTACATACAGTATGCTGATGCATATCCACACTTTATACAGCCGATAAATTTCAGTTCGGAATCTGATTCACAACCACTTACATTCGACGTACTATTTAAATATGCATACAACTTTACCAGATACGAGGCTCAACTCGGCGGTACTAACTTTTGAGTGAGATAATAAATGATACATGAAATAATAAAGAAAAGTATCCCAGAATATACATGTAAACTTCCCATTAGTAAAAAAGAAATAAAGATACGTCCCCTTCTAGTGAAGGAAGAGAAGTTTATAACCCAAATAAATGAATTATCAGAATCACTCTCTGATAAGTTGTACTCGCTAACGCAGTTAGTAAACTCTTGTTGTGAAAACAAAATAGATTCTATGAAAATTTCTATGTTTGATTTCCAATACCTATTGGTTGATATTAGAAAACGATCAATAACAGAAGAAACCAAGATGAAAATCCAGTGTCCATACACAGAAGAACCTGTGGTAGTTACTATAAATTTTAATGAATTGCTTGCTAATGCAAATACTGGTAAAAAGACAAAGCAAGTAAAAATTAATGATACTACATTACTAAAACTACGAGCGCCTAATGTAAATGATGCACTATCTGTAGGTGGTAATATATCAACCGATGATGATATTATGAATTTAATTGCACAAGTATTAACTGATCTAGAAACAGAACACAAATCAATAGATTTGAAGGCAGAACCTATAAATGAAAAATTACAAATTATAGAATCGTTACCTAGAACCACATACACAGAATTAAAAGAATTTGTACTCACCAGTTTTTTCATACTAAATTTGAAGTATCAAACATCAGATTCTATCGAAAGGACGGTGAAAGTTTCTGACTTTGCAAATTTTTTAAGGTTTTATTCGGATACGCTGACTTAGTTAAGGTATTGCAGCTTATGTTTAAAATGACAGAAAATACCAAACTGAATCTACATGAGATAGAAAACATGATCATATGGGAACGTGATGTTTACGTCACCATGATGAACATGGAAATAGAAAAGAAAAACGAAGAAATTAGAGAAAGAAGATTAACCTCATGACGGATCAAATAAAAATACTAAACGAAGCAAAAGAAACACTGTCTTTTAAAAATATTACTGATACCATGATGAAGTCTGCTCCAGCAGGAATGATGGATCAAGTTGACAGCCTTTCTGGTGGAATTAAAGATATGTTTATGCAGGAACTAGGTGGCATGGTAGATATGGAAGATACCGGTCTCAAAGATCTATTTGGTTCTATACTACCAGAAGAAGTTAAAAATTTTCTTGGATTCGATTCAACTCCAGAACTGAAGGATGCTGAAACCCCAGATACAATGGGACCACACATGCCATCAGAAACTCAACAGAGAGTTGATGTTCAAAATCAACAAGCAGCAGATGCTTCAAGTAGATCAATTAATAACCCCTCGGCAGAAAACCAAGGGGTCATTAAGGACATGTCTAAAGCGACTACACCAAATGCAGATCCAGAAAATTCTGTTTATGCAATGCAGGCTTCGATAAACTCACCACCTGCACATAGAACAAATTTCCTATGATTCATTTGCGAGCTTTTCGAAGTAGTCAAGAGCATCGCTCTCTTCCGAAACTTCTTCTCTCGCACTCTTTGGTTCTTCGACAGTCTCTACAGTTTCTTCGTTCTTTTCTGTAGATCGAACATCCTCACCAAGAACAGCGTCAAGACGCACCTTCAGTGCTTCATAGGTCTTGAACTGATCATCTGCAATAAACGCCTGTAGAGAATATTGCTTCTTCCAAAGATCCTCTAGGACAGAATCCTGTCCGTCGAATAGAGCATCGGGAGAATCAAACTCCGACTTGTCGTAGTTGATATAACCAGCAACCTTACGAACCTTGAGCTTGAAGTCAGCACCTTCCCAGAAATCAAACGGGTTGATTGCCTTTTCATCTTCAAACTCCGGAGACATGGATTCGTTGATCTTATCGAAGATCTTCTTACCATACTTGTAGAGAAAGTTCTTTCCTTCGTTCTGAGGATTGGCAGGATCACTGATCACCAGAATGTTGGAGATGTACTGCATCTTACGCTTACGAGCACGAGCGATGTCCTTGTCTGAATCTAGACCAGACGACCAGAGCTTGTTGTTGGTCTCACACAGAGGACATTTGCCACCGATAGTGGTAGGGCAGTTCTCGATGAACCAACCACCCGGACCCTGAAATGCATGTGAGTAGAGCTTCACAAAGGGAAGATCTTCCTGTCCAAACGCAGGGAGGAATCGAATAACGGCATATCCGTTGCTCGACTTATCCAGTTCGGGTCGCCAAAATCGATCGTCCTTATATGAGTTCTTAGACTCAGACTTTTCGATCTTCTCCTGAAGACTCTTGGTGCTACTACCTGACTTCTTCTTCATGTCTGCAAAATTCATATTTTGCCTTTCCCCGAGGAACTACCTCGGTACGAGTAGATATCGGGACCATCCCGATACGAGTATTATAACACAAAACAACCCAGTGTCAAAAGGGAAGTTCGGATAATTTTGGAAGGAGATTGATTTCTTCTCCTTCTATCTTTATCTTTTCCATAATGGGCTTTGATATAAACTTAGCACCCATTTCCGGACCAAATCCGAATCTTTCAGAAACTGCCAATACGGCATCTATATAAGAATCTTGCGATTCCTCTACATACTTCATCACTTCAATACAAAACTTATTCTTAAAATCATTTGTCATATAATATCAATCTTCAAGTATTTTTTTCAAAAATCCGCGCTTTTTCTTTACAGGCTTAGGTGCCTCTGTTACTACTGGATCTGCTTTTTTCTTTACTACTTTCTTTGGTTTTGTGGTAGATCCTATCCAGACCCACCCGCTTCGTGTCTTTTCCCATGATCCTTGATTGTTCTTTGCATGATTTGCTCTAAAGAACGGTGCTCTAGAATCATCGTTTGATAATACCCAGAATTTACTTGCCATTTTTGTCTTCCTTATTCTAGCAGTGAATATAAAAAATGTCAACTTTAATATATATACTAGTAATCAATCGGAGAATATCATGTCCATAACCGTAAACACTGCAGGTGGAACTGCCTGTCTTTCAACAGAGTTTGGTACTTCGCCTGTAGGTGCAACATGTCATCTACCGCTCAATAAAATTGTATGGGGAGACGATAGTGTTTCCCATAAAGTAAACGAAACATACCCACTTCCAGTACAGATAATGGAAATTACAGGTGAAGCAATTGCATTCACTGGTAACATGGGTGCAAGTGGGTCATTTCCAATAGAAAACACAATAAATGGTTCTTCTTTGGAATATATTGCAATAGCAGGAAGCACCGATGGTAACACCCCAGTAGGTGTAACTGGTAACATTACAATACAAAACTTTCCCGGTGGAAA